>Ga0114923_10000207_pt1 | contig 47824 bp, 46 predicted proteins | sample SumtaG_FD_89578 | JGI IMG/M metagenome (GOLD analysis project Ga0114923, IMG submission 89578) | Deep subsurface microbial communities from Indian Ocean to uncover new lineages of life (NeLLi) - Sumatra_00157 metaG | ecosystem: Environmental > Aquatic > Marine > Oceanic > Sediment | place: near... | reverse complement strand
TGTTTTCATCGAAATTAGATCAACTCTTGCATGACCTCCAAAAACTACAAGATACTCGCCAATCTACTGGAGTAATCCCATCTTTGATATACACTATCAGAGGAAGCGCCGACGTTTTAGCAAAAATGTTAGCAATGATTGATAGAGCTAAAGATACAATATTCATTGTAGCTCCCGACATTGATGCTTTTGGAATGACAGTTCTGGAATATCTGCGTAAAGCACAGACACGTGGTGTCAAAATACGTGCGATATTAGGAAAGAAACCTGATGAAACAGATTTTAAATTCCAGTACCGTATTAAGGAGGATACACTCGCAGTTGATGTAGTGATAGATTCAATAGAAGCATTGATTTCTATGCCCGACCTAACAGTTTGTGGTTGGGCAGACAACGCGCTCATCTCAATGCAACTTGAAGGGTTTCTTCAACAATCCTGGGAATTAGCAAGGAAGGAATAATCATGGTTGACTATGACGTAATTATCGCAGGTGCTGGTACTGGTGGTGCCACTACTGCTTACACACTAGCCAAGAGAGGTCACTCAGTGCTTTTCATAGATAGAAAAGAACGTGCCAATATTGGAAACAAGACATGCGGAGACGCACTCGGTTCACACCACATTCATGAACTGAGAGAATTAGTTGGGATACCTGAACTACCGAATGGTATTGTCGAGTATGAAGTAAATGGTATTGATTTAATCGCACCTGACAGAGAACATAGACTTCGAATGGAGGGTCCAACAACTACTGGAATGTCCTTCAATCGACTCAAAATGGGACAATGGTTTGTCGATATTGCAGAGAAGGCAGGTGCAGAGATCATGGCATCAACAAGAGTCAAAAAACTTCTCTTTGATGATGGCAAAGTTTCAGGTCTCAAGATCTCCCAAGAAGGAGGGCCTGACAAGGACCTGACTGCAAAGATTGTCGTAGATGCTACTGGTGCAACTGGTGTTCTTAGAATGCAAATGCCTGAGGACTCACCTATGGAGCGTCAGATATCTCCCGAGGACAGAATGGTTGCTTGGCGAGACATCTATGAAACCCCAGATTTCACCTTTGATACTCCAGACTACCTTGATATCTATTGGAATCAGGATGAAACCCTGGGAGGTTATACTTGGGTATTTCCACAGGGTAAGAACAGAGTTAATGTAGGAAACGGAGTCATGACAATCAAGGGTCACAGGAATCCAAAGGACATTCAATCGAATTTTGTGAAGAAGACTTGGATAGACACCTGGGGTGAAGTCAAGGTTCTTGATAGCAGCGGAGGAGTTGCTCCAATCAGACGACCCATTGACACCATGGTAGAACACAATTTCATGTTGGTAGGGGATGCAGCCTGTCAGGTCAATCCTATACATGGTGGTGGAATTGGATCATCAATGTTGGGTGGTGCACACGCTGGAATAGTTGCATCTGAAGCCCTAGAGAGGAACGATACTTCAATGCAATCACTCTGGGACTATAATCCACGTTACCACAAGAGCTATGGTCAGAAACAAGCTGCTCTTGATGTCTTTAGGTGGTTCTTACTCAACATCACAAATGAGGACATTGACTTTGCTTTCAAGAAGCAAGTAATCAAAGCAAGCGATTTACTTGACACTTCAATGACTGGTGAAGTTAAATTTGGTGCAGGAGAGAAATTCAAGAGACTGGTTGCTGGATTCGGAAAGATTCCACTCCTACTCAGAGTTTCCAAAGTTGCCAATTTGATGAACGATATTCGAGCAGTATATGCAGATTATCCAGACTCACCCAAGGGATTAGATGCTTGGATTGCTCGGTTAGGTCCTATCTACGACGCAGCAAAAGCTGCGTAGAGTACAGAAGCATGTTCTTTTTCAGGAACATGCAATCCTTCCTTTATTCCCCGAGAGGAACAAATCATGCAAGTAATAGGAGAAGCAAAAGGAGTCAAACTCCATTCTCCGAAGGATGCTTACTTCTCATTCTTCAACAGTCCATATTCTGGACATTCTCATGCAGCCGCAATCGACGTCTATCCTTCTCATCAAGAGTGGGGTGGATCAGTTGTTTCTCCGGTTACTGGAAAATTAGTTCGAATTCAAAAGACGGCGATGGGTAGAAAGAAAATATTTCCTACTGAGGACCACGACTTTGGCATTGCGATTGAACCAGAGGATTGTGAGGGAGCCATCGTTCGAATTCTACATTGCAAACCTACATTGATTGAAGGGGATACTGTGAATCGTGGAGATAAGATTGGAATCACAATTCGCTCTCGATACTTCAATTACTGGACAGGACCTCATTATCATGCAGAAATCATGCATCTAGACTCATTCCCGCGTTCAACCCGTTCATACCCGCTAGCACTCCCATTTGAATTTCAAGAAACTGCTAGTAAAGAAATAGACACTGAAACAGAGTTTCTTATTGAATCAGTAACAGATGACAATATAGTTGGGTATCCAAAAGACTTCTCACACACCTCAATAGGCCAATTTAGTGGTTTATCCGCAATCAATGACAAATCAAACATAATCGGCATAATTGATGGGGGTCTCTCACATTACAAACATGGTGGGGTCATTGGGCAAAAAAGTGGGCTTGAGGGTTCAACCATCAAGTTGCAGAGTATCCCAGTTGGTGTAACAAAACGGTCCTTGAAAGGAGCAAGCTTTTTCCAACGAGACCCCTCAATCTCGAGCTATCTCAATGATAGCGAATTACGAGGTCTCTCATATTTCATTTTTACAAAGAAGTACATCAAGAATGGTATACCTCAATTAGTATTGGTGCCGAAGATCTACAAAGAATTTACAGGTAAAATTTCAGAGGGTGACATTTGCACTCTCAAGATTGACAGTGCTAGCAACACGATTAAAGCCGAATAAAACACAGGTCAGTTGATAATCTTGGTCGAGAAAATTCGTTTATCCATTGGAACCTCTGTTCAGTTGGGTTTCGAGAGTGGACCAAGAGACCCTGATTTTACTACAGCATTTCTTATGACCTATCAGGAGGGTAAGTGCGAAGCCAATTGTGCTTTCTGTCCACAAGCAAAAGAGAGTTCAGCTTCTTCAGACAGATTATCCAGAATATCTTGGCCAGAATTCAAGCTAGAATCTGTGATTGAAAATTGGCCACCTCCAGGGCAGTTCAAGAGAATATGTGTACAGACAATCTGCTACCCTGAAGTTGTTGAAGATGTTGTAGAAATTGTCGGCAGACTCAGGCACGTCACGAAATTGCCAATCTCAGTCGCTATACATCCGATAGCTATTCAGGATCTTGAGAAACTGAAGGATGTAGGGGTTTCCAATATTGGCATTGCCATTGATGCTTGTACAGCTGAACTTTTCGAAGAGATAAAGGGAAGCGAACGCGATTCTCATTATCGCTGGAAGAATCATAAACAAGCATTACAAAATGCACTCACTGTATTTGGTAAAGGTAGAGTCACGACTCATCTTATCGTTGGACTAGGTGAGTCTGAATTCGAAGCAGCGAAATTCATCGCTGAAATGTATCAAAATGATATAACGGTAGGTCTCTTTGCATTCACAAATATCAAAGGAACATCACTTGAAAATCATCCAACTCCAATTCTTGAATCATATAGGAGAATCCAGATTGTTAGACATCTTGCATCCAAGGGACTACTGAAACTTGACCAGATTGAAGAGAAACCTGATGGTCATATTTCTTTGAAAGTTGAGCAACCACTACTTCGAGAAGCCTTATCTTCTGGAGAAGCTTTTCAAGTAACTGGATGCAAAGGATGCAATAGACCATTCTATAATGAAAGGCCTAGAGGACCGATGTATAACTACCCGCGTGGTTTGACAGAGGAAGAGATCCAGCAAGCATTAGAAGAAACAAGACTGGTGGAGTAATTGGAAGAATTCAGGTTTATCGATTTAGAAACGCATGATGCCTATACAAATATGGCAATCGACGAAGCTATCATGCAAGCAATAAAGGAGGGTAATGCACCTCCGACCCTTAGACTCTACAGATGGAAACCATCGGCTGTATCAATTGGTACATTCCAAGGTATGCGTGATGAAGTAGCAATTGATTACTGCAAATCAAATGGTATCGACTACATTCGTCGGATTACCGGAGGAGGAGCTGTATATCACGATTACAATGGTGAAATCACCTATAGCATTCTAATGCCAAAGAAACACCCACTAGCTCTAACAGATATCATTGATTCCTACAAATTGCTATGTGGTGGAATCATCAAAGCTCTAGATTATCTTGGAATAAAGAATGCAGAATTCAAACCAATCAACGACGTTAATGTTGGTGGTAAGAAAGTTTCAGGAAATGCAATGACACGCCGTTTGGGATGCGCATTGCAGCACGGAACTGTATTGCTTAATCTCGATGTCAATCAGATGTTTACGATTCTCAAAGTACCTCAAGAGAAGATTTCTGATAAGATGATATCCGATGTTAAAGAGAGAGTAACCTCAATTCGAGATATTCTTGATAGGCCGGTAGAAGTTGATGAACTACGCGAGGCACTAGCTCGTGGATTTTCAGATGCACTCCAAATTGAACTGAATGTAGGTAAATTGAGTAAAGAAGAACAAAACACAGCAGAGAAACTTGCCAAGGAAAAATACTCTTCTGATGAATGGAATTTCTCGAGGTGATTGATTTGAAAGAAGCTAATTTCAAAATTCCAGGCGGCAAAATGGTGAAAGTAAAATTAGATGCTTCCTCTGGAAAAATCCAAAAAGTGCAGATCTTAGGGGATTTCTTCTTGCATCCTGAAGAAACAATTCTCATAATTGAGGACGCACTCTCGGGATGTCCAAAAGATGAGCATTCCATAGAGAAGATTGTCGGACAAACTTTAACCGATTCCAGTGCTACGCTTATCGGAGCTACTGCTTCAGATTTTTCAAAAACAATAATGATGGCGTGGGATGCAGACTAGAATCTAAATGGATTCAATAGAAATCTTAAGACGCTTCCGTCCTACATCCATCACATTCTCAATCGTGATACATGATTTTTCACAGACCAATTCGAACTTTTTAGTGATTCCTAGATAGACCTGTTCAAGTTCCTCAATAGGAATGTCTTCTGTCCCGTTCTCAGAACCTTCTGGTTGAGTAGAAATTATTTGATCGTTTGAACCCCTCAGGTTCCAAATGGTCGAAACAATTCGTTCTGCTTTCTCCTTGTCAACATTCGGGCATATTGCAGCAATGAAGCTTTTAGCTAGATTTTTCCCGAAGGGACTTACTGTCATTGGTCCACCAATCCAGTCCCTATCCAAATAGAGAACTCCTTCTTGGACCAATTGTGATCTATCTATTTTCATTTTTACATCAATAAATTCTTGAAAACCTCCAGGCTTGTAATGGATCACCTGATATCCGTCTGGTGCGGATTTTCTTCCACTCTCTGTAAAATTGAAGAATGAAAAGAGTTCAGTCTTCTGAAGTTCTTCATAGGTCATCAAGAACAATCCTCCATGGGACGGAATATGTTCCCATCGTGCCTGATTAGCCTTTCTGATTATCAGTTTTTTCTCTTTCAGCACGTTTTGTTTGAAGATACTGCACTGCTGTCACGCTGAAAGCTAAGATAGCTATCCCAATCCAGTCAAGAAGATTCGGATACTCACCAAGAAAGATAATTGAAAGAATCACAATCTGTGGCATCATTGTGCTATTAATAAGAGTCATATCAATTGCTCGCAAGACTCTCAGAGAACGATTCCAGAGTGTAAATGCAAGGGCAGTATTCGCTACTGCAAGCCACAGAATATAGATCCACGATGTCAAAGAAAGTGGACTTACTGGTTCTGTTAACAACGCAGTAACAACCAGAAAGAATGAACCAACAGACATCATAATCCCTGTTACTACAAGAGAAGGTGTATCTTTAGCACGATTAATAGCTCGACCTAATACTGAAGAAAGTGAATTTGAAAGAAGGCTAAGTAATCCAATGATCAAACCGATGATGGAAACCCCAACAAAATCAAGTGGGTAAAAATATAGCAACACTCCAAAGATTCCAAATAGTATGAGAAGTGTTTCAGTACGTGATGGAGTTTCACCTAGCCATGGAATAGCAAGCATCAAAACGATAATTGGTGTGAGGTTTAGTAAAAGCGAAAATGTGATTGCTGGTAGATAATAGAGACCCAAGAATTGTGTCCCTTGAGTTGCTGCAATGTACACACATCCATAGATAACTAACATCAGCCACCAGCGTCTTGATCTTCCTCGGACGGAATCTCTCATTTTTGGTTGTGCAAGTATCAGTGCGAGAAGTATCAAAGAAGCAATGGAATATCTCAAACCTGCATATGTTAAAGGAGGTATATCTTCTAAGCCAAATTTAATGACAATAAAAGAAGATGACCAAAGTACTGTCACAAAAAGTGCTTGAACGATTGCAATAACACGAGTTCGTCTAATATTCTGAGATTCTGATTGTTCTAATTCCATGCTTCTTCACAGGCTTAGGTAAGCGATGGATTAAAGAGTGAATAGGTGTTATGCCGTCGTACGACGGGTGTATATATTGATAGAAGCTATTCTTCACATTGCTTCAGAGAATTACTATTCTTGTGAACTCACCAGTAAGATTCCGGTACGTGTAAGCTTAATCACAATAAATGGACCGGAGGGATTTGGAATCATAGAATCGCTTGATGGAACAGAAGCGCCATTGAAGAAGTACATGCAATTCATGAAGAAGTCGTCAAGCATTCAAGAGATTGAGATCACACATAAATCAGAATTACAATACTGGACTCGAGCTGTTCACACTATTTATGGAGAATCGATTCACGATACAGTTCTTGAAAATGGATGTATGACCAGACTCCCAATCATCGTTTCGAGAGGTACTCAGGTCCACACTATACTAGCCCCTTCTCAGAAGAAATTTACTCAGATGTATGAGAATCTAAAAAAGAAATTTACTACCGTGAATGTTGCACGAGTTCGAAGATACTCAATTGGATCAATTGATCATATCCTAACAGCAAAGCAAACAGAAGCAATTAGTTTGACCTATTCGAATGGATACTATGAAATCCCCCGAAGATGTGAAATCAAACAGATTGCAAAAATCGCAGGAATTAAACGAGTAGCTATGCAAGAGCGCCTCAGAAGAGCAGAAAGAGCAATCATGCAAGAATTTGTTCAAGAAAATAATCTCTGAATATATCGAGGAAATTCTAGGCAACAGTGAAATACTATAATGTCTTCCAATGAATGATTGTCATGTCAGATCCAGAGTACTTACAAGATAAGAAAGTGCAGAAAATCGATTCAGACATTCGGAATTTTGAAACCCAATTACAAAAGAGTAAGATGGAATTGGATGGATTAGATTCTCGAATGGATGCTGAGATTCAAAGATACAAATCAGCTGTTGATGCTAAGAGAGAGGCATACGAGTCTCTCAGAAGTCGTCTCCGTTCTGCAGAAGAAGATTGGAAGTTTGCGGATAAAGAATACCGGTCTCAAGATAAGAAGAAGGAAAAGAAATTGTCTGGCTTGAAGAAAGACATTGGCAACTTTCAGAAAAGAATCAAAGATGCTCGCAACGCCAGAGAAAAACGTTTCAGAGAACTAGATAAAAACAAAGAGAAATTAGTCGAAAAAGCAAAACGCGAAAAAGCAAAAGAAATGGAAAAGATGAAAACCAAAGAAGTAAATCGCGTTGAGGAAGAAAAGCGTCGTGAGCTAGGAATGTCCTAGAAAAAGAGAAGTTTCGGAGGGGTATGTATTGAACTCATATTTCATCATTGTACTACTAGGGATAATCCTCTTCTTTGTTGTTTGGTTCTTAGGATGGCTTCTAGAGAGAATGTCACATGTTCTTCTTAGAACCACTAGAGAACCTGGCTCGCGTTCTTGGTTTATGATGGTTGGTCCTGGAGTTGCTCTTCATGAATCATCACATGCTTTAGGGTGCATAGTTACAAGAACAGAGATTGTAGAATTCAAACCAATTAACATTGAAGTCCAAGAAGATCAAATCGTTCTCGGATATGTAAAATATAGAAAACCACAAAGTAATCTAAAAAATGCAATCATCAATTTAGCACCAATTGGAGTTTCACTTCTCCTCTTGATTGCTTTTGCATTTGGTGCAACCTATCTCGTACCTGACAGGCCTGAATTAGGTGGCAGTGCAATAACATTGCTAGAGAATTTGATTAGCGTGAAAAGTAATCCTGCACTACTTTCAGATATCATGTATCCCATAAATGAGATTGGTTCATTTGTCTACCTCTTTCTGTATACATTTTCAGAGTTGACAGTAATCAATCCAATATTCTGGATAATAGCATTTCTTGCAATGACGATTATGTTCTCTAATGCACCATCAGATATGGATATTCGAAATGCGGCAACAGGACTCAAGTTCATATTAATCTTCAATCTCATCTGGCTAGTTATAGCATACCTTCTACCTCAGGCTGGTTGGCTATTGTTTGGACTCTATGAAGTATTAGCAGTGCTATTCACGCTATCACTCGCATTTGCAGCAGTGGGATATGGATTCTTCATCCTAGTTGCAGCAATGTCCAAACTGAAGTCACCCTTCCAGATCGTCCCCATTCTATCATGTCTTGGGACAGGTATTGGATTATGGTATCTTGTTGAGCAAGGTGTGTTTGCCTTTACTCCATCAATGCAGACAGTGATTGCTATAGTGGTCTTTACTGCTGTGACACTCCTGATGCTATTGGCACGTCCACTAAGAGCAGAAACGTAATACCCAGTGTCATATTTGGTTTACTCGACTAACACATGGGTTTAGAGAATGGCAAAGATAGAGGTAGTAAGGAGACCGTCTCTGATAACTCCAAGACATCTCCTCCGGTACATCTTTTTCACTGATATGCAGATTGAGCAAGCCTCTAAGATACTCAATATCCTAATGAAAAAGAAAGGTAAGATTGAAGATTCTCAATGGCAATCTTTTGTCCTGACAAGTAGAGGTCTCTATGTTAAAGTCATGAGAAAACTGAGAGATATTGGATTTGTTGAAAAGTCAGATGGTGAATTCTTCCTTAGTGAGAATTTCTCTCAGTCACTGGAAAAACTAGCTGAATCCTGGACTAACATTGTTCAAGCTCACAAGAATGGGGACCGATCGATCAAATTCTAAGTCCTGAATCCAATTTCATTCCTTGGCATCTTTGAGAGTGGATGAAACTTTTGAACCGCTGATTTTCAGCACACCAACTTTTTCTAAATCTCTTACCCAACGGGTTGCTTGACCTTCAGGTACTCCTAGAGATTTACCTAATGCCTTTAAAGTAATTGAACCAACTTCATCAACTAAAAGAAGAACCTTCGTACTGTTCTTCATTCCAAGAACCTGGATGTAGCGTTGGGTTCGCTCATCCGAGAGGTCTCTCTGTTCAAAAGCTATATCACGTTCTTTTTCCATCAGATGAGTAGTTTTCTCAAAAGCCTGCTTCTGTTGTTCGAGAATGGGGATTTCTTCTTTGGTAACTTGAAGTTCCTTCTTAAGTGAATGAATCTTCTCGTCAAGACTTTTAATTTCAGAAATTCTGTCCTGAAGACCAGCTAATTCACCAAGACGTTCTGCTGCTTCTTTTTCAGCTGCCAGTTTTTCAGCTTCAGTATCACTAACAGTTACTTCCAATTGCTTGACCTTAGCTTGTAAGACGACTTCGTCACTTCTCTTGTCTTCAAGTGTACTTTCAAGAAGACTGATTTTGGCTTCTAATGCAGTAATCTCTGCTTCAGTCTTTTCAGAACGAGGTTTCGCTAAAGCAGCTTCAGATTTGAATACTTCAATTTGACCTTTGAGTTCACCAACTTGTATCTTCAAGTCTTCTGCTTCTTCTCTTGCTTCCTGAGTATCCTTTGTTCGTGCGTCGACCATTGCATCCTTGATCAATACATCATCACGGTAAGTAGCAACCTGAGCTTCAAGGTCAGCAACACGTCGTTCATATTCATCCTTATCAACTGCAGCAGATTTATCCGAAGTCACTTGACCATGTAACTTGCGAACTTCAAGGTCTAGTTTGGTAAGTTCTGTCTGCTTATCAGCAAGCTCTAATCTCTGTGCAGCAGTTTCTTCTTCCAAGCTCTTCATGAATGAGCGTACGACGTCTTGTTGCTCAACGATGGTACTGCGCAGGTCGACTTCGGATTCCCTCACACGAAGTGCGAACTCCTTGAATCTCTCTTGTGTCTGCTCAACAATCTTATCGACAAGATCCTTTTCGAGTGCTGCGAATTCATTGTCAACAATATCCACGAATGTAGATTCAATAAATTCCTTGAAGAATTTCATTCGCAGACGTTCAACCATCTCTGTTGAAATCCTAGACTTCAGTTCGACGACTTTGCCTCTGAATGTAAGTAATTGTGCTGCGAAAACACCAACAACACCACGCTGGAGTGAAGAAATATCACCGCGAAGGGTTTCTAGTTTACGAAGTAATGCATCAAAGCCAGCAACAGCATCATCGCCTTCTGGTCTATCTACTGGGGCAGTAGTTTCGAGACCATCAACGAACTCCATTGCAAGTGCTGCGGCTATGACAAGATCTTCACCATCCTCTACTGGCATCACTACTTCTCCAGACTCGTCTACACCTTCAGCGAGTCTCTCAAGTTCTGCGTCAGTGATTGAAGCACCTTTCAGTGCATCATCCATTGCAGTTTTTTCCTTATCGGTAAGTTTCTTGTCACGAGACATGTCGGTTTTCCCCTATAACCTTGTCAGCACTATACGTTGCAGGCTCACTATAAAGCTTTGCCGATAAATATAACGCGCAGGTATTCAACCATGTGAAAGGATATCAAATATTGCATTGTGTATCAGTTTCGCGGGTTTGTTGAAATTAGCCAAATATATATCCTTGTTAGTAAAAGAAAACGTACAATCCCTTTGCGAGGGAGATAATATTGGCTTATGGTTATCGTGGTTTAGGTTTCGTTTCAGCGTTCCTTGTAGTAGATTGCATTCTTATCTGGTTGGTAAATGCACCTACTAGTACAAGAGTAACTTCTCCACCTATTGCAACTGGAGATCAATTAATGATAACTCTAGTTTTAGTTGGGGCTGGAATTATTGCTGTACTAGCGGCAATATACTACAAAGTCAAACCAGTGCCAGCAAACCTCAGTTTTTAGAGAAGAGTAAGAAGGTATAATGGCCCAGATTGCTTAGCTTGTCCAATTGGACATTCTTCTCAAGAAGCACCTTCTCACTACTTGAGAGAGTGATATCATGTCCTTCAAGATAGGTGAATCCAAGCTTCTCTAGAACTGCGATATTATCAACCTTGTACTGTAGACAGGGCATTGTAACAATGAGTAGACCATTTGGCCGAATTAGATTCCATACTTTTTGGAGACCTATTTCTGCATTGCTATACTCGGTATAATACTCAAACAGGTAACCAATGACATCATTATTGAGAATTCCAATATCAAAACACTCAGCGGGAAAACACTGCTCTCCAATTAGAAAATCATCAAGCCAGTTAATCACTTCAGGATTATTGTTAATATATTCCAAATTCTCAGGTTGTAGATTCGCAGTAGTATCCATAGTTTCTAATGCTGCATGTACAACACGAACTTGAGAAAGAGACCCTTCTTCTTCGAGTTTGCTATAGAGACTATCCAATCGTAGTGCATGAAGATCTGTACAATAAACAACGATGTGTCTAGAACTAGTAGAGGTATCTATCAGCTTGGGTAGTTCTCTTGTAATGAATGTGGGAACTCGATCATATTCACCAGATGCAAAATCTGCTACAAGTAGATCATCTTCTGAAGAAGACAGAGACCTCTCAATGAATTCAGTAAATTGACTGCTTTCAGTTATCCAAGAAATTGGATATACATTTCGGAGGTCCTTGTCTTCCATCATCATTCAAATGAGGAAATACACTCAATGATATTTGGATTACGGTTCTAGGGGAACTTGATTTCAAACACTTTTACTTCTTCATCAGCAGTTCTCACATAGTGTTCTTCATCTGTTTCAAGGACAACAAAATCACCTGGGCTCAGTTGCAAAGTATCAATCAGATTTGTTATCTCAGCGGTTCCCTCAATTACATAGATTATCTGCCTTTCAGGATGTTTGTGGGTTGAGTAGGTACATCACTATTGGGCGGAACAACTCGAATGCCAGCTTGAATACTTTCGTCAAGAATATCATAAGCGTTAACAGAGCCGATTTTGCCAGCGATAGTTTTTGGAGTGATTTCGGACTCGTGTACTTTTTTCATAACGGGTATTTCCTAGTTATACAGCAGAGCGGAAGCTCTTATCAGGTATCTGGATGATTCAAGCTCTATGTCGCTGCACTCCTCAGTACTCGATGGAAAAAACGTAGGAGTCATTGGGTTCAATGCACGACCCATAGCAGCTTCTCTCAGAAGACAAGGTGCTAGAACATTTGTTTCTGATTACTGGGGAGATAGTGACCTTCCTGATGTTTCAGATGATTGCATTGCGGTTCTCACCCCGGTTCCGGGAGTTAGACAACGTCAGCCCCTTGAGTTGCCATTACAACAGGCTCTCATTGACAATTTCGAATTTCTAACGAAAAATGTAGAACTAGACTACATCATTGTAGGGAGTGGCTTTGACGATCACGTTGATGCATTGAAATCAATTCATGAACGAGGTTTGTTAATTGGTTCTTCTCCAATATCTATGAAGAATTCTCGAAATCTTACCATTGTATCGAAAATGATTGATAGCAAATCATGCAAAGTTCCACATCGTCAGCGAGTCCAATCTCCAAATGCGTTCAGGGAAATTTCGTCTGAATTGGAATTCCCCTATTTGCTACGGCCTATGCAATCTGGAGGTGGAAGTGGAATTCGGTTCATAGGAAGCGAAAGTGATTTGAAACGATTCATGAAATCAAAACAGGAAGAGAATGATGAAAACCCCTTGGTAGTCCAGCAATACATTCGTGGAAAAGATTACAGCTGTAGTGTTCTTTCAACTGGAAGAAAAGCAAAAGCTGTGTCAGTCCAATCACAATTGATAGGCTCACCATCTGCAGGAAGAAACTGTGATTTCGCATATTGTGGAAATTATCTTCCATCTGGGTTAGATTCAAAGATCGAACAAGAGATCAGGGAGATTTCAGAGAAACTCTCAGTTCAATTGGAGCTTATGGGGTCAGTTGGATTCGATTTTATCGTGGATAGATTCGACTCCATCTGGTTAATGGAGATTAATCCTCGTATTCAAGGGACGTTAGAAATGCTGGAAATTGCAGGGGATATTTCCATCACAGAGCAACATGTCAGAGCCGCAGAACAAGAGCTGATAGAGGAAATTCCTTCATTCCTCCCGACTGTGAAAATGATTGTGTATTCTAGAAAATCAGGGACTATTGCGGATCTATCAAAAATCCCAGATATTTTCGATAAATCTCCTGCAGGTGTTTTTGTGAATAGAGGAGACCCAATATGTACAACAATAAAGAGTAGCAAGAGTATCAATGATTGTTATCATAGAGTGTGCGAAACTGCAAGTTCTATTCAGAGCAGTATCAAATCAGTATCATAGAAGATAGCAGAATTTCATATGTTCCCCAAAGTTTAATCAGCATTGACGTTTATGTAGCAGTAACTAGAGGTGAGGTTGTGCGTAACTGTGAAAAATGTGGGAAAGCTAATCAGCCCACTCGTAAATTTTGTATAAGATGTGGTGGGTCTCTAATTAAGAAGGCAAAACCCGCAGCAGCTCCAGCGCCAGCACCGGTCCCTGAAGCACCTGCAACGCCTGCTCCTGTAGCTCCTCCAACACCACAGGCAGCTGGAGCTATGAATGATCAATGGGTAAAACCTAGTGAGGTTTCGAGAGATAGGGTAAGAGTCGCTGGTGGGGGAAGGAAGCAATCAGAATTAGAGAAAGCACGTGAAGCCTTTGCTAAAGCTGAAACTGTGGGTATTGATGAGCCAGGTGGATCAGGAATCATTGAAACAAGAATGCTTCGAGCCAGTGAGGTCAAAGAATTGCTTGAAGGACCTGGGATGATGGCTGGTGGGGATGTACCACCACCTACAATGATGGAGGGAAGCGAACCCCTACCTCCTGAAGCTGCAGACATTATGAAACCGACTATGCCAACTTCAGCTCAGATTGAAGAAAGTATACTGGGATCTCGATCAGCTTATGTTGAACAAGCACCTGAATCAAAGCCTGAGTCAATACAACCAACTGGATTTGGTTCAATTCCTGCTACAGCTGAATTCACTTCTTCTAAATATGAGAGTGATGTTGATTCAGCGCCCCCAGGAATCGGAGAAGAACCAACGACAGGATTCGCACCACAAGCACCTCCAGTGTCCGACACTCCACCATCTTCTTCAGCTACAGAAGATGACATTGACTTAGTTATTGCCTGTCCGGATTGTGGGAAAACAATCAACGTAGATATGTTCGAGTACCCAAGAGAGGTTTATGCCGCTATGGGCGCAGCTCGACTAAAGCAGGCTCGCTTCTTCATTGTCCAAGGAAAAGGAAATGACGCATTGCGAATAGTTCGAATGGCTCATGCACTTTATGCAAAAGCTGGAGACAATATCGGTTTAGGTGAAGTTAAGAAAATCATCGAAACCCTTGCTAAGAAAACTTAGGATTTCACCCAAAGGTCTGTGAACTTATCACGTTCTTTCGAGAAATATAGAGGATCAGAACATAGCATAAGGAAGCGACCATCGTAGTTCCGCTGTTTGAGTGCAGCGAAGATTGGTGAGAACTCGATTGACCCATCACCAATTGGAAGATGCTTATCACAGATTTTTGCCATCTTACGTAGTTCTTCTTGTGTGAACTCGTTCATTTTCTTACTTTCGAGAATGCCTGCAAAACCTTCACATGCATTATTGTCGTGAACATTGACCATCCCGATATTTTGGCAGTAATGTTCGATATGAGCAAGTGCTCTGTTACGAGAAGCTAGTAATTGTCCATGTCCAATATCAAGATCTATCTTGAGGTCAGGAAATTCATCTAATACCATCAACATTTCTGCATAGTAAAGCCCCAGAGTTTCGATTGCTAGAGTAACCCCAGATTCTTTTGCGGTATCATACGCAAGCGGAAGCGCTTGCAAGAATGTATCAATCTCTTTATCACTGTAGAGAAGGCTAGATAGCGATGAGTGAAATGTGACCAACTTAGCATCAATCATTTGAGCCAAGTCAATATACGGAACAATATCCTCACTCAACTCACTAGGTTTCCAATTTTGATCGCTGGGAAGATGCAGTGTACATGGAATGCCTGCTTTATTTAATGCAGTCTTTGCTTCATTGAAAACAATCTGATGGTTTACATCCATGCGGAGCTCAATGAAATCAGGCTCACTCTCAATTCCGCGAAAGACCTGTTCATTGGTTCGTGCATAAGTTCCAATCTGCATCGGTTCCACCTAAGCTTCTGGGTTCATCAAACCGCTTTTCTACTTTTGGTCCTAGATACATATTTTCGGGTTCTATTGGCGATAGTGTTATTAGACGATTAGCGTATCCAACAACAATCACGCGTAGAAGCGGAGTGTATGGACCCTGCAAGATACTGCTGCCTATCTATTCAAAATCGTCTTTCTTGGTGAAGGAGCTGTCGGAAAAACTTCCTTAGTAGGCCGTTTTGTATATGACTCCTTTGAGGGAGATTACCTAGCAACCATCGGCACGGATATTCACCTCAAGATGGTTCAAGTAGATGATATTTTGGTCAAATTAGTAATTTGGGACATCGCAGGCCAAGACGGATTTGCTCAGCTTCGAAAAGCGTACTACATGAATGCCTCAGGTGCATTCCTAGTCTTCGATACAAGCAGGAAAGAAACCATTGAACGTGTTGACAGTTGGGTCAAGGCTCTCTATGATGTCACTGGAGAGATTCCGCTAATTATCTGTGAGAACAAAACAGACCTTGAGAGTGCCATTTCCCAAGCAGTGAAAGACAAAGTAACGAAGAAGCATAATGTGAAAATGATCAAGACTAGTGCAAAAGAAGACACCAATGTTGAAGAAGCATTCAGCGAAATGACAGAAAAGATTCTGGATAATGCTCGTAACAAGAGTAAGAAAAATATGTGAATACAGGGGAGATGGTCTGATGAGTGATAACGACCCAGACTTCGTTCATAAGATTGTGTTACTAGGAGATAGTCTTGTTGGTAAGACATCACTAGTCCAACGATACGTCTATGATAGTCTGAGTCCTGATGTGGGGCGAACCATCGGTGCGGTATTGCATGTTAAGAAAGTCGAATTCGATGGGAATATCCACAAGCAAGTAATTTGGGACCTAGGTGGTCAGGAGTCCTTTGCTCAACTACGCGAACAGTTCAGTGCTAATGCGTCGGGAGCCTTTTTCATCTTCGATAGAACGAGATTAGAAACTCTGCAACATATTGATGAGTGGTTGAATGCGCTTTATGCCTCTGCTGGTAAGATTCCCGTTGTTGCTATTGAGAATAAAATTGACCTTGAGTCCATGATTACGCCTGAGCAAATCAAAGGAATGCTCGAAGCCCGAGGATTGATTCACATTCAGACGAGTGCCATAGAAAATACTAATGTTAATGATGCCTTCAAGGAATTGGTTCAGAAGATCATGTCTGAGCGAGGCAAGAAGAAAGAGTAGTTTTTAGATATCAATAACTACGTCGCTGATGTCATCTACCCCTTTGTATGCAAATCCTAGTTTCTTTCGTTCTCCATTAACTAAGTAGACAGCAGATTCTGCAATAATGATAGCTTGGTCAGCAGCTCGTTCAAAATAACGTCCAACTATGACATAGAGCATAGCCATGTTACCAACATCCCTGCGGTTTGTGAGATAGACGGCAATCTCTTGAAACATATCAGTAGCTTCATTGTCACTCTGTGCTTCAATTTTCTCGAGCTGATCAATCTCACTCAAGTCTTCTTCAAGAACAGCTCTGACACTTACACTAAGAGCAGTGGTTGCGAGCTCTGATAAATAAGGAAGAGTCACGAGGTCCTTGAAATGGTCAAGGCCTTCACTTAGGGTCACAATCTCCATAATCTTGTGAGCATATCTTCCAACTCTGTGAAGACCTGTTGAAGTATGAATGTAGGATACAAGCCGTCGTAGATCAATGTCAGTTGGACAAAATCCAGTTATTGCCCCAAAGGCCATATCCTCAATTGTATGATGGAGAATTTCGATATCATGTGCAGTTTCCATGTATCGCTCTGCAGCCTCGATATCTAAGTCTTCAAAGACTTTCATTGATTGGGAAAGTGTAGTCGTTACCAACCCGTGAAGTTTCTCAAGATGAGAAATGATTTCGATATTAACAGACTCTAAGCTGGGGTTCATAATGACGCCACCAAGCAACCTTTGTTAATACTGCTAGATTAAGGTGTTTCTATATGATTGTTAGCTAGACTTATGACCCAATCAATTCTCTACAAAGTTGGGTGAAGTCTTGCGGAAGAAACCAGAGAACACACTAAATGATCTAGACGGTAAAGAGTGGGTCAAAGCAACGAAATCTTGGTTCATCATTAATCCACGTTCAAGAACATCCGCTCAGCTTGAACATCCAGCAAAGTTCCCTGAAGAATTAGTAAAACGATTGGTTGGTTTCTTCTCCAAGAGTGGCTCGTGGATTCTAGATCCTTTTGCGGGTGTAGGTAGTACTTTGATTGCATGCAAAGAAACCTCTAGAAATTCTGTCGGAATCGAGCTTAACCCAGAATTTGCCAAAACCGGTCGTACGTATCTTGATACAGTGGAAGGAAATTCTCAGCAGTACCTCATTGTGGGTGATGCTCTAAATGCAAAGTCACTCATAGAGAATCAATTCAAAGATGATACCCCGGAGTTTGATTACTTGATTACATCTCCTCCTTATTGGGATATGTTGAGAAAATCCCGTGGTGGAAGTGATTCTGTTCACAAAGATAGAGAGGAGAAAGGTCTCAAACAACACTATAGTGAGTCGACTAGAGACCTAGGTAATATTGAGGACTATGATGGGTACATCGAGAAACTAGCAACAATTCTAGCAGGTCTCAAAACACTCCTGAAGCAAAATGCATACCTCTCAATCATAGTTCAGAATATGCGAGATGTCGATGGAAGAATGCGACCTATTGCGTGGGACTTAGCAAGTAGATTATCGAAAGATTACTGGCTTCAGCAAGAACTCATCTGGTGTCAAGATAACAAAAAACTAGGAATCTGGGGATACCCAACAACATACGTGTCCAACGTTCACCACCACTATTGCCTGGTCTTTCAAAATCGATGATGTGTCAATTCATATTATTCTTAAGCGGTTTAGTTTGCACGGAAAGATATGTCTGAACATCTTCGTGAAATGGTCATTGAAGATCATGACCAAGTCAAAGTATTATGCGAAACCATCTGGGATGGAAACGACTATGTTCCTGAAGAATTTCCTAAATGGATTTCAGATTCAACAAATACTGCTGTTGGTATTTTCATAGGTGAAGAGCTGATCGCGTTAGGAGACTTGGAAAAAGTAGAGAAAGCAGCAATAGGCTGGGTCAAGGGGCTAAGAGTAAAGGAAGAATACAGACAGAAAGGATATGGTGTCAAAGTAACTGAAGCTTTAGCAGTTGCTGCAAAAGAACAAGGAATCAGAATTCTATGGTACGCTACAAGTTCCCGAAATGAAGCATCCCAGCTTGTCGCGGAACGTACAGGATTTACTTTGGCAGATACTACAGGATATTTCAGACTCTATCGACCGTACCCAGAGCATTCATCCCCTAGTCCAACGCTTGTACCTCTCAAGATTGATGTTAGTCGACTTCATGATATTCTTCAAGCAAACCCAGAACTTGTTGAGAGTACAACATTTCCGCTTGCATGGCAATTTGATTTCAAGAGTATTGAAGGTCTCTCACGACTCCTCCACGATTCAGAAATCAAAGTCATAATCGACGAAGAAGGAATAGCCCAAGGAATTTATTGCATGGCTAGACGGGACCGAAAGGACGAAATCTGGACTGCAGCTTACACTGTCTTTGCTACTAACAGGACAATCTTTGTAGAAATAATTGCTAGATCAATCGACGAGGCAGACTCCCTAGGTGCTGAAAGAGCAGTTTACTTCTTAGGACCCAGAGCTACTGAATGGGCTTTAACACTGGGATATGTCGATGAGGAATTCATAGGAAGAAGGTTCCTTCTCTATGAACTAAATCTCTCTAGGGATTAGAACAGAAAATAAAAAGGAAGGGCTGGAAGAACCAGCCTCTATCTATTTTACAAAATGTGCTTTAACGTTCGGTTGAATCAGATATAGGAAACAAATTACACTGAGACCTACACCAGGCCAATTACTTCCTACGGCATAGAGAAAGATGGCTATGACATTGAAAATCACTGCCATGTTCCATGCAGAATAATCTTGGCCTAATATCTGGAAGTACAACCAGAATCCGACGATTGCCAATACAGCACCTAGAAGTGAAAGCTCATTTTCCCAGATAACATATTCCACTCCACCAATAATCAAACCGACTATTGATTCAAGTAAAACTAGCCAACCAGCAATGCTCACTTCTTTTGGTCTTGCTCCTGAAGTTTCCATCATAATATTTCACCAGCTGAATCTGGCACTAACTGTAACTGCTAATATTACTCTTTCGTCATAGACTAAAGGGTATCATCAGAGCTCATCTCGTCTGCGTAATCATAAAGAATAGACCAATTAGGGGCATAGGCGATTGGTTCGAGGTCTCTCGGTTCCAGTTCGAGATCTTCTACTTCTGCTACCATCTTCCTGAGGGTATAGGACTTGACTCCTTCCCAATGAAGAAAGGAATTCGGGTCACTTGAGAACTCTCCCTGGTATCTCTTACAGGCACCAGAGCAGAACACCTTGTCTTCGCGGATTTCGAGAGCATCTCCGCACCATTTGCAGACTGCTTTTTCTCCATGCACGTACATTTGACCGTCCTCTATTCTAACAAGGAGAACAGTCCCATCAAAGTTACATACACCCCATTGCTCGTCAGTATTGGTTGTCTTATACCACATTTTTCCTTTCGGTCGAGGGGGCGGGGGATCGATGGTTGAGAGGAGATAGGTTGGTGTTTCGGTGGACGATCTTGTAGCCGGGGTTTCTTCTTTCGACTCGGTAAAATCAGATAACTTCGTCTGCTCTGTCCGCCTCATGTAAGTTAGTGTTTGAGAGTACTGATAAACTCCTTCAGCAATTTCCACGGATTCTCAGTAAATGGAAATAGATATCTTGACTCAGACCAACAAGCTCTTGGGATGTTTGTGATTGATGCAAATTGATATTTCATTCCTCATGTTGAGTTTGGCTGTAACCATAGCAAAGTCTAGAATAAGCAGCATAGCAGAGACACATACTCTTTTCAATTAGGCGTATCTCAGGCGAGATTGTGTCTCAACTACAATCAGAACTTAACTATGATGGCCCGATCTTTGATGCCCATACTCATGCTGTCGACAAAGGTTCTCTTAATCTCCTAGTGGAAATCGGTCAAAAATACGGCGTTGAGAGAACCCTCTTGATTCCACACATTCGTAGAGTAAGAAACTATGCAGAGAAGAAGTATCCTGGTCGATTCATTTTTGCCAGATACTTCAGTGGATCTAAGTTATCCACAAAAGGCATTCCAGGAGTAGCCAGAAAAATAGAGAAACTCAAAGAGGATGGTTATCAAATTGCAAAGATACAGAATGCACCAAGTATGAATAAACGTGCCAAGACGAAACCAGACAGTATCAGATTTGGCGACGAATCATGTGACCCTATCTTCGCTGCTCTTGTAGACAATGAAATCCCACTTCTTCTCCATATGAGCGACCCGGACACATATTACGCCAGCAAATATGCAAATAGCCAAGTGTACAACACGAAAGAAGAGGATCTTGGTGAGCTGGAGGTTGCAGTTGCGGGGCATCCTGATGTCAAATTTCAGCTTGCCCATTTTGCTGCACAGCCTGAAATAGATAGACTCTCAAATCTGGCCCATTGGATGGACTCCTATCCGAACTTCATTGTCGATACAGCGTCAGCTAGATGGATGGTTAGGGAGCTCAGCAAAGACTCCGAGAGGTCAAGGGATTTCTTGATAAAGTACCAAGATAGAATTGTCTTCGGAACAGACTGTATCGCACTCTTTCGCTTCAAATGGCGATCCAGTAGCAGGAACTATTTTGACCACAGACATCTGGCTCTTCGCCTGTTGCTTGAGACTGATGGGCAAGGGATTCCGTTACCATTCAAGGACAATGACACCGCGAACGCTGGAGGAACTCTCATCAACGGTCTCTCTCTACCTAATAGAGTACTGAGGAAGATATACTGGGAAAATGCTATCCGTTTCTATCGGCACATAAGAGAAATAGACTAGTATGTTCTTATCGAAGAAGATTTGGTGGGGAAAATTGCTGCCAAGGGTGCTATCAGAATCTGAAAGGATATTGTAAAGGGATATAATGGATGTAAAAACTTGTAGGTTATTTTGATCGTCTACCCCTATGTCGTTGCAAAGCATCGTATCTTTCATAACCCATAACAGTGATTTGATATTTTATTTCCGGTTTACCATTTCTATCTGTTGTTTGAATCCTTGTAAGAAAACCATCTCTACTTAAGTCATCAAGAATAGGTCGCAAATCTCTACGATTTACATAAACATTTCTTCTATTTCTTATTTCGTAACGGATTGAATCTCTAGTAAGAGCACCACTACCTCTACATAGAACTTGTAAAGCCAACATAGCAATTTTTAATTCTTCATCAGTTGGCATAATATATCAAATAGATTACGAAAATTAAATCTTTCTCAGAGTGCTTTATTACTACAAAAACATAATGTAAAGAAAAGAAGACTAATGACGTCTTCTCAGAAAAATTGCGATTGTACCTAATGTAAATAAAGCAATTAAACCAGCACCCCAATCTATCGGAGTTGTTTGTGTACTTCTTGAATTTTCTAACAATAGTTCTAAAACTTCTTGTTCTTCATCTGAAATTACTGACTCAGCCAAGAAACTGAGAGTTGTCGTAACTGAGGTGACTGAATAATGCCGAGAACCACATCTGAATCAAATGGTGGCAGAGTTGTCGTAGGAACATCTTCGAAGGATGGCTCACTCGTGATTCCTAGCGTACTTCGCAGGGAGCTAGGCATTGAGCCTTACGATGCTTTCATTATGAAAGTTGAATCCAACGAAGATGGTACATGGACCATCTCTGGCAAGAAACTCGAATAATTCAATTGGTGGCTTTTGCCACCTTCTCTTTCTTTTTCACCTAAGCTTTCGTAAAGGGTTAAATGACGAATATCTCCAATAAGTTAGGGTTAACTTTCTAACCCCGTTTTTCACCCTTGCCAGAAACTCATTCAGAATTACCCTATTGATGCCATACTCAGTTTCTGAGTCGTGATTTTTTACTAATTTAGAAGTGGTAACAGGAGTAGTGTATACTCATAAATCGAATATAGAATGCCAAAACTCGCCACGTCGTTTTCCAACTGAAAAACTACATAAGCGTTTGACATGCGGCTCTGTTTAGTTCAACTCTTTTCAAGAGGGAATTTCATGTTTAAAAAATCAATGACTTTGGTTTTAGTACTCCTAATGTTGTCACCACTATTCACGGTGACAAATCAGGTGACAATACCAAGCACGCAGAATATCGATTCAGTAAAAATGAATAATATTTCAGAAAATGATCTTGCAAGAGTAGATTGGATTACAAACGTCGCACCAAACGGAGATTTGGAAGACTGGTCAAGTTCAACATCTCCTAACAATATCTATACAACTCGATCAATAGAGCAATCTTCCTGGATCGAAACGTCGATTGTAAATGAAGGAGTACAATCGGTTGGAATGAAAGGTAGAGCCTTGGATGCTAATCATTATGCAGAAGTACGATTAACACAAGATAATTGGACCTATTGGGACAATCCAATCAATACTACTCTATCCCTTGATTGGTATCTAGATGAGATTGGAAACCCGAATGATGTGGATTATTTCAGAATACAGGTTCAGATGAGTGGTAGGAACATGTACTACTATTTAGGTTGCGATACTAGTTATACTAATTCATCAACTGCTTATTTCAACATTGATGGTCCATTAGATACTTGGAACAAGTTGCAGAGAAACATTACAAGAGATTACATTGAGGTCTTCAGTCAAATACCCACACGTTTTGAGTTAGTCTATATGTGGATTCGTACTTACACAAATGAGTATGTTCAAGTCTATGTGGATGATTTCACAATAATGAATGGGACTGACGTAAGAGTTGGGGGAACCCATAACAATGGCGACTTTGAAGGGGGAGGTGGATGGTCCTTCTCAGGTAGTACTGATCCCGCGGATATCTCACAGAGTTCAACGGCACACGCTGGAGATTGGAGTATGAACATGACTGCTATCTCATATGATTACTCAGCTAAAGCAACAGCACGTTTTAACATAGACAAACGATTGACATCAACCGACAAAGGAGAACTCTCATTCTACTGGAACATTTCTGATTGGGTAAATCCTTCAATGTTTACAATTGCTTATGTGAGAGCAAGTGTATCAAACACAACTACATCCACAAATATGTACTACTACCTCTGTGTTGGAGGAACAGGCACTCTTCCGCCTGTGGGAATGGGTAACGATATGAAATTCAAAGCAGATGATTTCAATGTTACCAATGACTGGAATTTCTTCGACCATAATATTTGGGATGATTTCAATACTATGAGTACAACTGATGAACTATGGTTAGAAAGCTTCACAATAACCGTGGTTGCAAATGAAGATGATAGTCGACTTTCAATTCTATTTGATGACATTAACTTCACCGCATCTATTGTGAATGACATGGGTTATGAAACTCAAGGTGCCATTGGTACTCCAATTGAAGGTTGGACCGAACCGATTAGTGATCCTGAATTTTCTGTCACTGATTTTGCGCACTCTGGAAACCGTGCTGGGAACATCACATTGGAAGACTATAACTATCTCGAGTATGAACAACGACTAGGTACCCTTCCAATTGATAATACTACAGAACTAATTCTTGATTTCAACGTATACATTGATACATTCAACGAAAGCTCAGAGGATTTCATTTTCTTCGAAGTAGGTTTTGATGGAGCTGATCTTGCGTTTGTCATAGCAAATTCAAGCTCCGAGGTTGAATCGTGGATAGGTGGTGAAGAGAATGATATTGTTCTTCTTCAAAACAATATTGTGACAGGTGAGTGGTTGAATTTCCAAATTGACCTGGCTCATATCTACGAATCACACTTTGGAACTACACCTAATACTACTTTGGAGAAATTGGGAATGACTGCATATTCCGGGTCCGATAGTAAACTGGTAGTGTTTGTTGATGACCTGTACATCTACTATGATGTAGCTCCTGAGATAACAAGTATTGACCAATCACCAACCACAGTTGATGAGGCAGGTGAAATTGTTTCGATATCTGCAGAGGTCGTTGATGGATCAGAAGTCACCGTTACACTCTCATATCGTGTAGATTCTGGGGCTTGGATAAATCTCACCCTGGATGAAACGACGAATGGGAACTACACAGTTGATATCAATGCACCATATGGAGTGACTGAATATTTCATCACAGCTGTGGATGCTTTTGGAAAAACTGACACCGCTATGGATGGAGGAAGTTACATCACATTCACTACTGTAGATACTATAGATCCAGTGATTACTTTGACACCAGCTAATGGATCAACTGTAAGCGATATAGTATCCATTGAAATCGAAGTTACAGATGCTGGAAGTGGATTTGCAGGAGCAGAACTCTTCATCGAAGGATCCTCTATTACCAATGTCACATTGGATACAATTGGAATCACATGGGATACAACAGTAATTCCAGATGGCGACTATAGCATAACTGTCGTTGCAGAAGACAATGCTGGAAATACTGCAACGGTAACTCATGTTGTGACAGTAGAGAATGCTGCAGCTACTACTACTGGAGACCTTACTGGTGTAATTCTCATTGCGGTGATAATCGCTGCAGTTGGTATTGTATTGGTCATCTACATCTTCGTGATTAAGAAGAAATAGTTGAACAAATCAATGTAAATGCCCAGCTCGCTTGAGCTGGGATACCTCTCTTTTTCCTGCGTTCCTCTGAATGTTTTTATTACGGAAATCTAGTAGAAACTCAGTGAAATAATTGACAATTTCGATGCATGCGTTTCATCGACAAGATGATTTTAATCAGATTAGGGATTTCTTGATCAATACGTACAAACTAACTAACACATTTCAAAATTGGATACCATCTATGTTTGAGAATATGTGGAGAGGGCCCGGTGGCACAGAATATCAGGATGAGGAAGATGAGTATGTAAGGATTTGGAAGAACAATGCTGACGAGATTGCTGCAGTCACAATCTGTAAGCCATCAGGGGATTGTAGAATCTTCATTCATCCCGACTTCCGAGACCACGAAGAGATTCTTGTTGAATCATTAGAGAAGCAACGAACTGACATGAAGGCAGATGACACTCCAATCAAGATGTACTTCGTAGTCGAAGCTGGAGATACACTGAGAGAGAATCTCTTGACACGACATGGGTATGAGAACAAGGGTGTTTGCGAACACAACAGGGTGCTCCCTGAATATTATGAAGTTAGTACTATTACACTTCCTAAAGGTTACAAAATACGACAGGCGGTTGTTGAGCAAGATTTCGAACAGTATAGAGCTGTTCAAGTGTCAGTTTTTCCACATTGTAGTAATATGACACGTAACCTTCTCAAAATTTACAGTGAAGCAGAATTCTATGTTCCCGAATTGGATCTAGTAGTTGTAGCATCAGATGGTACATTTGCTGCCTTTGCAACAGGGAGGATAGATCCTATCAGCAAACTTGCAGAGGTAGAACCAGTAGGTGTTCATCCCGACCACAGAAGGAAAGGACTTGCCAAGGCAGTTGTTCTCGAATGTATTCGAAGACTCCAGAAACACAATGCAAAAGCAATTGTCATTTTGGGTGCTGCAAGTACAGAGAGAGCAACTAATTTATACGACTCATTGGGATTCAATAGAACTAATATGAACGCATGGGTGAAAGAAATCTAAAACAGAGGAGAAGAAAAATGTCTATTGTATCAGTAGCAACTGGAGAAAGAGAACTCGAAACAGTCTATAGAGCCTTGAATGGAATTGATTTCAAAGGTGTACTTGCAGATTGGGACAGAGTGCTGATCAAAGTGAATTTTGTTACTTCAAAGACTTGGGATACTGGGACCACAACCGATCCATTGATGGTTGAAGCACTCATCAATAGGGTTAGAGACCTCGGAAAAGAAGTCTTCGTTGTTGAAACAGATGCAACATCCACAAGCGCAGACAAGGCAGTTGTAAAGACTGGAATGAAAGAAATGCTCGATAGAGTTGGTGTAGAGTTTGTCAATATGAGACATTTAGATGAGAGTGTGGAACTCACAGTTATCGATGGGAAGGCGTTGAAATCCTTCAAAGTAGCTAAAATTGCAACAGAATCTGCAATTATCAGTGCTGCAAAACTGAAAGGCATCTCAGATTTAGGAGTCACTCTAGGTCTCAAGAATATGTTCGGAATGCTTACTGCAAAATGGAAACTCAGGTTTCACAGGAAGGGAATGCACAAAGTCGTCTACGATATATGCAAGACTCTTCCACCGACATTAACAGTAATTGACGGATTTGTTGGATTGAAGGGTTTTATGCCAATGAGAGGTACTCCTGTTCATTTCAAAACAATCATAGCTAGTACAGATTCAGTAGCCAGTGACTCGGTGGGTGCTCTTATTGTTGGCAGAAACCCTCAAAGTATTGACTATCTAAAGTGGTTAAATGAATATGGACTAGGTGAGATTCAGAATTTTGAAATTGTAGGAAACAGTATCGAACCTCTCAAGGAGATATTTGCAAGTGCATAATGTCACAGATAATTGAGATTCATTATGTCTTCAAGAAACCAAATAAAAGGAAGAGGTTATGGAAGGTAAGTAGACCTTCAAATACACCTATATACAGAACACCATTAGTTATCAGGGACATTATGAAAATCCGCAATAAACTTGCATTGACAATTGTGGTTTTCGCTATTCTACCACTAACGTTCACCTTCTTTGTTACTGTTCCAACCTCACAAAATGTTCTCACTCAAAACATTCTGTCGCATCTATCAACTGTGGCAAGTATTCATGAGAGCCGAGTCAATGAAACTATTGGTGACTATCATCAAGAGATTGAAAATATTGCTAGTGATCGGGAAGCAAGTTATGTGGAGGCGTATCTAGAAAACACATCAATCGACATTCAAGCACTTGCATATGAAGGTCTGCTAGAAGATCGAACCATTAACCCTCTGATCGCTCACGTATCTCTTCTATCTACTGAAGGAATAGTTTTGGCTTCAACTAACATTACGAGTCAAGGTCTTGACTTGGGAGGCGAGGAATACATCATCAGAGGTTTAAGCGAAAAGGTTACTGATGCATTCTATATCGACAAGAACGGTACCATTATGACTCACTTAGTAGGACCCTTGCCTTCAACTTCTAATGACACTATAATTGGGATCATTCTAATTGATTACTGCCCCACCGATCTCTTCGCAGTATTTCAAGACTATACAGGTCTAGGAAACACAGGAGAAACACTCGTAGCAAAACGCGATGAAAATGGAGATGCACTATTTATTTCGAGGCTAAGGCACATGCCACAAGCGCTTCTCAATCTAACATTATCAAAAGACAATCTTGCCGCTCCTATTACACATGCTCTACTAGGTGTTGAAGATACATTCACTGAAGCTTACGATTACCTCGACCACCCGGTTATTGCTGTAACACGATATTTGCCTGAACTTGACTGGGGCATTGTTGTTAAGATGGATATCGTTGAGGCATATGCCCTCATGTATCAAACGCTTACTTTGCAAATAATAACATCTATCCTATCATCAGTCATTATTATTACTGTTGGTTTAGTCATTACCCGATTAATCACAGAACCCATATCAACACTCATCGATGCAGCGAGTAAGATTAATGAAGGGGATTTGTCCTATAGAGCTAATGTTTCATCAGGTGATGAAATGGAAGCATTGGCCCAGTCGGTTAACGTAATGGCTGACACTCTGATCAACTCCAATATCGAACTTGAAAAACGGGTAGAAGAACGAACCAAGGAACTAACTAGGTCCAATGAAGCACTAGAACAATTCGCATACGTAATCTCACACGACCTTCAAGAACCACTAAGGATGATAGTATCATATCTACAATTAATCGAGGGCCGTTACATTGATCAGCTCGACGCCGATGGGAATGAATTCATCAATTTCGCTGTTGACGGTTCAAAACGCATGCAAGAAATGATTGCTGACTTGCTACTATTTTCAAGGGCCGGACGACAATCATTATCAGAAGAGAAAATTGACTGCAATAGTATTGTTGAGGATGTTCTGGCCAACCTGGAGATATCTATTCAAGAATCAGGAGCTAGTGTAGATACCGGACATCTACCCTCAATAATGGCAAATCACGGGGGGATATCCATGCTGTTCCAGAATCTAATCGCAAACGCAATAAAATTCATGGATGAGAAGCCCGCGAAGATAGTCATCAAAGCCCATGAAGGTGCTGACATGTGGGAATTCTCCGTGGCTGACAACGGCATTGGCATTCCAGAGAAACACCATAACCGAATCTTTGACGTATTCCAAAAGCTCCACTCTAGGAAAGAATACCCGGGAACTGGCATCGGACTATCGATTTGTAAAAGAGTTATAGAAGGTCTTGGAGGGAAGATTAGGGTGGAATCAAAACTGAATGAAGGCTCGACGTTCTTCTTCACAATTCCAAAAGAACGAATAATCACGTGAGTCCTCTTGAATCAGTGAGAGCGCATTTACATCATTTTCCATAATTATTACCCTCACAATTGATTTATTTATCTTAATCACTATGTAATAAGCCTCTACTTTGGGTATTTTGAGAATTAGAGAAGGAGGAGGAATCCAAGTGAGAAGGTTCAAGTCAATAGCTGTAATTACGATAATTATCGTAAGTTCTGTTGCTGCAGGACTTATCTGGCTTACAATAAATACTCCGCTGAACGGAAATGGTGGTCCAGGGGATAGTGTGTATAACGAAGCTCCGATGTTAGAAGTCCTTGTAGAGAATGGAACACTGCCACCCGTCGAGGAACGCTTACCAACTAATCCCATGTTGATCCAACCTGTTGATGAGGTCGGAGTCTATAATGGAACTTGGCGACTTGGGGCTTCAAATATCGGAAGTTCATTATCAAATCTTGTTCGAGTTTACATTGGTTATGAGAATTTACTGAGGTGGGATTCAACGTGGTCCCGTGTAATCCCGAATGTCGCGCAGTCCGTTGATGTCAATTCAGACGCAAGTGAATATACATTTCATCTTCGAGAGGGAATGAAGTGGTCGGACGGTGTTAATTTCACTGCCGATGACATTCTTTTCTGGTACGAGGCAGACCTACTGAACGCAGAACTATACAGCAAATGGAGAAGTCATTTCTACATGAATGACACGCCCGCTATTGTCGAAAAAATCGATAATTACACAGTCAAATTCAGCTTCCCAGGCCCCTATGGCCAATTCCTTTTCCATCTTGCTGCCATCAAATCTGATGAAGTTACTCTCCGACCCAAGCACTATTTGAGTCAGTTTCATCCTGATTACAATCCAGAGGGGATTGACGATTTGATTAACGAAACAGGTGCTAGCGACTGGGTGGCACTGTATAAAGCCAAGAGAAATTGGCTATATAATCCAGACATACCTACATTACACGCATGGACATACCAAGACGCATTCGATGAAAACTCCACGTATGTGATTATGGAGCGCAATCCGTATTATTGGAAGATTGACACGGACTATAACCAATTGCCATACATCGATAGGGTGAATATTACCATATACTCCTCTGGTGCTGAAGTTCTCCAGGCAGCAATTGATGGTGAATTGGACGCACAGCATAAAGGATTTAACATCGCCAACTACTATGATTATTTTATTGGGAACATGACCGAGGGTGATTATACTCTTCATACAACATTGAATCCACGTTACAATGCACTCCATGTCCAGCTGAATCTTGCCCATGATGATCCTATTTTGAAGAGTGTCTTTACGAACAAGACTTTCCGCATTGCTCTATCCTATGCCATAAACCGAACAGCGATTGTTGAAAACGTATTTGGTGAAGATCTTCTGCCATGCCAAATTGCACCACGAGAAGAAGCACCCTACTACAGAGAGGGTATGGCAACCCAATATACTGATTTCAACTTGACTCTAGCAGATGAACTACTGAATGCATCTGGTTACGACACCTTTGATCCTCAAGGATACCGTCTAACTCCCACTGGACATCGAATCAATTTCACAATATCTGTGACAGAAGGAGTAGGTGGGAATTACTATAGAGCCTCAGAGATGCTCGTTGAATACTGGCTTGATTTGGGCATTATTGTGAATGTAGAAGCTGTTTCAAGTGTATCAAAGGCTGACGATGATGCAACAGTTGTGGCCTCTAGAGAAGGATATTTCGCCACATATTTGAAGGGTGGAGATTTCATCCCCTCAACTAATACTCTTTGGGGATATGATTGGGGTAGATGGTATGCGAATAATAGCTTAGGGGAAGAACCTCCAGCACCAGCATTAGAACAGCTAGAGCTTTTTGATCAGATCAGGTTTGCAAATAATTCAGATGCAATCGTATCGATATTGAATCAGATTATGACTATCGCAGAAGAAGAATTCTATTCCATGGGGATTTGCAGAAATAGAAATGGCTACATGGTTGTCAAATCATACTTTCATAACGTGCCACAAACAATGCCGAAATCTTATACATATCCGACCCCTGCACCAACCAACCCCTGCCAATACTATATCGACCCTCAAAACTCATCTACAATATCCCTATTAGACAGGTTTGTTTCCAATGTAACACCAGACTCTCAGCTCATCGCTTTGGTCTTTGATGGTTTTCGCATTGGTTACAAAAGACCGATGAGAGGAACCTAATCATGGAACAGTATTTCAGGAAACGGGTCTTCAAGATTGGTGCCGCAATAATCATAGCTGAGATAATCGTTCTCGCAATTGTAGGTTCGTTCTATGTGCTGAGCATTTCTGAAGCTGTTGATACACGTGTTGAATCGCAGGTTCGGATTCCTGGTCAGTTGATGAATGCCGGACACTTGAGCTATGATGCTGTTGAAGATAGTGATGAAATGAGCGAACTGATTGGGGAAAATCTCATTGATGGAATGGTTATTGGCGTTGACTATAATGTGTACTACTCGATGAACCCAGAATACTTGGGTCTAAGTGTGAATGAAATACCTACTTTGGATGCTAGCTTGCTTGACGTCCAGAATTCTGGCGAAGTCATACTTTACACAAACGAAACTCTTGTCAGTGTTTCTATAATCTATGGTCTAGATGAAGTCACCCCTCGATTCTTTGTCTATGTTGTAATAGGAACTAGTGCGGGAACAGCTGAGAAGAATCAAGCCGCTCAGCTCTTCCTAGTGAGTTCGAGTGTAGTCATGGTCCTCACTTTGACTATTTTCGCTTTATCGTTTAATCTAATACAAAGGCTAGAATATGATTTAGCTGAGGGAAACCGTTTAGCTGTTGTAGTAGAAGAACGAACTACTGAGCTAACCAGGTCTAATGAAGCACTAGAACAATTTGCATACGTAATCTCACACGATCTGCAAGAACCTCTGAGAATGATAGTATCTTATCTTCAATTAATCGAGGACCGTTACAAGGACAAACTTGACGCTGATGGGATTGAATTCATTGATTATGCGGTTGGTGGTGCAAAACGTGTGCGAGAAATGATCATTGACTTGCTCCAGTTTTCAAGAGCAGGAAAGCAACCGCTGTCAGAAGAGGAAGTTGACTGCAATACCATTGTAGCAGAAGTTCTGACCAACCTGAAGATATCTATCAAAGAATCTGGAGCCAACATAGATAGTGGGCATCTACCCTCAATAATGGCGAATCGAGGCGGGATGTCCATGTTGTTTCAGAACCTAATCGCAAACGCAATAAAATTCAGAAGTGAAAAGCCTCCGAAGATAATCATCAAAGCTGCTGAAGGTGTTGACATGTGGGAATTCTCTGTAGCTGATAACGGCATTGGCATTCCTGAAGAACACTACAAACGTATCTTTGACGTATTTCAAAAGCTGCACCCGAGGGACAAATATCCTGGAACTGGCATCGGTCTATCGGTTTGCAAAAGAGTTATAGAAGGTCTTGGTGGAAAGATTAGGGTGGAATCAAAACTGAATGACGGTTCAACATTCTTCTTCACAGTTCCAAAGGAGCGGATAATCAAATGAATCCAAAAATCGCAAACCTCCCAATAACAATCTTGCTCATTGAAGACAATCCGGGAGATGTTAGACTTATTCAAGAGGCATTCAAGGCTGCCAAAGTCGCTAATGAGATCAACTCGGTTGTAAATGGCCTTGATGCCATGAGCTTCCTCCGCAAGGAAGGAGATTTCTCATCAGCACATACTCCAGATCTTATCATCTTGGATCTGAATCTTCCCGGTAAAGATGGTCGGGAAGTGTTAGCTGAGATAAAGTCAGACCCAGCACTAAAGAAAATCCCGATAGTTGTTCTTTCAAGTTCTAGCGCAATGGAAGACATTGTAACGTCCTACGAACTTAGCGCCAACTGCTACATAACCAAGCCCATCGATGTGAATGAATTCTTCAACGTTATCAATAAGATTAATGATTTCTGGATTACAATTGTCAAGCTTCCGTCTTGAAGCGGTGCACCTTGTGTAGTGAGGCAGGATGCTAGTTACACTCCATTGATTAGTTATTTTTCCTACCACAAAGATAGAAAAGCAGGTTTGATAGTAGCTGCACGTCCGATTGATTTCATGATGTAACCGCAATTTCAATCAGGACAGTAACTGAGAGATTATTATGAGCGAGAAGGTTCGAGTGCTACTCGTTGAAGACAATCCAGGAGACGCACGTTTGATTCAGGAATACCTGAAAAACGTCACTATCATGACCTTTGAACTTAGTGTTGTCGGCACCCTTGAAAAAGCACAGAAGATGCTGGAAGAAGGTATTTTTGACTTGGTCTTACTCGACCTCGGATTGCCAGATAGTGCCGGTCTCGATACTGTCACTGAGGTGATTGGACAAGTTCCTTCAGTTCCAGTCGTTGTACTGACAGGTCTCTCTGATGATGAACGTGCCATGGAATCCATTAACAGAGGTGCCCAAGACTACCTTGTAAAGGATATGGTAAATTCTGACATGTTAATCCGTTCTATCCGCTATTCGTTACATAGAAAACAAGCTCAACTTGAAATCGAACAGGTTGCTGATACTGCACAACTTTACCTTGACATCATGAGTCATGATATGAGGAATCAACTTCAAGCAATTGTTATGGCCTCAGAAATCATGGAATTCATGGACCTTGATATGGAAAGCAAACTTGCAGTTGAAATAATAACTGAATCCTCTGCAAAGTCACAGAAGTTGATCAACAAAGTGTTATCTACACGTGACTTGCTGTCGGTTCCGCTTTCTGATATATCGTTGAAGCAAGCAATTGAGAACTCGTTGATGACCTTAAAGGATGATTTTGATGATGTTCTAGTGAATTCGCAATATCATGTTGAGAACTCTCTAGTACAAGCTGACAAGTTTATTGAACAGCTCCTATTGAACATCCTTGAAAACGCTGTTGAGTATAGTGAAAGAGAAACAAGAGAAGTATGGATTGAACTTAAAGAAAAACGACAAGGATATCAAATCTCAATAATGGACAATGGGCCTGGCATTTCAGACCAAAGGAAAGAGTCACTCTTTGATCCCAGTAGACGCTTTGGAGGAGTCGGAATTCATCAATCAATTCGGATTCTCAAGAAGTATAGGGGCCACATGAGTATACACGACAGAGTTGTATCGGACCCAAGTCAAGGCGCAGAGTTTCGTATCTGGCTACCGAAGGCACCCTCAGCCAAGTCTAAAGGAACATGATGAGATTATCGTAAGCAATCTGACGAGCTGTAACATTCCAATCATTCCTTGAGATTTCTTACTACAAAGATAAAAGAAACAAACTATACTAGTAACATGCAAATTAGACTAATGTCTTGATGCGCATGATACCATAATGGAAGCTGAAAACTGGAAACTGAGAGCATTATGATGGTGGAATCGCAGAACGCAGATTCTTACGATTCACTCTTTGTGCTATTCAAATTATTTCCAACTTCAAGTCAATTCCTTCCTTTTCAAAATATAAAAACTCTACAAGAGGTATTATTATGAGCGAGAACTACCGATTACTACTCGTCGAAGACAACCCAGGAGATGTACGTTTGATTCAGGAATACCTGAAAGACGTCCCATTGGTAAATGTGGAGCTTGGGGTTGTCGACACCCTTGAAAAGGCACAAAAGATGCTGAAAGAAGGTAATTTCGACTTGGTCTTGCTCGATCTCGGACTACCAGATAGTGCTGGTCTCGATACTGTTGCTGAGGTAATTGCAAAAGTTCCATCAATTCCAGTTGTTGTATTAACTGGGCTCTCCGACGATGAACGTGCTATGGAAGCCATCAACAGAGGTGCGCAGGACTACCTAGCTAAAGATCTTGTCAATACAAACGTACTGATTCGATCTATTCGGTATTCTATTCAAAGAAAACAATCTCAAGTGGAAATCGAAGAGAGTGAGCTGAAGTACCGTTCTCTGTGGAATAACTCAGCGAATGGTCTTGCTTATCATGAATTAGTGACTGACGATGATGGTAAGCCAATTGACAGCATCTTCTTGGACGTTAATACAAGCTTCGAGAAGATAACTGGCCGAAGAAGAGAGGACATAATTGGAAAAAGATTTTCTGAAGTTAAGGATAAACTCCTCCCTGCGGATTTTGATCTTGCAAAAACTTTCTGGAAAGTTGCCCTAACAGGCGAACCTTTTAGTGTCGAGTTTCACAATCAAAAGACCCAACGTTGGTTCTCAGTGTCAGTCTACAGTCCCTCCCACGGAACATTTGTCAACGCACTTCAGGACATCACGGAGCGCAAGAAAGCAGAGGCAGACGTAAAGTTTGAGAAAGAGCGCTTTATTTCTGTTCTCAACATTCTTGAAGATGGAATCTATGTAGTGGATGAAAACTATGATGTAGAATATGTCAACCAAGTTATTGAAAGGGACTTCGGTCCTGTTACTGAACGCAAGTGTTACACATACCTCCATGAAAGAAAAGAACCGTGCCCTTGGTGCAAGATTGACGAGGTCTTTGCTGGTAACTCTGTTCGATGGGAGTGGCATTCAGAAAAGAATGACCGATATTATGACCTCTTGGATACACCTATGAAGAATGCAGATGGAAGCATCTCCAAGTTCGAGATATTCCGTGACATCACAGAGAGTAAGTTAGCCGAGGAGAAGATTAGAGAGAGCGAGCAACGATACAGGGAGCTCTATGAAGAAGTACGAATAGGGTTATTGACAACAAGTGTGATTGAAGGGAAAATCTTGGATTGCAACGCACATCTTATTGAAATATTCGGCTTTGAGAATCGGGAACAAGCTATTGCAGAGGGTATGGCTCCTGAGCGGTATGTTAATCCTGATCAACGACAACAGATTATTGCAGAACTAAAGGAAAGTGGGTATTATGCAGGCGATTTGGCGCTTACGAAAATTGATGGAACTCCAATTTGGGTTAGTGTCAGTACTAGGATTGATTTGGAAGAGGGTACTATCGAATCCGCATTCACGGACATCACTGAACGAAAGAAGGCGGAAGAAGCTCTGAGGGTGAGTGAGGAGAAACACCGCTTGGTCCTATCCTCAATGAGTGATTTGATTTTCGTCATGGATAAGCACAATGTCTACACTGAATTTTACTCTTCGGACAAGATAGCTCCACTCGGCCCTCCTGAAGTTTTCATGGGAAAGAATGTGAATGAAATCTTGCCATCGGAGGTGGCACAACAGATTACTGAAAGTTCAAACCGAGTGCGGGAAACAGGAAATCGAGATGAGCTGGAGTATTCCTTGACGGTAGATAATGAATCTCTATGGTTCTCAGCAATGCTAGACATTCACCAAGATGGTGAAAGCACGGTGACAGCTGTGAGAGATATCACTCTCAGGAAAAAAGCAGAGGATGATGTGAAAGAACGTGAAAGTGAATATCGAACTCTTGTTTCCAACATCCCAGGGGCTGTGTATCATTGTGCATTTGACGAGCCGTGGACCATGTTCTTCCTTAGTGACGCCTTTGAAACCATCTCAGGATATCCTGCTTCTGACTTTATTATGAATCAGGTAAGGTCATTCGATAGTATCATCCATCCCGATGACAGAAAATTCGTTGCTGATGAGGTTACTAAATCTGTTGTTCAACAGGAAAGCTACACCTTGGAATACCGAATCATTAACACAGGTGGAATGATTCGTTGGATTCGAGAATATGGGCAGGGAATTCCAGACTTGGAAGGTAAGGTTGCGTATCTAGACGGGATTCTCTTCGACGTGACTGAGGAAAAGCTAGCTCAGGAAGAAATGACCCGCCTAAGGGAAGTTCAACAAGCATCCTTCGAGCTCTCACTGGCACTGGGAGAAACTCTAGAGTTGGATAAGATTTACAAAACCATATTCAATCACATTGAGCAGCTTATGGACACCTCCATCTTCATTGTGTCATACTATGATAAGAAAACCAAACATATCACAGCGGGGTATGTCATTACAGACGAAGGTCAAGTAGATGTCCAGAACCTTCCTCCAATACCATTAGAAGATAAAGGAATGGGAACACAAAGTCAGGTTATTAGAACTAGTAAACCCCTATATCTACCGGACCTTGTAGGTGCTCTTGAGAAGACCAAGACCGAGTATACTCTCAAATCTGGGGGAGATGTATTAGAGGGCTCACCTCCGGATGATGGTAGGCAACGTTCTAGGTCAGCTATGTACGTTCCACTACAACATGCTGGCGAAGTAATCGGTGTAATGCAAGTTCAGAGTTACAGTATCAATGCCTACAGCCAAGAACAGTTGGAATTGCTATCAAATCTCGCGAATGTTGTGGCTCTGGCAGTTGAAAATGCAAAATTATTCGAAACGGTAGGAGAGAGTGAGGACAGGTTCCGTCTCCTTGTCGAAGGTACACTCGATGGTATCTTCATACATGAGAATATGATATTCTTGGATGTTAACCGACGGATGGCTGAAATGATAGGCAAAAATCGAGCCGATCTTATTGGAACCAGCGTCATTGATCATTGGACTACGGAGTCACAAGAGCTCATTCACGAATATGTTCGTTCCGGTTCGGATGATATCATTGAGCTGGACTTACTTAGAAGTGATGGTTCTACCTACAGAGTTGAAGCCATAGGTAAAGAGTGTCTATATGATGGTAAACAAGCCAGAATTGTGGCTACCAGAAACATTACAGACCAGAAAAAAGCTCAACAAGAAACTAAACAGGCTGCTGATACTGCGTTACTCTACCTTGACATTATGAGTCATGACGTGAGAAATCAACTTCAAGCAGTTGTTATGGCATCAGAAATCATGCAACACATGGAACTAGATGTGGAAAGTATTCTTGCACTTGAAATAATAATCGAGTCCGTTGAGAAATCACAGAAGTTAATCAACAAAGTGCTGTCTACTCGTGAATTGTTGGCACTTCCACTCTCTGAATTTTCACTAAAAGTCGCTCTTGAGAACTCCCTCGAATCCTTAACAGAAATCTATGCCGACATTCAGATTGAAACAAGGTGTTCTCCCAAGAATCCACAAGTAAACGGAGATAAATTCATCGAGCAGCTCTTAATGAATATTCTTGAGAACGCGGTTGAATTCAATGAAAGGAAAGATAGAAAGTTATGGATTGATATTCAGGAGTCCGGTCAGGGCTTTCAAGTTTCAATAAAGGATAATGGGCAAGGAATAAGTGATGCGAAGAAGGATTCGCTCTTTGATCCAAGTAGACGTTTTGGTGGCATCGGAATTCACCAAACAATTCGAATTCTCCAAAAATATGGCGGAAACATAAGTATACATGACCGAGTGGCATCAGACCCGACTCAAGGTGCTGAGTTCCGACTCTGGTTCCCAAAAGCTAAGGAACAGTAGTTGAGAGGAAGGCCATCAAAATTCCTAAATTTCCTGATAATCAATAGAACTGTTAGAGTACACATCTGAGATGTTAACTATTCGCTGTGATGTTACGTTTCAATAGGTAGTGTAATTCGGAAGGTAGCACCTTTAGTATTATTAACGAGTCTAATAGAACCTCCAGTCCTTTCTATGATTTGTTTGCAAAGGTAAAGCCCGAGTCCACCAGCTTCACCTTTACTAGATGTTCCTCTGTTGAATATTCTCTTTTGCATTTCTTCTGGTACTCCCGGCCCATCATCCGACACTGTGATATTAAGAAGACCTTCACTCTTATGTACTCGAACATCAATCAAGGGTTTATCTCCTGTATGTTGCGCTGAGTTTCTGAACAAATTCATGAAGACAAGTGCTAGCAGACTCCCGGCTGTCACATTAATGGGTTTGGTTTCTGGTTCATATGATACATTAATGTCATTAGAAAGAATGCGATCAGATTGAGTGATTGTTGGGGAGAATCTCATACGGAATACGGTAGTCCATGCGGGTGAGAGCTCAATTGTTGATATATATCTCTCCAGAATTGACGATACAATTCAAGTAGTTGTATCGGATAATGGGGAGGGTATCTCTGAGAATGTCATTGAGAATCTCTTCAAGAAAGGTGTGTCAACAAAAGGAGGGGGTCTGGGTCTATATCTTTCAAAAACAATCATCCAATCAATCGGTGGATCAATAACCATTGATACTAGTAACTCAAATCAAGGTGCAGTATTCAGGATTGTACTCCCAATCATTCAGAGATAGGTTCGAGTGAGCTTGCGTCGATAAGACCAGAAATTAAACTCAGAGATGAAGAACTAACCAAAAGGTAGAATTATTCTGAAGGTTGCCCCTTTAGTATTTTTCATTAGTTCAATGGAACCCCCGGTTCTTTCAATAATTTGCTTACTAAGATACAGGCCTAAACCTCCTGTTTCTCCTTTACTAGAGATACCTCTTACAAAGAGTTTTTTCTGAAATTTCTTTGGAACTCCCGGTCCATTATCAGACACAATGATTTCTATTTGATTTTGATTTTCAGAAACTTGTACTTCTACTTTGGGAGAATTTCCAGCATGTTGAGCTGCATTCCTGAACAAGTTCATAAAAACTAGACCGAGTAACCCACCAGCAGCGACCCTAATATTTTTGGCACCTTTCTTGTATAATACTGAAACGTGTAATCCTTTCTCTGCTTCTTGAGCTTCAACTGCAATCACCTTGATAAATTCTACAACATCAACCTCTCGAACTTCTTGTGGTCTACCAAAACTTTTGATAAGAGAGTTCATACGTTCGATTGTTGCCAAAGCTGAAATCAAGAAACCAGCAACCTCTTCACCTGGGGAACCCAACATCATCTGCACAGCTTCAATATAGCTTAGTATAAGTCCGAGGTCGTTAGTCAAATCATGCCTTATGATGCTGTCAATGAGATCAATCTCTTTCACATGTTGCAATCGGATTGCTTCGTTTCGTATCTCACTTGCAACTAATTCTTTCTGTGCTCTTTTTTCTTCTGAGATATCTGTGATAATCCACTGATTCGTGATTCTATCACGAATTGAAACAATTATTGAAGAAATTCTGACATCAATAACATATCCACTCTTCGTCTTATGTTTCGTTTCGAAAACTAGGCTTCCTATTTCTGCGATTTCCATGATAAGCGCTTCTACTTTCACCTTATCTTCAAACGCATCAATCTCCCAAATGTGCAGTTTCCCAAATTCTTCCTTAGTATAGCCAAGACTCTCATGTGCATTTCTATTGAAATCGATAATCATCATTGTAAGTGGATCAATAACCATTATTGAATCTGCAGCTTGTTCAAAAAATGCTCGATATCTTTCTTCACTGTCACGTAGAGCTTCTTCAGCTATGAGACGTTCTGTAATATCCTGAACCAACACTAAATTTCCTGCTTCAGGATCGTCTTGAGGTAGGTTTAGGGGAACAATAGTAACAACTAGATCGATAGTGCCCTTCTTTGAAGTCTTGTAGAGATTGTGTTTTTGAATTATTCCAAAGTCATATGTCAGATCAAAGGTCACTGATGTACCCTCTGAAACTTTATCCATTGCCCACTGCGGTATATGTGGATCATTGGATAATCTATATCCAGCTTCATCTTCAATATCACGAATGCCAAAAAGACCGAGATAAGCCTGATTCATCTCGACGAATCTACCTTCAAGATCACACCTCGCAATTGCACCAGGTGAAGAGTCAAAAATTTCTCGGAATCTTCTTTCACTTCTCATAAGAGATTCTTCTGCTCTTTTCTGCTCGGTAATGTCAATCTCAAGAGCTAGAAGAGCTGGTCTTCCCAAATGCTCTGTTTTTCGAGCAAAAGACTCGACCCATCTGATAGAGCCATTTGGTCGGACATATCGGAATCGCTTTCTTGGAAACCTATCTGCTCCTAAACCAATCTGCTTGTTACGTTCCTCAAGGATATGTCTGTCTTCAGGATGTATCATATTCCGAACTTCTTCAGGAGTCAACCGCCTTAGTTCAGTTTGAGTTCTTCCGACCGTTTCCGCATAAGCTGGATTAATGAAAACAGGAAGATCATCCTGATAGATGGCATAACCTTGGAAGGAATCTTCCAATACTCTCCCAAATTCCACCTCAGATTTTTTCAGACGCTCTTCAAGGGTTTGATGAGTTGTAATGTCTCTAACAACTGCTATAATGTTCATTCCATCAGTATGGCGACTCATTGTCAAGGATACCCAGAGTAAGACTCCATCAAGATTCACCTGATACTCCATAGAAGCTGCAACGCCTGATTGTCTTACGTTTTCAGCCAAATCACTGAATCTAGGTCCAATTTCATCTGGCATAACAGCCGTTCCTGAATACCCTACGGAGGCCTCGACAGTAACTTCAACGAAAAATTTAGCGGCTAATCGATAATATCTGCCCCGCACACGGGTCTTCTTGCCGCTAGCTGTCTTTGGAAATTGGTCCAGAAATCCCTGTTTGTGAAGTTTTCCAAGATGATAATATGCTTTAGTAGTTGCCAAGGGTAGACCAGGGTTGTTAGTACGAAGTGTACCAAGTATTTCAGGGACTGTCAACCAGTATCTACGAATGGGCGTTTCTACTTTAACCTCTTCAGTAATTCTTGTCCCATCGTCAAGCGTTCTCTGCTCTTGTTTTACGTCAGTTGTGTAATCTTCGTATCCCTCTACGAGAGCTCGGAGAATTTCCTGCCGTACAAGATCATAGAGACTTGCACGTTGATCAGGAGTTTCAAGAATTTTGAAATTATCGCGTTCACTTTCAGGAAGTACACTTGTCTTTCTCTCTTTACTCATTCTTCTTAGTCTCCCTGAATATTCATCGCTTCGCAAATTATTATGTTCAAACAGGCTGCATTTATCTCACCCATATATTTATATGTATTGTATTATCAATAGTAGTATATTCAAAATGGATTGAATAATAATGCTAGGAAATCAACACGAGTTGAATAGGGATATCAACGGTCGAATCTTGATTATTGACGATAATCCGAATCTTCTAAAGACAATGAAACGAGTCTTATCACAGAAAGGCTACGAAGTATTGACATCGATTAATGAACTGGAAGTAATCGCGATTGCAGAAAACACACTTCAAATTGATATAATATTCATTGATATTGAAATGCCTCTTGCTAATGCAATAGAAAATTGTACTATATTGAATAGACTCAATCCCGATGCAATAGTGATATTGATGACTGATTATACAGTCGAAGATCTCATCCAACAAGCTGATTGCGCACATGGAATAGTTTGCAGTCCTATCGAATTTGAAAAAGCGACATCACTCATAAAGATTGCAACAAAAGCAGAAAATGGTGCACCATCGATAAATTCAACCTACCCGTGTCTTCACAAACCTCTGGATATGATTCAATTATTTATTCTTGTCGAGCAAATTCTATCTAGAAAAGTGGAGGTTATTTTATGAAACTACAAGATGTTGCGAATGGAAAAACTGATCTGAGTATGACGGAATCGAACCAGATTGAACTTTTCAATATGGCGCATCAGCTCGTTTGTCTTCGTAATGTAGCAAATCTCTTCTCTGATAATATCCAGCCTCTGAATGACATTCTAACAATATTTGTGCATTTAATTCCTGAAGCTTGGCAATATCCAAGTATTACTTGCGTTCGAATATTCGTAGGACAAGAAATAATCACTTCAGTCAATTTCGCAGAATCAAATTGGAAGCTTACAGCACCGATTAGGATTTCCATGAATGAAATTGGGAAGCTAGAGGTGTTTTACTTAGAAGAAAGACCAAATCGATTCGATGGACCATTTCGTAGAGGAGAGTTCGTTATGTTAGAAACTCTTGCGGTTGAATTGAGTCATTTTATAGAAAGAAGAGAGCTCCTTCAATTGCAGCAACGTCAGCATAAAGAGTTGATTTTGTATTCGTCACTCCTACGTCATGATATCAAGAACGATCTAGGAGTGATATTAGCGAATATTGATCTTGCGAGAATGCTCAATCAGAATCCTGATGAGGATTTTAAGGGAATTTACAATTCTACTGAATTTGCCTGTAGTCGAATGATGGATTTACTAAATGCATTTAGTCGTTCAGACAATGAGGTAGAAAGTTGCTTGGTTGAAATTATTAACAAAGTATCACGGAGTGCTCAGGAAATTCATACCGGTCTGACTATTAATTTAATCAAAAACAAAGATACGGAATCGTTGATGGTTCCAAGTAGCAACTTACTTCCCCTCGTGTTTGAGAATTTACTAAGAAATGCAGCTGTTCATGCAGGTAATGATTGTACTGTCGTGATTGAATTAGTGAAATCTGATCACAAAGTGTGGATTCGAATTTCAGATAATGGAGAAGGTATAGCTAGTGAAGTAAGAGCGCGGCTATTCCAAAAAGGAGTTTCTACAAAGGGCGGTGGCCTTGGATTGTATCTCTCGAAGCAAGTTGTTGAAACAATAGGTGGAACAATAGAACTTGAGATGAGTCGGGATGGCGAAGGAGCTGTCTTTTTGATTTGTTTACCATTAGAGATAATTACAAATGGAGTGTGTCAAAATGAATGAGAACAAACCGATTTTCAGGCCTGTTAACCTCACTTGGGAGCTACTCTCTGAAACCAATACTACGCAATTTGCAACTAATGAGAAATTGTTGCTGATAATGAATAGGCATAGCGGTCTTTCACCATATTCACATTCATTTGTTGAAGAAGGGCAAGATCCACAAGTGCTCTCAGCTTTTGTATCTGCTATGACGAATTTTATGGGGGAATTGAATGGCGAGAAGGATTCAAATTGGAAAACGGTCTACGGATCTGATTCTATACTTCTAGTCGAAAGAGGAGACTGGATTTTAGGAGCTCTTGTTGCATCGAGAGAAACCAATGAAGCTCGTAGTAAATTAAGAAAGATTATTCGAGAATTCGAAGATAGTTTTGCAGTCCTCAAAGATGCGGATGGTATAGACACTAAAATGTTCAGAGATTTTGATGAATATGTGAGAAGAGTTTTCGTCGATGAGCGAATAACTGCTAAGACACAAGTCACAAAAATGTATCACGGAAAACCTTCCTTAAGCAGGTTCAGGTTGCCTAGCACAGCATTCAAAGTTTCAAAAATTCTGTTAGGATTCGAAGAAACTGATTCAATTGAGAATATTGCTAGATTTCAGAAATTATCTACCAAGGAAGTTATTGAAACCATTGCAAAAGCATATTGGCAAGGGATTGTGAAATTACAACACATACCATCTGATAATGACATATTGGCACTTTCAGAAAAAGCAGCTTCAATAATTTTCCATAAGACAAATCCATTAGCAATATCAGGTGCAACTTTGAGTGTGATTTCTTTGTTAGATGGAAGAACTTCGCTATCTAACCTTACAAATGATATGATCATCCAAGACCAAGAATTGCTATTAGTTGAATTTAGTCTTTTAATCAATAATGGCTTCATTCAACGAATTTCGGTAGAAAAGCGCCTTGTTCTCCTTAACCAATGTCTCCTTTCTAACCTTGTTTTTAGAGGTTCCTTTAAAATAGGAAAACGTGAAATGAAGTCACTTTTCCAAACAATTCGTAAACATAGTAGAATCTACCATCCACGGATTAGTAGAATCATACTAACTGATGATATGCATGCAAGATGCATTCTTGAGGAAAGTATGACCCCTGTAGATATGGATGATATGTGTGATGCTCTTGAATATTTCATCAAAGAAATGGTAGAGCATCTCTCGAGTAGGTGTGGAATTCAAACTACTGAATCTTTGATTCAAACTGCACGAAGAGAAAGTAATCAGATTTGGGGGCCATATCTAGAAAACGTGGTGATATGAAATGAAATCACACCAAAAAAACAAAGCTAAAATAAAAGGTGATATCTAGTTGAAAGATGAAAAAATACTTCATTCTTTTGTTGATGGAACAAGTGATCTTATTCAGAGTATTAAGAAGGATGGTACAGTTGAGTATGTAAATCCAACTTGGTTGAAAACCTTGCAATACAAAGAAGAAGAGCTTGTGAATGTTAAATTGAGAGATTTCGTCTTTCCAGGATATCTTCGAAGATCAGAAGAAGCAATATCAAGAGTACTCAGGGGTGCAATTATCTCTGATTACGTTAGCACATTTGTTTCAAAGGAAGGTAATCCTATCCAAGTAGAAGGTCGTCTATTTCCTATCTATAGGGGAAAGAAGATTGTTGCAGCAGCAGGGATTTTTCAAAATATCAATGAACAGAACAGAATCCTAGATGAACTACGACATGAGCAGGCGCGAGTCGAATTTCTATTGGATCTAATGACACATGATTTAACCAACATAAATCAAGAGATAATATCAACCATAGAAGTAGCGCTGTATTCGCCAGATCTGCCAACTAATCTAGAGAATCTTCTACGAGAGAGTTTGAATGAGGTTGAACGAGGTTCTAACCTGATTTCCAATGTAAAGAAACTCCTAAGGATTGCAAAAAGAGCTCCACGAATGTTCCTCTGTGATCTTGGCGAGTCACTCTTAGCCGCAAAGGAGATTGTCGAAAAAAGTTTCCTCCATAAAGTAATGATTCTTGAAACTAATCTTGAACCGGGTCTGTATAATGTGACTGCTGATGAATACCTTATTGAGGTATTCAAGAGCTTATTGCATAATGCAATGAAATTCGATACGCGAGCTAGAGTTCAGATTGAAGTGGAAGTTGAATCAATGCCACACACTCCATTCATAAAGATTCAAGTGAAGGATCATGGTCCAGGTATTGTTGACATTGAAAAGTCAGCTATCTTTGATCAGCTATCACATCGAAGAGATAGTGCGCGTGGTCTAGGATTGGGACTAACTTTAACGAAACATGTACTCGAGAACTATGGCGGTTATATAAGAGTGGAAGATAGAATAGAAGGCCTACCAGCGGAAGGTGCGAACTTCATTCTTATACTTAGGCGTTCTACAGAAGACATCAGCAACAAAGGAGGCAATCAATAATGGCATCAATTATAATTGTAGATGATGATATGTTTTTGCACAAAGTCCTAGACCGAATTCTGTCAATAGGCAACCACGATGTGGTTGGACACGCATATGATGGAGCAGCGGCTATTGAGGTTTATATCGAATTGAATCCTAAACCAGACATTATCTTAATGGATCATCGAATGCCAATCATGAATGGAGTAACTGCAACAAAGGAAATTTTGCACATCAATTCAGATGCGAAAATTCTGTTCATAAGCGCAGATGAAACAATAAAGAAAGAAGCAATGGATGCGGGTGCATTAGGATTTCTAACCAAGCCTATTCGAAGTGTGGATATGTTTGCAGCTATTGATAGTCACTTGTCGAAGTAACAAAAGGAATGAAGAACTCCTAATAGCAATTAATTTAATTCACCGGCTAAAGGAGAGTCCACTTTTCAATCTTGAGAACTACGAACTCATCTTGGAGCACTCGACAGTCAAGCATCTATGATTTCCATCCCTGCTGCTCGAGTTGATTCAAGTGTGTTAGTACTCTCACGAGCTGAATCCCATCCATTCATCCAAGGAGCGACCATTGTTTCTACAGCGTCATTCCAAGATAATTGCAGATATCTTGCATCATTCCTTCGATATGGCGAGCATAATGTCTATTCTTATCGCCCATGGGAATGGTAAGTACTATCCGTTTTCCTTGAAAGATTCTTGGATCAATACCATCAATTAAGAAGTTGACAGTATTAAATTTCTAGGATTATCCCCCAATTTTAGCTTTTGGTAACCAGATGTGGAACTCAGCCCCCAAGGAGTGATCTCCGTCTACTCTATCATGAATCTCAACATTTCCATAATACTTCTCCACAATGTGGCGTGTGCCTTCTGCCATGCCAATCCAATCGCTTGCTGAACTCTTCATAACAAGTGATGGTTTGTCTGCTCAATCTTCGACATTTTTGTTTTTTGATCCTTTTGGCAAAGTGCCAATCTATCTTTTCATCACCTTCGTGGATTTGAATATGGAAGAAAACAGGGAAATTGTTCCCCTGCTAATCGTGATTCGTTATGCTAGCTCCAGCTTCTTTCGCTGCTTCAAATATTTGTGGATTCTCTTGAGCGGAACTCCTTCCAGTCATCCCAGGGTCAACTATAGCTTCAACGCAAACCATTCCAAGATAATTACAGATATCCTTGAACATACCAATCGTATGACGAGCATAGTGTTCGTTACTGCCGCCCATTGGTATTGTAAGAATAACCTGCTTACCCTGGAATATCCGCTGGTCGATCCCATACCATCGATCGATGAAAGTTTTGAACTGAGCACTTGGCCCCCACCAGTAGATGGGAGTTCCAAACACCCATATGTCATTCTTCTCCATCAGTTCCATAAGTGATGCCATGTCGTCGTCATGAATACATCTTCCATCTCTTTGGCATTTGTTACACGCTTGACATGGAGCTATATTCAATTCAGAAAGGACAACCTTTGAGATAGTAGCTCCACCTTCTAATGCCCCAGCTAATACCGAATCCACAAGGGTTTCAGTATTAGCTCCTCGTCGGGGACTACCAACAATTCCGAGTATCGTTTTGCCACACGAGGGGGGTTGCTCAAATCCAGTTTGTTGTTTCACTGATTGCATTTTCTTACTCCTACTTCTTATCTCCCCTGTAAACAAAGTTGACTGAATATTGGGTTATCTCCGGAATAACCTCGATAATTGAGGTCGTAAGAATGTCCCGTGATGTAAATCCAAAACCAGCTCTAATCGGAGTCTTACTCCAACCAGCATCTTTAGCTGCTCTCGCTACCTCAACAAGTAGTCGTTTCCAAGCGTAGCTGTGGCCGGGTCTTATCGACGTGAATCTCATGATGACTCGGTCTTCATCTCCTTGCAAGATTCGAACATCTGGTTTGAAAAGAAGTGGTGCTGCTGCTGCTACTGCTTCATCTCCATCAAAGAGGATTACCGCATGACCGTCCTTCAAGACCCTATCCTTGAAATATGGTTCATATGCAACATCATTTGGAAATGCAGTACTCA
>Ga0114923_10000206_pt1 | contig 47837 bp, 64 predicted proteins | sample SumtaG_FD_89578 | JGI IMG/M metagenome (GOLD analysis project Ga0114923, IMG submission 89578) | Deep subsurface microbial communities from Indian Ocean to uncover new lineages of life (NeLLi) - Sumatra_00157 metaG | ecosystem: Environmental > Aquatic > Marine > Oceanic > Sediment | place: near... | reverse complement strand
GATCGTTAAGATCTTCTCTTTCCTTCTCCCTGATATATGCTGCGTTAAAATAAAGGGGTCCTATGTCTTCAATGTTTTCATGAAAATCACGGGAGAGGGTATATGTTGCGTGTTCCTCCCCTTGTTCATAGAGAGCCTCAAGATAGATTTGTGCGATTCTTGATTTCTTCATTACGAGTCCTTATATACATTTGAGAAAGTGGGCGAATGGTGATGAAGATGTACCAAAGACATGCCAGATATGTGATAATCTCAGTCATGTTAGTTCTTCTCCTGTAGTTGTATGTGACGGGGAAAAGGCTATTAGAAGGCCTTTATCAAGATCTTGAGTCAATCTCTGGAGTTCTTCCATGAATATCCCATCTAGTCTTGTGGCCAATTCCTCAACAAGAATTTGACGCTGAAATTCAGGGTCATCCGGGTGGAAATCGAAAAAATTCGAATTCCGAATTACCTTTGACAAACGATTTAGGTAAAAGTCTCGAAATTCTGAATTTGAAGTATCGAGATGATTATTATTAACCCATTCAGTGAAAGGACCAGGTTGAGACGATTCTTTTTCTGACATGATATAAACTCCAGATAGGTAAATAAAAATCAAGAAAAGGCCAGGAAAAGAACCTGGCCTAAAATTTATTTCAAAAGATTTTTGAAGTTATTCTTCGATGACTGATTCTGCCTCAGCAGTTTCTTCCTCAGTTTCTTCTGTTGATTCGACGAAGGGTGAACCTAGCCAGATATTGACGACCGTGTGATATTCGTCACCATCTTTTTCTGTTCTGTTTTCGATGACTTCATCCCCAACGCCCAGAACTGAATCAGGGAAGTCTTCAGGTAATTGTTTAAACTCGTGTCGAACCTCAATCGTAACTTCGGGTTGTATTGATGTGATCCGAAGCCCCTCAATTTTTCCCGTCAACCGTTTCAGATCCCGGATTCGGGTTGTAACTGTTTTTTCTGGCATGTTGCTTTGTCCTCCGTGATAGTTAATATGGAAAAGATGTTCCATATATAGCGCATGTGATACGCCATATTTATATATTAATTCAAAAGATTTGGGGGTTCTGGGGGAATTTTAAATTTCCTCAAAAACAAATAAAACTTTGGGACCAATTACCTGATTATCTTCCTTTCTAAGTTCACCCAGATAACGCAAAGATAGATACGGTAGAACCTTTTGCCCTGGTTTGAAAAAGTAAAGAACATGTGTATTGATATCATTCCAGCCATCTTCTACCATGGCGAAAACAACCGGGAAGCCTCGTTTATCCCAGCCAAATCCCAGCAGTTCATATTCTATAGGAAGATTAACAGTATCATCTTCATCAACAACAAATTGCATAACACGTCGTTTTATTAAGTTGTTGAACATGTAGAATGTCTCCCAGTGATCAAATAAAGGTCGTGGTGATGAGAAGGTAAACCCTCGGGTATGATTTCTCCCTGGGCCAGTCAAAAATTGTGTATGAGAATTATTTGGGAAAATAGTTTCCCCAGATTTCAAACCAAACAGACTCATCTGATTCAAGATGAATTTCGGAGTTGTGATCCCATAATCCCTCATCATTGAGTATGTCAGTCAATCGCTGTTTAGAAGATGAACTCAATCCATTTAAATAATAGGAATTAAGAGACATTCTACGACGAATAACGATGTAGGGATTCATGTTGTAAAGTTCAATATTAAACATGGCCCAATGAGTAAGTCTGGGGGGAGAAGAAAGTTCCTTTGCCAGGGTTTTCTCTGCCTTGGTTATATCGAAAGAACCCGTAATTGTTTCTTTGATCTTGATTTCTTGAGTAGTCATTGTATCCTCCTGTTTATCTAATACAATCATCAAAGCCCAAGAGAAAGGGGCCTAACTCTTGAGCTTCAATGTGGATAGAGATCCAATTACATTATAGGATCATCCTCATCACCCTGTAAAGGAATTTGAGCAAGAATATGTTTCCCCAGATTTCCCCTCTGACTAGATTCAGTTCTTACCATATTAACCTGACATTCGGGTAAAAGTTTGATAACCCGTTCCAAAGACAGAAATTGGTCGAGAAAAACAATGCACCAATGGCCAGAGGGAGAATTGATACCCGGGACAACGATATATTCATCGGCCTTAAAATCTCTCTCATCCAAATAGTGAAGAATGGCCTGGACATCCAGAGGAAATTCAATTCTTTGAAGCATTTGGTTTTTCATCAATAATGCGACTCCCCCTGTATTTAAAGTAAACTACCATATTATCCATAGGTGTAGAAGATATCCCCGTAATAGAAAAATCAAGATCACCCACACCCTTGTCCAGTTCATCCAGAAAATCTACCCCACCTGGAACATCTGCTTCGATTGACCAGACACAACTCTCCTTGTCATACTGAAGATTTATCATCCAATATGAAAGTCTGGGATTATTAGAAAGTAGAATTGAGTTCATCATGGGAATTCGTTCATCATCGTTCATTAGTAAATCAGCCCTGTTAACCATCCACAGATTGAGCAAAAAAAGAACATCCCAAACCAGATAAAACATCCCAATCCTGAATTAATGTTATCGATTGAATGGGATTTTTCTTCCATTTTACGGATAAACTCCCTGATTTATATTTTTATTTAAAATAATTATATAACAAATGAATTTTGAGTTTTGAGGGAATTTTAACTCTCCCAATTCCAAATACTATTTTTGGGGTCAATTTCGATTCCATTTTTACTTAAATACAAAAGCCCCTTGGCTGTTAGAGTAAATCCCGCTGGTTGTTTGTTTCCGATGTCTCGAATACAATACCCTGTAGTTAATGCCATTCTCAGAGCGATAGGTTGTAGATTATCAGCAAGAGTAATCCAGTAGCCTCCTTCATTCTGAACTCGATGAAGAATTTCTAGGATATCTAGTTCTGTTTGATTTAATTCTACCCATTCCATAAACCCGCTTCTCCCCCTGTTGCATAGCGAAGTTGTGTACCCTCAGTCAAATAGAGAATGGGAGTTTCACCATTTTCTATCATTTCCTTCATGTCATCCATTTGGCTCCTGCCAAAAACACTACCCAATAGAGAATGGAGAGGATCTTCTATCATCATGAATTCATCAAAAGAAATACCTTCTCCATGATAATCATCACTCTCACACTCATGTTGTAAAACTTCTTGCACATCGCCTGTACCAGAAATAGAGTAGACAAAAGGCCAAGAGGGCTGAGAAAGAAAAACAACCACAGCCTCATCAGGAATGTCTTCTAAAACTTGTTTAAGATCTCCTACTGTCAACATTTTTATTATCTCCTTGATAATAGATATATATTATAGCAACAACAGATTAAACTTTGGCTGGAGTAACCTTTTCAGCATTTTGGTATTTGCCACCCCGCTGACCATAAGTAACATCAGGAAGCTCACCCTGATGAAAATTAACCTGAGCAATACCCTCAAGAGGATACAAGACGATATCATGATGAGAAGCATTATGAAGTTCAAGTGTAAGTATACCAACCCAACCGGGTTCGATGGGTGTTACATTAACAATGAGACCACATCTTGCATAGGTGGATTTTCCAATAACTATACCTATAACATCATGTGGCATATAAAATCGTTCTATCGATTCAGCTAAAACAAAACTGCCGGCTGGACAGATAATTGATTCCCCTTCTTTTGTTTCCACTTCTTTCCATGAGGATATGTCATTGTTCTTGGGGTCCACTGTTCGTGAATTAGAATTAGCAACCATGAACTTCCTTCCCAATCGGATATCGTATCCATAGGATGAAAGACCCCAAGAAATGATTTTTTGGCTCCCATGATTTGTACGCATTAGCTCATCTACAAAAGGCCGAATCATAGGGCCTTTTTCTCCATTACATAAATTTACTATTTGATGATCAGCTAATATCGTCATTGCTTAAGCTCCAATCATTCTTTTAAGAGGATAATAAGATCGAACTGCCTCATCATAGTCTTCATTGTCAAAGGCTGTGTAAAAATCTATCCAGAGTTGAACAGCTTGAATTTCTCTAGATTGAAATCCGCCTTTTCTCTTGTATGATTTGTGAACCTCATTATATTGAGTTCTTGTTTCCTGACTCGAAATCAGAGCAAGATCTTCAATTTGAAGGGATTCTCTGAGACGAAGCATTCTTTTCATTGGTAAACCCATCTTATTCTTTCTCCTGTGTGATGAAGTATTCACCCCATTTGTTTTGATTGACTTCTCCCAGCCTTTCCATTCTACGAAGAGCTTGTCTAACCGCAGCTTCTGGTCTTTTACTCTGTGGAGAATTTTCTCTTCCCAAAATGTAAAGTTGTTCTATGGAACATGAACCTGATCTTAATGACCGACGAATGAGTTCTGTGAGTGTGAGTTTCTTGGGCTTTTTATGTTTATCAAATGCTGAGATCATCAGAAGTTGAGCATCCTCAAGAATACCCATAATGATTCGGAGAGAGGCTTCAGAAGGATCTTCAAGAAAATCATGAATAGCAGTTTCGATATAATCAGCCTGTTTTGCTGCCCATTCTAGCAAGTTAGTAATGGCTTCCATCCTTTCCCCAGTAAAATTGTCACTCCCAAACAACGGAAGAACACTGGGGAGATTTGTGAAATCATCAACCAGATAGGCTCTGTCATCATTAGCCAAACGTTTAGAAACAATTGACCGAGAAGGGTTTGGAACACCCTGTAATTTCAGAAGAGCTATTTCCTGGTCGATGTCATCCTTTTTGGGATTGGGGAGAATGAGTTGGATTTCGTATTGATTTTGTTGCCCCTTCATTGTTTTTTCCCTGTTTTGAGGATAAAATTCCCTTATATTTTAATTATATCACGAAGTTTTCTTAGTTTAAAAGGAATTTTAAAAACTCTTATATAAACTGTGAAGCACAAGGGCCCATAGCCAACATTGTAATTCTACCCTGTTTAAGAATGGTAAAAAAGTCTGGTTTTTGGCCCCAACGAGCCTCAAATTTCTCAATAATATAAGTAGGTGATTCTTCCTCGTGGATTCTCTCGATACTGGTACAATAAAGTATACCTGCATTTAGTGAAGTAGGATCATCTCTTCGATCTTTATAACCATTTTCGGATAACCATGAATAAATATGTTCAGGTGGAGAATCTAGATATTTCTCTGAAGCATCCCCTGCTGTTAAATTCTTGGTGGATTTCTTCTCCCGAGTCTTCTTCGTGGTTTTCTTGGGTTTTTCAATTTTCCCTGTTGTCTTCTTCTGAGATTGGATAGGAGATTTAGTGGGTTTAGCAATACCCTCTTGTTTTTCGAGTTTTCTTCGTTCCTTACGAAGTCTCTTCATTACTCGATCCCTGTCGGGATAATCCATGTCTTTCTTGATAAGATCTATTTGTTCATAAACCTGTTGTAATCTTTCTCCCGGAGTAGTCATTCGTTTAAAATCCTTTTCAATTCTTTTATAAATTGAGCTGTATAGGTTTGTTCATCCGTCAATGCAGCAACAGGTGTAGCTTCAAAAGCATCTACTGTTTTTTCTATTGATCTCAACTTGTCCATAGCGATGTCACCTTCAATCAGGGTAAGAGTAATTGTCTCTATATCTTCTTTTTTCATTGGACAAAATCCCGTTTTTATGATATAAAATATTTAGCAAGAACATCTAAAACAGAATCTTTACTTTTTATTGAAGAGTTAAAAGGTGTACGGGTAACAAGTTCACTACTGATATTGAATTGTTCAGGGTAGGGTAAAACACTCCCATCCCATAATTTAGAAGCGAGTAAGGACTCGTAATGACGAATTAATCTGCTTTGATGACTATCATGAAAAACATCATCACCCAACCAGGGAGGGATATCTAATTCTAGATTTAACAAAGAAGGAAGTGGATAAAATTTACTGCTTTTCCCTCTGTTTTCAACCAATTCATCAATACAAACACCCCAGTATAACCAAAGTATGGCCTCATAACCTTGCCAGACCCGGGAATCCAAGGTCCGTGCAAAATTTCGTCTATGAGAATTTTTGAGAAAAAAAATTTCCCGGAAAAGGGAGTTGATTCTGTTAGTTTGTATATATAGCAAACCTGTATGTAAACAGGTAGCAGATTCTTTCAATGAAGCATAAGGAAGGTAAATTGTCATTCTAGGCCCTCTTCTTCTCGTGATGGTTCTGTTTCTTTTAGAAAAAGATTCTTTTCCTCTTCAAAGAAAATCATAGGGTTAATAGCCTCAATATGTTTATCAATAGTTTTCTTGGGGATAGAAATGTTCTTGGTTTCAATTACTTCAGCAACACCTTTATTCATTTCTATAATGGAAGTTTTGATAGCCTTCTCAATGATAGTAGGTTCTACCAATAACAAATCTTCCCTACCCTCTCGTGCTAGAATTTGAACAATTTCACGCTCCTTTGCAATGTCAATAATAAGACCCTGATTAAATTGTGACAGACAAAAGTTAATGAGTTCTGAAAGATCATGAATCTCTAGAAATGTACTTTTCCTTGTTGGATATTTAAAATCTCCCTCTTCTACAAGAGGACGACCCGTCGAACGATATAATTCTTCCAATTCATCTTCTCTATCTTTCAAGTAACTCAAGCTTGTCGTCAGGGGGGTAGTCTCTTCCTTGAAAGCATCTTTTGCTGATGCTAAACTTTGTGAAGCAGTTTCACGCAGTTTTCTTACAGCCATAATCTTTAATAGAAGTTCTTGAAATTCATCCATTACTAGAATTCTCCTTGTAAGAGATAAGCATCGATTTGTTCTATCAATTCACGATTGATTTTAAAATCTCCACCAATCCACCCGGGACCTAATCTATCTAGAATGTCAGGTAGTTTCCCTATTGATGGTTCAGTGCTGATAATCCCGGGAAAAGGAAGAACGGTTAACCAGAGATTACTTATAAACCGATTACCATAAATGAGTTTAGCTTGAGAGAAAGGTTTTTCGTTACGAATGATGGGGATGACTTCATTAACCTTGCTAACAACTCGAGGGACATTGTCAGATTTATCACCATAAAGAGCTAATGTCAAAAGAACATGTTCTGGTCTTAAAATCTCATCATGTAGGATTTTTGGCAGTGATCTAGCAAATTTCTTAAGGCCAACGACCTGACCCTTGTGATCAGACATTTTAATAGAACCCGTAGGTAGTTGAAGTAAATCTTTATCCACACCAATGAGAGAAACAGGTCTGTTAAGAAGTCTAAGATGAATGAAACAAGCAATCAAATCATCAGCCTCTAACCCATCAATCTGAAGAGAGTGGATACGTGGGTCTTCTTCGATCATTTCCCTTAACATATCAACTCGTTCTTTTGCAGCTATCCTCTCATCGTCTTTATCATATCTTTCTGCACGATGACCCTTGTAATCTTCTGCATAATCTTTTCTGAGATTATGAGAGCTATCCATTAACATAAGAGAATCAGATTTTCGATCATATTTCTTATAGGCAGCCTTCCCCCACTGAGCAAGACCAAAAGGACTGGCCCCATAGGTCCAAGTAAGATATCCGCCATCAACCAATCTTTTAGGTCTTATCATGCCAGAAACCTTTCCAATAAGAGGCATCAATTTCTATAAGTTTTTGTTGGATGCAAAGATCAGTGTATCTCTTTAAATCAAAACCCTCTGTTCTAACCCCCTCAATATCAAGATTGTGATTGATGATTTGATCCTTTTCTGCCTCCAATTCTAGATAAAGTTGTTTATCAAAGGCGATTCGACTTTTTACATAACGAAGACTAGGACTTTTATCGGGAAACATGATACCAATCCTCTCTTTTTAAACTATTCATGGGATAAATAATATCTGGATCATAGTAGTCTTCTGCTGTAGATTCTACCTCAGCCCAGCTTTTGCCGATGGCTAGTTCTCCCTGGAAGGGGATATCTTTCGCTAGAGGTAAATCGCCCAAAGGAGAATCCAGAATTGTTTCAAAACCTTGTTGAATCCCCTTTGCCACATGAAGCGCTTCGCCCTCTGCTACTTCTAACAGTGAAGAGTCATGAACAGCCATAAAAGGACGACTCTTCAATCCTTCTCTTCGAAGAAAATTAGCAGTATAAAGTAATACCATGAGATTAAGGTCTGAAGCAGTACCTTGTATGGGGGAATTTACAGCGATTCTTTGTGCTCGATGGATTCCCTCAACAATAACTACATCTCTTAAAGGTCGTTGTCGACCAAAGATAGTTTTAACTAACTTAGATTTTATGCCTTCTTTCTTCATTTCATCTAAATAGGTTGAGGCTCGAGGAAAATTAGAAAACCAATCTTTCATGATCTTCTTGACCTCAACCACAGATGTTCCCGCTTTCTTGGCGAGATAGGGAGGACCACCCCCATAGAGAAGACCAAAAGTAACACCCTTCGATTTCTTTCTTTCTCCTGCAGAAATGTCTTCACGATTTTTCTTGAAAAGGACAGAAGCGATTTCGAGATGAGCATCTCCAGACAAAATCATCTCCGCGAATTTCTCATCTCCAGAAAGTAGAGCAAAGACTCTGAGTTCTGCCTGAGAAAAATCGACCAGACCAATCCTTCCCTGAGGCCATCGAGAAACAAAAGCTGTTTTGATGGGACCTAACCGTGGAACCTGTTGAAGATTTGGCTTCCGACAAGAAAGGCGACCTGTACGGGCTCCAGTTAATATCAGACTGGGATAAAGCAGGGGAGAATTCTTTGTTGTTTGTTCAAGATAGGCCTTGACAAAAGTATCCCAGGTCTTTTCAGTACTGCGATATTGAAGTAACAGAGCTGCTTCGGGGTGATTTTCAGATAATTGAATCAAAACGTCCTCGGCAACAGTATATTTACCTTTGGGCGTCTTTTCTGTAAGAGTAATGTCATTCTTTTGAAAAGCTTTTACAATTTGATCTGGACTTCCCAGATTTATCTTCTCTGTGTTGGAATCTTGTTGAAAAAGATCAAGTAATTTGTTTTCTAAGTCATCTTTTTCCTTCAGGAGATCAATTTCAACTCCTTCAAGAAGACTTCTATTAATATAAACACCTCTAGATTTCATTCCAATCAGAACTTTGATCAGATCACTTGTGAGATCTCGAATGAAAACATTCCCAAGTTGTTTTGAGAATATTCCAAAGATAAGGTAAGTACTGATAACATCCTCGGAGAGGTAATCGAAACTATCAAAGCTGCCAAAAGCTCTTGAGCCGGGCCTATCGGTATGATATGTGGCCAGATGTTTGAGGTTGAGAGGTTTCTCGCCAACCAAATAGGCAAGAACCATAGTGTCCTGAATTTTGTTCTCCCAGAAAATTCCAGTTTTTTCCCAAAGAAAACGAAGGTCAAATGCCAGGTTGTGACCCACAACGGTAAGATCATGTTTATTAATGATAGTGTAGAGTCTTCTAAGAATATTTTTATCGGGGTTTGGTAAAACGTAAATCTCATTATTTACCTCAAGATCAAAACAAAAACCAAGAGATGTTATCTGATCATTTACCTCATCAAAACCGGTAGTCTCAATATCTAAGAAAATCTCTGTATCTATCGGAAAATTGATATCGTCAAGATCAGTAACGATATTAAAACCATGGGGTTCTGGATCTGGAAGTTCAAAAAAGCGCTGAAGATCTCTGATTAAAATACGATTTAAAGAAGGCGAGTCAGCCACGGCACTAAAATGGTAGGTAGGAACTACCCAAGTTTTTAAATCCTCGTTATAAAATAGTGTCCCATGATCTTCCCGAAGATCCTTGAATCCGGGGCAAAGAGCTTCTGCTACTAAAGCTCCAAGAGCCAATATCCTTTCTGGGTTTACTATCCTTAATTCATGTATCAAACCTGGATAAGATTCCCTGATTAATTTGAGGGGAGGTTTCTTTCCAGGAATGACTGGGGTTTTAACGAGATTGGTTGCATAAATAGAATCTTCTATGGTTCTTTTGATCTTATCCAAGAACTTCCAAGTCTTAGAACCAAAGGGATCATTATCAAATTCTTGGGATCTAGCCTTTGATGGAGCGATTCCTACCATAGCATACTTAGCTGGAACAGAGCCCTTTCCCGGACGAGCTTCAGGGTCTCGGAGATTGATATCAATATAAACATGTTGTGTCATCATGTTGTCATCAATTCTGCTGATAGAGGTGAGGAAATATTCCCTTTCTCTACCCATTCACTACCTCGATACATCCTAAATTGAATGAGAGACCGGGGAGAATCTAGTTTAAGAGGAAGATTATTTACAAGTTCTTCATAACGACGATACTCTTCATAAAGAGAAAATGGGTAATTCCTCGATGAATCTCGTCTTCGATTTATAAGGACATATTCATAAGGTAAAGGAACAACAAGAACGATTTCGATCATACTTGGTGAAACTGAAAAACGAGAATAAAGAGCGTATTGAACTAGCATGTCTTCAATAAAATTAAGTGAATACTTCAAAAAAGAAGGCCAGATGTGGTCAGTAGCTCTTTGTGCCCTAATTCCCTCATAAATAATTGCAGAGAATAAACAACGATCGATTAAAACAAGAGGGAGACGTTCATGTTCCAACAAATGAAAAGCAGAAAGAAGGTGGGCTATATCTTTGGTAAGAGCAAAACCTGAAGAATTCAATTGTTTACCATAATCACGTGGTCTTTCCAATGGAATTCCCAATTGTTCTGAGGGCTTAGTAATTTCAACAGCACCATTATACTCATCTAGAATTTTATGGATCAGTGTAGTTTTTCCAGCTCCAGCAGGACCCTCAATGATAAAAATCTTCCCCATGATTTTTCTCCTGTTTGAGATAAATTATATAGCAAGAACATTTCTAAAAGTAGATCTCCTACCAAAGTCTGAAGATTTTTTAGGTACCCCAAGTACATGACGAAGATCATCCCTGAAATGAGAAATCTGATCCGAAGCAATAGAAATAATATCTTGAAGATTAACTTCGTCTGGGTCTTTACCATCTTTGAAAAGTTCAAGACCTATAATACAAACACCCTTTTGCTGAGCGATAACTAAAGCCTTGTAAATTTGTTGTGCAAGATAAGTTTTTCTCCAGACATCACCATCTGGTGCTAATATTACATATTGACCCAGGAAATACTTCTGAAGTATATTAGATGTAATAGCCCCAAAAACACAGACATCCCCTTTTTGTATTACATCATACGGGCCCTCAACTATACGAATAGGTTCAGAAAAAGAAGATAACAAGGGCCCTTTGCCTTTCCATGCTACCCCCTTTTCACCCGCAATATATGAAATTTTATTTTGTGTTCTGAGATAAACACCTGCACTTGAACCTCCCGGATACTTCATTTCAAATGCATCCCAGAGTGACCCTCGAAAAGTAACATGATATCGATCTAAAAAGGATTTTCGAGGCATCCCAGCACCCAGTCTTAAATCATGTTCACTAACTACTTCTTTAGGAACTGGAAGGAGAGGGGTATCATTATGGATAAGTAGTTGTTCTTGACTCGAATATTTCAACATTTCTTTTGTTGAAAATTTCCCCCCCTGAGAACATCTCATGCAAAAATACAAACCAGTAATCATGTTCACCTTCAGATGGCCATGACTGAGATCATTACTATCACCACAAAAGGGGCATCTGATGACGAGTTCATTATCACTATTGGAATCATTAAGTCGCATGGAGTATATCTTTCATCTCATTTGTGAGTAAAGATTGTGTTTTTCCCAACTCGTTTTGCAGACGAGTTAGAGTAGTAATAGCAATCAACGAATTTTGAAGAAGGCCAGGAGACAGAAGACCTACATTACTCACAGATTGTACTACCAAAGCATCATGAAAATCTTGTGATTGTGTAATTAGCATTTGATTAGCGATTTTCAAACTAGAAACAACTATCAATTTAGCCAGAATTGTTTCAGAACGAGAATCTCCATTATCATTTACCATGATTCATCTCCCAATTCAAATAATTCAGTTCTTTCATCTTCTAAAAGCATATCGTAGTCAAATGTATTGTAATCAAAATGGAAAACCAATTGTTGTTCTGGTGCTCCAAAACGATTCTTGGGAACATTTACCTTGACTTCTGCAAGACCATCAGGTAACATACGGATTCTCCTCCATCCCAGCATGATATCACTATATCGGGCTTTGTCAAAACTATCAGAACCAGATTCAAGCGTGATTCCTTTATCTTTTTGTTTTCCCTGGGAAGAAACGACAACCATTTTACAAAAGTTCTTTAAGATTACCAATTTACGAAAAATCATATCCAGAAGAAAACGTTTTCCTTCCCCAGAACCTCCAGCCATGACATCGGGAGAATCGATATAAATAACTCGATTGGGATTGGGATTTTCTTGAACCTTTTCAATAATATTGTCGATGTCAATCTCTCCGCAAAAAAGTTGATCTTTATCTGTGAAGAATCCCTTGTCAACTGTTTTAAGTTTCCATTTCATCATCATCAATGGTATTTCATTCTCGAAGAACCATTGTTCATCGCTTTGTTCAGTTTCCCTTATATATTTCATCAATCCCAGCATTGCAGTAGTTTTACCATGCCCTGTTTTTGCAGTAATTGTTACTAAACCCTGATAAAATCCCCCAGTAACAAGATCGAAGGGCTCAAATCCAGAAGCAAATTTGGGGATTTTTTCGAGTTTCTCATGCAATAAATTTAAATTTAAAGCTTGAGCATCCACAATTGAAGAACCATTCTGATTTAAAAAGAAAGAGGAGATAGAAGACATTCTAGCCATATAAACATCAATGGGGGTATTACTTCTAGCCTCTTCTAGATTGATGATTGCCTGACTAGATAGAAGCATCCTGAATTCTCGTTCGGTAAAAGGGCCCTTTTGTCTTCCCTCGTCCCTTAAATTTATTAGTTGTTGTTCACTAATATCGAATTGACTTGCTGCTCCCATGATACCCTCAGCAGCTATGGAAGCAACCAAATCGCCCTGAGGAACATAGTTTTGTACTACTCTGGGAATAGCCAGATTTAATTCAGCCGCCAGATAAACCAGTCGAGCAAATTTATTAGAATAGGGCATTTTAAAATACCTTCCCTTGAGATTGAACGATTGATGTAGCTCTAACTAAAAAATGGCAAAGAATAAATGCATCCAAGAGATCTCCATGAGTGTCCTTCAAAACACCAGATTCTAAAACATCCAAAGAAGAATCCAAAGAAAATTCAATCAGAAAGATTCTGAAAGCTTCATGAACATCATCCTTACTAGATTTCAGAGGGAGATCCAACCATGATCTAATTTCTCTGGAAGTAATATGTACTGGAGAGATCAAAAGGTCGTGAAATGACCTACTCAAATAACCAATGACTTCACCCAACTTCACCACCTGGGCTCTTCGAGTCCTGTAGTAAACTGAATTTTGATCATAATCAATGGCCAGGGGAGAACCTATCCATTCATCGAGGTTAAGTTCATGTTGAAGTGAATTCATCATCTCAAATGTGAATTTAGCAATATCTCCGAGAGAAGAATTTATTGACAGACTCTTCGCCTTCATCTTTTTTTTTCGTTTGTCCCATCGATGTACCAGTTGAAATTCTGAAAGAACAGGGCCTTGTCGTGTCATGTTGAATTTACAAGCAACAAGAGCTCCATGGGATAGACCAGGGTCTAATCCAAAAATACGAAGAGTACGATCACCTATCATCAGTAAATTTCCTCGTCATCGATAAAACTATGTAAACTGTGAATAGAATGCATAAGAGGTCCTGCTTTAAGATCTTTGAAATGATCTTCCCCCTGAAGAGAGTCTAACAACTGCATTTGCCAGGCCCTTGCAAACCAAACATCTGAAAGCCAGAATCTATCAAAATCTGAAGATCTTTGACTGTAAAGAAGTAAAAGATGTGGACCCAAACCCGGAATAGTACGGATAAAGGCCTGGTAACCTAAAGAACAGGGGATTCTGGTGGGATTACTAGCCCTGTAACCGTGATGATCTTTAAAAAATGGGTAATAGGCTCTGCGAGTATCAGGATTATGAACAAGTGCTGCCCGAATAGCCTCAAATGCTCCAGACATAATCTCGGGATAGGTATAGGAAAATCCATCACCTTCTCTGCAATGAACAAGAGCGGGATGAAAATCTGAGGGAGAATCAGAATACTGGGATGCGTCTGTAGTAATTCGTTGAAAAAATTCTGCATCTAACCAATTTTCCCATTCCATCGCATCCATCTCTTTAAAAAAGGAAAAATGTTTCATTCCAATTTCTACTAATTCCAGAGATGCCTGAGGTATTCCTCCTGCAATTTGATATGAATAATTCAAGAGCTCCCGAGCCCTAATATTTAAATTTGTCTGTTGCTGAACTCGAGTAACAGATACCTGATCCGCACGAGAGAGATCTCGCTCAATCTCACTAATTGCTTCGTAAAGAGTAGCAAAACTTTTCATGAAACATCCCCCGGTATTAATGTAATAAACATAATAGAAAGTAAACCCGCCTTCAAAAAAACTTCATAAATTTTGTCTTTTCCAACAGCCCATCGAGACCTCTTACGTCGTTTATGGTAGGACATGATTTTGGCGTCTTTAAATTCTCCCTCTCGATCAGACAGGGCCTCAGCTTGACGTTTGATTTCTTTAAAATCTCGATGGGAAAGACGATGACCATTGGGTTTTTTGATGGCAGATTTTAAACTCTTTGCTTTTCGATACCGCGGGGCATCATAATCAGGCTTATCAGCCATATGGATTCTCCTAGTATTTGCTATTGAGTCTAAATTGAAGGACGTTATCTTTCGCAACAAAAAATTTGTAAAATGTTTCCCAAGAATCAAAATGGACTAAGAAGGTATGAAGGATTCTTTGATAAACCTGTCCAGCTTCCTCATAACCATGAAAGAATGTTTGTTGAGTTTGATTCATCCATGCTCTGTTTCTGAATGTCTCTGCCATTCTGCCCATGATTAAATGAAGAATATATAAAATAGAATGATCTGAAACAACAATGTCCTCAGGAACAAAGGTTATCCACCTTTGATTATTTAGTATATCATACGTGAGTTCCGTCATTCTTTCGATGGTAAAATATTCTTGATCTAGCATCAAGGCACTCATCAGATAATTCAATGCATCGATGAGTTCTTCCAAAACATGATTATTGGCTTTGGCTTCACTTGCTTCAACAACTTCTTCAAGAGTTCTGAAGAGCATGATTCTTAACATTTCTTGGCCCTGTGAAGAGGAGAATGAAACAGTGGGTTTCACAAAACCTTTTTGGTTTTCGATAGAAGCAAATGCAAGAAAGGTTAAATTTCGTTTTACTAAAAGCTCATTAACAGTTTCAATACTCAAGAAAGGAACATAAATTCCCTCTAAATAATCATCAACTTTCATTATTTTTCCTTTGGAAAAGGAGAGCCCCGAAAGGCCCTCCCATCAACCAGGAGAGAAGAACTCCCTCTACCAGCCCAGGTCATCATTGGATGACTGGGAGGCATCGGAAGATGAGGACCCAGCTCGGGCATTTTCCCGTTCTGTATAAGCCTGCGCCCATTCTTCTAGAGTTTGGGAAGCATCTTCGATTTCATCAAAATCAATCAGTTTCACTTTTACAGTGGGGATAATTACATATGTTGTTTCTTTTCCTTCACCAGATTTATTAAGATTCAGGATTGTGCCTGTGTCTAGCGAGAAGAGATCGGCATCTCCATCTGCTAAAATTTGAAGAATCTGTGTGAAGGCACTCTTAGCGATAACTAAGGGAACTACCTTATCAGCATAAAGTTCACTGATTTCCCCAGAAGAAGTTGCACCAATAACCGCCCGAATTATGAATTTGGTTTTTGGTTGACCTCGATACATATTATCAACCTGCGTGAAAAATCGTCGAGCATCTTTTCCTCTTTTCCAATCTTCTGGGACAATACGGAAACTTGTTTTACCCTTCTTGGGAAAAAAGAATTGTCCACCCCCTGAATTGGAAAGAGTATCCAAAAGATCTTCCCAGGGATTGGGTTGTGAATCTGCCATTGCAATTTCTCCTTGTATGATATATGCGATTGGCGATTTTCTTTATGGTATAAATTATAGCAAGATCAAAAATCTCTATCTATCATCCAGTCTTGTGCATCTATTTCATAATCTATATGTTCTCCCTCTCTGATTTTTATTTGACTGTTGGGATCATAGGCTTCAGGGACCGTTGAGGGGAAGAAAGGTGGGTTGTCAAAACGACCACTCTCCTCAAATTCCAGATATTTAATCCCTTGTCTAGCAAACATTCTCAAAGTAGGAAGTCTTCCCCGTCTAGAATTCTGAAGATGACTTCTCAGTAAATTTCCCATTCGAGTGTCTGGGAGGTCGTCCTCCATTTTAATAAGGCCGAACATCCTTAATGGCAACAACATTTTCCAGGACATTACTTGAACCTGTGAACATTGCCACAATAATGAAATGTCATCGGGTTTAATACGTTGACGTGTATTTTCAACAATCCATCGAGCTATTGCAAGTCCGAATCCCAGATCAAGTACAGCAGTGGGGGCAAATAATGAAGAACGTGACATTAATGTTACCTGAGCCTTTTGTCCCATACCTGCAGATCTGAAATTAATGGCATGTAAACAATTACCCAATTTATGATTTGCTCGTACAGGACATGTATATCCAATCTCTTCAAAGGGTTGACGCATCCTGCAATCTTCTAGAAATTGTTGCATCTCACCTTGTTGTGTGTATTCTGTCCAAAATTTTGCCCATCGATTGGGGAAGATGTAGCCAGAGTGGATGAGATTAAATTGTTCACCTAGAGGATTTCTGATAAAGAAATTTCCATCGGTTACCCATGCCCGACCACTATCAGCATTATATAATGAGTTATGACTTGGGCCCAAACCTTCACCATCAAGTACAAAATTCCAGAGAACCTTTTTGTAAAGTTCAGTTGCAGTGTCAGCTTCGATTTGAATCATTCATCATGACCTAGATCTATACCCTTATACTCATCTAGGTATTCAATCGCTTCTTCTTCTACTTCTTCCTTAGTCTGATTCAGCACTATAGGTTTGCATAATTTTACTAAAGGTCTCAAGTTTAATGATCCTAAGCCCCCTGTCATCAACAAGAAAACCCCCCACTTTCTGCAGACAAACCTCAACATATTCAAGGGCCGATTCTAAAGAATCAAAAGTTTCTTTGGGAAATAAACCCCGAGAAGCAATATGACGCCAGGCAAGAGCATAGTCCCTACCATTTTCTGTAAAATAGATATGATATTCGATTGATTTGACAGACATTTTAGATCCTTTGCGGATACCTGACCTCAAGTATCAAGGTCAGGTATTTTTATAGGGGGAGAGATAAGATTCTAGATTTAGTTCAATTCAGTCATCAGATCGAAGGTACCCATCATCTGCATAGTAGCAGTGAAGAGAGATTCCTGTTTGGAAACGATTCGAGTAACAGCCCGTCGTTCATCTTCGTCCTTAAGATCTTCTTGTGACAAAGGATTGGTGATAGCATTCAGGACATCGAGTCCTCTAATCCTGCGATTTAAACCATCCGCCATCATTTGCATTTGAATAGCATACTCCCGCAAATACCAATTGGGAAGCCGATTAAAGGTTGCTGCTGTTTTGGCAAGGAAACCTGGAATTCTAATCAACCCAGGTCCATCAGCATCATCGGGTGTCAAAAAATTTCGATTGATGAAGGTGTGAAGTCTTCCCGCAGCCTCTGGGGAACCAAAATCAGGACCCATAATCCTTGTGTCGTTTTCAGTGAAACCCTGCCAACCATTTACTGAATTGATGACGGAGTTATCATTGAAAGATTTGTGTCCAATCCGAAGACGACCAAAATCCATTACCTTGGCAGTGAGGCCATTATCACAAATGCTTCGATGAAGTGCATGTGAATAAACCAAGGATTGACGTGGACTAATACCCCCGTCTACAATAAGAGATTCACTCAGATAACGAACTCCGTCATCATCCCGATCGGTTACTTGGCCCCACCAGATATTATGATCCCATTGAATAGGGTCAGGAATACGAGAACTACCCTCCTGAACCAGAATAGCCCGATAATCTCGAGATGAACCATAGAATCTCTGAAGTTTCCAACCATTCTCCAGAACAGGGGCCAAGGCCCGGGCTGGATCAACAGGACGGACCAAACGATTGGATGTACCGAGTAGTGTAGGAGGTTCTTCTGAACCATCCTCCAGAAAGGAATAGGAATAATGCTCTTCACCCTCATATTCCTCTACGACAATTTCACCCCATGGTTGAGAATTGCCTTCCCTGTCAACAGTATTTACTCGCTGAGGTTCACCAATTACCTGAACAGTTCGTTTCGACATTCTGTGTCTCCTTGTGTAATTTATCAGGATATAGATGATGTTATAATATATAGCAAGAAATTCTGATTTTTATATTAAATGATATCCATGAATACTTTTACTTACTTCCTTGAAACTTTCACATGTTTTCCAGGATGTAATAAAATTGCCAAAGCTTTAACTGTCAGAGTATATCGGTAATGAGGAGAATATTTTTTCCAACCTTCCTCATCAACTATAGGACTTTTACGAATTAAATCTTCAACTATTAGTCTATCTATGTCTATTTCTCCCCTCCAATCTGTAAAATGTAACCAAACATAGAGAGAATGGATATCCTTATCGATAAGATCTGTAAAACCTAATAATTCAGAAAAAAGAGATAAAGAAATTTCTAGGTCAGGATGTTCATTGCTATGTTTATGAGCTATTACATCTACTAATTCATAAAATTTTGAATTTGTCATTTTAAGTCCTCCTTTACAAATCATATAGCAAGATACTATAATCTGATCAAGGGCCGTTGTTGCTAAGAGAGAATACTATGGACTATAGAGAATGGTTAAATCAAAATAGAGATGATCTTCCTGATGAAATAGAAAGAAAAGAAGAAGAAACAGATGATCAATTTCTAGGTTTTAATCACTATTTGTTATTAGGAAGAAAGAGAACACTCAGACGTGCTTATTATAATTATAGTATAGATAAAGGAAACATAACCAGAGAAGAAACATCCTATAGCTCAGATCTTAGAGTAGGAAAGAATTTTAAATCATGGTCATCTAGTTACAAATGGATAGAAAGAGCAAGAGCTTTAGATGATTGGATCAGTGCTAAGAATCTTCATCAACTTATAGAAAGACAAGATGTTGTTGAATCTAATTCTTGGGCAGACTATCAAATGCTTAGACAAAGAATCATAGATAGTTTAATAGTACAAGAAGAGGGAACATTAAGTCCCAGAGAATTAAAAGAATTAGGTATGGCATTGAAATATGCTGATGAAATAGGTAGAAAGACTGCAGGACTTCCCAGTACTATTACTCAATCTGCTGTAGCTAGAGAAAGAGAACTCAATAGTAGAGCACAAGAAGTATCTGTTGATGAACTAGAAGCTATTCATAGCAAGGCTGAAGGAGAATTAAATGAATGGAATAAAGAAAGAAGAGATAGATCTAGAGAAAATTCAGATAGAGTGGAAGAAGTGTAAAGAGAGTTGTTTATATTTCATTATTACCTATGTTAAAATTTATGATTCTGTTGAAGGAGACTGGATAGATTTTGATCTCTGGCCTGCTCAAGAAGAAGCATTGAATGCTGTACTCAATAATCTCTGGATAGTTATTCTGAAAGCTAGACAACTAGGTCTGACATGGTTATGTTTAGCTATTGGTTTATGGTTAGCTCTTTTTCATCCTATCTCTATTATTCTTATCTTTTCTAGAAGAGATGATGAGGCCAAATATCTGATTTCTGATGAACGTCTAAAAGGTATGTACAAAAGACTACCTTCATGGATGCAAGCTAAAGAGATACTTCGAGATAGTTCTCATGAATTCAAACTTTCTAATGGTTCTGTTTTTTATGCGTTTCCTACAACGGCTGGAGATAGTTATACAGCATCTTTAGTAATTGTAGATGAAGCAGATCTTATTCCGGATCTTGGTAGTCTCATGAGGGCAGTTAAACCTACGATTGATGCTGGAAATAGAATTGTTCTTGTATCTAGAGCAGATAAAGATAATCCTCAATCTGTTTTTAAAAACATTTATCGTAATGCTAGATTGAAAAAGAATAATTGGTCTCCAGTTTTTCTTCCCTGGTATGTTCGTTTAGATCGGGATCAACAATGGTATGAAGATCAAAAGATAGATATTTTAACAAGAACAGGTTATATAGACGATCTCCATGAGCAATACCCTAAAACGGAAGCTGAAGCATTAGCTGGAAGTGTTAGAAATAAAAGAATTCCCCCTCTGTGGCTTGAAGCTTGTTATGAGCCTCAAGATCGTATTCCTTTAACTTTTATTTCAGAGGCTCCTGCTATACCTGATCTTTCTATCTTCAAGGTTCCAGAACCAGAATTAAATTATGTAGTAGGGGGAGATCCAGCGGAAGGTAACCCCAACAGTAATGATTCATGCGCCATTGTTCTTTGCAAAGAAACAGGAGAACAAGTAGCTATTTTTGCAGGTCAACATGAACCCAACATCTTTGCTGATTACATGGACCAATTGGCTCTCTTCTTCAACAAAGCACCTATTCTGGTAGAGAGAAATCATCATGGCCATACTGTTATTTCATGGTTTGAAAATAATGGCCAATCAGATTTAACTGAAGGTCCAGATAAAAAATTGGGCTGGTTAAGTACTCGACCCGGTAAAGTCTCTTTGTATGATGATACAGCTGAAGCAGCTAAAAATCAGTGGATGATTATCCATGATGAAGACACATTCACTCAGCTTAGAAATATAGAGGGAAATACTCTTAAGGCACCTAAACACGATCTTGATGACAAGGCCGATGCCTTTGCTTTAGCAATGAAAGCTATTCTCATTTCTGGGAGTTTTACGGAAATGCGTCAAGGGCATGTTGCTTGGAACTATCGAGAAATCAATCAGAGTGCACGTGCACTTGGCAGAAAAGAAAAAGATACGATACATAGGATTGCAACTAAGGCTCCTAGTCGAAGAAGAAGATACAGGAGAATGACATGATAAAATTTATTCGTGAGTTGATTGGTCAAGGTCAACGAATTGTTAGAAAATTCGAGGTAAGGTTTAGACTCTCTAGCCGGCAAAGTGTTTCCCAGGATATTGGAAATGTTGCCTATGACTATTGGGACCGAGCTTATCATGCAAAGGTAGAAGGTCTTGAACTTTCAGGATTGTTGATCAAACCTTTGGTCAATAAAATTGCTGCATGGGCTCTGGGAACTCCTCCTCGTGTTGAATTGGGTAACCGAGAAAAGAATAAGTTTGTGGCTAGATGGTTAGAGACTAACCTGAATCAATTGATAAAAGGTTATAAATCTAGTCTAAAACTTGGAGATGGTTACATCTTCATTAACCCAGATCTTACCTTATCCGTTATTTCGCCTCAGAATGTTTTTCCAATTGTTGATCCTAACGATTTTTCATCCATCATTGGTTGGACGATTGTTAGAGAATTCAAGAATCCCATAGATCTTAATAGCGTTCAAATGATCAAGGAAGTTCTTACACATGAAAAAGGAAGATACTTCAGAGTAAGAACAATTACAGATGAAAGGGATAATGAACTCAGTCGAGAAGTCTTTTCTCTTCCTCTTCGCCAAATTCCCCTATTTCATATCTCAAATAATCCCTCCGAGAATGAGAGATTTGGTAGACCAGAAGCAGAAATGCTAGTTGAATTGCTTCATCGTTATGGTGAAGCTATTGATGCAGCTTTAGATGGAAATCTTCGTCAAGGCCGTCCAACTCCCGTCTTTTCTGGATTAGGTTCATCTAAAGAATTAGATGCTTTCTGGACACGTCATAGTACTCGTGTCAATCGAGAACTCGATGATGGTACAACTGAAACATATGATGTCATTGATTTTGATGCTGACAGGGCAGTGACATTGGGAGGTGATGCAAAATTTAGCTGGGCTTCTCCCGGAAGTGCCAGTAGTGATACTGAAACCCTTTTGGGTATTCTCTTTTATTTATATGTTCAACACTCAGAAATGCCAGAGTGGGTCTTGGGAAATGCTATCACGGGTTCTAGAGCATCTGCTGAGGTTCAGGTTGATCCCCTTGTTCGATTCATTACGATGAAGAGATTGGACATTGAGATGTGGTTCAAACCTCTTATTTCAACACTCATCGAAATGAAGAGTTTATCTGAATTGAAATTTCAATCTTCTACTAAAGAAGAAGAGAAGATGGATATCATTTGGCCCATATTGACACGGAAAGATGGCCAACTCACACTTCAAGCTGTTCAATGGAGTTATGCCCAAAGACTCATCGATAGAGAAACAGCCATCAGTCATTTACCATTAGATATCACTGACCCAGAAGAAGTTCTCGATCAAGCTCTTGACGAAGAAAGACCAGAACTTGCTATACAAAATGATGCTTCACAAGATAAGTCTGGTAAGATAGATAAAGACGATACTTCTAATAATAAAAATGGAAACAAGAATGGTCCAATCAAACAAAAGACTCGAAGTTGAGAAGATTTTGATTTATGCACCAGTAGTAGGCAGAGGAGGTTGTACTTTAGTTTCTAAGAAATTAGCTCGAGCATGGTTAGATCTTGGAAAATCAGTAACTTTTCTGGGTTCTGCTTCGAATGAAATAGGACAAAAGATAGAATGGGATCCACGAGTAAAGATTCTTCAACTAGACCCAGAACCCCACCCCACGGGAGATCGATTATTTTCCTGGTTAAAAACCCATACTCAAATTCATTATGAACATCTAGAGAAAATAGCCCCTGGTTATGATGCTATTTGGTTGCCCATGCCCTGGCATACCATGAGATATATACAGGAATGGGATATTAAAATACCAGTAATAGCATTTCTTCCTGATTTTGCCTATGATTATCTTTCCAATTTAATTTCGCAGAAAGATGTTTATGGTGCAAGAAGGGAAGCATTTAATTTTTCTCGTTGGTGTCATAAAATAGTTCTGTCATCAGATTTTCAAAGAGACTGGGCTATTCAAAAGTATGGGATGAAAAATACTGTACTCATTCGTAAACCTGGTTTTGTACCTGATAATTTTAAATCGGATGAACTCGAAGAAAGTAAATTCAGGGAACGATATAATCTTAACGAAGATTATATTTTAGCAATGCATGTTTATGGGCATAAGGATCCTTTCACTCTTTTGAAGGGATATTCCATGGCTAAAATCATTTTCCCCCAACTTCCAAAACTCGTATTAGCTGGACTTCATTCTGAGTCTTTTTCTCCCAATTATCCAACTCGAGATGTTGCAGCAAGACAAGTACAAAGCCTTATTGTTTCTGCAGATTTAAATTGGGAAGAACATATGCTGTTTTTAGGTTTTATTCCAGAAGAGTTGTTGGGGGGTATGTATCATGGAGCCAAATTTGTAATAGCTCCATCTAAAAGTGAAGGAGGGGTCTCAGGTACTATTTGTGAAGCTGCAGAGTCTAAAACCCCCGTAATTTATTCTAATATACCTGCACATGTTGAAGTTCTTGGGGAAAGCATAGATTCACCTGGTTATCATTTTCAAGTTGGTAATCCCGGAGACTTGTCCCTAGCTATTTGTAAAGCTTATATCAATGAGAAACATTTCAAAAAGACAGCAACTAGATTAAAGGAGTTACTTACTGGTGATTGGTTAGACATTGCCCAACAGTACCTTGATCTCTATCAGTCTAAAGGAGGACAATCATGAGATCTATAAGAAACAGCTCCATTTCCGTGGCGATATTTGGTGCGGGTTCAATGGCCCAAGAACTGATTGGATACATGAGAAGTTATACTGAAGCTGGATTCACTCCCATGGGATGTATTACAGAAAGTCATAAAGATAAAGGAAAGCGAGTCCTTGATGTACAAGTTGTAGGAAACGATGGAGATTTTAGAAGAGTTGGAGTTGTAGGCGTAATTGCTGTAGGAAATCCTACTCTACGAGAAAAAATCTATAGTGCAAATCCCAATATGATCTGGGCACACGATTTTTCCTTTACAAATTATTCGGGATTTGATACAATACTGGGTGAAGGGTCTGTAGTTGCTCCAAATACTGTTCTCACAGTAAAAGTAAAAATAGGGATTCACTGTTACCTTCACATTGGTAGTATCATTAATCACAATGTTGAGATTGGTAATTTTTCTGTCGTGAGTCCAGGTGCTGTTTTATTGGGTGGCGTAAAGATCGGTGAAAGAGTTCTCATCGGTGCTAATGCAACTATTTTACCAGATCTTTTTGTAGGAGATGGAGCCATCATTGGAGCTGGTGCTGTCGTAACAAAAAATATCCTTGCTGGCTCTATTGTTATTGGTAATCCTGCAGACGACATCCAGAAGACGGAATAATCATGAAAATCCCTCTGGCGGATGTTTCTACAACAGAAAGTGAAATAAGCCAAGTTAGAGATGCATTGAATCGAGGCATGATTTCTGGAACAGGTCCTCACGTCAAATTATTTGAAGACTTGCTTTCACAAACTGTGGGAAGAAAATATGCCCTAGCAACTAATAGTGGAACAATGGCCCTAGTGGTACTCCTTCAGGCTTTAGGTATTGGGTCTGGAGATAAAGTGCTAGTGTCCTCCTTTACATTTGTGGCTCCTGCAGCGGCTTGCCGATTAGTGGGAGCCACACCTGTATTGGTGGATATCGATAAAGAAAGCTGGACGATAGACCCGAAGAAAGCTGAGGAAGTAATCCATCGGTTAGATGGAAAAGTTAAAGCCATTATCTCAGTGGATTTTTCGGGTCATCCAGCTAATTATGATGCCTTATACAATTTATGTCAGAAGTTCGGGTTATTGTTAGTAGAAGATGCAGCTCAGGCTCATGGATCTAAATTTCGTAGTAAAGGCAAAGAACTTCTTCAGACAAGCTGTGGGAGTTTTGGACATGGCTCAATCTTTAGTTTCTTTGCCAATAAAACTATTACATGTGGAGAAGGCGGAGCTATTCTTGTAGATGATGAAGCTCTGGCCAATGAGTGTCGATTAATAATGAATCATGGCATGGACGCCAGAATGCCTTATCACCATACACGCATTGGAAGGAATGGTAGATTAGGTAATCTTCAGGCAGCTTTTGGTTGTGGTCAGATGTTTCGATGGGCTGAACTAATCACGGGAAAAGTCAATACCATCGCCCATTACATCAATAAGCTTTCTGGATTACCAGGTCTTCTCCCCCGTACAACTAGTACGAGTTACGATATCGATATGGTGCCTTGGTTAATGACATTATTCGTAGATGCTGAAACAGCAGGTATGTCAGCACGACAACTTACATGGAGATTACAAGAAAGAGGAATTGATAGCAGAATGACATTTTCTCCTCTTCATCATCCTCCTCAGAATCACTTTTACGGGGGTGGCAATTTACATGTTGCAGAACACATCAGTGAAAATACTCTCTGGCTTCCTACCCATCAATTAATGTCAGAAGAAATTATCGACCATGTTTGTCAACAAATCCGGGAGATACTCATAAATGGATAAAGAAAAACACAAGATTATCAAGCAACACAGAGTACTCCCTCTGGCTAGGGAATTCTTAGAAGCAATCGATTTTACTCAAGAACCCATAATTCCTTGGCCTGAAGGAGTAAATCGGGATGAATTGAAACGTGCGTTGGATACTACTGAACTCGTAACCTTCACATTACCCATTGGGCAGATAGATGCTTTGTCTGGTAATGGTTTTACCTACAAAGAATCCTCTGTTTTGGGTTTGGTTAGACAAGTCAACCAGAAAAAACCTGAAGGTTTCTGGGGTCATCTTCGAGAGGATGAAATTGGTACAAAATACAGTCCAGCGGCTGTTCGTTGGTTGGCTGCTGAACTTGATGATGAGGGTGTAGCTTGGGGACTTGGAGTAGCCCTGACTGAAACTGCTGGTAGGCATTTTAAATCAGCAAAGGCACTCCAAGCTAGAACGGGAACATCAATCTTTGGCTGGAATGTAGTAGTCGGAGAAGAACTTGATGTTTATGGATATGATCTCATTTCAATTGATTTAGCAAGCTCAGAGAGGGTGGGAATACCCATTACTTCTGCTGAACCTATAGTAAATACAGAAATACAAGGAGATGAAGAAGTGGACAAAGACAAAGATGTTGTAATTCCGGACCTGAAAAAGAAAACAAAGGACGGAAACGAGAGCGGGGCAGATTTTCTACAAGATCAAGTTGATACTCTTCGGCGTCAAGTTAGCGAACTTAGAGCCTATCAAACTGATCTTCAAGTAGCAAAAGAACTTCTGGCTTTGGGAAGTGATGATGATCTGGCAACAGGGATTCGTCAACTTCAACGTGAACGTTCTACTTATGCCAGTGAAAATCAGACCTTGCTGGCCAATCACATTACTGCTGAATTGGAACGTGTTATCAAGCTTGAATCAGTTAGGCCTCTCGTTCTTTCTCTGATTATGTCTAAGAAACCTGCAACAACAGCAGAAGTTGCTCAGGCTATCGTTGATATCACTGATTCACCTGAAGTAAAGACTCTTCTGGAGGGCCAGCGAGAGACAGAAGGTGGGCCTGAATTAGGTGAAGATAATAACCACGAAAAGAAAAAGGGCGATGCAAAACATGACATGGGGAAATTCATGAAGGATCGCCCAGTAGTTCAAAATGAAGGGAGTAAATAATGGCCGCTGGTGAGAATAGTTATTTCGAATCAGATGGTAAAGCTCTTCACGTGGCTCTTACGGCTACAGTAGCAAAAAGCCGTGTGGTTGTCGTTGAGAGTTGGTTGGGTATCGCTGCTAATGATGGTGTTAGTGGAGATACTATCGCGATGACAGTAGATGGCCGGGAATATCAATTTGAAGTCCCAGCTGCTTTGGCTGTTGCAAAGGGTGCTGTTGTTTATATCGACATCGCTGATCTCACGGGTCACTATCCTGATGATGCAGCTTGGAATACAGATGGCACTGGTACGACCCCTATTCGTTTATTCAAGGCAACAATGGCAAAGGATGCAAACGACTTCGTGACCGGTATTATGTTCAAAGACCAGCTCTAGGAGATTACCCATGCTTAAGATTTTCGCTAAAGAATCACTCGCAAAAGAAACACCAAAATGGGGCTTCAAGGACGGGTTTGATATCCGCGATGAACTTCAAGTTGTCGAACAAACCAAACAGGGTACAGTTGTCGAATTCATTGGTACCGGCGATTTTGCTTCTGCTTGGGTTGAACGCCAACGTTTCGAAGTGGATGCAGGCCGGGACGAAGAGCCTATTCTCTATACCCCTCTCTATAATGTAGTCGAAGATTCCTCACTTCCTAGGAACGTTACAGTTTACAGGCTGGGGCCTGGAGCTGTTGTTTTTGAAGAAGTAATGGAAGGCGGTGAAGTTAAGTTCGTCACCGTGGGTGAGAGTTCATTCTCGGTACCCATTCGTCATTATGCTACGGGGTTAGAATACAGTAAAGATCTCGTTATTTATAATGAGCTCTGGGGCATTCCTATTGTTGAAAGACAAGCAGGAATCGCATGGAACGCTATTCTCAATAATATTCATCTCTCACCCATTATTGATGCCACTTATGCTGCAGCTAATCAAACTGCTGCATCTGCTGCAGGTGCTACTCTGGTTGAGAATTATCTTCGCACGATTGAAGATGCTATTACCAATTCAATCGCAGATACAACTAATCCCCGCCGTGGACCCTACACATTGCTTGTTTCTACATCCGATCTCTTTTTGATCGAACGAGCTTTGAGACGGGTACCTCAGCAGGGATTTGATCTTCAATCATCCGCCCTTTCTCGTATCCGTAATATCATCGCCTATGATGGTTGGACAGGTTCACGAGGAAACTTTACAACAACCTACTCTGGAGTAACTGCTGGCACTGCCTATCTAGTTGACCAGGCTTTCCGGGATCGTAACTTTGGTTCCTTTGTTAAACAAGGTCTACAACGAGGTGGTGGGAATCCTGATGTTAGTCGCTTCATCCTGGAACAAGTAATCTGGGACGCTTATCTCGGTGTTCATGCAGATGTTATCCCGGCAACTGAAGAAATCACCTGGCCGACATAAAACGCTAGGAGATAATCGATGCTTAGAAACGTCAATGACCCAGTTGTCAGAATATCAACTACGATTGCAGCTGCGGCTGCAGTTAGTGGTTCCATTAGCCTTCTGGGGCGAGGTCCACGAGGAGTTGCAGTCCAGGTACCTAGTGCTTGGACTGCTGCAGATCTTGCCATGGAAGTAAGTGAAGATGGAACTACTTGGGTTCATGTTAGAGATGAGATTGGTGCTATTGTCCGTATCATCTCTATTCAAACCAGTGAAGCTGGGATTTATCTGTTTCCTGCTTCTAGTTGGTATACCGGAGCATTTCCCTTCATGCGTTTAGTTTCACTCAACACAACTTCTGGAACAACTTGGACAATTGTAAATCAAGCCTCTGAAAGATCACTAAAAGTTGTCCTATTAGGTTAAAGCAGGGAGCTAAGGCTCCCTGCACTTTAGGAGAGGGCCGATGACACTACATACACACAGAGGTCTTCAACTTCAGATACCTACAGCACAGGGCCTGAATCATGAAGACTTCTTGCGTTCTCTATCTCTAACAATTCGTCTGAAACTTCAAGAAATAACGGGTGACATTGCGGTAAATAGTTTATATACGATTGCAGAATTTGCTGAACTACTTTCTAATAAAGATTTTAGTGTTTGGACAGATGATGATCCAGATAATTGGTCGGTAGTCGAAGTAGGAGATTCTTCTAGTAATATTACTCAGGCACCCGATGGGTCGTTGAACATCATCTCAGATGGGACTGCAGCTCATGTCCTTCAAACAGTGCTAACTGTTGGAACAGAGTACACAGCTATCATCAAAGTAAGTGAAGTACAGAGTGGAACTATCACTCATGGACTATCAGGAATTTCTCCAAAGCAACAAATCATATCAACACCCGGGACGTTTTCGGTAACATTTGTGGCAGAAAATACTAATTATGTTATTAGTCGCGCATCAGCCTGTGATGTCAAAATAACTGAAGCGAGTGTTCGCAGATCAGGTAATCTATTAGAGAATTCTGACTTCAGTGCATGGACTGCTGATGATCCAGACGATTATACCGTTTTCAATGAATCAGGTGGTGTAGCTGAACTTTCAGAAGTAGCTGCGGGGGAATTCCAGGCTGATGCACCAACACTCGGTGGCAATCATGCTAATTTCTGGACGGCTGATCCCGGTGCAAATCTCTGGATTGAAGAGAATGGCATTCTCACCATTGGTGACACTTACCGTGCTGAGGTAGATGTCAATGGGATTAATACCGGTGGCATGATTCGTATTCATAATAGTAATGCAAATCTGGGGCCAAATCTACTCATTGCGGAAGTGACTGCCCATGATTTTATTGCGGTAGCCACTAATTATGGGTTGAAGCGCCTTGCTGCACCCAATGATGCAACAGTCGCCAGTACTAGTATTGAGAAGGTTGGAGAACTTGATGCACAAATTTCAAGTTCAGGAGTTACCCTTGGTCAGATAGGACAACAAGGAGATAACGAAGCATTTGATTTCACTGGATCAGGAGGTTTCCTAGATATTGTAGATCCAGCCGATCAAATCTCCGAAAAACAAACATTCGAATATATAATCCCTATTAGCCCAGATACTGCAGGAGAAGGACCTGATTTAGGTCACCTTTTTGAATGGGGTAGTGGTGGAGGTTTTTGGTTACGATTTGATAGTGGATTAACTGCCTTCAGAGGAGAGGTTCCAGATAGTATTGCTGGGGGCTCTGTAACAATAACTGATGAGGGTGTTACTGCAGGAATCTGGGCTGTCATTTTTGCTTCATTCCAAGCAGATAAAAATCTTCATCTTTACAGGGGTGATCCTGATGGAACAGTTACAGAACTTAATACAACAACACAAACACCACTTTCAAATTTGGTTGCTTCACAATCGGGTAATACACTTAGATTTATGAATAATGGAGCAGCAAATAGAGCTGTAGATGGAACAGTAGATGAAGTAATAGTGGGAGATCTTCTTACTGATGGAGAAAGAGAACGTTTTACTCGGGGATTTTTTACATCGATTGATGGTGGATATCCCGGTTATGAGGAAGGGTTTTAATGGTTCTCCCAACTAATAGAAGTATAACAAATACCAGAGCAGAGCATGTAACTGATCATAACCTAATTGCTACACTTTTTGGAAAGATTTCTGATGTAACATTTTTTGGGGCGATAGGGGATGGTGTGGCTGATGATACTGTTGCCATCCAAGCTGCACTGGATGATCTGGCAAATGGAGATAATCTACACTTTCCCCCCGGTACTTATAATGTCTCCAGCCCCTTAACTCTTACTAGCATGTCACGAGTTCACATCACGGGCAATGGGGCTACGCTACACGCAACAGCAACGATGAGTAGTATTTTAAGTCTTAACGGGTTTGCCTATTCAGTCGTTGAGGGTCTCTGGTTTGACAGCGATGGTGATGTTACAGTAACAGACATGCTGTATTATCACTGGGATGGCATAGTCGCCCGCAGCAGCACCCGAAATATATTCCGAAACATGCACTGGGAAGGGCGGTTTGTAACTGCATTGCGGATAGGTCAGGCTGCAAGCGGTGTACAAACCGATAACTCATTGTTTGAGAGTCTGGCCATTGGCGGCGGTTGGACAACCGGCGAAGGTACACTATGGCAAGAAGGCATTCATGTTGGTGATGCTGTAAGTGGTAATAATATGTTGCATAATATACGCAACAGCACAATTACCCATTGCGCAGTCGCAGTTTTCATAGACCGGTCACGAATATGTGACCTTGAAAAAATCAGCACCTCATTATGTGGAGTAGATTACGATGTGCAATCGCCCGACTCAGTGCGGATCATGGGTTGTCGTTCAGAAAATGCCGAAATGTTCCTTGAGGCAATCGTTGCTGGAACAACCTTCGGGGCAAAAGTAACTGTCGATAATTGCATCTTCAAACCCGGCAGCAATTTTAATATCGGTGATATCTTTATTGATTTTCGCATCGGCGGCACATTGCATGTAGTTGATACGGTTGTTGCCAGTCTACCAGTGGCGACAATTCCCCTGATACAGACAAACAACGTAGCATCTAAGGCCCGGCAAACTCGCGTACGAGTGGAAGGGTATCGTGTCAGTACCGATACAACAATTACAGGTGGGGATGACCTATTCGATGTTGATGTACGCACCGATATTATCATGCGTGATTTTGAGCGGACAACAGCAGCTGGTGCACTGGTTGATGCCGATGCCATTCAAAGCTATAGTGTAACAGACGGAGTCTAATAACTAGCTAGTGAATTTCAACACGAGATTCCATGGAGACATTATCTAATGGCTACATCATTACCTAATAATAGAGCCATAACAAATACTAGAGCTGAACATGTAGCTGATCATAACCTAATTGCTACACTTTTTGGAAAGATTTCTGATGTAACGTTATTTGGAGCTGTGGGTGACGGGGTCGCAGATGATACATCAGCAATTGATGATGCTATTACCGATGCAGGAGCTGGAGGCATCGTCTTCTTCCCCAGTGGTACTTATCTTATAACAAGTACATTAATTATTAAAACTCATGTGATGAGTTCACCAGACGCTATTATTAATTACACCGGTACAGGAGTTGCCGTTCAGATAGGCGAGGTAGCTTCTGCGATAGATGATGTTGTTGCACAACTACCAAGAATCCAGCGACCAACCAATCGCTGGCATACACCGTCACTTGCCATTGCTTCGGATACAGGACTTCGAATCATCAATTGCAAAAATTGCATTATAGAATTTATTCGTATTCTCGATTATTCCATCGGTGTAGAATGTTTTGGAAGTGACAACGGATTTGCAGACAATGTAGTTCGGGGACAACGGATCCTAAATTGTGCTATTGGACTAAAGTTAGATCGCTTTGGTAGCGGCTGGGTTTCTGAAGCGGTTTATGATATCAAGAAAATCACTGTTGGCGATGGTATCTTATCGGGACGTGTTGTTGGCACACGTGGGGTACAGAAATTGACACCCAACAGCAACAACGTATTCCGGAATATCAATTTTGAAGGTAACCGACTGGAATACGCCATTGAGGTACATGGTAATGGTGGCGTATTTAGCAATTGCCGATTTGAAAGTGCTGATAATGATCTCGATCCCAATAAATTCTTTATTGGTGATGATGCAACAGGTTGGCTTTTTGATAATGGACCTCACCTTGATGATGTAGAGATTGATCTTGAAGCAGGTTATACGGGAACTCATAATCAACGACGTTATATTAACACAACGACAGGTGCTACAGTAGAAGATGCTTTTTAATGGCAAATGGATATAAAGGAAAACAAGATGGCATATCAAGAAATGACGCTAGAAGAACTCAAGTCAGAAGTAAAGAGACTCGAAAATTACAGCAATGAAATATGGCAACGACGTTTAGCATTGAAAGAAGAAATGCTAGAAATTCAAAAGCAGATTGATGAAGTAAACAGGTGGGTAGAAACTAAACGACCTCCTGGTGATCCCAATCTTACACAAAATGTAGGAACATAGGAGAACAATCATGGCTAACGCTTTTTATGCTCTAGGCAGAGGTAATTTCCTAGATGCAAACATTGATTGGTCTGCCAACAATATGAAGTTGGTATTGACTGATGCAGCAGATTATATAAAGAATCTGGCAACTGATAACGATTTGGCAGATGTTACTGGAGCAGGTCGAGTTGCAACTAGTGGTAATCTTGCTTCTAAAACTTCAACAGATGGTACCGCTGATGCAGCAGATGTCGTTCTTTCTACGGTGTCAGGAGACGTCTCTGAGGAAATCGTATTCTATTATGATTCTGCAGTTGAAGCGACCTCATTGCTTATCGCTAATTTTGATACTGCGACGGGCCTGCCAGTAACACCTAACGGTGGCGACATCAATGTTAACTTCAATGCTAGCGGGATTTTCACTCTTTAAGATGGAAATCTTGAAACCCCGTAAACAAGGGACTATCCGCAGAGAAGGGCATCGACTCATTATTCTTTTTGATGGTCAAGCTCTTATGGATATGGACTACGAGGGGGCTATTCAATTAGCCCAAGCATTAATCTATCAAGCTAAACGTATCGAAGAAGAAGTAAAAGCCGAACAGGTAATTGATGACGGGGCATTCGCAGCAAGAACAGGTGCACCTTTTGGATTCACTCAAAATCCAGGAATCATCCAAGAGATCAAAAAGGAAGCAGCCTGGAATACCAAATTACGACGTCATGTCCCCCAATCTAAATACAGAGGAATCCTCTATCCCCCGGTTGTAAAAAGACAAGGAGACAATTGATATGGCAGTTGGACCCACTAAAAAAGTTCAAACAATGATCAATCAAATGGCTCGTGAAATCGAAATCTGTCGTGCTGCCCATGCCAGGATGGTGATAGTTCGAGATTTTTATACGACAGTCAACCCAGACCCAACAGGAACAGCTCTTGAAGGTAATGTAGCAGCAGTAAATACTGCAATCAATTCGTTGGGTACAGAGATAGATACAGTTCTCTGGGATGGAATGATTAGTGCTAAAAGCCCTTCCCACCGAAGTATGGCCATGGAAGAAGATGGTTATATTCCCCCTGAAAGAGGTTAACTATGGCTACTGGTGATAGTCTATTTGCAGTTATAGGGGGTTCTTTCAATCCCGATTCAACCTGTGATTTTACAGACAGAAATGGTAATCCTCTTGCTGCCTTTGATGATACTACATCCGAAGATGCTCGTTATTCTGTTTATATGCCAGAACATTATGATGACGGGGGCTTAACCTTTGAATTAGAGGTTATGGCAGCAACAGCAATAACGGGGGACAGCGATTGGGAAATTGGCATCGAAAGATCACAGGTAGGTACATTAGATCATGATGCCGATTCTTTTGCTGCAAACAATGTCGTAAATGGCACAACTGTACCTGGTACAGCAGGTGTAACCCAACTTATCACGATCACATTCGTAACTGGTGGTGATATGGATGGTTGGGTGGCAGGGGAATGGGCACGTATAAATGTAGGTCGTAATACTGCTGATACTGCCAGTGGTGATATGCAACTACTAGGCGTTGCTTGTCGAGAAACCTAAACCGTGGCTATTCGTACTAATGCAAACACTGAAGGTCTAGAACGCACCTCAGGTGTACTAGACTTTAATAGCCCATACACCTGGATGATTTGGGCCCAACTTGTTGCTGATCAAGATGCGAATTCTACTATTGTTATCCTCAACAATGGAACAACTAGTGGTACTCCTCTCGATTTTATTGGAACCGATTCTAATGGTACCACTTTCATGTTGGCTGTTCTATCGGGAGGTTTTGATCCTCAAACGGGATCAGCCCTTACTATAGGCCAATGGTATAATTTCTGTATGCGGCGTAATGCAGCTGCAGACGCCGATGGTATGATAGATGGTAGTGTCGATGTAACAAGTACACAAGATACAAGTACACGTGCTGCTGTTGCTAATATGACTGTGGCCAGGATCGCCAATAACGAATTTCCAGCAGATCTACGTTTTGGTGCCCAAAAAATCTGGGATGTTTCCCTCTCTGATGCTGAAGTCATCCAAGAAATGGAAACATTTCAGCCCATTCGCACTTCTAATATTTGGCTTTGGTCTGCCAATACTAGTTCTAATAGACTCAAAGACTTTTCTGATAATGATAGAGATTGGACTGAATCAGGCACAACCACGGATGAAGAAGACCCACCAGTTGCTTGGCGTCAGAAACTCTTCCTTTTAGGTCCTCCAGGGGGAGCTGGAGCACAGGATATTACATTAAGTTTATTGGGATCTGATGAGGCCTTCTTTACTCATCAATTGAATCTCAATACAGATTTGCCTCTTCTGGGAAGTAGTGAAGTCTTTCCTACCCATCAGCTAAATCTCAACATCGCTTTAGGTTTGCTGGGGTCTGATGAGGCCTTCTTCACACACACAATCTCTCCAGGAGCTGCCACTGTTACACTTCCTCTTCTAGGAAGTAGTGAAGCCTTTCCGACACATACAATCACAACTGGTCCTGTAACTGTTACATTACCAGAATTAGGATCTAGTGAGGTATTCCCCACTCATCAGCTTAATCTTAACGTCGATTTACCCCTTCTAACATCGAGCGAAGCATTCTTCGATTTTTCACTCAATCATGTAATTGATTTGCCTCTTCTGGGAAGTAGTGAAGTCTTTCCTACTCACCAGTTAAATCTTAACATCAATCTCTCCCTTCTGACTTCAAATGAAGCATTCTTTACTCATACTGTTACAGTAGGTGCAGCAACTGTTACACTTCCTCTTCTGGGAAGTAGTGAGGCATTCTTTACTCATACAATTACTACTGGACCTGTCACTGTTACTCTACCCCTTCTAGTTAGTGATGAAGCATTTTTCACTCATACAATTGAATATGTTATTGATTTACCTTTACTAGGATCAGATGAAGCATTCTTTACTCATCAATTGAATCTTAATATCGATCTAAGTTTATTGGGATCAAGTGAAGTATTTTTCACTCATACAGTTCTCTCTGGTTTAAACATTGAACTGCCTTTACTGGGATCGAGTGAAGCTTTCTTTACTCACACTATTACTACAGGGGTAGTAACAGTTACACTTCCTCTGTTAGGTTCTAGTGAAGCATTCTTTGCCCCTTCAGTTGAACATGTTATCGCCCTTCCCTTGTTGGGAAGTAGTGAGGCGTTCTTTACTCCATCAGTTGAATATGTTATTGCTCTCCCCTTATTGGGAAGTAGTGAGGCATTTTTCACTCATACAGTAACGCCCGGTACGGTAATAATAACTCTTCCTTTACTAGGATCAGATGAAGTATTCTTTACTCATGTCATCACAGTAGGGGCTCTCAATCTTACTCTACCTTTACTTGGTAGTGATGAGGAATTTTTTACACATACAGTTACACCAGGTGCAGTAACTGTAACACTAGACCTGCTTCCCTCTAGTGGAGTTTTACACGTACCCCAAGTTAATTTAAACATTAACTTGCCATTACTAGCAAGTAGTGAAGCATTTTTTGCTCCTTCTATCGTAGCTATTAGTGTCATAGAGTTACCTCTATTGACAAGTAGTGAAGCATTCTTCAATCATACAGTTGTCAGGATGCTTCAGGAAGTTACTCTTCCCCTACTGGGATCAAGTGAAGCATTCTTGCTATTTACAGTTACAGGGGGAGCAGCAGTTATTGCAATTGCTACTCCTGAAAGAACTATCATCGTAAAAATTGAAAATCGAATTCTTAATATAGCGGCTGAAAATCGTATCATAATAGTACCACCTGAAGAAAGATTAGTTGAGGAGTAGACTTAATGCCAGTACCCGGAGATATTTTACCTAAAGATCCAGACTCAGATCTGGATTATGTAATGAGTTGGGCTGACTGGCTGCAAACTGGTGAAGGTATTGCGATTAGTACATGGCCAAGTCCTCCCGCAGGTGTAACTACACATGATCTGGCTAATGACACTACTACTGGAACTATTTGGGTTTCAGGCGGAACAGTCGGAGAACTCTATGCTTTCACAAATCGAGTAGTTACAGATTCTTCACCCCCCAGAACAGCAGAGAGAAGTTTTTCTCTATCAATAGTTGAAAGGTAATATCATGAAGTATCGTTATTTTATTCTCATCATTGTTCTTATCTGGTCATTGATTTCAATGAGTAATACTTCTGCTGAAACAATTCAGGAGTGTCTTTTTGAATCTTCTTCACAAATCAATAGGTTGGGAGGCCTTCTTCTTGGAGGAAATTTTATCACAGATACACAAATTTGGTTCAATACAGACTATGTATTAATCTCAGATACAACTAGGATTGATCAAATTCTTTCTCGTGATGATTTAAGAATTTCTTGGGCTTATGTCATGACTGATATTGATGTTAGGCCTATTGTATTTTATGGCTTCCAAAAGAATAATAAGATAATGACTTTCATCGAGATTTTAGGTGATCCAAAGACACCGAATGTTTGGAATCCGCTCACTAGAACTTGGTCAACTTCATGTTTTTTGGATATTTCTGAGAATGTACCTACTTAACTTGTTTACAAAACAAGAAAATATCTTATAATAAGACTGACTCCCTGTAGCAAATTAAGCTAGTTAAAAAAGGAAGATGTAATCATGCCAGTAGGTTTAGTAAAATCTATATTTAGACCTCGTAAAAAGGGACAGATAGTTTTTTACGTACTTCCAGGAGTAAAAACTGTACGACCTGCTATTATCGTAGAAGTAATACATTCAGAATCAGAAGATTTAGTGAATCTCCAAGTTTTTCTAGATGGAGCCAGTGATAAATTAGGCATCAACAAAAGTATACTATACGTAGAAAATGTTTCTTTTTCTCATCATTCAGAAGAAAATACCTGGCATAAACTCTAAAAGTCTAGGAGGACATGGTGAATACGCCAGTGATTAAACCAGTAGTAACTATTTGTACTCCGGATTGGTCTCCAGAAGAATCTTATGGAAGGATCGCAATTCAACTCTCTGATCATTTTTCGAAACAGGGTTATCATGTTAATGAAATGGGAGAGTATCATAGAAAGAAAATTTACATTCCTTCTATGGGAGCTATCTTTCTAGCCTATCCCACCCATTATCGTGATTATGGCCCTCTTCCTTTCATAGGAAAAAAAATAGCTTTAACCATGTTCGAATCAACTCGTTTACCAGAGGGTTGGGTAGATGCACTCAATGAGATGGATTGGGTTATCGCCCCTTCAACATTTGTAAATAAAGTCTTCTTAGATGAAGGAGTTAATCCCGAAAAACTTCTCACTCAGAGACTTGGAATTTCTAAAGCTTTTACAATATATAAAAAACGAAAAGTAACTCACATACATCGTTATTTAGCCTTTATAGATAGAGGTAGAAGAAAAGGTTGGGATACAGCATTTCAAGCATTTCAAATGTTATATAAAAAATATCCGAATTGTCATCTAACTTTAAAAGGTAAGAAGGGGGCTTTGCCCTATGCAATCAAATCAGAAGTTCCAAATACTACTATAGTTGAAACAGATTTTAGTGACAACGAACTGGCTGAGTTCTACGCTCAACATGAAGTCTTGCTGAATCCCAATACGGGTGAAGGTTTTGGTTTCCTGCCTAGAGAATTTGCAGGAACCGGCGGAATCCCTGTCACTACGGATTTCGGGGGAACGGCTGATGGAATCAAATCTTGGGGAATTCCCATTGATTACCAATTAGTATCAGCCTGGCCTTTTCATGATGCTCATCCAGGTTTGGGTGAATGGGCTCAGCCAGATATATTTGATCTTAGTAAAAAATTAGAACATGTACATTTGAATATCCAAGAATATTTGAAAAAAGCTGAGAGTTGGTCTCAACATGTAAAAGATTATTATTCTTGGGAACCACTTTGTCAAATGATTCAGGAGCTTTGGGAAACAGCATGACTACACCTATCAGAAGATCATATTTTAGAAGAAATGTTGGGGACCCAGGTTCTGGAGATGATAGTGCAGTTGATGTTTTTACAAATACAGAAGTTGATGCCTTGTATGGGGAATCTGATATAGATTATGTAAATAATAGTGAAAATGTGAAAAAAATAGCAACTGTAGTTCTGGGTTATGAAGCTTTAATGGCAGATGCTATTAAACAAGTTACATTCCTTCAAAATGATAGTAGAATTGATGCCAGTGATCTTCCCAAGATGATGCTTCGTTGGATGAAATTCTGGCAAGCAAAATTAAATACAGAACTTGAGGGAGATCCTTCTACTAGTGGCAGTGTTAGAACAGGGGTTACTAGAAGAATCCCTTCAAGACAAAAGGAATTCCCAGATGCCTAGATTTGATCGATGGACTGAACTTGATAATCTCAGTAGATATTCTGGTAAACGTGAAGAACACATGGCTTCTATGAATTGGAGAAAAATTCAAGAAAAACCCACTTCTATTATTATTTTTAGGAATGGAGTAGCTCTTGCTGCTCAGGATGTAAGAATTGAAGACAGTAACTTCGGTAATTTTTCCGAAAATCCTCCTCCTGGTTCTGTGGGTGATCAAGACATGATTGTTCTGGGTCTAAAAGGTCATAGAACAAGGGCCGATTTAAATATTCAAAAAGGTGATCGATTCATCGTGAATTCTAAAGAATTTGAGGTCAGAGTAACTATTGATACTAACACGGGTTGGATGCAAGCCCATTGTGATGTATTAAGCTGATGCCTTTTACTTGGATATCCAATCCCCAAATTGTTCTTAAAAATTCTTTCAAGGTAATTACGAGAGAATGGAGAAGAAGGATCTTTGTCATTACTGAAGAGATGGCGATAGAAGTAGAAGAATGGATGAGAACCAATGCTGTTTGGGAAGATAGAACGGGAGCCGCCAGAGCTACTCTCTTTGCTGAAGTAGAAGGTTTACTTCTGAGTTCAGCAATAGCTATTGGTCATGGTGTTCCCTATGGCTTCTGGTTGGAATTTGCTAATCAAGGAAGATTCGCAATTATCGGACCGGCCCTGGATCATTTTGCACCTCGTTTTTATTCAAGAATTCAAGCTGAGATATCAAGGCCAGCATAATGCCTGATTTTGGAGATTGGAGTCAAGAAGTTTTTACGATCTTGAATGATGACGCTACACTGGCAATTACACTTACTGGAGGTGTTTATCTTTTCAGGGATCTACCCGAAGCATTCTCTCGACTTGATTTGCCTGCAGCGTATGATCCATCAACAAACTTTTTAAGACCTATAGCTATTGTAAAAGGTGCTGATGCTGTCCCTTTATTTGCTGCTCGTTCACAGGATAGTAGCAATCGTCATACGGTTGTTAACCAAACAATGCAGATTTGGATTTATGATGCCGTCCATACGGGTTGGGATAACATTTCAATAGCAGCGAGCAGGATTTATGTACTTCTTGAACAAGTAAAACTTACTCAAAGCTGGAATACAGAATTTAGTGGTCAAATTAATTCCAGGAGGGAACCTGATCTACGTGATGCTTCATTCATTCTGCAAGAATACCTAGTCACAGGAAGGTTGTAAAAACCTATGTCAATTTTTGATTTTGGTGCTCTTAGCTATGGTCTAAGAGATTGTAAAGTGGCAATAAACAATCTAGATGGTACATTTGGAACTGCTGTTGATGTTCCTTCTGTCGCCCTCTATGTTGCCAATCTTCAAACAGTAAATGCACAACTTGAGGGAGACGACTCAATTACTGCAACTGCTGCTCGTATCATTTCTGCACAAGTAACATTCAGATTTGGTAGTGCAGATCTAGATCTCCTTGCTATCTTAACTGGACAATCGGTTGATAACTCTGGTACTACTCCAAATCGTCGTCGTCAACTCGATATTTCTGCTTTGAGACTTCCCTACTTTGGAATTTCAGGAAAAGCAGATGCAGAAGAGGGAGCAGGTGATAATCATATCTTTGTTCCCAAAGTTAAAATCACAGAAGGATTCGAGATCAGGCTTGAATACAATACCTTCGCCGCTCCTGAAATCACCGCTGTTGCTGTAGGAGACATCAATTTCCTGGATAGTGGTTCCCTTGCTTCTATCATCCAGGTTGTCCAATACGAAGCACTTACAGCAGTAGCACTACCACCCACTTGATAGTAGTAATCTAATCGTTCCATTAAAGGAGGATGCGATGGTTACACCAGCACAAACATGGAAAAAAGAATACCAAGAAGGTGTCGAAGTCACTCTTGATTCTGGTAAAGTTGTCAGGGTCAGACCCGTTGGTTTCGACACCTTCATCACTTATGGGGGGATTCCTGATCAATTAACTCCCCATGTAGAAGCCCTGTTAAAAGCTCAAAGTACAGGAAAAGCTGCAGAAGAGCTTCTGGGTAATTTGGAAGATTTCCAAGCACAGAATACAATCATCAATCTTTTTTGTATCACCTGTATCATAGAACCCAAATTCTCTCTGGCAGAACCAGGTACAGAAGCAGAAGATGAAGTTTCTATTCATCTACTTTCAGATAGTGAGAAAGTTCAGATCTATACTTTGCTGGGGAGATCAACAGCACAGATCAAGGAATTTTTTCGTAAACAAGAAAAAAGTGTGGAATCTGTACCTGTCAGCAAAGTTGGCAGGCGTAAGACCAAGTGAATTTGTTGGACTTAGAGAATGGGTTCAGCATACATTTGGCTGGGATGATTACTGGGCTTGTCTTCAATTTGATATGGCTGTTACTCATTTTGGAACCCTCATCGAAAACAAACTCAATGAGGTCGATGGCAAGGGAAAAGCTATCTACAAGATTGAACAGATTCTCTGGGATCCAGAAGAAGACAAACATTCCAATACCAGTCATCTAATCAACCGGAAAATACAAGGACTAGTAGGGTCATATGTTCGCAGGAGCTAGTGCAGGCAGTCGTTCTATATTGGGTAGACTCACCATTGATATGAGTGGTGTAGTCGGTGCTCAACGGGTAAATGCTGCTGCTGCCAATTCCTTTAATAGGTCATGGTCACGAACTGGACGTGTAGTTGATCGTTCTGCTCAACAGATGGGTCAATCATTTCGAGGCCTAGCTAATCAAATCCGGTTAACTGAAAGAGCAATGAGTTCATTTGCTCAGACGAGAGTAGGTCGTGATCTAGCCCTCATTGAAAAAACTACGGGTAATATCGCCAATAATTTTAAGCTCATTAGCCTGGGTGCGGGTTTGGCTGCTGGACGTGGCGCCAAAGAAGCCTTTGGTCTCTTCAGAGCTAATGAGCTTCTCGTGGCCATGTCAAAAAATCAAGATCAGGTAAATGAAAGACAAGCACAATTTAGAGCATTAGCTGATAGAACAGGACAATCATATCTCACGATTCTAGAAGCCTCAGAACGATTGCTTCCTACTATCGGTCGTACAAATATTGATCTATCTCAGACATTACTCTTGGCTCAACGTCTTGCTTTAATGGATCCTGCACAGGGTGTTCAGGGTGCTGCAATTGCATTACGTGAAGCATTGGGTGGAGAGGCTCGTTCTCTTGCATTCCGGTTTGAGATACCCAGATTTGAAGTAAGAAAGGCTATCAACGAAGCCCAGGGTGATCCTCAGGCCATGATTGATGCACTCGATCGGTTAATTGATCGGGTAGGTATTTCAAATGAAGCATTTCTAACGATGCAAAAGAATGGCATTAATGTTTTCAACAGGTTAAAGGACACGGTTCGTAATGCCATGGCTGTTGCCTTTACACCTCTTCTTATGGAGATCTTGATTCCAGGTGCAAAAATGATCTCTGATTTTCTTCAAGCGATTATCGATACTAATCCAGAGCTATTGAATTGGGTTGCCCTCATCCTGGTTGGTACAACCGCAATAGCACCTCTACTCTTTGGTCTAAGCAAAGCTATCGGGCTCTTTGTGAGCCTAAAAACTGTTCTTGCAGCTAATGTTTTACTTCTCAAAGGTTTTGTAGCTACAGCAGCCGGAGCAGGAGTTTTAGCCATTGCAGCAGGAATTGGTATTGGAGGTGGCCTTGCTATTGTAAAGGCCTTGGCTGATTCAGGTGCTGAGGGTGGAAGCTTTGAAAGAATTCGACAGGGTGAAAGTGTAGGGGATGTCATTGGTAATACCTTTAAACAACTTCTCCTCCTTGCTATTCAAGCTATTGATGATTTTGGAACAGCCCTAGCCAGAGCTGTTTTTATCATTAGAGCGCTTGGGGATGAAATAGGTACAAGATTGGGTGGAACCTTTGAAGCATTGAGACTACTCATTTTGCAGGCCGGTAATGATTTAGCGATGGCTCTTACTGAACTTTCTATTGGGATTCTAGATTCATTTCCTTTTCTAGGAAATGCAGATGAACAAAGAAATAGTCTAGCCATTCAAGCTGCCTTTGGGGAAGAATTACAAACGAGACTAAGGGAAATCGCATCTATGCCATCTCTAGGTCTTGATAATATTGTAGCTAGAAGTGAAGAAGCATTCCCAAATACGAGAGATCTCACTAGAACTGCAGCAGGGCTTCTCTTCCCTGGATTAATATCTGAAACTGAAGATAATCTATCCTCATTGAATAAATTCTTCAATCAACTTCTTGCAGGATTCCAGAATCATGTCATGGTCTTGAATCAAACAATAGAAGCCATAGCCGAAATCAATGACGAATTCGATAAAGAAATTGAATTACGCAGAAGTAGAAGAGGTCTTGCAGATAAACGAACTGGAGAAAATCTCTCCCTTTCGGAATTTAGAAGAGATAGAGACGAAGCCCGTAAAAATATCAGAGAAATTAATGAATTCAATCGTAGTCAAATAGAAAAAGTGAAAGAAGCAGAAGCTGAGATAAAGAAAGCACGAAAAAAAGCAGGGGAAGACAGACTTCAAAAACTTAGGGAATTCCAATTACAGGAAGTACGACGCCTACAGGATCATCAACGTCGTTTAACTCAAATCAGAGAAGATGCAAGAGTCAGGATACAACGAGCTGCTTCTCAACTTGATGCTGTAGCTGTCTTTGAAGCACGAAATGATAGAAACAGAAGAATAAATGAAGAGAAAACCACCTTCGGAATCCAACAACAGAGACGTCAAACGGATTTTGAAACGGAAATGGCTCTTTTCATTCGACAAAGTGAAGCCAGAATTGCCGCCCTGATTAATGCTGAAGAGAATCGTACGCGGGTTGAAGCGGAACAATTTGCATTACGCAGGGCTTTAGCAATTCAGGATGCAGCATTAAGACGCCAAGATACAGAAGAAGACAGAAGAATTGCTAGAGACCGACTTCTAGAAGATCGAGAAATCGAAGATCAACTACTAGAAGAACAACGTAAGAAAAGTCTCAATAAACTTCGTGAAGATCTTGAAGATCAAAGTGCATCGATCAGGGCAGTTAATAATTCTGTCATTTCTCTGGCATCAACCGCCTCTACATCAATGTTTAAATTTTTCAAAAGTGTAGCAGATGGAGCTCAGAATTTTGGAGACCGGATTGGGAATTTCATTAATGATGTAGGAGGAGCCATAGGTGGAATTGGGAACAACGTCAAAAATACAGTAAATAAATTTTTACCCATTTTTGATTCAGGAGGTACACCCCCTGTGGGAAGTTCATTCCTGTCATTACAACCTGAGCTCATCACTCTTTCACAACCTGCAAGAGTTATGTCCCCACAACAAACACGTTCTATGTTGGGAGGTGGGAGTGGAGGAGGTGGAATCAATCTTACCATCGAAAATCTTTCAATTCCGATTGATGGACTTGGTAATATGAGACCAGAAGATGCAGCAAACGTTGTAAAAGAAGGTCTAGTCCTGGCCCTACAAGATCTTATGGGGAATGGATAATGCCCTATCAAATTGTTGCAGGACATGACAATCCCGGAACCCTAGTTGACCTTACCATTCAACCTCGTTCTAATGGAACATTTACTACTATGCCTGATATCGTATCAGGAGATGGAACAGTTTATGAAGATGGACCTCTCTCGGCCCAATGGATTTACTCGGTTTTGGATGAAACCGAGTATGTAACGATTCTCTCTGAAACAGGTCTTACTTCTGTTAAAAGTGCTCTAGTAACAATAAGAACTCAAAATAATGCCAGAGCATTCGCCAATTATAATGCTGTGATAGTTAGGCCTGGAAAACTTACCTATCATTTTTTCTGGGACAATGTCATCTTCGAATTAAGAAATCTGGAGGCATTATAGATGTCTAAAGTTACATGGATTGGACATCCACTTCATGTAAAATCATATGTCTATTTCTGGGAACCTGATGTGGTTTATCAAGCCCAAATAATGGGTTCCTCTTGGGAATTTCCTCTTACAAATATTTTAACAGACTCTGGTAGCACTCTTCAAGGTAGTATCTTTGATGTAGAAGAGGGCATGACCATCTACATCGGAAGTAGTGCTGGAACTTATGATCTAGGTAGAGTAAGAACTAGAGACATTACTCCCGATGGAACAACCCTTCCCATTGGCAGAACTTCTCGTGGAGCTCGATTTGGAGAACTCAATCCCGCTGCAGGATCCTATATTACTGTTGTTAATCATTTCGATGTTTGGAGTAAAACTCCTTTTATTGATGAAGACGGAGTCATAACAAAAGATGAAATCAGCTTTCGGGCATCTATTGCTCAACCTCCTATTGCACATGCCGGAGAACACAATTGTGGCTTTGTGGATGACGGCACCGCCCTCCTCACAGTTAACTTTGATGCCGTTGATACTACTATCATCCAAAGCGGGGCAGGAGCCCCCGTCTACGCCTGGGACTTTGGTGCCGGTGCAACCCCCGAGACAGCCACTACAGCAACGGTAAGTGGTGTTACATTTCCAGCTGGAAAACCTCGATGGATCAAACTTACTGTTAGTCATAATAGCGTTTCCCATACAACACGACGTGTTATCTATCCTGCAGCCAGAACAGGGGCTGATTCACCAACTACACTAGTAGTAGATAGTTTTACAAGAACACTCAAACCTGAAGGTCAGATAATGAACTTCAGACTAAAATCTGATACGGTCAGTGTACCGGACGGTGCAATGGTCATCTTCATGCAAGAAGAAGATTTCGGTGGTTCCCCTGGTCCTCTTATTGGAGATAGTATTCTTAAATTCATTGGTTATCATGTTGAGGATCCTGCAGAAGTTTCAGCTTCTCGACAAGGCACTGTAACAGAAACTACAATCAGAGCTGAAGATTTTTTACAAAGATCTTCAAAACGACCCGGTTTCTCACAAGTCATTCAAAGGAAAACTTCTCCAAAGAATTGGAATCATTTAAAAGATGCTGATATCGATCGTTACACTCATTACCTTCTCCATTGGCATTCAACACTATCTGAAGTTACTGGTGTTAAACTCTCTGGTTTGGGAAGTACCTATCCCGTAACAACCCTGGGAAGTACTGGTAGTTCTCTCTATTCACAATTAGATAAAATGGCAAGAGCCATTACCCATAGACTCACTTCTAATCACAGAGGCATGATTCAAGTCGTTCAAGACCCAATGAGACAGGATACGATTGATCGTATCAGTACGGTTGTTGTCGATATTGATGAAGCAGACTGGACTGAAGTTCGTTTTATCAAAAGTTATTATCCCAAGGTTCATTGGTTACGATCTTCAGCAATTGTAGCAGATACAACAAAAGTACCGGTAGTCTTTTCCCAATCCCCGGGAGAATCACCAGGTCAAGGTTTAAGTAGTCAAAATCTTGGTCAATTACTAACAACAGGTCAAACCCATCTCAATATCATTACAGGTCATGATTATGCCCGTTTAAATGCTGAATTTGGAATCTTTGATATCACTCTCGCCCATGGCGGAGACATCGGTATTAATCCCGCCGAAATGACCTGGATAAGATCTACTTTAAGTGCAAGTAATCAAACAGAACGTGGCATTAGTTATACTGATGAAAGATTTCTGCCTCTTGAAATAACCTACTCTACCGATACTCTGACGGGTTCACAAAGATGTCGAATTCGGGTAGAACGTGAAGTTGAAGGAACACCCGGCGTTACATATATACCGGATTCATTCGATTTTCCGGGTTTTAACTTTCCAGAACTGAATCTGGGTCTCCCTGACATAACCCTTCCTGAAATAGATCTGGGAGATTTTGCTCTAGAATCAGGTCGTGGTGCTTTTGCCGTATTAACTGATTTAGGTGGACTCTACACAACCACTACATGGAATGATGCAACACCTAGTTGGGCTGGACTTGATTTAACTGAGTATGGTTTTTCAGATACCCCAGTAGATTGGAGTGCCTCACCCCATTCACCATTATATGTAGACAAAGGTGATGAAATTGAAACTCTAATTGCAGGATTGAGTCATCTCTGGCTTGTTAGAGATACACTGGGTCCAAACCTTTCAGTGGAAAAAGTCTTCTCATTCGATAATCAATCCAATCAACGTATGATTGGTTGGTCAAGGGGCAGAGCTAATTGGGCCATTATAGCTTCATGGGATGAAATTTCAGGCCAATTTGTAACATCTACTTGGTCCAAAGATTTACTTAATTGGACACAATCTGTAGTTACCAGTCAAACTCTTACTGGAAGTCTTAATACTGAAGCTTTTTACCCAGGCCTTTGGCTATCACCTTATGACGCTGGTACGGCTATTACAACCGCTTGGTTCAATTCAACAGATAATGATGTAAGCATTGCTGTTTCCTACATCACTCATGATTTTGGTCAAACCTGGAACTTATTCAATCTACCTGATATCAATCCAGATGCAGCATTAGCAGAAACATTACAAATCCCATTTGAATTTTCTATTGGTCATGAAGTAGCATTCTATGGAAGACAATACTACGCTAATCCAAGATATGATTCAAGGCTCTATCGAGCAATTGGATCCCAGATAACAGACATTACTCCTGTCTTTACAGCAGTAGAACATGGACCCTATCATAGTGGAAGATCTTTTGCTGTCTCTGACGCTGATTTTAATCAAATCTATCTTATCGGATGGGATAGTACAGGAGATCAACATAGAGGCGTTTTTATTACGGCTAATGCTGGCTCTGCTACTCCTTCTTGGATTACTCCAGTATCCCCAGTTTCTGCAGTTGCTTGGCATAAAGTTTATGCATCTGCATCCGATAAAGACCTTGCTTTTCTATTGGGAGATAACGGAACCGTCGCATGGATTCCTGATGGAACTAATGACCTTGTAAAGACGGGTGATATGACGCATGGGGACTCGCTAGTGGGTATTATAGCAGGTGATGGTTATAACCCTCCATTAACTCTCCCCTCGCCCTCTATGCGCTCCGTATCAAGTGTTGCAGTATTGGTCGATGGAAATAATCGGATATCCTATAGTGAAGATTTTGAAGCAAGCAATCCTTCTTGGACAGAACTAACAGG
>Ga0114923_10000205_pt1 | contig 47871 bp, 28 predicted proteins | sample SumtaG_FD_89578 | JGI IMG/M metagenome (GOLD analysis project Ga0114923, IMG submission 89578) | Deep subsurface microbial communities from Indian Ocean to uncover new lineages of life (NeLLi) - Sumatra_00157 metaG | ecosystem: Environmental > Aquatic > Marine > Oceanic > Sediment | place: near... | reverse complement strand
CTTCCTACGATAGAAATTGTTTCATTATGACGATACCGAGAATTATTAACTTCATCCCCCCAATCTGTGAGGGTTGAGTTCATATAAGGATCCAAGTTTATTATTAAGAAATTTTGAAGAAATACATCATTTACCCACGGATCTTGACCGATACCAACCTCGATCTTATAAGCTTGATTAATATCTAAATCAAAAGGGATTTTAAAAGGGATTGTAAAATTACCATCATTTTGAGTTGTATCATTGAATTGAGAGAATAATGTCCCATTCAAATACAAGGACACATTATGATCATTTAAGCCAACAGAATAATTGGAGTATTCACACAATCTTCCTACGATAGAAATTGTTTCATTATGACGATACCGAGAATTATTAACTTCATCCCCCCAATCTGTGAGAGTTGAGTTCATATAAGGATCCAAGTTAAATATTAAGAAATTCTCCAATACCACTTCTAAATAACCTAAAGCATCAGTAACATTTACTTCAATTTTATGAGTTTGACCAATTGCAAGATCGTAGGGGACGGTAAAATTTATAGAAAAATTACCATCAATTTTAGTAGTATCGTTAAATTTAGACCTTAATATTCCATCGGCATAAATGGATACATTATAATTATTAAGAGCGCCACCACCTAAATATTCATAGAGTCTTCCCTTAATTGGGATAGTCTCATTATGATAATAAATCGTATTATTTACTTCTGGATTTGTTAAATTTAATCTTGCCCAATTAGCGGAAATTTTTGGTGTTTTTGAGTATTCTGTATTTTCATTTTCACTAATAAATGAATTCATGTATTTGTAAATTGGAATGAAAACCATATGAGTAATTAACAATAGTATGAATAATATAGAAAAACTCACTTTTTTTTTCAAATATTTTGTTCGAATCATTGACATATTCTTTTATTCCCACGACCACTTTTTAAATTTTAATCAGACTATCAAGAAAATTGTAATTGCGATTCTTCCACATATTTAATATTATAAACGGTAGGCTCGAAGTAAACCCATATTTCAGTATCAGCTCTCTCGGTGGGCCAAAAACCAACCGTTAAAGAGGCATTAAACTGTCCAAAATTATTAGTTTGAACAGTATCATTAAAAGCTATAACAGTACCATCTAGTAATTTGATAGTCACATTTATAAACATGTTTGCAAAGCCCGTTCCATTATCCCAACTTAAATTTCCATAAACATAAAGAGTATCACTAAAAATCCACTGTGTGAGATCTAATCCGGATTTAGTATGATAACCATCTTGAGCAATAGATGTTCCAGCTGTAATATTTAACGGAATAGGTGAGCTACTCGTGTTTATCATATAATAGGGTATAAGATCAATTCCTGGAATTTCACTAAGAAAAATACTACCATTAAAATCAACTCTTAAATTGTAAGGTCCTTGTGGGCCTGTTATATATATATTATCTATATCAAATTGAAAATAACCATTAGAAAGAGTAACGGTAGACATTGAACCATTTATATATTGCGAGGAATTAACGCCAGAACTATTAAATAACTGTAATGAAACTAGTAATCCTTGTAATCCAGTTCCGTTTTCTCTAATATATCCTGATATTATGAAATTTCCATTATTTCTTTGAATTTCACTAACACTTGAGGCTAAATTTTCAATAGACACAGATTCATTAATTACAATAAAGGTAATGTTAGTAGTAGGAAAATTCATATACTGTACTCTTATCTTCTGTATTCCAGCATAATAAAAATTGTTCGTTGATATATTGAATTGAACATATCCATTAATCCCTGAAATTGTTTGATTTCCTAATAACCTATTTGCTTTATCATCCCAAATTGTAACATATGTTCCAGCAGGGGCAGGAAATCCACTTTGTAAGACAGTTGCCTCAAAAAAAGCTTCTTGTCCACGATTATATATAGCAGGTCTATAAGAATTATTATATACAGAGACGGTATCATTACCTTCAACTGCAAATTGAATGGTAAGGTTTAAAGCATCATATACTTTTAGTTGTTTAGGTATTTCAGTGGAGTTATTTAAGTATGCGAGAGTAAACATTGTCGGATAGGGGTAAGTTGTAAAATTGAAATCCCCATTAAATTCAAGATTCAGAGTATAAAAATTTTGAATTGTATCAAGTAAAACGCCTCTAGAGAAATTAAAATGATTTTCTCCTAGCGAAATAGAATATACTGGACTTGCTGGAGTCAATTGTCCGGTATAATTAATTAGACTTCTATTCATCCTCAAATGTAGCTCCGAATACACTATTGAATTCCCAAAATCATCTATTAGATCACATTGAATATTAAATTGAGTTGGACCAATTCCGACAAGATCAATTTCGAGGGGATCTGAATATGATGTAATGTTAGTCATTATAGACTCATTTACAATATAATATGAATAATTTATAATATTCCTAACTTTAGCATAAACTAAAGTAGGTCCAGACTTATTATTAGAGCCAATATTATAAAGAATAGAAGCTCCCCCAGAAGAACTGGTGACAACAGTTCCGATTTCGATGTCTCCATTTGTAAAATCATAAAATTCCACAATCTCTCCAGAAGCGGGAGACATAGAATTCTGATTAATGAGGGTAACAGATAAATTAACTTGATTACCCCGTTTAACATTAATTAAGCTACTTTGATTGAGAGCAAAAGGAAATTCTGTTGGTCGTCCATCAACCGAGAAAAATATTGTAAAAGGTAATTCTTCAGTTACATTAAATTCCATTCTATTGCTTGAATCATTCATGATACCCACAGCAAATGGTAAGAAGTTCCATGAACCATTAAAATCAACTCGAATTTCATAATTTCCTTTTGGTACTCCAGGATTTACAGTAACAAGTTCATTGAAGTCACCATTTTCATCAGCATTTGAAAGAAAAAGATCGAATGGAAAGCCTATTTTATTGTTTGTACCATTATCTACTAATACAAATTCCATTGTAGCATTCTTAACTCGTTGATTAGCTATTGGATCATTTACATAACCTTGAATTCTTGTGGAATTACTGATTGAACGATTTACCATTGTTGGGTTAACACTTATAAGATTTACATCTAGATCTCCGTATATAGTATAATTAGTCGCATTCAAAGCTGAACCGTACAATGCTACAATAACATGTGGACCAACAACCTGGGAGCTATTTATATCTATCAAAATTGACGCTATACCATTTTGATCAGTATTAACAATCCCAAGATTATCCCCATAAGAATAATCAACAAAAGTAATTGGTTTATTTTCAACGGATTGATTTAAGCTGGAAGTTAAAATAGCAGTTAAATTAGCTACTTGTCCTCTAAATCCTGTTGAAAAATTCGAATTAACAGTTATACTGAAATTTTCTCCTCCAGGGCTAGGAGGAACTTCAAATTGAACCCACATACCATCCCCATCTATATCCGTTGGGACATAAATTTCAGCCCAATTATAGAGATTTTTATATCTTATAATAACTGCATCTTTACCCTCAGCTTGATCAGAAATAACTTCTACTTGATCTGTAAAAAAATCGGTAGTTTTAAATCCATCAACAAAACGACTTGCTACACCAAATGCTCGAGAGAAAACGCAAAAAGCAGAAGCAAAATCAGAAAAAACACCTATTTTTTGTTCCAAAAACCAATCCACGACATCTCTTCCTTCTGGAGCAGATTGATACTCATCAGCCATTGTTGGAAAAGTGAATTGTGATTGAATATAATTGCGTATTTTAATTGCAACTTCAATAGCATTATCAGTAATATCAATAATTAAATTTAAAGCATCGTAATGTATTTGAAAGTTTGGGTTTGCTATATAATAGGAATTGAAATTAGGAGGTAATTGGGTAAATTTATTTAGTATTTCTGTGTATGTTTGCGAAGGAGGAGCAGAAACAAGAACTGCAGAATTCTTAATATCTTGCTCCGAGGGGAGATCTGAACCGAATAATTCAAAAGTCATATTAACATAATCATCACTAGTAAATTCAAGATTAACAGTAGTACAGTTGAAATCATCCTTTGCTAAAGTTTCTGAATCTGGAACTAAATTAGATGCATCAAAACTATCTTCTAAAATAAGAGGTGTGGGAAAAAGAATGGGAAGAACCATAATGTTTTGGCCAGTATTAGTTGACAATGGCATTTTGATTTGCATAATATCTTGAGGGCTATAATAATTAAAATACTCTCCCATGGAGATAAAATTAGATGGTAGGGAATTTGCACTCGAGGTCCATTGATCTCCAGTATATTCATCAAAACTTTCATATCTCCATAAAGCATCTGCTATGTCATTAACTGAACTATAGTCATAAATCCTAAATTTTTCTATTAATCCCGCAGCTCCAAATAGTAATGGAAGAAGTGCTTGTGAAAACTGACTTAAATCTAAATCATCGATATCCCCATCGTCCATATTATTGATTATGTCAGCTAAATCTTGAGGATCAATATTATCAGCAAGGTCTGCTAATTGATCAAGTGTTAAATATTGTAGTAAATCGGCCAAAAAATCAATAGGAAGTGGGGGGGTTATTTTTTCGGCATCCTCATAGGGTATATCGCGTTTTTCTTTGCTAGGATCAGGTCTTTGAGAACCTAAGAGTGAGCTTGTGAAAAATATTGAGAAACCAAAAACGCTAATTAATAATATAGCTACTAGCGCTACCCCAATAATTCTCTTCTTATTGATGGCACCACCTAGTAATTCTCCTCTTAATTCTGACATATTATACTAAAATGGTCCTTTTTTCTATCCAAAAAGATTTTAGAATATTAATTAAAATTATTATATAAATAATTTTCTACATGAAAAAGTGAAAAACAAATAATTCGAACGTTAATAAATTAATTAAAAACAACTGAAATTCTTCGATAAATAATTGTTAACAGTAAAGAAAAAAAACATTGTCTGAGATGATATTTAGAACTCAAAACCACACTTAGTACAAACAAACTTCTTAGCATATATTGGTTTCGGAATATAGCTTATGATCCGACTTCTATCTTCAACCTCTTTTACCCCAAACCCTGAAGCACCACAGTTAGGACATAATCTTCTTCCTGTCTTTGTTGGTATCGGGGCGCTGGAGGTAGGTGTTGTTGAAGAGCTATATGTTGATGTAGGTTCATATCCGGGAGTTGCTTGAGCTGTGATCCCTTGTGCTAAACTCGATGGCATTACAGCTTTAGGTTCTTTAAGCTCGTTGATTCTTCTATCCCTATAGGCTACTTCCTCTTGTAACTTAGTAATTTGAGCTTGTAAAGGGCTAATTTGTTTTTGTAACACGGAATTATTTTGCTGTAAGTCTTGAACTTGCTGTTGTAAACCCGAGAACTGTGCTTGCAATTTAGCTTTCTCATCTGTGAGCTGATTAACTTGCTGTTGGTAGGTATCAGTAGAACCTTGAAGAGATTGGATTTGATTTTTTAATTGATTAATATGATTATCTTTTTCAAGAAGTTGTGCATTTAACATGGAGCTTTGAGTATTAATCTCATTTAAATTACTCTGCAACTGATTAATGTTAGAGTCCCTTTCTTCAAGTTGAGTTAATACAGATTTATAAACTTCCTGGGAGGGACCAGTAGAAACTGATGGTAGGGATGTAGATGTTAGAGGAGGAGGTGTATCAAAAGAAGGTTGTGCAGAAGTTTCAATTACAGGAGGTGTTAGGGGCGCATTCGAGGGAGCAGGGGGCATTTCTAAGGGAGGTGGAATTAACGGTTGTTCGGGTGAGGGTCGTATTGGAGGAGGGGTCATAGGAGGTAAGGAAGGTGGAGACGTTGCCGGAGTAATTGAAGGAGGTGGCATTGATGGAGAAGGTGTTGTCGGCGTTAATGAAGGAGGGGGTGTTGCTGGAGTAATTGAAGGGGGTGGCATTGGGGGCGGTGATAATGCTTTTTTTTCTTTTTCTTCTTCATCTTCTCTCTCATATTCATACGACATAATAATCTCCTTAAGTATTTTTATTGGTTCTTTATCTTTAATATTGTACTTTTGTTTATAAATAAATGTATTAATGAATTGGAATTGTTTTGAAATAAAGATCCTAAAAACAATTCCAATATTTACTTAATTTATCCTTCAATTCCGGAATTAATTTTCTATTAACGTAATCCAACACCTCTTTTTTTGAAGATTGAGGTTTTTCTTGAATTAATTTATCTTCTTCATCATTAAGTACCCTTAAACAATTGTAAAACGACTTAGCTTGTTTGTCAAGTTCATAACCTCCTTCAAGGGTTATGAGTATTCTTCCATTAGCATATTTTTCTGCAATTTTTTTAATTTCTTTAAGATAATTTGCTGGTGCCTGGAACGTCCACCCCATATTTGTTAAGCGATCTGTCCAGTGAGTGTCAAATCCAGCCGATATGAGTATAAATTCAGGTTTGAATTCATTGCAAACAGGGGATATAATTTCATTAAAATATGATATAATTATATCTTCTGCTGCTTTAGGTGGCATCGGAAAGTTAATAATCTTTCCCTCACCTTTACCTGAACCGATTTCGTTTATAAATCCACTTCCTGGGTAAAGAGTCCTACCATCTTGATGAGAGTTAAACAGAATTATCTCACCATTCTCAGAGCCATTAAAAAAGATATCTTGAGTTCCATTACCATGATGGCAATCCCAATCTATAATTACGATTTTTTTTATATTTTTTTCTCTACAAAGATATTCTGCACCTATGGCAACATTGTTGAAGATACAAAATCCAGCACATTTAAAAGAATTAGAATGGTGTCCTGGAGGTCTAACAGCTGCAAAACCATTTTTAATATTTCCTTTTAGAATTTCATCGATACCCTGTAAATTTCCACCGACAGAGTATAATGAAGCCTCATAAGTTTTTGCAGAAACTAAAGTGTCGAGATCAAGACTTTGTACATATCCAGTTTTCTCAGCAAGATCACTAATTTCTCTTATTTCATTAATCAAGCTGTCTGTATGAACATATTTGAGTTGATCTACTGTAGCTTTCCTCGGTTTGATTAGCTTAAAATTTGGATTATTTAATATATTATTCTTTTCCAAGAAATCCATTATTTCTATAAGTCTTTCATGAGTCTCTACGTGTGTCCCTATTTTATGTTGGAGATAAATATCATCATAAATTATACCAGTGGTCATGAAATTACGTCCTTAAACTATTTTAAAAATCCTTAATTAGTTTCTCTATTATTAGGATTTTGTTATTTTAATATTTATATATATAAACTTAAAAAAGTTTCTTCATAAAAATAATTATATATGAGCAATACCAAGAGAAATACTCTGAAAATTATTGTAATTGGAGAACCAGCAGTCGGTAAGACTAGTTTAGTCAAAAAATTTGTATCGGGACGATTTACTACAGATTATCGTTCCAGTATTGGTACTAATCTCTTTACAAAAAAGATTATTTTAGAAAATAAAACAAATATAACTCTGCAATTATGGGATATTGCCGGACAAGAACGATGGATAAAAATGAGACGCCCATATTATTCTGGTGCGAAAGGTGTAATAATTGTAGGAGATTTGACAAGAAGTAATACATTTGACCAGATTGAAAAATTTTGGGTACCTGATTTAAATCTATATTGTTCTTCATTACCAATCATTTTGATAGCGAATAAAAGTGATTTATCGTATGAGATAGAAAAAGGATATATTGAATCAGTAGCGGGGCGTATTAATACTAACTCAATTTTTTTCACTTCAGCAAAATTAGGTGATAACGTAGAGTTGGCATTTAAGTTAATAGCTGAACTCGCTATTAATAACATTCATTAGAAGTTCTAAGTTATGCTTAAAAAATTTGTAAAATTAAAAAAATTTTAGACTTCTTCTTTATTTGTGAACTTAAGAAATCCGTTCTTAGGTTCATAAAGAGTCCCTTCTTTTATCAATTCTTCAATTGCATTCTCAATAAATTTCTTATCGAGTTTCTCTTCTAAATCTAAAATTTGAATTATGTTATTTCGCTCCAAAGGCCTCCAACTATTTTCCTCAAACATCTCTTTAAGTCTGTTCATTAGAGATTCAAGCCTATTTAAATTACTCCTTGATTGGCCAACAAAGATTCTATCCATATCAATTTTCCCAGAAGTTTCATCATAACCAGTATCTTTAAGATATCTTTTAAATAAAATTATAATCGCTTCCACGTCTTCTTTAGTAACCTTATCTCTTAGTGCCATTTTTGCATAAGCTTCAGATAACCTTACAAGAGCATCCAAATTTCTAGCTAAGATCGAAATAATTGCATCTTCACTATCGTATTGACCTCTGATTTCCAAATAAAATTCTTTTATCCGTTCTTTGGCTTCGTCAGATAAAATGGGGTGACATGTTCTTTTAGCATGTTTAATGTATTTTTGGAGAAGTTCCTTAGGAATTGGTGCTATAGGTTCATCTATATTATCAAATTCCTCTTCTGGTTTTTTCATTGCATTCTGCAAAATAAATTCTGCCATTTGGTTATCTTCAGCTTTATTAGGTTGATCTACTACAACAAAGATTAGATCAAAACGTGATAAAAGAGCTGGTGGAAGACGAATGTTTTGCGTAGGTGTTTTAAATCTATCATATCTTCCTGAGTGCGGATTTGCAGCAGCAATAATGGCTGTTTGGGCTTTCAGTGTAGCAACTATTCCAGCTTTCGCAATGCTCACAGTTTGTTGTTCCATTGCCTCATGCAATGCTGAACGATCTGCGGTGTCCATTTTATCGAATTCGTCGATAGCTGCTATCCCTCCGTTAGCTAATACCACAACGCCAGCTTCAAGATTCATTTGTCCTGTTTCTCCTTCTTTTATCACAGCCGCAGTAAGTCCAACTCCTGTTGCTCCTTTTCCAGATGTATATAATCCTCTGGGAGATATATCTACCGCACCTTTTAGAATCTCTGATTTTCCAGTGCCTGGGTCGCCTACGACAAGAAAGTGAAGGTCTCCTCGTTTATATCCTCCGCCTGGTTTTTTTCTTCTAGTTCCTCCAAATAAACTCAAAGCACATGCCATTTTTAATTGTTCACGGCCAAATATATTAGGACTAATTGAACGAGCGATTTTCTTTTGGATCATCGGTTCTTTTGACAATTCTTCTATTGTTTTTTTATCTTCCATGGAAAGATCAACAATCTGTTCACTTTTATCTTCAGGATCGATAAAATTAACATCAATAAAGGTTTTAAATAAAGTAGAGTTATTACTTTGGGTTGATTGAGCTAAAACCGATTTAAAAATACCCATAAACTTTATTCTATCTCCAGGTTTAACTGAATCAACCAAATTATGCGTTAAAATCGATTGAACAGATCTGGGAATTCTTCCGGGTGGTAAATCTTCAGGTATTTCTTGGATCATGATACTCTGCCAATCAATAAATTCTGAACTTTTTGAAATAAGCCTGAAATCTGATTGAGTTTTAGCTTTACATCGCTGACTGCTGCAAAAATTAGGCCATTTAATTTTAGATGTTAGTTGAATTACTTCAAATGTGATCCCACATAACGCACATTCAAAAGTCGCTTTTATTAATTTTGGTCTAATGGCTGAGGTTCTAATCAGAATCCCTTTTGACCAAATAAAATTATCAATATTTTTTGCTCTAAGTCCTCTTAGAGTTATAAATAACGGGGATTTCTTATCATTCGTTGTAACTCTAACAAAGTAATGTTGATAACTTAATACAATTCCTTGGAATTTTAAAATGTTTTTAAAAGCATCAATAGCATCTTCTAACACCGATTCCGGATCGGTTTTTAGTTTATTTGCAATCTGTGCATCAAATGCCAATAAATCCTCATATAAAACGATTAACGTATTTCCCCCCTTTGAGATAATATTATTAATTTGGTCTAAATATTTATATACACCGGGTTTTTCTTGAAATAGTTGGTAAAAATCTTCAAACTGTTGGATTCTGTTTATCGGGATTGTTGGGTTAGAAAGGGGGGTTGTCGTGTTAAATCACTCCTATTTTATAAATCGAATATTTAAATTATTTATTTATGCTATTTTAATGATGAATATTAAGCGATAGGTTATTAAACAGTGAATAAATCTACAATTTAAAAATTAAATGGGAGAAAAGATTTAGTAATCGGTTTTTTTTAGTTAGATTGTTTAATTTATTCAACTTTCTCTTAATTGTTGAAGGGTACCACAAATAATAGGATCTTGACTCATCTCACATCTAATTTTTAAGACCGATATAACACGTTTTTTTATTTTTTCATTTTCATATTTTGCTGTTCTTCCTAAAATCTGCGATATCGAACGCTGGATTTCAATTGATCCTGAATCACTTAAATTCTTTAAAAGCTTTGATAAAAGTACACTTAGTCCTACTTTTTGTATTAATGCTGTGATACTATTGATTATACTTGTTCTTACTCCTTTCTCAGGATCACCCAATAATTCTACAATGTTATCAAAGATTTCTTCAATGTTACTACTATAAATCTTTAATAACCCAACAGCTGCTCCCCTTACTTTGGGATCTTCATTTGTTAAACAATTTAGAAGTTTTTCAAATGGTACATAAGTTTCATCTACTTCTTCAATTTTTGATAAAATTATTAAAGTGGATCGACGAACCCATCCCTGTTCCCCGTCGAGTAAAGCTGTAAGTTTTTCTATTACTCTTTTCTTATCTTCTAGATGATCAATAACTGCCCCCAGACTTGAAACTGCTGCTTCTCTAACAATCCAATCTTCGTCAATTAAGGCTTTATTAATTAAATTATCAGTTACAACCATAGGTTTTTTAAATCCTATAATACCAAGAATTTTTGTACTTATTTCACGTATGAATGAATCAGGATCTGAAAGAAAATTAGAAATAGTCTGAATCGGTATTATATCAGGAGAAGATTTTGCAATTTCCAATATTGATTTAAATAGAACGATTTTTACAGATGTTTCTTGTTCAGTTAATGATTCAATAAGTTCAGGTATTAAAGGTTTAACTAATCTAGGATCTGTTTTTGCAATTCTTGAAGTAAGTTTCGAAGCTTCTTTTTTAATTTGTGTATCCTCACTATTTTGTATTAATTTAATAATAGGTTTTATGTTAAGGTCTTTCTGAAATTCTTCTACTAATCCGTCTAAAGAAATAATTGCATTTAATTTTATATCATTATTCTCATTTTTAAGAAAATCTATTAATATCTGAATCATGTTTTTTGAATCTTTTCTTCCAATATTGATAAGTGTTTTAGCAACAATCCCTTTTGTTATATATCCAGAATCATCAGGAATTCTTATTAAATTTTGAATTATTAATTCTGGATTTTCTTTATATTTTTCTATTAAAATATCCGAAATATTTTCTTTTAATTGGTTATTTTCGAATTTTATAAAAACCAGCAATGTTGTTAAGATTTTTTTAGGATCTTTTTCCCATAATCTTCCGAGTAAGAATAAAATACTATTTAATACCTCAACATTATTTGGGTCAATTTTATTTATAACATCATCTAAATCTAACAATTTAGGTTCCTCTTTGTAATATTTTTCTAGCGCTAAAGATGCAGATGTTCTAACATTTTCATCGAGATCAATCAATCCCTCGAGGAAAGGTAATAATGGAATTTTATTTTTTTTAAAACTCCCTATCCCTCCCAAAATTTCAAAAATTGAAGCTCTAACTGAACTAGATGGATCTTCCATTAAATGAATGACTTTTGAAATAAATTTACTATTAAATTCATTATAATTCAGAGATTTCAAGTTTTTTATAGCCGCAGCACTTATTTCTTTATTAGTATGAAAGATTTTCTCTATGATTATATCTTCAGGGAGTTTTCGAGGGATTTCTGAAAAAATTTTGAGGACTTCTACCTGGATTTTACTATTGGGGTCATTTATTAGCTTTTTAATATTTATTTTTGAAACTAGGTCATTATTTATTTTAAATAAACGTGTCAATAATTTCAATCCTAATAATTTAATTCTCCAATCTGTATCATTCAATAGATTATTATACATATAATTTGGTAGATCATCAAGAATATTAATATCAGCCTTTAAAAGGGATTTTAGGATTGGGATGTTTCTATCATAATTTGGTGAATCAAGTGATTCAATAATCCAAGGTAAGGTTATTTCTGGGACATCCTTTTCTAATTGAACTAAAATTTTATAGCAAATCCTTCTTGAATTGGGATCTTGATCACACAAACCATCCATTACAGCACTTTTATACTTCCAATTATTAAGATCTACTTCAAATTTAAGAGGAATTCTTTCAAACATTAATAGCAAAGTATCTTCTGCGTGATTCCTTATATCATTATCACGATTTTTAATATAATTAAACAACGGAATTGGATCAAAGGTTTGACCGCATTCTGTAATTTTTGAATATCGAATATTTTTTAGAAATTTATTTTTTCTTGCTAAAAAGAAATAGGTTGTAAAGATTATCAGAACAACTTCTTCAATTGCAGCCGCCCATGCAAATAATCTATAGTTTGACACAATTTGATTTGTGAGAAGCCAAATATCGAAAGTATTCTTCAACATATCTGAATTAACTTTAACAATTAAAAAATTTATTAAGACATTAATACCAATGGCCGCCATTAAATAGGCTGCAAAATATATATCTATCCCTCTATACTTAATTTTTCTATTCCAGAAACGAGAAAAATAGCCTAAGATCCCCATCAATAAGGTGACAAAGACAAATACAGAAGACATAGTTGATATTGCTATTTTTCCTGTGAAGAAGAATGCTAGAGTTTGAAACATGGAAATCCATGCCCAAACGAACACGAAAAGCATCAATCCCATTATAATATATGGACCGGGATCTGATGTGAACTGTTTCATACCTCTTTTTCTATTTTCAAAATTGAGAAAAACAGATCTTTGGATATTGGGAATGTGATAATAACAATTTGAAATACCTGCGATGTATCCTTTTGAGCCATAGAAAGTTAAAATCATTAAAGGGTAAAATAGAGCCCAAGTCACCCAAATCATTATAAAAGGTCCACTAATTATAGACAGCAGAAAAGGGGGCAGAAAGAACACAAAAACATAAAAAGTAAATGCGATTAATATTTTTAATGGTGTTTTTTTGAATCTATTTATTATGTTTTTACTAATGAATTTATGAAATGGGGTTAATCCCTCATCGGATTCTTTGCTTAAAGCAATAAAGAGAAAATCTATTAGAGGGTAGAATGAGATATATATTAAACAAAAAATAAAAGGTATAAGCAAAATCAATGGATTTACTTCTGGAAGTGTTGTAAAGGTCTTTACAGCAAATATAAATGCTACATCGATAACTACCATTACAGCTAAACTAAAAATAAAGCCGTATATAACACATTGAAGACGATCTTTATTGCGGAATTCACCTTTTTTTACTAAAGCAACTTGTCGATAAATAATATAGAATCCAATTACAAAAAATATTAGAAAAATTATTAGAAGGATAATTTCTATAATCAAAATCGTCACAAACTTTTATTTAATATTAATAAATTAATATTAAGTTTATTTCTAATACAATTCGTTTGTATAATATATATAAAGTTTTTATAGTTTAATAAATCTGGTAAGAAAAATAATGGAGAATGTAGGAGGACAGTTAACAAAATCCCTGAATAGAATAAATTTCATGTTTAAAAATGAAAAAATTACTGCTGAGTGTATAAAGAGTTTTGAAGGATTTACATTGTTAGGTGAATCTTTTGGACCATTTGAGAAGGGAAAAAAATATAAACTCCGGTTATTTTCTGCAATTCCTTTTATTATAAAGGAAGTATTGGAGATTATACCAGCTGAAAAATGCGATAATGTTGACGTGCAGCGATATGCAATAAGTGAGAGAGATGATCAGAAGCTGATCCAGACAGAAGAGAATTTTTTCTTAAATAAGATTAAGGAATTCAAGCAATTCATGAAAAATGATATTAAAAATAAAAACAAACCTCAAATCAATTTAGATAGGTATAATTCTTATTCGTTAAGTATGGTTGATAATAGGCTGTTAAAACTTTTGAAATTAGCAAAAACAGATCTCTCCTTAGATGATGAGAGGAGACTTACGAATTCTGAGAAGTTATTGTTTGAAATTTTATTTAACCTTATTAAAAATTGGAGGAATTTCTTCTTAATTAGTGAATAAGAGTTAAGTAATTTTTGATACTTTAAATCATTAGATTGACAAGATTTTTAACTTCTTTTGTCTCGAATTTCTTAAAGTAGGTCTCAATTTTTAAAGACGCATTTTTTAAGTTGTATTTTTATATGACTTAAGGTTTGTCGACAAATCAATGGTTTTATAATTAGAATTTTTAAAATGATAAAAACATCATTCTTTAAGTGTTAGATACTCTAGTCTAGCTTTGGCATATTCTTCTCCATTTATTTTTCCTTCTAAAAATAATTTTTCTTTATCGCGCATTACATTCCTTTTTTTTGCTAATTCCTTTTTTCTTTCTGCTTTTGCAAAATTGCCTGAAATATTTTTAGCTAGTTTAACTATCTGTTTGTTATTTCTCTTTAAGAGATCGTCAAGATATTTGCTTATTGGTTTAGCCATTTCAGCATTTTTCTTTGAAATTTCTTCAATGCGAGTCAAAGCTAATACGATTTCTTCGTTGTCTTCTCCCTCTAAAACACTAATTAATCTAGGAATTGCTACTTCTTTCAAAATTTCATCAAGGTACTTCTCAACTTCCTTTTTTGCACTCCCATAACTGTCCAATAGTTTATCTTTTATATATTCAATAAACAACAAAGGTAATTCAATTGGCCATTCTTCCATTTTGTTCTTGTCAGCTAATTGTACAACTCCACCATTCTTCATTTTAAAAGTTTTCATATCCAATCACCTGTAGTTTTCTAGATTTTATCTTATTTTGCATTCATTTTTTATCCGATCCAATCTCCTGTCGTCAATTTTTCTGGTAGATATTCATCCGTTAGAAATTGAAACCCATGTGCAGATAGTGATTGGATTTCGGCTTTTATTTTTAATTTTAATGACAATCTAATATCGTCTGCCCATTCTTTATTTTTTAATACATAACCTTCTTGGAGTAGCTCTTTAGATCGTTTAATATCTTGAGCCGTCATTGGAATTCTAACTTCTTGTGGAATTTTATATTTGTCGAGATCACGGGTCAAAAGTCCCAATAATTTGATATTGGGCGTAGCCAAAAAAGGAGACTCATAACTTAGTCGTTTCGAGCCACGGAGATAAACGGAATAGATGTACATTCCATACGGATCCGCATCCACAAGTGCAAAAACTGGCAAAGTCAATTCTTTACTCAATCTTTTCAGAAACATTCGAACCGCCACATTTCCAACACCTTGAGCGGTCAAGAGGATACATGGATATTTCCTCCAGAATCTAGCTTCCGCTAAACGCATCATTGCAGCATCTTTTTCAATAACAAGGATAAACTCTGCATCAGACTCAATTATGTCAATATTGTCTAGCATTGGTGAAATTGTCCAACCTCCACTCCCTAATCCTTCCAAATCGATTATGTCACTTTTATCCCGAATTCTTAATCTTCCAACACAAGTACCCTTTGGGGCAGCTACTACATGTGTTGAATTTCTAGTTGTATAAAGCATACTAGCAACGTCCTCAATACTTTTATCACTATTTTTTTGTTCCAGAAACAAATTAACATCTGTATAAAAAACCTCCCTTTTTGTTGCGTGAATATCTTCATTAAGTAACTCATTTACAACTTCAAGTACACGCATTAATCTTGTAATATCAGCAACACTCGTTAAAGTATGAAATTGCTTTTCCACTATTTGTGTACCAAGTAGTAACAAATCATTTTCTTCGTCCCATATTATATTTGTTCCTGATCTAGAAGGTAACTCGATTGAAGGTCTTCCCGACTTGTAAATTTTTTCAAGAACATCGTCAACTAATTTATATAATCGATGGAGGGTTTCTTTCCTATTAAGATTGTCAATTTTTACAGTATCAGGGGGAAGAATTATATCTGATTTTACTTTTCCTCTTTCTATATATTCTAAAAATAGTTTTCTCATTGCTTGTAAATTAAATTCTTTACTAATTTGCTTTTTTGCCATTTTAAAATTCACCTTATTTCAGTTTCCAATGCTTTCTTCCCATTTTAAGTTCAACTAGCACTTTTCCTTTACGTTCTAATTCTTTGAGCTTCAACTGAAGATATCTTGCGTCCATCATATCTTTAATTTTAAGTTTAAAAATCAGATGTTTAATTGTCTGCCAATCATTAGATAAAACTTTAAGGATCCCATCAGTAGTTATAACTGGTAAAGTAGTCTGAGTTGATTTTGGTTTTGAAGCTGGTGGTTTGGATATAGCTTTTTTAGGTATATCCTTCACAAAAGTTTCCAAGGTTCGAGATTTTACTTCTTTTGTTATACGAACCTTTGGTATTGGTTTTTTAATTTTTATTGAAGGTTTTATTTCCGGTTTCTTTATAACCTCTTTAACGCTGAAAGATTCAAGAATTTTGTCAATAATATCAGATTTTTTAGCTTTTGAATGTATATCGATATTTTCTCTCCTGCAATATTCCTTAAGTTTTATTATGGTCAAATTAGATAATGATTTTTTAGAAATTTGTTCTTTTTCAGCTGGTTTCTCTTTCTTTATAATCTTTACATCTACAATTTCTTCTTCTATATCTTTAACTTCTTTTATTTCAGGCTTTTCGGGTTTCAAATCTTTTTTAATTGCTGAAATAGGCTTTTCGGTCTCTAAGTCTCTTTTAATGGGGACAGTTTTTTTCCCAATTGCTTCCTTCATTAATGTTTCAATTTCTTTAAGATTTAGCTTCGCTTTAAATTTACTCTCTCCTTTTGATGCGAGATTATATACACTTGCAGCGAATAACGGGATATACTTTTCTATTAAACTAGATCTCTTTTCATTTCTATAAACACTTTCTCTCCTTTTGATATAAACTCGAAGTCTTCTTCCTATTGCTTCAAGGCAATATTTCATTTCTTTAATTAAAGTTTCGTCATCTGCTAAAGCATTTTTCGATTGAGATTTAAACATTAAATGTACAAATGGCCCAGAAACGTTTACTAGTAATTTTATTGGACCCTTAGGTAATCCGTTATCGTAACTTTCAAGACTGTAATTTTTCCAGTTTACTAATTGAACTGCTTTTGTGATTGCGCAATCAGCACTATCTCTTAACTTGGGGGTTCTGTTCACAAACCTAGATAATACATCTCTTGAACGTTTTGGAACTTCAATATTTCTTGAATAAGCCATAACTGCTTCAACAACGTATGCTAATCCCTTTCCACTAGTAGGTGCTCTTGTCTCTGCTGATACAAAATCATCATCTTTTGTATAATTATCAATAAAATATTCAAATATCTCACCATATGTATCAACTGAATCATCTTCAGAAATCAATAAAAGATTCTCAATTGTTTGCTTTAACTGTTGACCTTCGATCTTCTTGTCGATGATATAGACGTTTCTTAATATATCCGAATTTAAGTTTATGATTTCTTCTGGATCTACAATAATATTATTAATAATTTCAGCAGTCACATCGGAACCTTCATATTTTAAAGCTTTTTTCTTATCTTTGTGTATTATATCGGTAGTTTGGTAAAGATTTTCCATTGGTGTGTCAAAATCGTCAATATCATGAGATATTTTAAGCCCGATTTCTTTTATTACGGTATTTTCCAAAATCAATTCACCAACAGGAATTGCTGTATCAGTTGGGGGTGCCATGTATTTTATAGATTTAAAAGCAAAGAAAAGTGAATTAAATTGCTCTTTTGTTATATCACTTGGCTTCACTTTGGATAGTTGTACTTCTCGAATTAAATCCTCAAAATCACTTCGATTTGCGATTTTTTTTAATTCAACTAATCCAGTTCTATTCGTTTTAAATATATTATTCAAATCTTGTTTAGTTTTTTCCTTACTTTTTCTAATTCCATCAATTTTTTTTAATAATACTTTAATTTCCTTTTCCAGATTCTTTTTATCTTTTTGGGTATCAGCTTTTTCTATTTGAATATTCACTTTTTTTATTTCTTTATTAATTTTTTCTTGATCCTTTTCGATATTTAGATAGTTTTGGATTAATTTCCAATATTTTTCTATTAGATCTTCAGATTTTACTTGATATATTATAAATTTATCTCTCGGTTTAGTAGAGCGTCCAAAAACTCTTTTTTCCACGTTTATATAATGAACTTTTTCTTCTTTCTTTCGAATCTTAGTTATAAAACCATCCTTTAGAATCAGAAAGTTAAATTTATCCTGAAGGTTTTTTTCAGCCAAATCTATAATTTGGTTAGCGGTTTTTGATGTAATTCGTACGAAATTTTCTTTTAAAAATGCTGAGACGGTTTTATTTTCAGATTTTGCAATTAAATCCTGAAGATCACCAATATTAGCTGATGATGGATGTGGTTTTGCATATTTAGGCTCTTTTGGAAAATATGAAGCCAATCTACGGTAAATTTTTTCTTTTCCATAAGGATCGATATAAAAAATAGTAATATGGGGGTTCATAAAAGCTGTTTCTTCAATGTACTTCTCAACATACCCCCTAACATATTTAACATTTAAATAATTCAATTTAATATAGGTTCCGTGTAAAAATGGACTATCGATATCGGTAGGATGGATTAAATATTTCTTCTCATTTTTGGATGTAGTAAAAAATTCACTAACGGTGGCATAAATGTTTTCAGGAATCTTCGAAACAGCTACAATCGGCTTTCCAGTTGTATTTTGCGCATCACTAAATGCGCTTGGAGATCCAAATCCTTGACTACCTCTTGTTTGTTTTAATTCCATTGATTTTGATGAAGCGAGATACTTCCCAAATTTTCTTAAATCAATTTTTGACATCCCAGTTCCATTATCAAATATTTCAAAAATAAAACTCATAACATTTTTCTGACTTATTTCAGATGTTAAAAATGAAGGTGCTTCATATTCTCTTATACGAACTATAACTATCGGTTCAACATCAATTATTTTCTCAACGGGCTTAATTATTTCTTGCATATCGTCAATAATCCTTTTAACTTCTTCTTCCACTTCTAATTCTGATTTGTTAATGATCTCTCCAGATTCTTCATCCTTTACTTCTGGTTTCAGCACAGTAATTTCATCTGTTTTAGAAGTTTCTATACCTAGTTCCTGCATTAAAGTTTGTTTTGCTTCACTATTTAGCTGTTGAGTCTTTTTTTCCTCTTTAGCCTCTTCTACAATCGAGAACTTCTCTAAAAATAAGTCTTGGTCTAGAGAAAATTTAAATTTTGAATCTTCTTTTCTTAACTCTTTCCATTGGAAGCTTTCGACTGCATCAAGTGCGTTATCAGTGAATTCTGCACAATATTGAACGTGTTTCCAGTAACCATATTCAAATCCAACTAATTGAGTTCGCTTTCGCATAAATTCTGCGATAGTACCTTGTTTTATCTTTCCTTCTTCTTCGGTTGTAATTTTAAACGCGCTCTTTAACTTTTTTACTCATTTATCTTTAAGATTCATTTGTTTCCATAATTTTAGAAAGGTGATAATTTCACAGATTGAAAACTAATATTATAAGTCTTTTGTTTTTGCATTAAATTTACTTGTTTCTTCACTTCTTACTGTAATTAAATTAGTATTTAAATATTTTCCTTAATAAAAACACATTAAATAGATATAAATTTAAACTGAATAAGTAGAAAGTAACTCTCTGGTTTAAACTATGGCTTGATTTCTTTTGCATTATATGATTCTAAAGCAACATCAAGGATTTTGGATGCAATATATCTCTTAGTATTCCTTTCCACATGAGTTATACGTTTCTTTTTATCGATAATATAAACTTCGTTGTGTTTACTGGCAAATCCTATATCATCCCTACCGATATCGTTTGCCACAATCAAATCCACATCAGATTTAACAAGCCTATTATAGGCTCTATTAATCAATTCTGTTCTAGATATACTTGTCTCAGCCTTAAATGCAACAATAAATAAGTTATAATCTTTTTTCCTTGCAACATTTATTATTTTGGGTGTCAATTTCATATTGAGATGTAGTTCTTCTATATTGTCAGAAGATATTTTACCCTCAATGCATTCGGTTGGTTTATAATCACTAATGGCAGCAGCAGATATAAAAAGATCATAGTTTTTACATGAGATTTCATCCTTAACCGCAGTAATAAAATCATCTGTTGAAATAACATTAACAGTCTCTATATATTCTGGAAGTTTAACATTACATTTTCCGGCTATTAATAATACTTCCGCACCTCTAGCTGCCGCTTCTTTAGCTAATTCTATTCCCATTTTTCCAGACGATTTATTTGACACAAATCGAACCGAATCTATTGCTTCTCTAGTTGGCCCAGCAGTAATTAATACCCTTTTTCCTTCTAAATCTTTTTTTGAGATTAGTATATCAATAACTCTATCAATAATATCATCAATACGAGCAATTTTAGCTTTACCCTCTGAAATTCTTGGTCCTAATATATCAATTCCACATTCCTTTAGTTTATTTTCATTTTCTTGCAATATTGGATGTTTATACATGCTTTCGTGCATTGCTGGTACAATAACAATTGGTATAGATGAACCAAAAGAGGTAGTGGCTACAGTTGTTACCGGTGTATCATCAATTCCGCACGCAATTTTTGAAATCGTATTTGCAGTAGCCGGGCATATTAAAATTAAATCCGCTTTCCCCGTTGCTCTTGGTCGATCCCCAGCTAAATATATATGCTCAACAGCCCCAGTTAATTTGGTTATAACCTTATTTCCTGTTGCCCATTCCATTAAAGCAGGATTAATTAATTCAGTGGCAGCTTTAGACATAACACAAATAACTTCAGCACCTAACCTCATAAGTTCTCGTGCAACAATTGGAGAAGTAACAACAGCAACCGATCCTGTTAAGCACATACAAATAGTTTTTCCGCTAAGAATAGTCCCTTTACTCTGCATGATATCCTTCGAAGGATGTTGTAGGTTATAATTTTTCATTTTTAGAGGTTATTATATACTAATTCTAAATTTAACTTTCAGTTTCTATTTAAGATAAAATTAGTCAAAATAAAAACATATTCATATCTCAGCTGACAAAATTTCTTAATTAATATTTCAAAATAAGTTGAATTAAAGCTCAATTTTCCTAACACATTTATTTCCAATCATAGTAGTTTATTTTAAACTCGAACATCGATATATTTTAATCTCAGATTCAATTTTAAAGAAAAGTTATGGAACTTTTTAAATTCATCTCTTTTCAGATTTAAAGATCTAAATTGAAGAATATCCAAGAATTTTTTACCATAATATGTTTTACTAATTTCAGAAAGATCATATCTAATTTCACCATCTTCATAAAACCCAGGAACGTTTATCGATTCAAATTCTTCTTTTCTTGTTTCTATAATTTCATTCGCATACTTAACGAAAGAAGTATTCTTTAACTTTTTCAGCTTAAATATCTCAGTGCTTCCGAGATCTCGTTTATCTAAGATATTTTTTATATATTTATGGGTTTCACTTAAAATTTTAGATCTCATTTCATTTAAATTAAGATCTATATACAATACATCATTTAAGATTTCAGAAAATGGTATATTTAAGCCACTGAATTCATTTGCCAAATCTAATAATAAGAGTATTTCATCTTTTTTTGAAACAAAATCTGATTTTAATTCTTTAAAAATATATGTCTTCTCTTTAAAAACAAAACTAAATAAAAACTCTCTAAAAGATTGAATGAATTGAGTATAATTTGGGATAAATATTTTGTTTGGGTTTTCCACTACTATTTGATATGCTTGAAATGGATTTATTTCTTTAACTAATACAGCTTTGACAAGAGAAAGTGGATAATAACCCTCATTAAATGTCATTCCTAAAGATACACTTGTAACGGCATCTTTGAATGAGCATTTTGTAATAACATTAACAGATTTAATTATGTTGCTTTCAATTTTAATTGGAGTTTTTTTACAATAGCAAAGATCAAATGGTTTTAAATCATGAAATAAGGGATTATTTTGATCAGGAATAATTATCTGAGATCCATAAGCACTAACAATACTGCCTTGGATTGGCTTACTTGCTAAATCCCATTCGATAATATTTACATCATCAGAATATTTCTGCTCACCCTCATAACTATATTCCACATCTTTACTTACTAAAGAAAATCCATCAATTGGATTTACTTTATAATCACTATCACCCCAGAATTGTGACTTATAGTAATTTACATCCTGAAAAGTGCTTAGATCATCTAGGAATAATTCCTTCATAAAAAAATAATTCCTACCAATTTCTGAAGACTTAATAGTTTGATCATTTAACCCAAAGAACCCAATGCGAGTAATAATGTAGTTATAAACAGGATTTTTTAAATTCTCTTCATCATGTTTTACAATATAGGCGTTTCTTTTTTTTCTAAAATCTCCTTTAGTTATATTTATGCTGTACTTTTCCATTAACAATTTCAAAAATGCAAATTTTTTTAAATATAATTTTTTTTCCAGTTGTTTTATTTCTTGCTTGTAATTTTTATATTCACTGTTGTAAGTTACTTTGGGAATCCCTATTATACTAAAGTGTTTTTTCAATAGTTTTAATTTATCAATTAAACAAAAATTATCAATTTCAGATTTAAAATAATAAACCAATTTATCTCTAAGTGTAATTAGTCTATTTTGAGTAATAATTTCCTTAAACTCTTTATCATATTCTATTAAATCACTTTTATTTTTTAATACAAGATAAATTGAGAAATAATTGTCATTAAAATGTTTACTATTTATGAGTTTCTTCAATTTGTTAATGAAAGTTACGATAAGGGAAATTCCTTTAAATTCTACAATTCTATCTATTGATTCAATTATTTTTAGTATATTGTAAAGTGGATATTTATAAATAACATTTAAGAAATTTTTGAATCCTTCTTCAATATGATCATTAAATTGGATAAAATAATCTTTTAATTCATTCTCATAACCATATTCCAAGAACTCAAAAAATTCAATGAATAAATTGTTATTAATTGCTAAAGATAGGAAATTTTCAATTATAACTTCATTATTATATTGGTTTATTATTGCCTTATTCAAATAATTCAGTGCTTCAACACTATTGTTAACTTGAAGGCAATTATTAGCCAATATTTGAAAGTTTTTACCTTTTTTTCTAGAACCTAAATCTTCAGAAGAAAGTGTGTATTTATCTAAATTCACTAAAATAGAATTTGAATGTTGGGTTTTAACAATCATCAACAATTTGATGAGATGGACACAAATCTTTTTTTCTCTTTCTGAATGGATTAAAAATAATGGACAATCGTGATAAATTTCATTATTTTTCTCATCGATGATAAGGTGATATTCACGATCGTTATCCAGAATGACACTCCTAATCTTTAACGGATGATCTCGTATGAAAAAAATATTTATTTTGTTACTAGGGAATTTAAGCGATTCTTGATGAAAGCTTAAACCAAATTTTTCAATTATTAAATTTGATATAGATTTCTTTGTCATTTTTATTTGTTAAAATCTTGATTTAATAATTTCAGAGATTAATTTCGGAAATGCATCCCAATCTTTAATCGTGATTAGCTGACCTCCTGCAACTTTTACCATTTTATTTGCTTCTTTTAAGTTGTAGGAAGTTTCAGGGCAAACTAAAATAAAATCTACTCCTAGCGAATGCATTACTCTGAATTCTTGCAAAGCTTCTTGAAGATCATAAATTTCTGCGTCAGTAAACAATACATTTAATTTTTCACGTGAATAGGAATGTTCCTTAAATTGCTTATTTGCCCATTCTAGAGCACTTTGCATTTTTGTACCTCCTCGAGCAGAAACAGAAAGCAGATCATCTGCTAATTTTTCTAAATCAATTTTTTGATTTAAATCTTTTAGTACATGTGTATTTGATTCAAAAAAAGCGATTCCTAGCTCATCTTTCCGCATTCCATAACAAAGCATAGTCACACAAATACTCATATAGGCCAATTTTTCACCAGTCATACTCCCTGAGATATCAAGTTCAAAACACGCTGTTCTAAGACCTTTAGCAGTCTCAAAAACGAAAAAATCATCATATTTTATATGATCCAGTTTTTTTCCTTTTTCTAATATATTATTAATTGTTTCTTCAAGGTCTATGTTTTCAAAATCATCCCCTATGGAATAAGGTCTTACTACATTTATTGGAATTGGTCCCGTTGTAGAGCTACCTAAACGAGCACGGGAGTAGTATATTCCTAATTCAATTAAAACTTTCTTAGCTAATTCTTTTACTTTTTGTTTTGCATTCTGGGGTAAATTTTCTCTATGCATAAACCATTGTTTAAGTAAATTTTCCCCACTCCCAGCTGATAAGCAAGAAATCATTTTGTCTTGTGCTTCTTTACCCCCCACTTGTTGAGCTCCTTTTAATGCGTCACTCAAATTAAAGTTTCCTAAAGCAGCTAAAGCTTCTCTATTATCAGAAGCTAATGCGCTAGCGATTAATTCATTTATTCTTTCAGGGTTTAATTGGTCTTTGATTTGGTTCATTAAATTACTTAATCGCTGAAAATCTGCCGTATTTTTCTCAACTAATTTTTTCAATAATTGATAATTTGGTTCAATTAATTCATAAATTTCTTCCTCTGGTATCTTAAGCTTCTCACCAACCTTTTTGATATCATCGGATTGGGGATTTAAGCCTATCTTCCTTAAAAATTCAGTGACATTTTTTAACTGAGAAAATGATTCACTTGATTCTAAAGTTAAAGTACTAAGGTCTGGAAGGTTTTGAGCCATTTTTTGACTACAATGTAAATTCTGACAGCTATTTGCTAATTGTTTTAATTGGTGAGAGAGAGATTTGAAAGCCTCGAATTTTTTATTTTGACCCATTGCTTCTTTTATAGCATTTTGGAGTGCTTGATTGAAGAGGGAATTCCAAGATTTGTTTGCAAATGCTGTTTTTGTTAATGAATCAAGTGAAAGATTCATTTTAGAATTGGCATTTTGTTGATTAAACTTATCAAGCAACGATGCCCTTAAATTAGTTCCAAAGAATTGATCTAATGAGTTTGCTAAATTAAAGTTATGTTCAAATGAAGAGGATTGTAATGAATTATTTAGGATGTCATCTAAATTAAAATTAGGTGCTTCTCCTAATGTTTTGGCGGCATTAAACAATTGATCTAAATTATCAATATGATTTTGCAAGTTATCCTTTAGCTTTTTTAGATAATCATTAGAAATTGCTTTGGTTTTATCAAGATATTTGATAGATTGAATTAAATCTTCAATTTTCCCAGATTTAATTAAATCCTCCAAATCTTGAGAAATATCTTTTTTACTAAGCGCTTTACTTGCCAGTTTTTCCCAAGATCGTTTTGATTTTTCTTGAATTAATTCATCTAATCCTAAAGAATGACTTGCTTTTAAATCTTCAGGATCTAGGGAATTAATTCTTTGAATTAGTCTATTTTTTGCTTCCTCAAGTAACTTATTAAAGGAATTTATTTCTTCCTTATATAATTCAGAATCATCTTTAAAAAAGTTCATTGCTGCTTTAATTTGATCTTCATCTCTTTTACTGTTTAGTTTCTCTATAAATTGTTCCATTTGTTCAATAAAATTCGTATCTATTGATTGAGACATTTCAATTTCATCAATTAATTCTTGTAATTGATCTAATTCGGGTATGATTTCAGTACTTATACTCTTATCTCCAAATTCAGTAATTTCTCCATCACTAAAAAAAGAATTCATGATATTTTTCTTATAATTCGGAAACAAAACTTCAAAAGCGATGTCCTTTGCTATATTTTGATTATCAGGGAATGAAGTAACCGTGCTTATTTCGATAAAATCGTTTGGAGTTATAAAACCTTTGCGGTAATATCTTGCGACTATTAATTTAGGAATGGATAATACCTGTCTTGAAGAAGGAATCTGAATAGTATCTGGATGGTTTCTCATCCTTCTTATAAACTCAACGGCGAATTCGCATGGATTTTCAGGAAAGACTCCCAAGGGATTATCCTCCTAAAGTTTTATGTATGATACTTTCTATCACATTATCTACTTTTACACCAGGCTTAGGTTTAATACTTCCGAGTAAAACATTTCTGGAAATCTCCGAAAGAAGTACATACACAGATTCTTTTTCTCCTATTTTTTTCTCTTTTTCAATAAGTCTCCTCCTTCCCAGTAATTTTGCTATAGCAATTCCGGCCCTTATAGAGGCAGGAATTTCAATATCAACTTTATTTTGTCTGGTTTCTTTGATGATTGAATAAATTAATTCTAATTCGGATTCTTCTATTAGAAAATGTTCTGGTAAATTAATCCTTATAATATCTAACTCAGTTGATTTATCAGGGTACGTTAATTTTATCCACACTTTTATTCTATCTTTTAAGGCTTCAGATAATCTATGGGTTCCAGAGAGTTCTTCGGGATTCATTGCACATATAAAAAAGAAATCTTTATCAGCTTTTATCCTCCCTAAATGAGGTATTCCTATTGATGATTCTTCTAAAGGTTCTAATAAAGTATTTTGAGAGTACTCTGTTGATCGATTAATCTCATTTGCGAGGAAGGTTCCCCCCTCTAACATCGCATTCAATAACGGTCCAGGGTTAAATGCTTCTAACACAAAACCTTTTTTCAAGGTGATTGCGGGATCAAAAGATCCAAGAAAATGTGATGGTTTGATACTTTCATCCATCGTTAACCAATAGAAACGTTTATTCTTTTTTTCTTTGGCTCTAAGACTAGCGAAATATCTACATAAAATTGTTTTCCCAACCCCAGGGGGGCCAACTAACGCGGGAAATAGTCCTGTTGCTTCAGCGTCTCTTAGTAATTCAAGTGCTTTCCCATATTGCCCTGAAAGAACGATTTCAATTTGTTCTTCTAAAATATCTTTAATTAGGTGTTGATTAAACAACTCCTCAAACTGTTGTTTATTTATCATATTCAATTCTCTAATGTTAATACAAAATTTTGAAACTCATCTAATATATTAATTACTAGATAATATTAAGCTTTAAAGTTAATAATTACCAGATATTATAATTTCTTAATCTGTTCTATCAAATTGTATAAAATTTACATATTTTTATATAAATATGATTAAACCTTATTTTCAGGAAGAAGATTTTACCTTATTTCATGGGGATGCCCTAAATACACTAAATCAAATAGAAAACAACACGTTTGATTTAATTTTTGTTGACCCTCCATATTTCTTATCAAATGATGGTGTTACATGTGCATCAGGAAAAATGGTTTCTGTGAACAAGGGTGAATGGGATAAATCCAAGGGATTTAATGAAGATACATCATTTATAGACTCTTGGTTAAAGGCTTGTAAAAAGGTGTTAAAAGCGGATGGGAGTATTTGGGTTTCTGGTACATTACATAACATATATAAAGTAGGCTATCTATTAGAAAAAAATGACTTCCATATAGTTAATGACATAATTTGGTTTAAACCCAATGCTCCACCAAATTTATCATGTAAATATTTCACTCACAGCCATGAAGTTGTTTTATGGGCACGAAAATCGAAAATTTCGCAGCATACTTTTAATTATAAAAAAATGAAAAAATGGAATAATCCAAAGGATAAATTAAAAAATACAGACAAACAAATGAGAAGTGTTTGGTCTATTCCATTAATCCCAAAAAATGAAAAAAAATTTGGTAAACATCCTACTCAAAAACCTTTAGAGCTTTTGAACAGAATAATTTCTGCTTCATCAAATGAAGGAGATTTTATATTAGATCCCTTTGCAGGTTCTGGTACTACAGGGATTGCATGTAATATTCTAAATCGTAAATTCTATGGAATTGAATTCAATGTAGAATACTTGGATTTAGCTATTAAGCGTTTTAAAGACGAAGACAAAAAGAAGTTATTATTTTCTCCTAAAAATAATATGGAAATAATGAAATATATCTAACGATCCCAATTTTTTTTAAATGTAATTATCATATTTTAAATTAATCTAAATCTTATTATTTAATCGAATTTTCTATGTGATAAAAATGCAATTAGAGCAACTTCCACCCCTAGGTTATGAAAAACGTATTTTAAGAATGAGAAATGTGGTAATTTCGCAACCACATGAAATTTGCATTGAAAGAGCAAGAATTATTACAAATTCTTATAAAAAGAATAAGGGAAAAAAACCCATTATCCGTTTTGCTGAAGCGATAAATGATTTATTAAGAAATATGACAATTAAAATCTGGGATGACGAAATTATTGTAGGAAATCGGTGCACTAAATTTGTAGGGACTCCGTTATACCCAGAGGTTCGTGTTGATACAATAACTCAAGATCTAGATCTTTACAATACAAGAAATGTGCAAAAATTTCTATTATCAAATAAAGATAAAGAAATTTTAAAAAATGAGATTATTCCTTACTGGGTTAATGAAGAAGACACGGTACAATCGAGGTTTTATTCCTATTTAAGCCCTGAATTAACAGAGCTTATGATGATGCTCTTATATATTGTCGATACAAATCTTACTAATGGAGTAGGTCATTTTTTTCCGGGTCATGAGATTATTTTGAAAAAGGGATTTAATGGTTTAATTCAACAAGTGCACGATGCTAAGAAAGAATTTTCGGGGAATAAAGATAAACTCCTATTTTTTGAGTCAGTCATAATAGTTTTAAGAGGAGCTAAAACCTATGTAAAAAGGTTTTCAAATTTAGCAAAAGAAATGGCAAAAAATGAGAATGATCCTCAACGTAAAAATGAATTACTTAGAACAGCAGAAATTTGTTCTAATATTTCTGAAAATCCTCCAAAAACATTTGAAGAAGCTTTACAACTAGTATATTTTACACATGTAATTGCTGGTCTGGAAGATGGGGGATTTGCTATTAGCATTGGACGCTTAGATCAAATTCTTTATCCCTTTTATAGTAATGATAAAAAACAAAACAGAATTAAGAACAAAAAAGTGAAATTCCTTATTGAATGTTTTTATCTCAAACTTACTACACTATGGAACTATATTCTACATAAGGGTATTATCGCAGCAGAAGGCCCACCAATCGCTCAGAATTTAACTATTGGAGGGATTGACAAGGAGGGAAATGATGTAACAAATGATTTATCTTTTATTTTGTTGGAAGCCTATAAGCATTTAAAAACAGTTCAACCAGCATTTTCAGTACGAATTCATGAAAAAACTCCAGATGATTTAATCTTAAAAACTGGAGATGCAATTAAATCCGGAGCAAGTATTGCCTTATTTAATGATTTAGTAATGATAAAAGGGCTGAACAGTCTTGGGTATTCATTAGAAGATGCCCGTGAATACGCGCCAATAGGTTGTGTTGAACCGGCTCACCCCTATAAATCATTTGGATGCACTAATGCAACTCAATTAAATATCGTGAAATGTCTTGAATTAACTCTTAATAATGGAACAGATATGTTCTCGAAAAGAAAATATGGGATTGAAAATTCAAGTTTGATTACATCGTATGAAGATTTATGGGAGGAGTTTAAAAAGCAACTTAAGTATTTCATTAGAAATTTAGTAAGAACAATGAAGGCTTTAGAAAGAGCAATTGCAGAACTTACACCTCAACCATTCTTATCTGCTATAACTGATGATTGCATCAATCTTGGACGTGATATTACAAATGGTGGTGCGGTTTATGACTTTACTACAACCCAAATGATTGGTTTAGCAACAGTAGCAGATAGTTTAGCAGCAATAAAGTTGATTGTTTTCGAAGAAAAATTGCTTTCTTATGAAGAATTAGTTCAAATGCTTTCAAAAAATTATAGAGGTAAGTATAGAGGAAAGAAAGGTGAAGAATGGAGACAAATCCTTGTAAATAGAGTGCCTAAATTTGGAAATGATAATGATTATGTAGATCTAATTACTCGTGATGTAGCCAAACTGTTTTGTGAAGAACTCATAAAAAATAATAATTATCGCGGTGGAAAATATAACCCGGGAATTTATTCAACATCATTTCACTTAGCACTTGGAGTTTTTACAGCCGCCTCAGCAGATGGAAGGAAATCAAGAGATTCTCTTTCTAATGGGATTGGTCCAACAATCGGATTTGATAAAAATGGACCAACAGCGATACTGAATTCAATCATGAAGCTTGAAAATAAATTAATGACAAATGGAAATTCTGCTATGTTAGACTTTCATCCTAATACATTGAAGCGAACTCTATTTTTACCTTTAATTAGATCTTTTTTTAAGAGAGATGGAGGATATCACATTCAATTTAATGTTTTTGGAAAGGATGCTTTATGTGATGCTCAAAAAAATCCTGAAAAGAATCCAGGTTTGGTTGTTAGGATCGCAGGGTATCCTGTTCTTTTTAATGAATTATCAAAAAGTGCTCAGGATAGCATAATTGCACGAACGGAATATTAGATCTAATGAATTGGTTTGGTCTTTATTTTCTACTGTTAAGACTAATTAAAAACTAACTATTTCAAGAAGAATCATAAATTTTTTTTAGATATTTTGATTTAAATACATATTAGTAATTGTTAAATAAAAGGGCCTGTAGATTAGTGGAAGATCGCTTGGTTCGCAATCAAGAGGCCACGGGTTCAATTCCCGTCAGGTCCATTAATAATTACCAATTCATTAAAATTTAAAGTAGACAGAAAAAGTATCGGTTTGAATAAATCTTATTAACTTATCAAATATTATACATGTTTATATTAATAGCCCATCTTGTGAGAGTTTGAAATGTCGAATGAACCATCATATCCAAAACGGTTTAACTTTAATAAAGTTCAAAAAAAATGGATCCAATTTTGGCGTGAAGAGAAAATTTACTCTTTTGATATTAATCAAGTAGGTGATATTTTTTCTATAGATACACCTCCCCCTTTTGTAAGTGGAGATCTTCATATGGGGAACATTTTCAATTTTTCTTGGATCGATTTTGTTGCGAGATATCATAGAATGAAAGGAGATAATGTGTATTTTCCGCAAGGTTTTGATTGTCATGGTCTTCCTGTAGAACTCGCTGTACAAAAGAAATATGGAATCTCTCAACATCAACGAGAGGCTTTCTTGGAAAGATGTGTTGAATGGGTCAATGAAAATATAAAAAATATGAGAAGACAATATAATGATTTAGGATATTCTGCTGATTGGGATTATACTTACCGTACTATGAATGAGGATTACAAGTATAGAGTTCAGTTATCTCTTCTTCATTTTTTTGAGAAGGGCTTGTTATATCGAGAAAAATTTCCAACCCATTACTGCATGAATTGTGAGACATCAATTGCGAAAGCAGAGGTAGGATATCAAGATGAGAAAGGAAAGTTATGGTATATTAAATTACCACTAGTCGGTAGAGAAAATGAATATATGACTATTGCTACAACTCGACCAGAGTACATGGAAGCATGTGTTGCTGTGTTAATTAATCCAAATGATACAAGATATTCTGATCTTTCGGCAGCAGAAGTTGAAATTCCATTTACAAACAGAAAAGTTCGAGTGTACATGGATAAGTTCGTTGACATGAACTTTGGGACCGGAGTTGTTTATGTCTGTACATATGGGGATGAAATGGATATTAAATGGAAATTACAATATTCTCTCGATGAAATTACAATTTTTACTGAAGATGGTCATATGAATGATAATTCTAAGTATAAGGGTCTTACTATTATGGAGACTCGAGAGCAAGTTGTAAAAGATTTGGAAAAGATAGGTTTGATTGAGAAAATAGAAGATTATGATCACAGTATAATAATTCATTCAGAACGTTCATCTTGTAAGAAACCAATTGAATACTTACCAGTTGATCAATGGTTTATTAATGTTAAAGACTTTACAGATGAGATTATCCAATCTGGAGAGTCGATGGAATGGTATCCCGAAAAACATAAACAAAGGTTATTGGATTGGGCTGAGGGTTTGGATTGGAATTGGGTAATATCTCGTCAAAGAGTTTTTGGAACGCCAATTCCATTTTGGTATTGTCTTGATTGCGGAGAAATTATACCTCCTAAAAAAGAAAATCTACCATTAGATCCTGTAAGAACTTCGGCACCAATAAAAGAATGTCCAAATTGCAATAGTAAAAAGATCAGGGGAGAGAAAGATGTATGTGATTGTTGGATTGATTCTAGTATATCACCATTACAAATAGCAAAATGGGAAGAAGATGAGGTCTTTTTTAAAAAAACTTATACTGATGCAAAGGTGCATAGACCTCAAGGGTATGAAATAATTCGAACATGGCTATTCTATACTTTATTTCGATGCAAAAAGTTAACTGGAAAAGCACCATTTCATGAAACAATGATCAATGGAATGGTGGCTGGTCCAGATGGTCGCCATATGTCAAAGAGTCTTGGAAATTCAATTTCGCCGGATGAGATTATGCCGTTATATGGTACAGACGCAATTAGACAATGGGCAGCTATGGGATCTTTAGGAGACGATTATCCCTTTGAATTTTCGTGGATAAATCTTCAAACTAAACAACCTATAGATAAATCTATTATCTCGGAAGAAATGACAAATCTTCCAGAAGACAAGTTTAATAAAAAATATAGGATAAGGTGTGATCAATTAGTTGGTACATCAAGATATATAACTAAAATTTGGAATGCGTATAGATTTTTATTTTTAAATTTGAATAAGATCGAAATTCCTAATCTAAATATTAAAACTGAGGAATTATCAGCAGTAGACTGTTTTTATTATTCTGAATTTAACAGAAATATCGAAATAATCAGTAAATATTTTGACGAATATAATTGGCATGGAGCGACTATGGGTTTGCGTTCCTTTTTTTGGAATGATCTATGTGATAATTATATTGAAGCAATTAAGCATAAATTCTATTCAAATGACCCTCAAGTTAGAAAAACCGCTTTAAAAAATGCATTAAATTTATTTTATAAAATTTTAACAATATCTGCTATTACAATGCCCTTTATTACTGAAGAAATAAATTCTATTATTTTTAAAAAATTCACAAATTTGAAGTCTATACATCAAGAAAAATGGCCAAATCAATATCCAGGAATTCCTGAAGATTTAGCTAATACTGGTAAATTAGGAATTGAAATAATAAAAATTCTAAGAACAAATAAATCAAAACTTCAAATACCATTAAATCAAGAAATATCAAGAGTAACTATTCTAACAGAAGAAAATGAATTAAAAAATTTTGAAAAATTAAGAGAAGATATTAAAAATACTATTAGAATTGGAACTTTAGAAATAAAAGAGAAATTGTCAGAAACACTGGATGAAGTTAAACCAGATTTTGAACAAAGAATTGAAGAACTCAACATCATTATTAGAATCTTTAAGTAATAACGAAGAGCCTACAAAAAGCATTCTATTCTTTTAATGATGTGTCTTTTCGATTATCAGTTTCTGAAATCTCTTCAACTTCATTTAGTTCTTCACTAATAATATCCCCATCAGCCCCTGCTAAATCTTCTTCATCTGGTTCTTCTTCAAGTCCTAATTGCGCAACCATCATACGCTTCATCTCTTCTCGATTTTTTGGTAATCCAAACATTTCAGCATATTTTTCAGCAGTAGTTAATTCTTGAGAACGTCCTTTTTTCACAGCTTCTATAAGTCCATTGTCTATTAAATATTTAACATGCTCATATGCCCCACTTCCTCTTAATTTAATCACTAAAGATTTCAGAATTGGCTGTTTCAACGCAATTATCGTCAAAGTTCGCAAATATCTTTCCGCAATTGCTCCTCCTTCAGCAAACTTTGAAACTTTTTCGGTATACTCCGATTTAATCTGCATTTGATATCGATCTCCAATCTGAGCGATTACAAGAGCAGTTGATCTATCTAAATAATCGAAAGCTAATTCGTTTATCAACTCTTCAACTTCCTTTTTACCAATTTCTAATTTAGTCGATAAAATTTCAATACTAAGGGGTTTTCCTGCAGCATATAACGCTCCTTCTATTTGATTTCTATGAAAATCTCTAATTTGATCAGATAACCTTTCTTCCTCTGACTTTTCAGATTCTCTAGGTTCTTGGTCATTTTCATCTTCTTTTATCCCATTTATTAATAATTCATTTGATTTCTCTTCTGATATCATTTCATTATCTTGTTTTTCGATAACATTTTCATTTTCTTCAACAGTAGCTTTTTCACTTGTGATTTTATCAGAATCCCCTTCCGAATTATCAAGATTTTCATCATCTAAATTCTCATTCATATCTTTCATTTTCAATTCTGAAAATTAATACAATTATATTCTATTTTAATGAAATTTGAATATCTTTAAAATCTGCTTCTTGAAATAATACTATATCCGTTGAAGATTTACCAGTACCACTAGCTCCTGCAGTTGATAAAAAAGTTAAGGCAAGGAACATCCTTACGAGAGCGAATCTTCTTCCAATACTTGATTTTTCATCAGCTTTTATTATTTCCATTAAATCAAAGAAGGTGGTTTCATTCTTATCATTTATTTTAATTGTGGCTTTGATTCGATTTAGCCAACTTTCATGTAGTTCTCCAATAGTTTGTTCTTTTCCACTTATATGCTTTAAAAGTTCTTTTGGTAACTTTGCCTTAGAAGTCCTTTGAATTTTTTTCTGTTTTTCTTCTTCTCTTCTCAATCTTCTTCTTTTAAGTTTCTCTTTATTTTGCATAGTTTCGATAATCATAGCTCTCATTGCATCAAATAATTCTTTCTTAGTCGCAATTTGCATTTTTGGCTGAATAGGTTGCGGTAATGCTTTGGGTATAGTTCTTGCATGTCTAGAACGTAGTTTTTGTATTTCCTGTTTTTGTTGTATCATTTCTTCTTCTTTAATTACACTTGTTATTTTATAGTGATGGAGTTGTGCAGCAGATTTAAGAGCAATTCCAGATATTTTGTAGTTTATAAAATTTTCATGGAGCATATTATCAAAAAATTTATCTACTAAGCTAGATAAATCGTAGAAGGCAGCTTTTGAAGCTTTAGCCAACTCGACATCTAACAACACTCGGAATTCAGGTTGTTGCCAGAATTTCATATCAATTTTATCTTTATATAATAAAGCAGGATCATCAGCTTCATCAAAACCAGCGATGAGTTCCTCCTCAAAGTTCTCCTCAAGCTCTTCCATTTCTTTAATTTCTAATTCTTGAGTACTAGAATTATCAATTTCGTTATCAACAGATTTAGGTTGTGTTTTATTTTTTGAGACGAATTCAGTTACAATTTTAACAATGGCTGCTTTTTTAGCTTTAGGTGGAAATTTTATATTTTTTTCTTTACCGAATTCTTTTAATTGTTTGATTGTCCATTTATTATAATCTATCGAAATTTTTTATTCACCTCAATTCTGTTATAAACTCTCTATTGAACTTGAACCATCTTCAAGCTCAAGTAATTGTTTTGCTTCCTTTTCTAAATCAACACTAAAAATATCTGTAATTCCACTTTGTTGCATTGAAACACCATAAATTCTATCTGCATTTACAATGTTCTCTTCTCTATGGCTTATCACCATAAATTGTGCTTGGCTAGCGAATTCTTTAATAACTGTAGAGACCCTATGGACATTTGGTCCATCTAACGCAGCATCAATCTCATCCATAACATAAAAAGGAGCCGGATAAAATTCTTGTACTGCAAAAATGAAGGATAACGCTACTAAAGTTTTCTCTCCTCCACTTAGTATCTCTAAACTCGATATTTTTTTGCCGCGAGGACGTGCTTCAATGCTTATACCACCCTCAAATGGTTTATCAGGACGATCTAAAAGCATCTTAGAGGATCCCCCTGGAGATAATTTTTGAAAGATACGGGAGAATTCACGATTGATTTCATGATAAGCTTTCATAAAAGTACGAGTTTTTTCAAGTTCGATTTTTTCAATGGCATCCATGATTGATTTTCTCTCTCTTTGAATTGTTTGTCTTCTCATATCTATCTCATCAAACCGTTCTTTAACAACATCATATTCTTCAATTGCTTTTAGATTCACAGGTTCCAAAGTTTTTTTCTGTTTTACCGCAATTACTATATCTGATTGTAAGCTATCTTCTGATAATTCATCAGTAACTATAGGTAATTTTCCAAAATCTTTTGATCTTTGGTAAAGAGTTTCGATCTGATCTGTACAAATAATTTTTTTAGATTCAAAATTATTTACCTTAGAGTTTTCCATTGAAAGGTCAGATTTTAAATCTGTATACACTTTCTGATATTCTTTTTGTTTTTTCCAAGACTCATCCTTTTCAGATATAAGACTATCAATTTCATTTTGTTTATTATCCTTTACCTCAATTTCTTCACTTATATCCGATTTTATTTTTTCGAGTTGTTCAACCAATAATTCAACTTCTTTCTCGGTTTCATTAATTTCTTCCCCGATATTTATGATCTTTTGTTCTCTCTCTTTATTTTTATTAAGTTCATTCAATTTGTTCTGAATACTTTGAAGATTTTTGTTAGAACTATTTAGGTCTTTCTGAGCTACTTTTTGCTGATTCAATTCTTTTTGCTTGTCTTCACTTATTGTATCTATTATTTTTTGAACCTCATCAACTTTATTTTGAATATTTTGGACTTCTAATTTAAACCCATTAATTTCCTCATTACTTGATTCAACATTTTTTCGAGCTTCTTCGTTATCCTTAGATAATTCTTCAATTGAATTGATTATTCTCATAATATTATCTAAAGCTCTTAACCGATCCATTATATCTTCTAGATTCTTATTTTCGTCTTCAATTTGTTTTCTCAAACTGTCTGTGGTTTCCCAAAACTTTTCTTTCAGAAGATTTAAATTTTCAATTTGTTCTTCAAAAGCTTTCTGATCCAATTTTACCTTAGCCACGCTTTTCTGAGTATTAACAATTAATTCTTTCTTTTCTTCTATAATCTTATTTAATTCTCGAATGTTATTGTCTATCTCTTGAATATTTTCATACGTTGACTGAATTCCATGTAATTCCTGAAGTTTTTCCTGGCAAACTTCTAATTCTCCCTGAGTTGACTCTATTTCTTTTTGTAATTTAGATATGTTTTCCCAATATTGATTTTTAATATCTATAGAAGTCTTGATTTCTCCCTCTAATTTTTCAATTTCTTTTACTTTTTGATTAATAACATCTGTCCTCTCCTCGATTTCCTTACCTAATTTATCAATCTTTTCGTTGAGTTCAGTATTTCTATTTTCTATTTCGCTTAATCTTCTTTCATAAGTCACTATATTTTCAGAATCATATCTTTTCTGAGACTCTAATTCAGTTAGTTTTTTCTCGATCTCATTAAAATCATCTTCTTGGGATTTAATACTAATTGAGATTTCATCCAATTGCTTATAAAGATCTTGGGATTTTGACATTGTTAGTTGTCTTAATGAGATATGAATGTTTTGCAGTATTTCCATTAAATCTTGTACAAAACTATCAAATTCAGAGGTCGAGTCTTGTACAGCAACATCAGATGATTCTTGAACTTTATTAATTAGTTGATGTATTGTAGAATCGGCATTATCTGTAAACAAGTTCATTGTTTGAAGCATGGAATTTAAATTACTTGTCATATCATCAATATCTTCACTTTCAGATTCTACAGTTTCAAGTATTTTCATCATATCAATAATATCCAAAACAAATTTTCGAAAATCTTCTGCCCCTGTTTCGATAGCATCTGCATTGGATTGTTGTATATTACCTTTAATTGATTCTACTGAAATATTGATATTTTGAGTTAGCATATTTAAGATTGAAAGAATTCCTGTTATATCTTTCGTGTTCTTATCATAATCTTTATCTGATTTCTCAATTCTATTTAAAATGATTTCCTTTTCTTTTGAGAGATCATCTAATCTGCCTTGAGTATTTTCTTTCTTAATAAAATTGGGTTCATTTTCTTTATTCAGATTAAATATATTTTGATTTAAATCACTTGTTTTAATTTCAAGATTTTTCTTCTCACGTTCTATACTGGTTAATTCTTTTTTGAATATTTTTAATTCAGTATTTATATTGGAAATTTTATTTCTGTTATCGTTAATTTCGGAATCAAAAGATTCCTTCTTCATATTAAGTAATTCGAGATTTTTTTCATTACTTTTATAGGTAGTGTCTTCATTTTTGGACTTATTTCTTAATTCACTGAGTTTCTTGCTTAATAGTTCTTTTTCTCCAAAGAGACCTTTTACTACTTCTTCTGTATCTTTTCCTTTACTCAATTCTTTAATCTTATTTTCTAGTGATTGTTTCTTTTCATCGAAATTTTCAATGCTCTCTTTATTCATTTTTATTTCAGTATTTAAAGATGAAAGAGAGGATTGGATATCTGACAATTTAGTATTCAAATTGTTCCTTTCTTTTTGAATCATACTTATTTGATTCTCTAAATCTTTTTGATTTTGGTTTTCTTCTTGAATTTTACTGTTTAAATTATCAATTTTTTTTCTAATCTCATTTTCTAAACCTTTAGTCTCTGTAATTGCTTCTTGGATGCTTTCTGATCCCCCTTTTAATTTTTGCAATTCAGCTTCTAATTTATTTTTCTTTTCTTCATTTTTCTTTATATTTTGAGTAAGCACCTTAATACGGGCATTGTTTGATGAAATGCTCTGTTTTATTGTGGATATTTCATTTTTGAAATTTGATTTCTCACCTTCTTTTGCCTTGATCTTTCCCTCAATTTCGACCTGATTATGCTGTCTAATCTCAATTTCGTCTTTAGCGTCTTGAATCTTAAATTCGATATTAACTATATCTTCTGAAACTTTATATATTAGGGAATCAAAATTCAGACCCTCTTCTAATTTCATTTGTAAATTCTCTAAACTAATTTTTTCAGAAGATAATTTTTCAATTGATTTATTACCTAAATTAAATTTTGCTTGATTAGATGATAATTGCGTCTTAAATTGAGTTATATTTTCTGCAATTTGCTCTCTTTCTTTTTCTTTCTCATTTATTGAGTTTTGTATGTTTTCCATAACGAGTGATTCTTGCTTTAAAAGATCTTCTCGACGAGTGATTTTTTCATTTAATTCTTCAATTATTTTTTGGGTTTCTTCGATTTTTCTCTCCAGTGTTGTTTCTTCTCCTTGCAATTTAGAGATTTTTAAAGCAATTAATTGAGCATTATAATAATTTATCTTCTCATCTAATTCTTTCCAGGCAAGGGCATCATTCTTTTCTTTCTCAACTTTCCTTAATTGTGAAGACACTTCTTTAAAAATTGCTTCAAATTGTCCTAAATCTCTCTCTGCTTTTTCTAACTCTTTTAAAGTAATATCTTTCATTTCATCATATTTCTGAAGACCTATCAATTCTTCAATAAATTTTCTTCTGTTCTCAGGATTCATATGAGTAAGTTCAACGATTTTACCTTGGAGAACAAATTGATTGCTCCCATCAGGATCAATATTTGCAGATGCTAGAGTATTAAGTATTTGTTGGCGGGTAGTTTTTTTTCCATTCATTTTATAACCACCACCTCCGCCTTTCTTTATAATTCGAGTGATTTCAAAATCACCTGTGCCCCCAGGGAAGATATTTGCAGAATTATCAAAATATAGAGTAACAGACGCCCTCTGGGAAGGATTTTTTCCCCTTGAGCCTGCAAAAATAAGGTCTTCTAAACTCTTAGCCCTCATTGTCTTTTTACTCAATCTACCTAAAGAAAAGCACAAGGCATCTATAATGTTGGATTTCCCTGCTCCATTAGGTCCTACTATGCAAGTAAACCCACTCGAAAGCTTTATTGTTACTGTTCGGTCCCCAAATGATTTGAAACCAGTCATGGATATTTTTTTAATGTACGTCACAATTATTCCCCATTTACTTCCTTTGATATAAAAATAGAGTTTTTAACAATATATAATAATAGGCATGTCAAATATTTAAAAAAAACTAATGGTCTTTTCGATTTTTAGTACAATTTCCAGCCCAATACCTCAATTTGGAATTCAATAGAATTATTTTACATCGAAGAGTATTAATATCTTTCAAATAAAGTATCAATAAGAGCTTTTAATTGATTTGGAGATATTACCATAAAGTAAGAGTTATTATTTACGGTATTGTCTAATAAATATGGTTTATTTTCCCTTTGAGCCTTCTTCGAGGGTCTCACTATTCCAACACTTAACAGCTCTTTAATTATACTCTGAAATTCTTTCATATTTTTTTCATATTCTAAAGTTTCACAAGAAACATTATAAAGTTCCTCGAGTTCATTTAGTGTTATGTAAAAATTCATTTTACTGATAAAATAATTCGATAGATTGTCTAAAAATAATAAATGTAAGAAATCCTCTTCAGACATATAATTTAGCATAGAAAATTCATCATTGATTTGCATTTGATCAAAATTATTCTGACATAATTCCATTAGTTTAAAATTCCTCATACTTTGGTTTTCTTTTAATAATGGATAAAGATCTCTAATTATTTCTATTCCTTTTCCTGGAACTGGGACATATTGTTCACAAATTAAATCAGTTATGTATTTTATCAATTCTTCATCCACCTCATGTGAAAAAGTTAATGTAGTTCTTTGTTTTAGGATAGAAAACAGTTCCTTGTAGGAAAAATAACTCAATTTCTTCTTTAAATCGAATTCAGAAAGTATATCGATTGTTGTGGGTCGTAATATTTTGTTTATGGTGTATATAGATGTAATATTATTTTCCTTTCCAAGGTGTAGAAATTTTTTAAATATATTCGGTTTTAAATTTTCAACATTAGTAAAAATAAAGAACAGGTTAAAATCGGTCTTCTTACAAATTAATTTAAAGACATTCCATAAATGAGACGAATTTGAGTTCAGAAGGGATTCAAAATTAATATTGATTTTAGAAATATTAACTAAGTCGTTTAGCACCGAAAACGTCAATTCCTCAAAATTCTTTTCTTTACAATCAATATATACTTTATGAATGTTATTGAGCCCTTTATTCTTTCTTGAGAGATCATCTATAACTTTATTTACTATAACTTTTTTACCTATACCACTAATCCCTTGATAAAGTATATTAAGGCAGAAATCATCAGAAAGTGAATCTGTTAAAATAGAATTTAATGATTTTACTTCTCTTTTTCTGAAGAGTATTCGAGGAGGTATGAAATTTGGGTCAAAAATTGCTTTAGGTCCTACTAAATGATTATCAAAATCGAGTTTAAAAGTCATTTTTAAAATTATTCTTATTTTTTACTTTTTTAAAATTTAAGTATTTAAACCCCCCCAGGGAGGGGTCACTAAAAATAAAAATAATTTAATTATCCTTAATCATCTACCAAAATATAATCTTAAGGAAATCTATTACTCTAGATTTTCTAATAGGTTCTTTAAATTATCAGCTAATAAGGGTAAATATTCATACGCCTTGATTTTAACCTTTTTATTTAAGCAAAGAGCAACTAGATAGAATCTTGTGTTGATAATATCTAATTTCCTAAGAAAAATAATACCTTCTTTTTGGAAATCGGAATCCTTTTCTGGAAATTCGATTGTGGTAACAATGTCAACAGTATTTATTTCCCATTCTTCAAGTTTTTCAAGAGCTTGAGTTAGTCTAGGGGCAATCTCTTCACAAATCCTTTGATAATCTTCATTCGTAGATCTACTGGCAATAATAAAACAATTTTGATCTAATAATAGTGTTGCACTATTGAACGTTTTTCCCATGTAATCCTTTAAAAGTGCTTGGAACATTTTTGATTTATGGGTGGCATAAAAAACACCATCGGAAAAAGCTCTTAATAATGTAGTCATATCATAAATTGATGTGTTATAGATCGAAAATTTTAAATTTCCAACAATTTCATTAATTTGCGACTCTAGAAATCTTTGGTTCTTAATTATATCGTTCCTGTCTTTAATATCTGGATCAAATTTATGAAGCAGTATTATAAGTTGAAAATTTTTAATATGATTTTCCGAAACGATATTAATAACATCTTTAAGATAAGTTAATCCTTCCTCAAATTTATTTTGGGATTGAATATCAATTACATAAAAAATAGTTTGCGTTTCTGTAAAGTATTTACTTTTTTCATTGATATAGATTTTTCTATAGATTTTCTGACCCCCTAAATCCCATCGGGTAATTTGAATTCCTAACAATGAGTTTGTATAGAAAGTCCTCTTTGTTTTAATTGTAGGCTTAACTGTGGTCAATAAACTAAATTTTTTGTCTAATGATAATAAGATTGACGTTTTCCCCCCATCTTCTAATCCTGTAAATAGAATTTTATGTAATTCTTTAGAATTTTTCATGTTTCTTTGTATTCTTTTAACCCGATATTTTCTTCACGGTTATTTTATTTTTATCAATTTTTTCATTTAAACGAATTTTTCTTAGCTTTCGGGGAAAATCTAAATCAATATCATCAAAAATAAACCCGTTTGAACCACTAGGGGCTTCTGATATCTTCAATTTTGAAGGAGATACGCTTCCTTTTAGAAAAGAAATAATCTTACTTTTCCCAAGAAATTTTCTTCGAAAGTACTTACCATAAGTGTTACAAGCTACAATTGGGACCCGATTTTCAAGAGCGCGTGCTTTTAAGTAAATATCCCAATTAAACATTCCATCCTCCCCTATTTGAGTAGGGGAAAATAAAATATCTGCACCATTCTCGACAGCTAAACGAGGCGTTTCAAAAAAAGCCATATCAAAGCAGATTAAGATTGCAAAATAATGTGAATTATCCATTTTAAATAGATTTAACACCCGCCCCGGTTTAAATTGTTCTTGTTCATATGAATATAGGTGGATTTTGTCTTGTCTGCCAATCTCTGAACCATCCTTATCAAAAAAATAGCAGGTAATTACGGGTTTTTCAGAATTCGCTCTATTTTCCCAAATTGCCCCTGATATTATGTTGATATTATATTTTTTGGCTAAATCTTTAACGAAATCATAGTCATCTCCTCTCTCCTCTTGAAGATTATCAAATGATTTCTTAGAAAAAGGAACCCACCTTTCTGGTAAACAAATTATATCAGTTTTATTATGTTTCTCCAATAACCTCTTTAAAATATTTTCAATTTCGAGGTAACACTGGCTTCTATCTTGATAAATTTGAGGTTGAATACAAGCTATTTTCATTTTTCAAATTTTGACTTATTCTTTTACAATTAAATTTCATCAATTATGTCAAATAATTCATTTAAACTGGAGATTTCAAAATCTGGCTTGAGGTTACCTTCAATTTTTACGTCTGCATCACATTTATCATACTTTCCTCCTCTATGAAGATAGACACTATGAATATTATTTAAGTTTGCGGGAAGAATATCTTTATCTAGTCGATCTCCTATATATATAGCATCTTCACCTTTTACATTAAACTTCTTTAACCAGTATTTTAATAGCTCTGGATTTGGTTTTTTTATCCCAATTTCGTCTGATATTATAATCAAATCGAAAAAAGGATCAATTTTTAACCTGAGAATCTTTTCATATTGTTTTACTGGTAATCCATCAGTAATAATTGCAGTTTTTATTGATAAATTCTTTAATTTCGAAAGACAGGTTTCGACATCATCATATAATCTAATTGAACTTACTTTTTCTTCATGATAAGCCATAACTGCCGCAGCAATAAATTTATATCGGTCATTATGACGGATAAATTCTATATTATCATTTAATTGATTTAATCTTCGTAAAAAGAAATTAAAGTGCTTTGAAAAATTCGAACTGAATTCTTGCACTATATCATTAATTATCCTTACAGCTTCATTTCTATCAATTTTTAAACCTAACTTTATCATTGCATCGATCCCTTTAATTCTGGCATTATAGGATAATCCTGTGGAGTCAAACAGGCAATCATCAAGATCGAAACCAATCAGTTTTATAGGGCACATTGTAAATGTTAACCTTTTTATTATATTTATAAGAGTAAAATAAATAAACTGTGTATTTTACATGCCTAAAGATATTAGAGGTTGAGTTAAGATAAATTTATTTATCTTTAATAATATATAATCTTTAATATTAATTTATTTTAGGTTAAGCATTAACAAATTGCCGTAGTTCTTATATAATAAAAAAACCGTAATGGAGATTCATTAATTGAAGACCATTGTAGCCATATCATATTTTCATCGCAAGATCGGACCTTTAGTATTTTATTCATACCCAAAAAATTCTTTAGACAAAGATTTATCAGCTAAAATAGCCAATATCATGGATCAACAATTTAATGAAGGTTTTTTTACTCACTCCTTTGAAAATTTAAAATCAATGAATTATTATTTTGAGATTCACTCTGATTGGGCTCGTGGAAACAAGGAAATGTTAATGGTTTCAATGATTTCAGATCAACAAATATTACCAGAAATCGAGGAGAGAATATCAGATCTATGTGTAGAATTCTCAAAACAGCTGCAATCAAATGAAGAGATTTATACAGCGTTTTATATTAATGATATAAATTATCACGAAAATGAAAAAGAGATAATAGTAAAGAATGAGGCTCTTATAAAGGCATGGGTAATTAATTTATATTGGGCTATAATTGAAGATACAAGAGAAAAAACTGAAGAAGAGAAAATCTCAATTTTATTGAATAATAAACACATATTTGATACCTTAGAAAGGTTATCTAAGGGCCCTATACCTTTAGAATGGCTAAGAGAATGGTTTTTTGAAAACTATCCCAATAAAAATTTCGAAGACATCATTAATACTTTAGTCGACAAGCAATTTATCTTTATTAATCAAATTGGCCTAGTAGAAAAATATGTACTTCTTTTAAAGGAAGTTAATGCGGAGAGAATCCCTCCAGATAGTGTAATAGAGTTTATTGATGATAAGCCGGAATTGATAGATTTACTTTTACCTAAAGTTCAAGATTATTATAGTGAATATGAGAATAAAAGCGAAGAAGAATTAAGAGAAGATACTTTTACTCTATTTCAAATAATGGCAGACCCAAAAAAGTATAATGTACTTTCGGAATTAAGAAATGGCTTAATTTCAAAAGATATGTTACCAAAATTAGTTTCAAAAAAATCATTAGATTCATTAATGGAAACAATCGAGTTTTTGAAGAAATACGATGTGATTGAGGAATTAAATCATGATAGTGAAACATATATTGTTTTAAAAACAAATTTACAAATTACTACTGCCTTTCCTGAATGGATGAGAAAACTATTACCAAAAGAAGCTGAACCTGTTGTTGTCAACAAATATAGCCGAAAATTAAAAGCTGTAGATAAAAAGGATGAGGAATCCCCCCTATTAAGCATTGATGACGTAAATTCAAATAAAACAGGGAGAAATCCCTAAATCAAATGATCGTGGGTTTGTTTCTTTAAAAAGATAAAAGTACCGAATTAAAATTATGATCGATGGAGAAGAATCCAAAGAAGATTTAAAAATTCTCTTAGGTTACATGGGAATTGAGATCTTATTTGCTATTGATAAAGGGGCAAAGAATTATGAAACAATTATGTTATTTTCTGGATTGCCGATTTCGTGTGTTAGAGGGAGAATACCTGTTTTACTAGAATTAAACCTTATTGAAGTAGTGAAAAAGGAACATTTCTTAACAGAAAAAGGAGTAAAATTAAAGAATCAATTAGAAAATGTTTCATGATGCATGATCTGAAACTCAAAGTTTCAAGATTAAAGAGAAAAAATCAGATTGGGGCGACATGTATCATAACTAAGAGCATTAGTTCTTATTGTCATAAGCTCATCATTTTTATTCTCCTTATATAATAATTATGGTACCCTAACTTCTTAATGTATGTTAATATTTGCACTTAATTTTTGGTTTATTTTAATTTCCTTCGAGTTAAATCTCTATATTTACTTTCGTAATAACCATGACCTTTAAAACCTCCATGCTTCTCAATGAATTTATTTAGTCCTTCCCCTTCTATGATCTGATTTTTAAAAGAATTATAATCTTTTTCTGAAATTTCTTTTTTTTTTAGTAAGTAATCTAAAATATTGAGAGCTTCATCATTATTTGTGCATCTTCTTAAAAAATCAATCGCACTTGGATTTCTTAATTCATCTGGATTTGATATTTCAGCCTCAGATTGTTTTAAAATAGTATTGTTTTCAATTGAGTCGATTTTTACGGATTTTTTTTTCCCCACTATTTCAGTTGCTAGATGAGGAAATTTTTCCTTTAACTCATCTTTATCATAAGAAACCGTTAATCCTTCTTTGTTCTCAACCTTTATTTTATTGAGCATTTCTTTATTCTTGTTTTTTCTTTCCATCGGTTAATCAAATTCAAAAAAAATAATTCTATAAGCAATTAATAATTAGGATAATTTATTCTAGGTAATAAAAATTATTTCTTTCAGATTTAGATGAAGATTTTAATTACAGATAAGATACAGAAGGAATCTCTTAAGATTTTTGATGAAAATAATCTTGAATATAGAGAATTTTATGATCTAACCCCAAGTGAATTAGAAACAGAAATTCAGAATTATGAAGCTGTTATAATTAGATCAAAAACAAAACTAAATGCCAATATATTAGAAAAGGGTAAAAAATTAAAAGTAATTGGAAGGGCCGGTGTTGGTCTTGACAATATTGACCTAAAAAAGGCAGAAGAATTAGGGATTAAAGTGTTCAATACGCCTCAAGCCCCATCCATTTCGGTAGCAGAATTAACTATAGGTTTAATCCTAAATTTAGCTAGGCATATCTCAAAAGCAGATGAGACGATGCATTGTGGTAAGTGGTGTAAAAATGACTATATGGGCTATGTTTTAAAAGATAAGAAAATAGGATTAATTGGATTCGGTAATATTGGTCAGGAAGTTGCTAAAAGATGTTCTGCCTTTGGAATGAAAATCGGAATATTTGATACAGAAAAAGGAGCTATAGATTTAGCAAGAAGATCAGGTCATACTGTTTATCAAAAGATTGATGATCTTATAAAAGATGTTCAAATAATCTCGCTACATTTACCCTCTAATGATGAGACGAGACATACAATTAATGAAAAACGACTTAATATGATGAATAGAAATACCATTATAATTAATACAGCTAGAGGTAGTTTAATCGATGAGGAAGCTTTAGTGAAGGCATTAAAAAATAAGCAGATAGGTGGTGCTGCTTTAGATGTCTATCAACAAGAACCCTTGACTAACTTGGATTTATGTTCATGTGAAGATAACTTAATACTAACACCTCATATCGGAAGTCAAACGGTAGAAACACAAATTCAAGCTAGTGTCATGATTACATCAAAAATAACAGACTATTTGATGAGTTTTTCATCTGAATAGAATTACCATAAAAATAATATAATATGCTTATTTTTAATTAATATTAATTTACGGATGTGTTCTAATAATTTGAAGTCTGGATACAGCTATGTAAAAGAGTCTTTTGAGAAACACGAAAAAGGGTATAAAACACCACATTGGTATCGGGGTATTGAATATCGGAGGGGTAGATCAATTCAAAGAGTTGAAAAACCAACGAAGATTTATCGAGCTAGAGAATTAGGATATAAAGCTAAACAAGGATATGTCGTTGTAAGAGCTAGGATTAGAAAAGGGGGAATGCATAAAGTTCGTCCAAAGAGAGGAAGAAAACCAAGAGCGATGGGTGTTTCAAAATACACTACAGGCAAAAGCCTTCAATGGATTGCTGAAGAGAGAGTTCAGAGAAAGTATCCAAATATGGAGGTTCTTAATAGCTATAAGATATACTCTGATGGAAGACATTGGTATTATGAGGTGATTATAGTTGATCCATCTCATCCTGTGATAAAATCTGACCCTAAAATAAATTGGATCATTGAACCTCAACATACTAAAAGAGTTACTCGAGGTTTAACCTCTGCTGGAAAGAGATCGAGAGG
>Ga0114923_10000204_pt1 | contig 47935 bp, 46 predicted proteins | sample SumtaG_FD_89578 | JGI IMG/M metagenome (GOLD analysis project Ga0114923, IMG submission 89578) | Deep subsurface microbial communities from Indian Ocean to uncover new lineages of life (NeLLi) - Sumatra_00157 metaG | ecosystem: Environmental > Aquatic > Marine > Oceanic > Sediment | place: near... | reverse complement strand
TAATAATAATCTATTATTAACATCTAACTCTATCTCTTCTTTAGATAATACTCTTTACTTACAGCCTTCTGGTATAGGTACTATTAGTTTATTAGCAGGATTAATGACTTTGGATGATACTGGCATGGTGACTATTAATGGAGACCTAGAAGTAAAAGGTAATATAACAGCCCAAACAGGTCGTTTTGAACAATTATGGTTAGGTTCTCAGAATGCTACCCAATCTGCTGTTGCTTCCATTGATGCCTCAGGTTCTGCTAAATTCAAAAACCTATCTACTCAGGGTTTAACTATTGCTTCTGCTCAGGATGAAACCACTCAATCCGCCACTCTTACTTCCATCACCACTAATGCTACTGCCGGTAAAGCTATTCTTCCTGCCGGCTACAGCCAATTCACTATCTTTAATCCCCATGTAACTAATACTGCTCTACTCTATGTCACTCCTGTAGATGACACTCAAAATCAAGTTCTTTATGTTCAAGCTAAAAAGGCTGAAGAATGGTTTAAAATCGCTATCAACCAAGCTCTTCCTTATGACTTAGAATTTAACTGGTGGATTGTCCAACTGGAACAATAGCTCAGGAAAATTACAAGACTAACTAGTAAGTAGTATTTAGTAAGAGATAAATAGTATATAATTAAATCATGAAAAAAAAACCGCTAGCTAAACACCAAAAAACCATTGAAAAAATCGCCAAAAAAAACCACATTTCTTATTTAGCCCTATTTGGTTCTCACGCTCGTGGTGACCAAAAAAAAGATAGCGATATTGATCTTTTAATCAAGTTTAGCAAAAGAAAAAGCCTCTTTGACCTAGTTGGCATTGAACAAGAAATGAAAGATAAAACAGGTAAAAAAATAGACCTTCAAACCCAAGGATCTATCAGTAAATACATAAAACCATATATTCAAAACAACTTAATTACAATCTATGACCAAAGATAACACTATTTATGTCAAACACATTCTTGAAGAAATTACTGACATCGAAAATTTCATAAAAAACTCAACGGAAAAAAACTTCACTGCAAATCCCATGATGCAAAAAGCAGTCATTCGCTCAATTGAAATTATTGGTGAAGCAGCCAGAAACATCTCCCCTTCATTTCAAAACAAACATCCACAAATCCCCTGGAGAAAAATAACCGGCATGAGAAATAAACTAATCCACGACTATTTTGAAATCGATCTGGCTTTAGTCTGGCAAGTCGCCAACAAAAATCTTCCCTTTCTTAAAAAACAATTTCTTAAACTCCTTAAAAACAAGCACGACCTCACTGACGCTAAAGAGACTGACAAAGCCAAAAAAGAACCCACCATTAAGCTTGACACCTATCTTAAGAATCGCTGACCGTAAAACCATTTACCGCTAATCCTTCAAGTATCAAACCTGAAGGATTACAACTGCACATCTTCCCAGTGTTTTATTTTTCCCACTTTATCAGTTCCCATCTCCAACCACACTCCCACCACATCAATCCTGCAGGCTGATTCGCCCAAACCTTCCTCAGTTAAATAAACTTGTGCCATCTTTTTCATTGGAGGATTTCTAATTTTTTTCAATGCCTTCGGATATTTTTTATCAGCAAGCTCAATCTTTTTAATCTCCCACTTTCTCCAATCCTTCATACTCTCTTATATTCTACCACCTCCTAAAAGAACGGTTTTTATTTTAACAATATAGTTAATTATCTATTTTCTTTGAAAAAAGCTTCCGCAGATGCGTCGAGCTTGGACCCCCGCGACCGCGGGGGTCGACGCGTCGAGGATGCAGATAGTCAGCTATCGCTGGAATAGCTGAACTATCGGTTTTTACCAAAGAATGATAGATAAATAATTCTACAAAAACCTTAAAAAATTAACCTTTCAATTCCCAAACCTTAAAAAATTAACCTTTTTTCAAGGCTAAACTGCTACTTGACAATCATTTACTTAACAGTAATAATGAATTAATTATAAAAACAAAAATCTATGAAAAATCTTGTTCAAGTAACTCAAAAAATTGCTTTTTATACTATTGCCGCTTCTTTAATTTTAACTCCAATCTTCTTTCTTCCTATTACTACTGACTTTTATAGTTTTAATAAGCAAATTCTTTTCTTGACTCTCACTGTTATCACTCTTCTCGCCTTCTTAATCAAATCTATTGTTAATAAAACCTTCCGCCTTACTCTTTCCCCTCTTCTTCTTCCTTTGTCCCTCTTTACTGCCACTGCTGTTACTTCTGCCTTATTAATCAAGTCTTCTGGAGGTCAAATCACTGCCTGGATGGGCAGAGCTTCACTTTACTCTATTATCTTTATCTTCTATCTCATCAGCATTTCTGTTCTTCAATCTGCCCGTCAAATCCGCTATATCATCAATGGTTTTCTTATCTCCTCAACTGCCCTTGCTATCCTTGGAATCTCCAGTTTTATCGGCCTTTTAGCTAATACTAAACTGCCGACTTATTTTATTGCTAAAAACTTTACTCCAGCTGGATCTCCCCTCATTCTTATCAACATCCTTCTTATCGCCCTGCCTTTAAGTTTAGTCTTAGCCTTTAAATCACGCTCAGGTCCTAAAAAACTTGCCCATTTTATCTCCTCCGGCATCATTATATCTGCCATTATCATCATTGGTTCAGCTTTAATTACCGGTAAAGATCCTGCTTTTAAACTTGCTCTTTTGCCTAAATTAGCTGGCTGGTCTATTGCTATTGATTCTTTTAAGACCTCTGTCCTTTTTGGAACAGGACCAAATTCTTTTTTCAGCACTTTTACTAAATTTAAACCTGTCAGCATTAATCAAACTGATCTCTGGAATGTTAATTTTGCTGTTTCCAGCAATGAATACTTTCATATTATGACCACCCTTGGATTAGCCGGCATCATTACCTTTGGATTAATTATTGCCAGTTGGCTTAAATTATCCAAAAGAAACCCTGGTACTCGTATCACTGCCATCCAATTAGCTTTAAATGCTTCTATTATTACCACCCTTATTCTTGGCCTAATATTTCCTTTTACCACTGTTATCTGGATTATCCTTATCAGTTGCCTTTCTCTTTCCACTGTTGCCAACAAAGTCAAAAGTTCTCCTAAAATCAAGGATGTTATTATTACTCTTAATGCTATTAGCATTATTGACCCAGACACACCTACTCCTACCCCCACTATCAATCGCAACCTTTCTAATCTTCTTCCTTGGATTATTAGCATTCCCACTGCTATTGCTTTGATTCTTTTAACTATTTCTACTGTTAAAATTTATACTGCTGAATATCTATTTCAAAAAAGCTTAAAAGCTGCTGCTCAAAACAAAGGTACTGAAACATATAATCTTCAAATTGCTGCCATAGATAAAAATCCTAGTCTCGACTATTACCGTCTTTCCTATTCCACTACTAACTTTGCTTTAGCTAACAGTCTTGCTGGTAAAGGTGATCTTACTGATCAGGATAAACAAAATATTACTCAGCTTATTCAACAAGCTATTCGTGAAGCCAAATTAGCTACTCAGCTCAATCCTGAAAAAGCTAATAACTGGCAGAATCTTGCCTCTCTTTACCGCAATCTTGTTAATTTTGCTGAAGGCTCCGATCAATTCGCCATTGCTTCATATATTCGGGCTATCCAGCTTGATCCTGCTAATCCAATTCTTAGGGTTGAACTTGGCGGTCTTTTCTACGGTCTCAACCGTTACGACGACGCTACTAGTCGCTTTCTGGAATCTGTTCAACTTAAACCTGATTATGCCAATGGCTACTATAATTTATCTGCTGCTTACAAAAAATCAACTAAGATAGTTGAATCTTACCAAGCCATGCAGCAAGTTGTTTCTTTAATTGAACCTGGCACTGATGATGCTATTAAGGCCCAACAAGAACTAGATAGCTTAAAAGCTCAATTGCCTCAACAAGACCAACAACCACTAACTGAAAATCCTGAAGATCAACAGTTAACTGAACCAACCGCACCTCCTGTTGCTCCTGAAGGATTAAAAGATAATATTGAAATTGAAGAACCAGAAACACCTGAATCTTCACCTCAGCCTTCACCTGAAGTATCAGCTGAGCCAGTACCATCACCTATCTTGTAAATTCAATTCCTATTTAGTGGACCTGCTGAGAATCGAACTCAGGACTATCCGATGCGACCGGACCGGTATACCACTTACCTACAGGCCCTTAAATACTGAATACTAAATACTTTTTCAACTCTTCTATATTCTCACTAGTTGCCGCACTTACTGCTATTACTTTTTTCCCGGTCTTTTTTAACATATTAACTACTTGCTTAATTTGATCTTTAGAAAGCAGGTCAATCTTATTCAAAACTACTAATTCAGGCTTATCTATCAACTTTTTAGAATATTGCTTTAATTCTTTTCTAATCAATTTGTAATTCTCTAAAATCAATTCTAATTTCACCTTTTCTTCGCCAATCAGTAATTCACCTCCATCTACTACATGAACTAATAAACCACACCTTTCCACATGTTTTAAAAACTGAACCCCCAAACCTTTTCCTTTACTAGCTCCTTCTATCAATCCCGGAATATCTGCTATTACTAAATCATTACCTTTCCACTCTAATACTCCCAAATTCGGCTTTAAAGTTGTAAAAGGATAACCAGCAATCTTTGGTCTGGCTTTAGTTAACACTGACAGCAAAGTTGACTTACCAGCATTAGGCAAACCAATTAAACCCACATCTGCTAAAAGTTTCAATTCTAAAATCAGTTCTTTTCCTTCTCCCTTTTTTCCCTTTTCTGCTATCCTTGGTGTAGTTAATTCCGCAGATCTGAAATGCCAATTTCCCTTTCCTCCTTTTCCACCCTTAACCACACAAACTCTCTGTCCAGCTTCAACCAAATCAATCCCTTCAGGCTTTATCAAAGTACCCATGGGAACTTTGATTACTACATCTTCTCCATCTTTCCCATGTTTTTTAGCCTTACCTCCAAATTCTCCATTCTCTGCCTCAAATTTCTGTTGATACTGAAACTTTGCTAATGTATTCAAATCTTTATCCACCTCTATATATACTGCTCCTCCATCTCCTCCATCTCCTCCATCAGGACCGCCTTTAGGAACATATTTCTCTCGCCTAAAACCAACTCTGCCATTTCCCCCATCTCCTGCTTTAACTGTTATTTTCCCCACATCAATCATATTAGTAATCAGTAATTAATAACTAGTAATTAGTATATAACATTTAAAAAAATCTAAGTTTGAAAATAGCTTTCGCAATACGCTTGATCTAACTTCTTTAACGCAGACAAAGCAAATTTTCAGCGCGCAATCATGTATACTATCAGCTTATTTCAAATACACCAACGGATCTACTAATCCTCCCCCTGCTCTAATCTCAAAATGCAAATGAACACCTGATGATCGACCACTTGATCCCATTCTGCCAATCACATTCCCTCTACTAACTGTTTGCCCTACTCCTACTGAAACACTAGCTAAATGACCATACAATGTCTGAAAACCATTACCATGATCAATAATCACCCGATTACCATAACCAAATCCATCCGGCCACCCAGCTACCACTACTCTGCCGCTGTCTGCCGCCAACACTGAAGGTCCTGCTTTATTAGCAATATCAATTGCCCTATGATACCAAACACTTCTTTGAGAAATTCTCCCTGCAGCCGGCCACACAAACTGACCTGTAGCTGACACCACTCCTGCATCAGGAGTACTTCGGGCCACATATCTTTTTGGATCCCATAATATTTCTGCTGGTTTAATTCCATCAGGCACTATTAATATCTGTCCCACTGCCAAAGCAAAAGTTTCATCATCAGCATAGCTGTTAAATGGCCAGTTAACTATCTGCTGAGGTGATACATCAAACTTTTTAGCAATTGAATAAATCGTTTCTCCTCTTTTTACCTTATGCACCATTCCTGTTACCGGCGGAATCTCTATCTTCTGATTTGGTTTAATTGCATCAATGCTTTTTAAATTATTCTGCCACCTGATTGTATCAATCGATACATCAAACTTTTTAGCAATACTTGACACTGTATCCCCTGTTTGCACAATATATGTTACTACACTATCTCTGGGCTTAACTGAAACTTCTGTGGTTATTCCTGCTAAATCAAGTCCTATTACTCCTAAAATCGACCCTCCTATACCATCCTCTCCGGCTACAGCTCCTTTTAATATTGGCGCCAGCATTAATCCAATCAAAAACAAACCAATCATACCTGTATGTAAAAACGGTCTAGCATATCTCCCTCTTTGAGCCACTAAACCTTCCACCACTACATCTTTACCTGTTTCAAAATGACCCATTCCCTCCAATAAACGCTTTTTCAAATATCTAAATAAAAACACTGCAAAACTCTTTATATCCATCCACCAAACTAAAACCGGATTAGCCCTTAATCTCTTAAAAATAGTTAATCTTTCCATAATTCCCCAATCCTAACAACAATCAAACCATTAGTCAAAATCTAACCAGTCCCTCTTTACAAGCTATTATTTAAACTTTAAAATAAAGCCGCATGAAGCTTCCTAAAGAATACACACTAGTAATTATTATCGGCCTATTCCTTTTAGCTTACTTGCTGGATGTTTTAGTTGATCCTTTACAATTAGATTTAATCACTCCTTACTACTACCTCAATCCTCAATATCTGGTCCGCTATCCTTTCACCACTGCTTCTATTTTTATTAAATCTCTCGCTTTATTTCTCTCTCCCATTTGGCTCTTATCTTTCTTTAAACAACATTTCTATGCCAAAGGCGGCGCTCTGTTAATCTTAGCCAGCTTAATGCAGCTTTACGCCATCCAGGAAGTAGCCACCAACACCCAAATCATTCCTTTAGAATGGTCCTTGTCCCTTTCCATTGGCGGTGCTGTTCTACTTATTCCCTCTATCTTTTTTATCTTCCGCGGCTTTATCTCTGCCACCAAGCAAAAACTCAATCCTCCTAATCAAAAACTTTGGGATAAACAAGAAAACAATCAATAAACCCTATATATTCTCTACTTGACAATAAAACGCCCGCTGATTACTATGAACTATAACTATGGCCAAGACAAAAAAACCTCACGTATCTCGCCCACTAACACCTGAACAATTAATTGTTAAAAGACAATACTTTGTCACCCGAGATTATAAAAACAAAGAGCTTGGTAAACTTAAACAAGGCTCTGTTATTTTACTCCAACCATCATTAGCCTTTCCCTTAGTTAGTGCCCACGTTCTCATCCCGCTTCAAGTAGCTCTTAGACAAGGTCTTTACCCTCCCAAACCTAAACCTAAACTAGTAACAAAACTCAAAACCGCTACTAAAAGAAAAAGAGGTCGACCAAGAAAATATCTTGGCAATAAACTGCGTGATAAAGTCCAAGCTAAGAAAAAAGCTAAAAAAACTCAATTGAGTCAAGCTGAAAAAAATCAAATTATTAAACTTAAAGCTATTAAAAAATTAACCAAAAAGGCTTAAAATAAACTATGGCTATTGCTAACGACTGGCACGTCGATTACAACAACAAACTAATTGTTCATGCTACTCTTTCCATCGCCTACGACAACTTACTGGTCAGCACTTTTATTGTTGGTGAAGAAGTCACTACTGATATCAATGGTGACTCAGCTGTTGTTGTTAAAGACAGCGGTACTGTTCTGGACTTAGTTTATGTAGTTGGAGCTTGGACTGAAAATGAAGCTTTCACCGGAACTGACTCTGGCGCTACTGCTGATGTTGACGCTACTATTACCACCAAAACCGACACCTACACTGTTAGAAATCTCTATACTCATGTTCAAGATACTTTTGATGAATTAGTTGCCATGGATGACACTGTGGCTATGAGCGCTCAAACACCAACTGCTTTTACTATGATCAATGGCTGGTTTATTGATGAAGAATCCACTCAATACCTTACTGAAGGTTCTATTGCCACTAGTGGCTGGGATGCTACCAACCCTACCGGCAACGCCGATGCATCAGAGTTTTAAGTTTCGACACTGTTACCGCTGCCTATATTAACTCAGACATCGGTCTTCAAGCCGTAGGCGGTGCTACCGGAGATACTGGCAACGTGCTTCACTTTAACAACACTAGTAAAACATTGTGGATCAGAGTTGATGCCATTCTTGATGAGTTTGACAATGCCGCTGAAACTATCAGCGTTGTTGCTGCTGGAGGAACAGGCAACGTCACCACCGATGCAATCTCCGAAACCGGTCCCAGCCACACTCTTTATGCCAACATCTACTCTTTGGGTACTATTGAAAGCACTCCCGGCCCTCAAGTTTACGTTTTCCAAGAAGGCTCTGTTATTGCTGAATGGAGTGATTTAACTAACTTTGACCGCGGCCATATTGATATCTTAGTCAAAGTCAAAGAATCAGGTGCAGAAATCGATTCAGGTAATATTACTGTTTTTGCCCGCCAATATGGAGATCTTTTTGATAACTTTGCCATTGACCTTACCGATGGAGGTCGTAATGCTGTCCCTCTAGCTACTGCTGCTGATTTAAACAACACCACTGGCGAATATTACCTTATCTATGATGCTAAAACTCAAGCTATGACCACTGAAAACCAAATCGTTACTGGACAAACCTCCGGAGCTACTGCTGAAGTTATTACTATCACTGACTGGAACGGCGACACTGCTGATACTGGCATGCTAACTCTTGTTGGTATTAAAGGCACTTTTCAAGATAATGAAATTGTTGAGGGCGCTACTGAAGGCAGTCTTACTATCAAAGGCACTGTTGGTGACACTTTTGGTACTTGGGATGCCGAATCAGTCAGCCCAATTGATGGCGATATTAGTAAAGTTCTTTTAGGAGGCACCTCTGGAGCTAAAAGACTTCTTCGCAGCCTTAGTGACGACGGCACCACTGGCAAATACATCGCTCAAGTTGACTCTACCCAAACCGGCTCTGATAAAACTGATCAATATGACACTTATGATGATGATGAAGCTATCACTGCCGTCACTGGCAATATGAATGTTACTTCCAGCGCTGATTCTACTACCATTACTTCCGGCTTTGGTGACATTACTATTGCTTTTGTTAATGGAACTTGTACTACTGGCGGTACTGCCGGCACCTTTATTGAAGGCGAAAGAATCACCTGGTCAGGCGGCGAAGGTATATTACTAGAAGATGATAGCAGTGTCCTCACTATCGGCAACTGCACTGACACTGGCTGTAATGGTGACCTAGTTACCGGAGATTTATCCAGCGCTAGTGCCACTCCATCTCAAGACCTTCAATCAGCCTACTACACTGGTAAAGCATTTACCCAAGCATCAGAATTTGAGTATAGCGTTATTATTGAATGCGGCTCTATCTATGAAGCCGGTCGAACCTTGGCTAATGTTTACGAATACTTAAAATTCGTTACCAGAGAAGACTCTACCTTCTCCATGTACACTGTGGTCTCAGCTGTCATCACTATCCTAGATGGTGAAGAATACATCATTGCTTACACTGGCTACACCCCAGTCAAAGCCTCACCTTTTGGCACCTTTGCTGGCGGAACTTACTTTGGCGCTCAAAGTGTTTGGGTTGAAGGCATGCATTCTGATGATACTCAGAGTTTTCAACTTATCGATCGACTAGGCAATACCAAAACTCCTCCTAATTTCCAGAACTTTGTTGTTTCTCAGGTAGTTTCCGGTGATACAGTTGGTGTTTTCTTAGCCACTGGCACAACCATTAACAAAGCCCAGTTTACTTCAGGTGCCGGCAACACTTCAGGTGCCGGCACTTTTACAATTCTTGAAGATATCCCTTCTGACACTCCTGGATATGACACTGGTGGATACATTAGAGTCGTTGATGATTCTGACTCCAGCGTTAACCGAGAAGTTAGATATCAATATGATTCTTGGAGCGGCAAAGTTTTTGACTTAACCAGCACTCTTGATAGAACCTATATCAACGGCACAGACACCGCCTATGTTGGCTACATTGACCAAGCAGCTACTGGCACCAGTGTTACTATTGAAGTCATCTATGCTGATACTAGCAGATCCGTCTTAACCAGAGTTAGAAGATACAATGGAGCTGGTTCCAGCATTATTCCTTTCCAAACTACTGGCACTTTTAGCAGTACTGGATACTCAGCTGCTGCTATCCGCACCTCAGACGACATTGTTGAATAAAACTTTGAAATATTCCCGCCATAATCGCGCCATAATTCCCGCCAACTTTAATCTTACCTGCCTAAAATAATCCTTGCCGAGGCTGTTGAATCTTCCAACTCCCCTGATGATTCTTCTATATCCAACTCCTCCTTAACATCTTCCCATAGATTATCTAATAACTCCTCATCAATATCAGGATTAATATATAGCTGATTACCTTCAGTTGTATCAGCATTGCCAATTTCATAAATCTCATAACCCAAATCCTCAAAAATAGTTGCTGTTCTACCTGCTATTCCAGCTACCCCCGACCCATTAAAAACATCCAAACTAATCTCACCTTTTTCCAGCTGAACCACTTCATCCTCAGCCTCTACCACTTCTTCTACTGGCTCTTGCCATATCTGACTGGCCTTACATAAAAACCAACCAGTCAATATTAATACAACTCCCATTACTATCATCCCCATCCAAAACAACTTCCTGTTTTTCTTTTCTAAAGGCACCTCTTCCTCTAAAGGTCTTTCCTCTAAAGCCTCTTCAGTTTGCTCTGACAACTCTGGTTCTGCTAATGAATCTGGAACACTAGTTTCTACTGGTTTCTCTTCCACTGGCTTCTCTTCTATCTTTTCCTCTGATTTCTCTTCCAGCTTCTCAACTACCTTTTCCACCACCTCATCAACTGCTTTACTCTTTTTACTGGACTTAGCAGACTTGGCAGATTTTTTGGGCATGTGTAAAAATAATAACTAAATTTAAGTCCTTTGTCCACTCCCTCTTTTCATCTCTTTTAAAAAAAGCTATATTAACTATAGATAAATATGCTCATTGCCCAATTCCTGCTCGTCAACACTCACTTTGTTTTGTCTCTTTTAGCTGCTCTGGCTGTTTTTGCTATCTTCTGGCTTGACTTTGATGCTTGGACCACCACTAAAGAATTTAAAACCAGCTTTGTTTTTCTCGGCTTCCTCTTACTCTCCTTTTCTTTTATTGCCCAAGCCGTTATTATCGATCAATCTTTACTCCAAAACTCAATCTTAGGAATTGAAATTCCTACCCTAACCAAAGCCTTCTTTAGAGTTACCGGTTATCTCTCTCTTATCATCGGCCAGATCGCTGTTCCTCTCCAGCTTTTACCCAGCTACCGTAAACAAAAACCTAAATTTAAAAAACTTCTGCCCAAACCTCCAATCCAAACTCAAGCCATAGCTTTAGTCTTTATGGGCATTCCTGCTATTCAGCTCAATTCCCTTATCTTTCCTCTTTTAGCTGCCATTGTTGCTTTTCTTTACCTTAACCGAGCTACCACCGGCTTAGAACACCATTTAAAACCCATTGCTTTAGGCTTTTTTGTTCTAGCTTTCCACGAATTCCTTGGCCTAGCCAGCATCTTTAGAGGTACTGACAACATCACTTTACTGAAAATCGTTGCCCCTTTCGGTCCTTTATGGTTAACTGAACATCTTATCCTCTTAATCACTGCTTTTATCTTTGGTAAATGGGTCTGGGGTTATCTATTAAAACGCTTTGAAAACCAGTTATTTATCATTCTCACTACCATCACTCTATCCATTTTCCTTCTTACTACCATTATCTTTACCTTTGCCACCTTAAGAAATTTAAAACAAGATATTTTAAACAACTTGAAAACCAATGTCAGCGTCTTAGCCTACACTATTGACAGTAAAAAAGCTGAAATCTTATCTGATGCTCAAATGCTAGCCAACAATACCACTGTTGTTTCCGCTGTTCAGGAATCAGATAAAGCCACCCTCTCACCTCTTGCTATTGATTCTCTTTTAACCAAAAAACAAAGCTCTTTAATCATTGTTTCTGCTGAAGGAGCTGTTCTGGCTCGAGGTGAAGATCCAGAAAGAACCAATGATTCTTTGTCAGATAATCCTTTAGTTGTTTCTGCTTTAGAAAACAAAAAATCAACTACTATTACTACCAAAGAAGGAGTTTTGGCTCCCATTGTTTCTGTTAAAGCCGCTGTCCCTATCTCTGCTGATAATGAAGTTATTGGCGCTGTAATTATTAGTTCAGACATTGATAACAGCTTTGTTGACGGCATTAAACAAGCCACTAACCTTAATGCCAGCATTTATGCTGACAACATTCGCTCAGCCACTACTTTTATTAGCGCTGATAACAAAAGCCGCTGGGTCGGCATTGCTGAAGAAAACAGCCAAGTCAAACAAACTGTCCTTCAAGACGGTAATACTTTTGCCGGCACTATTAATCTCTTAAATGTCCCCTATTTTGTTGCCTACTCTCCTTTGAAAAACATTGATAGCAACCCTGTTGGCATGCTTTTTGTTGGCCAGCCTCAAATCTCCATTCTCCAGACTGCCAGTCGCTCTTTAGAATTAACCTTTTTAACCACTGCTATCTTAATTATTCTCTCCATTTTACCAGCTTATTCCATCTCTCAATACATCTTAAAACAAATCAGATAAATCTCTATTTACTCGCCGGCACTTTATCTCTTGTATATCCTGCCAAAATCTGTTTTACCATTTTTGCCACTGCTTTAGGATCATGCTCGCTTTTAATAATATATTTAACTGCTCCTTTAGCCATAGCTGTTTCTGCATCCTGTTTCCCAGCCAAATTAGTCAAAACTATCACTGGAATTTTCTTAGTATCCGGATCACTTTTAAGCTTTGCTAAAACCTGAAGTCCATTCATCTTAGGCATCATAATATCCAATAAAATCAAATTTGGCTTCTGACTCTTTACCTTAACTAAACCATCTTCCCCATTAGCAGCCATTACCACACTATACTTTTCAAAAGTAAAAATCTTTTGATACATCCTTCTCATTAAAGGATCATCTTCAATGATCAGTATTTTACTCATAAGCTCAGTTTACAACTTTAACCAACTGTTGGCAAGGTAAAAGCAAAAATCGATCCTTTATCCACCTCACTTTTAACTAAACCAATCTTACCTCCCATGCCTTCTAACAACAACTTATTGATATAAAGACCTAAGCCTGTTCCTTTAGTAGCATCTCTAGTATGCAAACTTGAACCTGCCTGTTGAAACTTATGAAATAACAATTTCTGATTCTCTATTGAAATCCCTCGACCAGTATCACTTACCAATACTTTAACTAAATTACCCTCCATAGCAAAACTAACACTAACTCCTCCCTTTTCAGTAAACTTAATTGAATTACCAATTAAGTTAATCAACACCTGTCTAACTTTATCTTTATCAGCATATACCAAAGGTAATTTAACCTTTGGCTTCTCTAAATTAAGATATAGTTTTCTTCTTGACCCAGTTACCTGATACTGTTTAACTGCTTGATCAACTAACTCCATAATATTAAAAGACTCCAACTTAAACTCCAACCTCCCTTGCTCTAACCGACCAACATTCAAAAAATCATTAACAATATCAATCAATCTAACTGAAGATTCATAAATATCATCAACCATTTCTTTTAATTCAGGATTAGTCAGCTGATCACTATAATGATCAATAATCATATCAGCATTACCCCGAATAGCAGTTAATGGTGTTCTTAACTCATGAGAAGCTATTGAGAAAAACTCATCTCTACTCCTCTCAAGCACTTTAAGCTCAGTTACATCCTCTATTAAAACCACCACTCCAATACAGGCTTTTTCTTCCTCTCCTACTAATATTGGTGATAACAAAACTCTTAAAATCCTAGTTCCTTGATTAAGATTATCAATCATCAATCTCTTTTTTCCTACTCCACAACCATGAACATAATCATTTAGATCCACTTTCTTGCCCAAAATTTTACTTAACTCTGCCACTAAATTTTTTTCTTCCACTTTACCTAAAATAGTCCCAGCTGCAACATTAAAAACTACTAACTCCATTTTCAAATTAATCATCATAAATCCAACCGGCAAATTCTCAATTGAAGAAGTCAACTTAGCTTGCTCCTGTCTAAGCTCCTTAGTTCTATCTTCAACCTTTTTTTCTACCCCCTCTTTCTCTTTCTTTAAATCACCTTCTAATTCTTTAGCATCATCTAATAAATTCATCATGGCTATTTTTGTATTGCTCAATTGTCCTAGTCTTTGCTGTAACTCACTTGTCTTCTCCTTTACTTGAATCTCTAGCTGTCCATAAGAATTTTTTAATTTACTCACCATTTCATTAAACACTTGTGCCAACTCTCCAATCTCATCCTTAGACTTAATCTTAACTGTTTGTTCTAAATCTCCTTTAGTAATCTCTTTTGCTGTATTTTTAAAATGAGTAATCGGTTGAATCACTCTTGAAAACAACAATAATAAAAATAAAGTCACTAAAATGCCATCTACAACTAAAATCTGAATAAATATTGTAAATATCAGTTTCCTTAAATGAGTTTTTATTTGTTCTTTACTCATTAATATTTCCACTTCTCCTAAATCCTCTCCATCTTGAATAATTTTTTGACTAGCTTTTAAATAATCCAATTTTGTCTCAAATTTCTCTACTGTCATTACTTCTCCACCCACCTCTGATCGACTATAAACATACTCTAATTTGCTCCCCCACGGCTCCCTTACTATTATATTCATCACCACTGGATTACTCATCTCTGCTAAGACCACATCTTTAATTCCACTTTCATAAAAACTATATAAGGGCGTTCGTAAACCAATAGCCAATCTATCAGCAGCCATTACTACCGACTCTTCCAAATCTTTTTCTAGCTCTTTTGACTCAGTTAAATATTCATATATGCCAAATCCTCCCAACACCAAAGTACAGGTGAATATCACCATCATACTCAGCTGTAGGAGTAAGCTTTTTGGCTTTTTACCTTTTTGCTCCATTGCTTCTCCTTATTTAATCTTATACTCGCCAGCACGAGATTCATTCCAATACTGGTCAATCATGCCACTATCCTTTAAACGCTTCATACCGCGATTAAACACCTGCATTAACTCTTCATTGCCTTCAACATATTTCGACAATAAAAGATGACAATCAAAACTACCAGCTAACTTAGAATTGTAAGTGATTTGAGCTATTTGCTCTGAGCTTAAAATATCCTTAATTAACTCATTACCCACTTCCACATCATTCAACACCAGATTTGTCCGTTTATTAACCAGTTTCAAAAAATTCAACTTGTCTTCTGGTCCCCGATCCACTGTAATTTGCTCAGTATCTTCCAAATGCTCAAGCTCAGCCCCGTAAAAATAGCCAGCCGTCCCACTAAACTCTAAACCCATCAAGTCATCAAACACCTCCCAGTCAAATGAATAGTCTTTACGATGGAAAATCGCTGTCTGGGTCAACATAATTGGCTCATCAGAATAATAAAAGTCTATCATTCTATCTTCCTTTTTACCCCAACCCTGAGTCCCATGCAGATCACCATTTCTAGATTCTTCCATGCCTCGCTTCCAAGGCAAAAACACAAACTCCACCTTAACTCCTTCTAAAGCAAAAGCATCTTTAACAATCCTAGAAACTACTCCATAATACTTTAACTCTTCAGAAAAATACGGCGTCCACTCACCATTAGCAATAGTAACCACTTCCCCTAATTCTTTTTCTTCTAACTCTGTCTTTACCTCTTCCTGTAGCTTAGTTGCCTGATCTTCTTTTATATATCTGGAAAAATAAACTCCGCCAGCAAATATCCCTGTAAGCACCAACAACACACTCACTCCTTTTAAAATCTTTGTTAACATTATTCATCACCCTCTTTCTTAGTTTTACTTTTTAATTCTTCTCGTTCTTTTTTCATCTCCGTCATCTTAAGCTCTCTATCAATCATCAAAGCATTCATTTTTTCTAACTCTTTCACCTTATTAACTAATTCTGCTGTTTTTTCCCTTACTTTTTCTGTCAACTGCCCATAAGAAACTTTCAGTTTACCTGCCATATGATTAAATACCTTAGCTAACTCCCCAAACTCATCTTTAGACTCAATCTTAACTAAATGATCTAAGTTTCCCTTCTCAAAAATCTCTGCCCCTTGTTGTAGTTTTTCAATCGGTTTACTAATCTGCCTGCTAACCATTCCCACCACCACAAAAACTAATCCAGACATTACTATAGCCATTATAATCGCCATTTTAGTTTGATCATTTAATATCTTTAATGCCTCATTCTCATCCATTTCTGCTAACAAACACCAATTTACTTCTTGAATAGGATAATGAGTTCCTAAAACATTAATTCCTCTATAGTCTATAAAAATGCCAGAAGCTTCATGTCCCATATGTTCTTTTGTTTCCATTTTCAACATATCTAAACATCTCTCAGCATTTTCAGTCTCAATTTTTTGTTTTAAAATTGTTGATTCTTCAATAAATCTAGAGTTCGATCTCATTAAATAATCACTGCCTATTAAATAAGTTTCACCTGTTTCTCCTAAACCAGTTTCATCATCTAAAATCTTATCAATCTCATTTGCTCCTATCTCTAAAATTAACACTCCTAATATTTCCTGCTTAAACTCATCGTAAATCAACGTTCCCATATAAAACACAAATTGATTATTATGTTCATGAAACCCATAATCAACTATAGCCGTCTCTTGATTACCTATCACCAATTTAAACACCTCACTTAACTTTCTTTCTTTATAATCATCATCTAATAAATTATCACTTATATCCTCCTCCTCCTCCTCCTCCTCCTCCAACAACAACCACAATATCTCTCCATTAGGCTTAACTGTTATTATGTTCTCATAATCATGAATATTATAAAACCCAGTTAAATAATCTTCTGTTTGTTTAAATAACTCAATTGATAAACCATATTCTTCAATATAAGTAGTTGCTGCCACATGTAAACCAACTCCATCAGCTGTTTTTTCTTCAATAACAACAATATACATATACTTTTTTCTTATACTTCCATCTGGCTCCTGCCAATTATAAAACCCATCCGATACTTGACCACCTTCTGTTTTAGACATCACCGACCAAAATCCCGGCAGCTTTTCAGCCAAACTATGCAAATCTAAATCTACAATCGACTCTTTATCATGAAATCGACAAATTAAACCAGTGTAATCAGTTAAAGCTGTATAACCTGTCTCACCTACTTTTTGCACTGCTATCTGCTGAAATTCTTGATCATTCTGCAAATCCTTAACTGTCATCTCCGGATGCTCTCTTATATACTCATCCACTTGTTCACCTACCTCTAATGCTCTTGCTTTTATACCAATCTTTACTCTAGTTACATTTTCAACATACTCTTCATTTAATAATTGTCTTGCCTGTGATGAAGACGCTAAAAACTCCAAATCATTTTTTCTTTCCTCAAAATACGAATTAATCCTGTTAACTCGACTCATAGCTGCTAATTCTAGCCTATCATAAGCCTGTTGTTTTAATTCTGGAATCGTAAAAAAATATAAACTAATTCCTACCGCAATCAACACAAATAATAACACTGGTGTAAAAACACTTACTAATATCTTTGTTTTAATCCTCATTTTCCTCCTAACTTACTCTCTAACTCCTCAATCCTTTTCTTTAACTCCACCATCTTTACCTCTCTACCCACAGTCAGCTTATTTAGTTTTTCCGCCTCTATCGTCCTTAGTTTAAGATTTTCCTCTATTTTTTTACTATCACTTATATCAAAAACAATTCCATCAACCCCAAGAAATGTATTTCCTTCAAAAAGTGAGGTTTTATAATCAATCACCCAACGAACTTCACCATTTTTATGCAAAATCCGATACTCTTGCTTAAGCTCTAACTGCTTCTTTGTAATTGGACCAGATTCTTCATAAATCCTCTTTTTATCATCAGAATGTATTAAATTTGACCAATTTATTCTCCCAGAATAAAATTCTTCCATTAAATACCCGCATATAGCTTCAGAATTGGAAATAATTTCTGTTGACCAATCAGGTTTAGCCCTATAAATCATACCAGGAATATTATTTGCTAAAGTTCGATACTTTTTTTCAGATTCTCTTATCTTTTTTTCCGCCACCATAGTCTCAGTAACATCTCTAAAAAAACCATGCGTGGCAATTACTCTCCCATCAACAATAATAGGAGCAGCATTTCCTCGAATATTGATTTTTCTACCATCCTTGGTTACAAAAATAGCCTCAATATCTTTTGCTGCTTTTCCTGACATAACTTCTGCAAATATTTTTTTACAATGCTCCAGCGAACTAGGATCAATTATTTTAAACATATCCATATTCTTTGCTTCTTCTCCAGAATATCCCAACACCTTTTCCCATACACTATTCACAAACACAAATTTTCCATTAGGATCAACGCTCTGAATTATGTCAAGAGAAGTAGTAATAAGATTGCGGTATTTCTCTTCACTCTTCTTTAACTCCAATTCTGTTTTTCTGTGCAGCACAAGAGTTTTTTTTAACTGAAAATAAGCATCTCTCATCATAGACGCTTCAATCTTCAGTTGTTCAGCTTTTTTTAAAGCATCATCCCCTTGATTATTTGGGGTTGTTTTTATCATTTTTTAACCTTAAAGTATTAATTTGATAGTATTTTTTTGACCCTAGTCACTAAATCATCACGGTCAAAAGGCTTCATAATATAATCCTTAATTCCATGTTCTCTTAACTGCTTTAATCTCTCTTCAGAAATCTCCAACACAGTCAAAAAAATCACATTATATTCTGGCCTTATCTTGGTAACCTGAGTAAACAAATCCCATCCAGACATATCCGGCATCATTACATCAAGTATTATCAAATTAAAATTATCAAGCTTTATCTGATCTAAGGCTCCTTTTCCTGACTCTACGCTTTCAACCTCAAACCCTTCCTTTTCTAAAATTGTTTTAACTACCTTAAGTGTATCTACTTCATCATCAACATGAAGGATTCTTTTTTTAATATCCGTCATATTATCACCTCCTTCTTTCTTTAATTATTAACTAACTTTCATTGGTAATGCAAAAGCAAAAGTACTTCCCTTGCCTTCACCCTGACTCTCAACCCAAATTTTCCCTCCATGAGCTTCAATAATTCCTCTACAAATCACTAAACCCAATCCTGTTCCACCATGTTTTCTAGCCAAGCCACTTTCTAGCTGGAAAAACGGAGTAAATAGCTTTTTTATATTCTCTGGCTTAATCCCAATTCCAGTATCTGTTATTTTCACTACTACCTCTCCTTCTCTTTTTTCTGTTGCTACCATTACCCTGCCTTGTTCTGGAGTAAATTTAATTGCATTATTCAGTAAATTACTAATCACTTGACTAATCTTGCCTGCATCGCCCACAACCATCAACAAATCAACTAACCTTACTATTAATTCAATTTTCTTTTCCTGAGCCCTTGGTTTCATTTCATTAACTGCATTATTAATAATTTCTGTTAATGAAAATTCTTCTGAAACCAACTTTAGTTTTTTAGAACGAATTTTAGCAATATCTAATATTTCACTCACCAATTTATTTAATCTCTCCTCATTTCTTAAAATCATCCCTAAGCTCTCTCTTTGTTCCTCATTAATCTCACCAAAATCCCCAGCCAATAATAACTGAAGTTGAGCTTTAATTGGAATTAACGGAGTTTTTAATTCATGAGATGTATTATTTAAAAAATCATCTTTAAGCTTATCCAGCTCTTTTAATTCATCCCGCGAAGCAGTAACCAATTGCAAATCTTTAGTCATTTGATTAAAAGCAGCTGCCAATTCTCCAATCTCATCTCTGCTCTTAATATCAATTTTATAATCTAACTTTCCTTCACCAATAATTCCTGCACCTTTTACTAATTTCTTCAATGGTTTTGTAATCCGTCTGGCTGTATAAAACGATACTCCCATTAAAGCAGTAAAAAGAAATCCCAAACCAATCATCATCGAAGTATTTGCTGTTTTTTGAGCCTCTATTGCATTGTTATATGCTTCTTTAGCTACTAGTGAAGTGTCAGAAATTATCACTTGGGATACTTGCAAAAACTGACTAACAAATCTTTCTTCTAATTCAGAATTGTCCTCCTTCTCGTGACTTGAAACCAGTTGTAAAAAAATCTCTTTTAAATCAGAATATTTAGATTTTAATATTTGCCATTCTCCGCCTTCTGCTTCAATGATTTTTACTGTAGCATCATATCTTAAATTCCATTGCTCTAGCATTCTTTCTTCCCCATGATGATGGTATTCAAACATAAGTATATTAAGTTCTGCTACAGTCTGATGAATTTCTTGAGCAGACAATTCTCTTTTATTTTCCTCTGCCACTTTATTAAAACCCACATACACCATCAAAGAAAACACCACAGTTAATGCAATTGAAATTCCAGATCCAATCAATAGAATCGTCTTTATTTTCAACCCCGTTAAATTAGCTCTAACCAAAGCTCTATAGATTAAATAAAATGCAATTATTTTAAACATATGTCCGATTAAATTACTTAATCCATAAACACTTACATAAAAAATAAAAGCCACTTCTGCAAAAACAGTCAAAATTATCGAACCTATCAAAAAATATAAAACGCGTTTATCAAATCGTTCTTTATATCTATATAAAAAGAAAATAGAAGCAATAAGAATAGTAGAAATAATATATTCACTTACAATCTTAAATTGAGTTAGCCCAGAACCTTCTACATAAGCAGTTGGAAAAACCCTTAAAAAAATACTTGCCAGCAAACCCAATGTTATTAACATAAAAACAATTGTTGCTATCTTTACTTTTAGTTTTCTATTAATGAAAATTGGAGCAATCAAAAGAACAATTGCTTGAAAATAACGAGCACCAATCCATAATTGAGCTGGAAGATTAGAATCAAATCCAACAAAAATATTCATTCCCTTATAGCTAAGAGTATGTACTAAATCAATACCTGCAATAAAAAAATAAGCAATTCCTAAAAATAAAAGATAACTATTTTCAAAAAACTTCTTGGAATTCCAGGCAACTATAAATATTCCAATAGCAATTACAATGCTAAATGCCTCAGCTAAGGTATGAAAAAGAAGATAATCAGAAGTACTGATAATATATAATCTTACAAGAATAAATACTCCTAAAAAAATAGAAAAAAATGCTTTTGCTTTTCTCATATCTAATGGATTATATTAACTGCATCTGGCTTGACAGATTCCAAGGCATCAAAATAAATGTAATTCAGATAATTCGGAACTTTGATTGCATCAGTTAATCCGTATTCTATCCTCCACCGTGCCTGATCTTCAAATAAAATCAACATCGCTTGTTCAAGAATAACAACAAACTCCTGTTGTGGCCAACTGTAATTCATGTAATCTGATTCATAATCAAATCTATTCCTAGCAAATTCTTTGGCTTCTTCAGAATTATCTCTGATATAACTTTCTGCCTCCAACATTGATTTCATAAAGCGCTCAGCAGCTGCAGAATTCTTATCTAGCCAATCTTCTTTTGTAAGCAACAGAAAGTAAAAATCCTCTCCCCCATGCCAACTTATTGCATTTTCACCTAGTTCTTTCTCTATGTTATAAAGATAAGGATCCCAGACAAAAACAGCATCTACATCACCATTTGAGATAGTTCTCATCATTTCTGATGCTCTTAAATCAACCAGCTCTACATCTTCTTGTGAAATATTGTTTAATGTTAAAAACACTCCCAGCTGAAACTCAGCACCGCTTCTTTTTGTAACCCCAATCTTTTTCCCTATTAAATCACTAATTATTGTAATCCCTTTATCTTTTCTAGCAACCAATTCCTTAACCTGTGCAATAGCAACAGTTCCAAATACTCTAAGGTCTGAATATTCAAAACTATTACTAACAAATACATTATCAGCTGAAGTGGAAATATCAGCTTCACCAGCTATAAGAGCATCAGCACATGCCTTGCCAGATCCATAACCTTTTATTGTCACCTCTAAACCATTTTTTTTAAAAAATCCCTGATCTTCAGCAACATAAACAAGAGCTCCTGTAAGATACTCTGCTGCTGCTACAGTGACTTTCTCAACTGGTCCAGTATATTTCTTGGGCTTGGGCTGTTCTTTATTTAACCAAAAATAAACACCCACTCCAATGCTTATTATCACAACAATTCCCACCACCCACCACCATTTTTTACCAGATTTCTTTTCTAACTCTGGAGCTTTTTCCACCACCAATTCTTCAACTTCAACTTTAGGCTGAATTTCAGGCCTTTCTTCTCCTTGGGCAGGATTCATAAATTCATACTATCACAATTTAATATTTATTAAAAATCTCTCTTATTTCCTCCCCACTCAACACTCCTGTCACTACTTCCTTAACCATACCTTTTCTATCCAGAAAATAGTGAGTCGGCAAAGTGTTAATCAAATACTTTTCCACCAAAGTACCATCAGTATCTACCACAATAGGCAATTCATAATTACCTCGTCTTTGAAAAATCATTATCTTAGCCATTGATTCCTGCAAAGTTACTACTGCCATCTGATCTTTCAACTCTTGTAAATCATTTAACACTAAAATCTGTTCTAATGACGGCGGTGACCAGGAACTAATAAAACTTATTAAAGCCGACTTGCCTCTCAAACTAGACAAACTAAAATCACGATCAGTAGTTGGTAAACTAAACAATGGTGCCAAACTACCCTTCAAACTCTCTACCCTTTTCCCATCAACTGACGGCAATTTTATATTCACCCCTTGTCTCCGACTTACCCATGCTGGTAATTTAAAAGTAAATGGTCCAATCTTAATTGTTCTTAATTTCTTCATCCATAAAACTGCATTAACTGGAGATGGCTGTTCTAAAGAAAAAATATTGCTATATAAATTCACAAACCCGGGCGCTTCAATTAAAAAATAATAACTGCCTGAAGGTAAAAAATATCGATAAATTCCATCTGCTTCAGTTGTCTGCGGATTTTTCTGACCAAAAGGAGAACCATCCCAAACCACCCATAAATCTGACATTTTATCTTGATAATAAAGACTGATTTTTGCTTTCTCTATTGCTTCACCAGTTAATTTGTCAACTATCTTACCCGGTTCCACCACCAAAACCGAGTTCAACTTCCTGCTAGTCTCATTTTCCGCCCCATCAACTGACTTAGTTGATATTTTATAAAAACCTTTTTTAGGAAAATTTATTATCCCCGACCACAAACCAGTTTCCAAAGATTTAGGCAAAGAATACTTTTTTTTGTTGACAAATAAATCCACTGAAGTTGGTCCGCCTACAGCTGAAAGAGTCAATCTTTGATCTAATCCTGCCATAGTTAAAATCACCCCATTTTTATTTGGACTTAACACCAATGGCCCTAAAGACAATAAATTACCTCCTACTAAAGGCGGTAGTCTATCAATTATTAAAGTCTCGCTTTTTGACGACCTTTTATTACCCACCAAATCAGTCGCTCTAGCCACTAACTCATAATTACCATCTTCAAACAAATCTGGCACAAATTCAAATTCTATTGTCTTAGCTCCCAAATTATAAATTCCTATTACTGGCATCCAATTTTCTCCTCCATCAATTGAATACTCAACTGATCTAATTCCTGATGCATCAGAAGTTCTGCCGCCTACAATCGGCGACTGCTCAAAAACTTGATCAAAATCAGTTGTCATTGTCACTGCCGGACCAGTCCTATCCACTACTACCACCGGTGTCACAGTCACAGTCGTAGTTGTTGTCGTAGTTGTTGTTGCTGCTGCCGATGTTGTTGTTGCTGCACTAGCAGTTGTAGTAAAACTGTTTTCAGCCACACAAGTCTGATTACTATCTGTATCTGTACTGCAAGCCTGATAATAATAGCTTGTCACTGCACCCAAATTACTTAGAGTTACTGAATGAGAAGTTTTCAAATCAGAACTGCTTTCAGAAAAAGGGTACAATCCCTGATCTGCATTTACATCATATTTTACCAATGATGTTGCTGGTTCATTAGTTGTCCAACTCACCACTGCAGACGAGTTATTTATACTAGACACTGCTAGCCCAGAAATAGTCGGCGCAGTAGTATCAGGAGCTGAACCAGTTACACTCAAACCAGTACTGCCACTACAACCAATCGGACTTGCTCCCCCATCACCTGAACCCTGAATTCCCCAATTACCTGAACTCCCAACAATATCTCCTACACCAATAGTTAAATTTAAAGTTATTGATCCACCTGGCTCTAAAGTCCCATTACTTAAAGTAATATCAGAACCATCTACAGTATAGTCCTTTGTCCAGCCATATAAAGCACTTCCATCTGTAGTTAAACCAACAAAAGGTTTAGTTGCCTTAAACCAATTTAAATTACCTGAATCAGAAGTATTGCTAAAAGTAAGCTGAAAAGCATTAGATGAATTTGGCAAAACTTCACTTGGTGAAATTGATATACCGCAAGACAAAGTCGCCAACACGTCTTTGGGAAATATCAACAACACCAAAAAGATACCAATCAGGTTCTTTATTAAACGGGCAAGCATTAAATTATTATAAAAGCCTAAGATTTAATTTACCAGCCAGCTTCTGCTAAATTATGATATAAATAATATAAATAGTAATACATTTTTATGAAACGCAACTCTAAAACACTTGCTGTTTGTATTCACTACACTAACAGCAGTTGTTTCCAAAATCAATGGGACTATGTCTTATCTCATTATAATCTTACTAACCTGTACATCATTGGTGCCCCAAAAAAAGATGTTTTTGATGGCAATAATGTTTTTAAAACTGCCCAGCTTATCAAAAACGCAGAAAAACTTCCTAAAAATAAACCACTAATATTAATGGCTCCCAAAAACGGCCGCTATGTTCAAGGTACAGTTTCTTTAATAGATTTTGTTCATCCTTCACATGCCACTTACTTTTTTGGTCCAGATAATCTGCATGTCAGCGAAGATATCTTAGGCTCAAGACAACCTGACCATAAAGTCTACATACCTACTAAAACCAAAGATAACATATATTCTTTTATTGCTGCTGCAATAACATTTTACGATAGAATGGTAAAACATGGCTGATCAAGTTACTGACAAAAGAACTTCTATTTTTAATGGAGACGATTCTCCAGCCATCACCGTTGACTTAGCAGGAACTGGTAGTGGAACCCTTGATACTGTCATTTTTTATGAAGGAACAGGATCTGTCGGTGGATATTGCACCAATGTAAGAGATGGCTTGTTATTTGACGCTGGCGTAGTCCAAGCTGCCTGGGCAAACAGTCATTTTTATCTTCTTGTAAACTGTGGTATTGTTGGTCTTTTAGGTATCAAATCCAATGGCGGCCTAGCAGTCAGATTCTGCGGTAATGTAGTCGGAGAATGGTTTGAAGTCTATGTTGGCGGCAATGATGACTGGCCTACATCCTTCGGTGGAGGCTGGGCTCAATTTGTGGTTGATATTGAAGATGCTTACGCCAATGCTAGTGCCATAGGTGCTGCCAAACCTGCAACCAATGCTTGCAGATATGTAGGTATTTCCTTTATTACCGCTTCAGCAATGCCTCGAATGGTCGATAACACTTGGCTTGACGAAATTGCTTATTTGCCTGATGGCACCTCAGGCATTCTGGTAGAGGGCCGAAATGGTGGTGCCACAGATTGGGCATGGAATGATATTGTCAGTGCTGCTGATACTGGTAAATGGGGTACCTGTAGACGAGGTCCCGGAGGATCAGTTATTTTAAACACCTCAGTTGAATTCGGCGCCAATGATGCTACTACTCATCAATTTACCGACACCAACCAAACCATTTTGTTTGAAGATCAGCAATACGTTGCCGCTGATTTATACGGCTTCACTGTTGTTGGCGGTGCTGGCACCCAGTCTTTTACTGCCGGCAACAAACAAGGTGCCGGCGATGCTGCTACTGGAAATCAGGGCTGGGTTATTGCTGCTGCATCAACAGGCCAACCATGGTCTTTTGATGCTGATGACGCCAATGTAGATGCAGCCAATTTATATGGCTGCACTTTTATTCACGCTGATGATTTTCAAATTGATGATGCCCAAGTTGAAGTTAGAAGCTGTTTGTTCAACGATGTCACTTCAGCTACTATCAGCGCTGGAATAATCGCTAGAAACACCATTGTTAATGCTAACACAGATGATGCAATAGCTCTCTTCACCACCTCAAGTTTAACTGATATTAAAAACAACGCCTTTACCTTCAGCGACGGACACGCCATTGAACTAACCTCCAATGCAGGTAGCCCTTTTGCTTTTGTCGGTAATACCTTCACTGGCTACGGCGGCACACCAGGAAATAATCTCCTTGAGAGCACCGGATCAACCGACGCCTGCATCTTTAATGATTCAAACGGAGAAGTTACCATTAATGTCACCAGTGGAGACACTCCATCAATTAGAAACGGAGCCGGCGCCACTACTTACGTTAATAATAACAAGTCAGTTGATGTTCACGTTCAAGATGTTGCTACCGATGATATTGTTAGTGCTGTTGTCGCCATCTATGATTCTAGCGACGATAGCGAACTTTCTAATTCTCTCACCGACGCTAATGGTGACATTTCCACCGCTTCTATTGCCAATGCCACCAACATCTATATTCGAGTCAGAAAATCAACTTCAGATACTAGATATTTTCCAATTGAAACAGTCGCATATATAGATAATGACGTAACCATTACCATTACCATGACCGAGGACACTACCGCTTAATCTATGAATGTCAATATTTTATCCAACGATTTCACTGTTTACTTCACTAATGACACTGATGGAGATAAACAAATAAAATGGATCGGTTCAGCCACTGGCACTCGAAGCGTTAACGAACTCTATTCTGCTCTTCAAGATTTATTTGACAATGATGCTGCAAGCGAGGGACTCTACATGGATGAAGGAATTCCCATGTCCACTCAAACACCAACTGAATACACTATTGGAGAAATCGAATCCAGTGATAATGAGCCTTGGTTTATTGACGAAGAAACTATCCAGCATCTAAAAGGCGGCTCTCTGCAAACCACTGGCTGGACCAGAACTGAAGGCACTGATATTGGCATAATTATAATCACCTACACTGGCACACCCAGTCCTGCTTTTGACTCTGGTGATATTGGCGCCGTCATTGTTCACGTTGAAGATAATGATGCCGGCAAACTCCTACACTATGACACTACTAATAAAAAACTCTGGATCAGACCAGACAATTCAGCAGCTGCTAACAGCTTTAACTCTGGTGGTGGTACTATGAATATTACCGGTGGACCTCAAGGTCTAGATCAATCTGCCGCAGCTCCTATATCAGGCGAAAACATCTGGTCTAATATTTACTCCCTAGGCAGCATCGTTAATGAAACTGAAATTTATGTTGTTCAAGCAAACACCAAACTAACTCAATGGTGGGCCACCGGCCATATAGATATCTTAGTTTTAGTTCAAGAAATGGACTCTCCAATTGACAATGGTATTCTTACCGTCTATGCCCGTCAATACACTCAAAGTTACGACCACTTTGAAACCACTGTCGCTTCTGGAGGCCGAAACCCTATTCCTTTTTCTACCAATGATGACATTAACAACGATACTGGCTACCGACTCCTCAACGGCTCTTCCGGCGCCAGTGACTTTGATGTTGCTAACTATATCTATGCTCCCAAAGCTGGCGGCTGGTCAGCCGCTACTAAAAAAGGCGTTATCACCGCCATTGCCGGCGACGCCACTGACCCTGATATCACTTACTACCCTATCGGCGACCTAACTGCTTTTGCTCCTGCCGACATTGTTCAAGAATACGATCCAAGCACTGCCGCTGACGGCGACGGAGACTGCACTGCTGATACTGTCGCTGATACTGAGATAGCCAGCTTATCTGGCATCACCTTCACCTTTGGCGCTGACTCTAAAGACTTAAGTGACGGCAAAGGCGCCAGTCCTTATGACGTCGTTATTGACTGCGGCGGCAACACTTTAGCTGACTTTTATGAATACACTAAATACGTCACTCGTCGAGGCTCTGATACATCTTTAAACGGCGCTAATGGCGAACAATACTACACTCCTGGCACTCATAGAATCTCCTACGACACTCAAACCGCCGACTTTACTGAAGGTGCTACTCTAACTGGCCAAACCAGCGCTGCCACCGCTGAAATAGTTGCTGACCATGACGACGGCACTTCCGGCACCTTAATCATTAAAACTGTTAGAGGTGATTTTGACGACTCCACCCCCACCCCTGAAATCATCCAAGACGATAGCGGTGGTCCTAATGGCTCAGCCACCATCGTTTCTGGCGGCATTGAAACCACTGCCATTATCAAGGCTTCTCCTTTTGGCACCTTTGCTGGTGACCAATTCTTCGGCGCCCGCGGAGTCTGGATACATACCATGCATGCAAATGACGCCAACAATTACCAATTAACTGATTCAGAAAATGTTGCCCACACTCCACCAGCCTCAGTTTCTGTTGAAGTTGGCGGTCTGGAATCAGGCGATCGAGTCACTGTTTTCAGAACTACTGGCGACAATGAAGTTATTGATAAAACCTATATTGTTTCCCACGCCACAGAAAATGCTGCTGGCAATGGCACTTGGGAAGCCAGTGCTGCTATCCCTTCTGACACTCCATCTACTGGTTATCTTAGAATTGTTGACACCAGTCTAGAAACAGAAGAAAGACTCCAATATACAGGCTGGAATGGAGCTATTTTTACTCTATCCGGCACCCATAAAGGCGATTATGGTAGCAGTGACACTGCTTATGTTGGCTACATAGATGTTCAAGCTTCTGGCAGCAGTGCTTCCCAAAGTATTACCTTTGATATAAACCATTATGTTTTAACCAATGTTAGACTCAAAGGCATTATTCCTTTTAAGATTAAAGGTGAACTAGATAATACTGGCTACTCTTCTACTGCTGTTCGAACTACAGATTCTAATATTGAATAACCATTCCCACTTGACACAAGACCTATCCAGCCATACACTTAATTTATATTAATTAAAGGAGGTGAGTTTATTCTATGTTTCGCAATATCGGCACAGTAGAAATTGTCATTATCGCTGTCGTTTTATTACTTTTATTTGGTGCTAAAAAACTGCCTGAATTTGCCCGCGGTCTAGGTGAAGCTAGTACAGAATTCAAAAAATCCTTTAAAGACGAACCTGAAGCCAAAAAAGCTAAAAAAAAGACTAAAAAAGCTTAAATCTTTTAATTTAATTGATTAAAGTTTTTGGATTAAAAGGAGGTGAATAAAAATCATGTTCAAAAATATAGGCAGAACAGAAATCATTGTTATTGCTATTGTTGTTATTATTCTATTTGGTGGTAAAAAGATTCCAGAATTTATTAGAGGAATTGCCAAAGCCATTAGAGAATTCAAACGTGCCAAAAAATAAACTCCCCAGACCTGAAACAACTCTAATCTTTTCTATTTCTGTTGACGGTCGTATCACTAGCCGAGATTCAGATAAACTTGATCCTGATAAAAACTGGAAAAAGAAACAAGGGGTTAGAGGTATTCTTCAACAATTTTATGGAATTACTCAAAGTAAAAATGACTACAGCCTCACTACTGGCCAAGCAATGGTTAAAAACGGAGTCAACATCAAAACCATCCTTCCTTCAAAAAAATCAAAACTTAACCTGATTATTTGGGATCAAACTTCATGCTTAACTACTAAAGGAATAAACTATTTAATCAAAAGTGTCAATCGTCTCATCTTCATAACTAAAGCTAATAATCCTTACTTAAAATCAAAAAAAATACCTAAAAATCTCCAACTAATCTCCTATAAAAGGAAAGCAAATCTAAAACAACTAATCAATCAGTTAAAAACCAAGTATAAAGTCAAAAAACTAACTATTCAATCAGCCGGCACTTTAAACAGTCAATGGATCAACCAAGGTCTAATCGACTATCTAACTGTTATCATCTATCCTTTATTAATCGGCAACAGCGGCACCCCAGTCTTAATCGACACCACTCCGCTCAAAGTTCTTTCTCTTAACTTAGAAAGTTCCCGAGTTTTTGACAACCGCTATCTAGCTCTGAGATATAAAGTTATTAACCCAATCCCGCCCAAACATTAAACAATAAATGAATCAACACTGCTCCTAAAAAACTCCACTTTAACCTTTTTCCACCCTCTCTCACTCCCCAATAAATCAAAATTAAAGTCAAAAAATGCATTCCATTAGTCAATATCAACCTTTTACCTAAACTGCTAAAATTCCCTAAAACATTCATGTTCATTAAATAAAACATCGTCTCAGACATAACCATGCCCAACCCCACTAAAAACACCCAGCTCAATAATCTCTGTCCTGTCTCTTTTTCCTGCTGAACTACCATTCTCATTAACCACAACTTAAACACTTCCTCAATCAAATAAGGAGCTCTAAATACCTGTTCTATTGGCCACAAAATCAAAGGAGAAGCTAGAGCCAGCAAACCAGCTAAAACCGCCCTATCCATAATCTAGACCTTATCCTTCCACAAACTCTTTATTCACCCAGCCTTCAAAAGAATCTCCATCCTCATCAGAATAGTTTATCTTAACCCAATACTCAGTCTCATTTATCAGTTCTACTGTCTTACTATCCCACAACTTAGCCTTTACTTTAGATCTTAATCCTGGCTTACTAAAAACCAATATAGCATCACCATCAGGCACAATTATTTCAACCTCTAAATCAATTCCTCCAACTCTTTCTTCCTCAACTCCTGTTATCTTTTCTACCTCTACTGTCTCTTCTTCTTTTGTCTCTACTATCTCCTCTACCCCTGTTTCTGCTTCTACTTCTACTCCCAAAATTTGACTATCTGCCTCCAGTTCAACTGATTTTGCCTCTGCCAACTTTGGCTTACTAGAAAATCTTTTAATCAACAAACCACTGGTTAAAGCCGAAATCACTGCTGTAGAAAACAAAATTATAAAAAACTTACCCAATTTACTTGGTTGATCTTTTGGCTTTTTCTCTTCTTTGCCTTTCTTTTTCTTCTCAGCAGGCTCTAACTTCATCATCGCTGTCTTTGGTTTAACCATATCTCCGTCTTTCTGTTTAGTAATTGTCTTCATATATAACACTAAAAATACAAATCCAGCCAACAGAATAATCACCAAACCCCAAACCGCTATTGCCTGAACTCCACCAATAAATCCAAAAATCGACCCCACTGATCCAGCATCAGCCACTAAATCTTTTAACCTATCCAATCGCTCATCAACCGCCATTAACTCTATCTGCGCCTCACGATAAGCTCTGATCCTATTTTCCGGAGTAATTGCTCCCTGTTGAGCTAACCAGACTTTATCTAAACTAACATCAATATCACTTTTTAAAGTCGCTCCCTGACCAAAATAAGCTGTTTTACGTAAAGGAGCAATCAACTCTTCAGCCTGATTTCTTAAACTATTAATCTCCTCTTCAGCAATACTCCAATTATCCTCTATCTCCACCATAAATGTCTCTGTAGCTCCAGCCGCCAGCTCAAACTCACCATAAACAAACAAAGACTCTTCATGAGCATCATATTCTAACTCCAATCCCGCACTCATCTTCATCACATCTTCTTCTCTAATTTCACTGGGTAAATAATACTTTAACGGCACTGTCTGGTTGATTATTGTTGATGGATTAATAATCACTGATCTGAAAATAATACTACCCTCTTCCAGCCAAACATTACTGACTGTTTTACCAGCTGCCTGAGCCAATAAGCGTTTATTAGTATCTACCACTGCCTGCAAAGCCAAAACCTTATTTTTCTTATCATATTTCTCCCCAATCTCTTTTGGCTCTAACATAATCAAAGTCTCTGGCAATCTACTGCTGGACACCACTTCATTAGTCAAACCACCAATTATTTTATCTAAACTTCTTTTATCCTGATTATTCCAACCAGCCAGCAAACTAGCTAAAGAGTCAGATTGACCATCCCAAACCTCGATTATCTCAGCAATCTGCTTTACTTCACCAAACAAAGTTAGTTTATTTGAATCATGACTAGTATTTCCTACTTCTGCTTCAAAAGCTTTTAGCTTAACCAAAAAGCTTTTTAATTCTGCTTGAGCTAAACTGCTTTTACTATTTAAGCTTAATTTTGTCACCAAACTTTGACTACTAGCTAGCATCTCTTCTGACTCTTCCACCAGCTCATCGCCATTAAGCCAACTGCCCCAGGATTTTTTCAACCAACGACTTTGTCCTAATATTGAACCTTTTTCTGAATCGCCCATTCCTAATCCTATAGTATCATTAATTGTCTTTACTTCTTCCATAATTTGTTTAATCGATAAATCATCCCATTTCATTGCCAACACCGATCCTTTAGCTTTTAAATATTGAACATCTGAATATATCTCATTAGCTATCTTTTTAGTCTGTTCTATCTTTAAACCTAGATCCTGCTCCTCCCCTTCCTCAATATAGGTTTTAATTATTGGCTTGTTAACCAATTTTTCCAAACTTACTCTGTTAGCTACCACTGAAGAAGCTACTTCATCTACATCAGCTTTCGTAGCCAACGACCCAATAGAAAGAGTTGCTGCTGTTAAAGTCCGCGTTGAATTACTCCAAACATCACCTGCTAAATTAGCAAAAGTGGATAAAGATCGCGTTGAATGATCCCAAATTTCTCCCACTAAATTTCCAAATCCTGTTAAAGTTCTATCAGAATAATCCCAAACATCAGCTGCTGTTAAAGAACTTCCTGCTGCTGCTGACACTACTTCAAAACTTTTATCCAAACATAAATAATAATCATCTGCTCCAAATGGCGATGTACAGCAAACTTGCGACCTGTAAACACCTTCTGTGGTTCCAATTGTAGCATCATAATGATACCAACCATCTGTCTCAGCCGTCATTGCTTCTGCATTTAAAAACACTGTCTCATTCGGATAACGACTTGTTAATGTACAGCTAGCTGTTGCTATCGGTGTATATTCATCATCATATAAAAATTCTCCAAGCACACAAGTTCCACTTACATCACAACTTTGATATTCAGCCGGAATTGCCTTTACCTCATCAACCATTAAAAACATTCCCATTAAAACACTTAAGCTTAGAATGAAAATGTTTATTTTTTTTAATTTGGGCAGCATAAATAAGGTACTTTTTATATCAAATAACTATTTAATAGAACAATTTAGTACTTTCTAATATTAAATACATCTTTTTAATTTAACTCCTTGATAAACTGCGCCTGTATCCAGGCTTTTTGCTTGGCTTCATCGTCAAGATCAACTCTATACCAGCCTGATTCTTTCAAATCATAAAAATATATCTTATCTCCCTCAACAGTTCCTATAATCCTTGAGGAGGCCTTGGCTTCCTTATATACATCTACCTCTATCCAGTCATCCTTCACCCTCAACATTCCCATTGCTTTTCCTTGAGTTTTTGCCGCTGAATCTTCGGGTAACTCCCCCTCAAGAACACTAATCGCCTTATCTACACTGGTATTTAAATTAGATAAACCCAATATTTGATCTCTTCCTTGCTGTTGAGCTTGATATTCCATTAACTCTTCTTTTAAACCAGCTAACTCTTCCAGAACATCTTCTTCCCCACTTTTTTTCTCATTCTTTAATTCTCCCAGCTCACTTTTTAAAGCTGCTAATTCATCAATTTTTTCCGACTGCATTTTAAGTAAAAGCTTCTGCGTTGAATACATTGAACTACTATAAACTGCAATACTCATTGCTCCCACAATCGAACTAAATACCATCACTGTCATTAATCTAGAAAACCAATGTGCTTCTCTCCACCATCTCGCTGGATCATGCCAAATTTTCTTTAAGCTTATAATCATTTTTGTTAACATAAAAATACAACCAATTAATGTAACATACTATATTAATAACCATAACAAATAAATCAATCTGTATCAAGAGGAAGCTAAAAGCCAGCCAAAAAATCATTTGAAATTTTCCAGCTTATAACTTATTTCACTTTTTCATTCATTTTATCAATTCCACTTGATTTTTCTTATTTTAAAAATCCATTATTAAAATTCACTAATTTTTTCAAAATTATTTTACCTTTCTTTTAAATCTCATAGTAATCTTTTATTTCATCTTTTCACCTTGTAAACTCTTGTAAAAACTTGTAAAAAACAAATTAATTCTTTTTCAATTATTTTTCTATTTTTAAATCTTCTTTTATTTTTAACCATCTATTTTAAACCATTTTACCTTTAATCAGTGCTTTTCTGACTTTTTTAAAATCCTAAATACTATAAGGTAAAAATTAATTCTAAAAAATAATATTTTTTACCTTGTTTGAGTATATTTTATACCCTATTGACTCCCCTTCTTATTAATAGCTTAAAAATAATTAGTTTATCTTAATAATACTACTAACAGCCTCTCTATTTATTATAAGATAAAAACATTGTTTTAAAAAACCACTAATTAATTGACATTTTTATCAATTTATGGTCTGATTAAAACAATTGTAAGCTCTTGTAAAAACTTGTAAAAATGAATACTTCTTATACTGTAAAACAAACAGCTAAAATTCTCGGTTTCTCAACTAATTCCGTCTATAAATATCTTAAACAAGGTTCTCTTAAGGCTATTCGTACTCAACCAAAAGGTCGATTTCGTATCTCTAAAAAATCTTTAGAAGACTTCTTGGGTCAAAAACTCCCTCAGAAAAATCTTGTCCCTATTTCTAAATTATCCCTTCCTTCCACTTCCCCTTCTCTTCTTAAACAATCACCAACCCATCATTCTTCTAAATCTAGAAGAACAATACGCTTTCTTCTTATCTTCAGTCTTTTACTTATCATCTCAGATCTTTTTACTACTAAAGACTTTTCTTTTTTATCTCAAATGATTAGAATTATCTTAGCAGCTATTTTTATTATTCTTGCTTACCAGGGCGGCAACTTTAAAAAATCAAAAAATGAAAACTAAATATCTTAGACTTCTTAACAAATTTGTCTTTCTTTATGGAGCTATTTTTGCCCTTGCTTTAACAATTGCCGGCTTAACCAGTGGTTTAAATAAAGCTAATTTTATTACTACTCTTCTTTTTCTCCCTGTCAGTCTTTTTTTCATCTATCAAGCAACTAAAAAAGTTTCTCGCCGCTTCAATTCTAACTCTACTAATATCAAATCCTTTTTTGCCCAAAACGATGTTATTTTATTCATCACTCTTGGTCTTTTTATCTTTATTGTCGCCTTCAGCCTTTTTCGTTCAATTAATCAACAATTACCATGAAAAGAACCATTCTTTCTTACAATCTAGCCATTACTCTCCTCTTAGGATTAACCAGTCTTTTTAATGCTTCTAATTCTTCAGAAATACTCTTTGCCCTTCTTTTTTTTCCTCTGGCTTTTTATTTTGCCTGGCTGCTGGCTGAATCTTTCCGCCGCTCCTCCTTCAATCGCTCTTCTCTCAATATTCAACCACCGCCAGCACTTTTACCTGCCAAAAAGCCTTTAAAAACAAAAAAGCCTTCTTCAGAAAAAATCTATTCTGGCGAAATAGTTTCTCCTTTAGAAGTTAAAGATATTAATCGTCGCCTATTTCTCAAGCTCATTGGTTCTGCCGGCCTCAGTGTTTTTATCTTCTCTTTATTCACCAAAAAAGCCCAAGCAGCTTTCTTTGGCAGTGTCCCTGGTCCTGGTACTGTTGCTCTTAAAGATATCTCTGGTACTAAAATTGATCCTGCCAAACATCATCCTACTGATGGCTATGAAGTTTCTGATCTTGACGATGCCGCTTTACCCTCTTATTATGGCTTTGTTCATAAAACCGGTGCTTGGTATATTATGGAAGAAACCTCTGGCGGTACCTATCGCTACTCCAAAGGCAGCTCTCTTTATTCTACTGGCTGGACCGGCCGAGCTGGTCTAGAATATGGCTATTTTGACGATATTTTTGGATAACATAATATAATATAATAAACTCTAAATTCTATGAAAATCACTGACATTAATAATCAACCAAGAACCTGTGAAAAAGCTTATCCAGATACTAAATTTCCCGGCTACATGCGCATTCAATTCAAAAACCACCATGAATGGTACACTCTTAATGAATTTATTAAATTCAACCCCAAGTTAAAACATCTCACTAAATCCGCTGTTATGCCAGCTAAAGATATCGCTGGCATTGTCTCTTCCAGCGGCAAAGATTTTCTTAAAGACACTAAATACCACTGGAGCGATAATATTTACCTTGGATTTTTCGTCTGGATTTCCAGAGGTAAAGGCGAAGGTCAAAAACGCACAGTCATGAAAAACAACTATAACACTATCTTTATTGATAAACCCTGGAAAACCAAACCCAATGCCACCTCTCAATATGTTCTTTCCCGCAATATCCACAAGGTCAAAGCCATGGGTAATACTTTACCTGAAGAAGAAATGAAAAAATATGAAAAAATGGCTCAGAAAATAAACATTAAAAAAGGACTTAAACCTGCTCCAAAGCAATATATTAAAACCACTCGCAAAAAAAAGGCTAGAAAAAAGGCTAGAAAAAAAACAACAAGATCAAAGCAAAAAAAATCATAATTCATGGCACTTTTATTTAACTTTTATACTCAAATCATCGACGTTGAAAGCCCTCAAGATGAACTTTTAATTCAAGATCTGCTTAATGCTATTCGTGCTCAGGAAGATTCTGAACTGGGTATTGCCTATCCTAAAATCGCTGATGCTGCTGGTAAAGAAGATTTAGGCGGCGGTGTCTACACTGGCATCACCGTCACTCTTTACCCTGATTGGCAGCTAAGATTCTGGCAGGGAGACTACACTGCCACCATTAAAGGCGGCAATGTTGTTGGCGGTAAAGATGGAGATCCTATTGCCTACACAGCCGGAGTTCAAGTCTTACTAGTTCAATCAGCTGCCTCAACTATTGTCACCGGCGGTTCAGTTTTAACCACGGAAGAACATAACAAACTCATGACTGGATTAGACGTTTCCATTCCTGATGCTGTTTGGGATGAAACTCTTTCCGAACACCAAAGTGCCGGCACTACTGGAAAAACCCTTAAAGATACCAAAACCAAAGCCACATTAGCTTCACTTAAATAATCATTATTATGCCTAAATCCAAACCAAAATCTAAATCAAAACTTTCCACTAAAACTCCACCAGCTCTACAAACTCGAGCAACTATTACCAAACGCTATCTCCCTTATTTAAAAGAAGTTCAGCAAAAACTTTTTATTGTTTTAGTAATTTTCTTTATTGCCGCTGCCCTAGGTTTTATCTATTACCAGAAAATCCTTACCCGCATCATGGATATATTCAACCTGCAAAATATCAACATTGTCCTCACCTCTCCTTATCAATTCATCAATCTTTCTATCAACACCGGTCTTCTCACTGGTCTGTTAACTTGCCTACCTTTTTTCTTTTATTATTTTTTAAAATTCATTCGCCCCGCCCTTCGTTCTAAAGAATATAAACTTATCCTCTATCTTCTTCCTCTCAGCATCATCCTATTTATCATCGGCTTCAGCTTTGGCGTCTGGGTAGTTCAATTTGTCATCACTCTCTATTCTAAAACCACTTTGGAATTTTCTATCACTAATCTTTGGGATATCAGTCACTTTTTATCTCAACTTCTCTTTACCAGTATTTCTCTGGCTCTAGTCTTTCAGCTCCCTATTATCCTCACCGCCCTGCTCCGCCTAAAGGTTATTAAACACTCCAGTTTAACTAAAAGACGCCGCTTTATCTACGCTGGCCTACTCCTCTTTGCCGCTATTCTTCCTCCCACTGACATTGTCTCTCTCTTCCTACTTGTTTCTGCCCCTTTATTTTTATTCGAACTTGCATTATTATTTAATCGGCCTGCTAAAATCACTTAAATTAAAAGGAGGTGAAAATAAAACATGTTTCAAAATATCGGCACAGTTGAAATCATTATTATTGCTCTTGTTTTATTAGTACTATTTGGCGGCAAAAAACTTCCTGAGTTAGCTCGAGGATTAGGAACATCAGGTAAAGAACTTAAAAAAGCCCAAAAAGAATTAAAAACCGCTCTTACCGAAGAGGAAGCTAAAGCTAAAAAGGAAAAACCTGATACAAAAGCATAAAATAAACTATGTTAAAAAATATAGGCACAGTTGAAATCATTATTATTGCCATTGTCCTTTTAGTGCTATTTGGCGGCAAAAAAATTCCTGAATTAATTAAGAATTCCGCCAAAGCCATAAAAGAATTCAAAAAAGCCTCTAAAGAAGATTAGCTCTCTCTTTTCAAATTCTCTCCGGCCTAGCTATTACCAACAATCTTTTCCAGGTTGTTCCTGGAGGCCAGCATGTCTGCAATACCAGCTTATGACGACTATTAGGATTAACAATTTCACTGATATCTTTTGCTCCTACTATCTTTTTTTCTGCCACTCTGTATTTATAAAAAGTGTCATTATACGACACCACAATCAAATCCTCTTCCTCTAATTTATTTAACAAGTAAAACACTGCATTAAATCTTTCTACATTAAAATTAAAGTCAGTTGAATGACCAAAAATATACATTGCTCCCATTTCACCCGGCACTGCTGTTCCTGCTGCATGAGCCACTCCCCCTGATCGCCTTAATGCTGACTGGTATTTTTTAACATCACCTGCATCTACATTTTCTGTTACTGATACATTAACAAAAATCTTAGGAATTACTAAACCAAACTGTGATGATATTGGTTCTTCTATTCCAATTTCTTTTAACTGCTGATTAAAATCCTCTCTTGAAGAGATTAAAGCTCCAAATCCTTTACCTCTGCCATATTGTTTAGCTTGCGATCTGTAATTTGTTTCCATCCAGGCACTTGGCCCTATAACCCATGCCAATAAAACCATCACTAACACTATGCCTAAATTAATCAACCAAGCTAAGTCTTCTCTCATTTGAGCCATTTAGACTTAACCAATACTAATAATCCTCCCAATCCTAGCAATCCCACCATAATCCAGGTTGGTGTCCCTGTATCCGGCTGCTTAGGAGGAAAACTCGGCTCTGGACTGGCCTCCGGAGTTGGTGTTGACTCAGGGCTTGATTCCGGACTGGCCTCCGGAGTTGGTGTTGACTCAGGGCTTGATTCCGGACTTGGCTCAGGTTCTACTCCTGGCTCATAAGAAAATATCAGCAAAAAATCATTAAAATCTAAAACCGGATGAACTTCTGGTTCCCAATCACTCCAGCATTGTATAGATTCTAAAGGCTTTCCTGCACTGGCTGCATCTTGTCTTTGCCAACTAACATTATCTCTTGCATATGGCTCTTTTCCGCACGTATTGTCTGCATTAATATTTTTCCAGCCATAAGCTTTCTTTGTATATCCAGACCCCTCAAACACCTCTATATTAATACTATCGCCAGCATCAACTTCTATCCCTGTATCTACTGGATTATTTGACTCACGAACTCTAAAAGATTTTGTTTCACCCCTATGCTTTATTCTTATCAATCTAGTTAAATCATTGTAAATATAATAATAGTAAAACCTTACCTTTCCCTGCTTGGAAAAAACCACATTGCTAGGATTGTTTAATACTGCAATAACTGCTTCCTCTCCCTCCATCAAGCTATTTTTATAAGTCCACATTGATACTACCAAGCTCAAAGTCGCTAAACTCACTGCCAAAGCAATCCATTTCCCCACTGTTAATCTTTTAAACATAGAATCTAGGCTCATCCTAACTTACTTTCCCAAACTTTTCAAGAATTCTTTATTACTCTTAGTTTTTCTTAATCTATCTAGCATTACTTCAGTTCTTTCGCTAGTATCTAACACATCTATCATTCTTCTCATCACTACCACTTTTTCATAATCTGCTTTAGAAAATAATAATTGTTCTTGTCTTGTCCCAGATTTCTGAATATCAATTGAAGGATAAACTCTTCTTTCAGCCATCTTTCTGGATAAGTGCAATTCCATATTGCCTGTTCCTTTAAATTCCTCATAAATCAATTCATCCATCCTTGAACCTGTATCTACTAAAGCTGTCCCAATAATTGTTAATGAACCACCCTTTTCAAAATTTCTGGCTGCCCCAAAAAACTTTTTAGGTGGATACAAAGCTGCCGGATCAAATCCTCCTGATAAAGTTCTTCCTGAAGTAGGAATACTTAAGTTATAAGCCCGAGCCAGTCTGGTAATTGAATCCAATAAAATCAATACATCCTTTCCTGTTTCTACTAATCTTTTAGATCTTTCTAAAGCCAATTCTGCTATCTGCGTCTGCTTTTCAGCTGATTCATCAAAGTTAGAAGCAAACACCTCGCCTTTTACTGATCGGCTGATATCTGTCACTTCTTCAGGTCTTTCCCCAACTAATACTGCCATTAAATGAATTTCTTTATGATTTTCTGCTATTCCTTCAGCAATATCTTTTAATACTGTTGTTTTACCTGCTTTAGGCGGTGACACTATTAAGCCTCTTTGCCCTTTACCAATCGGTGCCACTAAATCAATCACTCTATTAGATAAAGGGGATTTACCCATCTCCAACTTTACTTTTTCATCAGGAAAAATAGGAGTTAATTTGTCAAAAACTGGCCTTTTTTCACCATCTTTATAGATTTTTCCATTAACCTTTTCTACTTTTAAAAGACCCCAATAGCGTTCATTTTCTTTAGGTTTTCTGGCTAACCCTGTTACTAAATCTCCTGATCTTAAACCAAATCGTCTAATTTGTGATGTTGAAATATACACATCTTTATCTGATGGCGTATATTCCGGCCTTAACACTCCATGACCTTCTACAGAAGTATCTAGTAATCCTGACACTTTTTCTGTTGGTAAATCTGAATCTGGAATCACTCGATTATCTACTCTTCCACTAAAACCACCTCTATTCATCCCTGTATTTACAGATTGTCTTATCATTGGTTGTCTAACTGAACGAACTGGTCTAGGTGCCATTGGTCTACTAGCTACCATTGGTCTACTAGGTGCCATTGGCCTAACTGCCATTGGTCTAGGTGCCATTGGTTGTCTAACTGAACGAACTGGTCTAGCTGCCATTGGTCTAGGTGCCATTGGTTGTCTAACTGAACCAACTGGTCTAACTACAACTGAATCCCCTCCCACTAATTCTTCCACAGATGGCTTAGATGCTTTTTTAACTGAAACTACTTTCTTTTTAACTGGCATTATAAACTCCTTTTTAAATACAACTTAAAATACACTCTTCTCTTGGGGAATCAAAACTACACTCACTTTATCAAGGCTCTTCTTTTCTGTCAAGCATTAGTCTCAAAAAGAGAGTGATAGGCCTGCCCAACTTATCACTCTCCATCTGAAACTCTAAGATTAAACTTAGAAATTATTTCAATTAAGAATTGACAAATAAATTATTCAATGATATCAATGTAACTTAGGAATCGACTTTTCTGTCCAAGTCGACCCGCATAAAGAGCATTTCTATTCGAGCTCAATACTACGATAGCGATGCTCTTTTTCTATCCCTTGAAATTTACCAAAAAACCCCTCTTTTGTCAATCCTATAGGAAAAAATAACAGAAAAATGGCTGAACTTATAACAAAAACTACCGCTACTCCTACTCAAGAAAATCACCACTAATCCCCCTCTTAACAATCAATGTGGATAACTTATTTATTTCAACAATTTTACCGCTTGCAACACTGTTTTCACTTGTTCCGGCCCAATTACTCTTGAGTAACCCAACTTCTTTGCCTCTTTAACGCGTTTTTCTATAAACCCTACCCTTCTTATCTCCCCCAAAAGCCCTACTTCTCCAAAAACCGCTGTTTTCTGCCCCAAAACTTTATTTTTAAAACTAGAAGCAATTGCCATACAAATTCCTAAATCAACTGCCGGCTCAATCAGCTTTAATCCTCCTGCCACATTTACATATACATCCATCTGCCCTAAAGACAATCTGCACTTTTTAGTTAAAACCGCTGTTAACAACTGTAATCTCTTCTGATCTACCCCTGTTCCCACTCTCCTAGGCACTGCTAATTGACTAGGAACCACCAAAGCCTGCATCTCCACTAAAACCGGCCTAGTTCCCTCCATAGTTGCTACCACACAACTACCAGCCACATTTTTCTGTCTTTCTTCTAAAAATACATCCGATGGATTTTTAACTTGCATCAAACCTTTATCTGTCATCATAAATACTCCAACTTCATCCACTGATCCAAATCTATTTTTATATGATCTCAAAATTCTAAACTGGTGTTTTTTATCTCCCTCTAAATAAATGACTGTATCCACCAAATGCTCTAATACTTTTGGGCCGGCAATTGTTCCTTCCTTAGTAACATGGCCTACTAAAATAACTGGTATATGAAGCCTTTTAGCCATATTGAGTAATCTATATGAACATTCTCTCACCTGTCCTACACTACCTGCCATACCTGTCAAATCACTTGTACTCATAGTTTGAATTGAATCAACTATTATTAATTTAGGCTTTTTTGCTAAATCTTTAATGCTTTCTATTACTACATCTACATCTACCTGTGCTAAAAATGACAAACCACTATTTCTTTCCCCACCCATTCTATCAATCCTAATTTTTATCTGCTCTGGACTTTCTTCTCCACAAACATAAATAGTATCTCTTTGTTTTAAAGCTAATTGAGTTAATAAAGTAGATTTACCTATCCCTGGCTCACCAGCTAAAAACACCACACTCCCCGGCACTAACCCACCACCTAATACTCTATCTAATTCATCAATATTAGTTTTATCTCTTTCTACTTTCCTAGATTTAACCTCTGATAATCTTACTGGCCTTATTCCTTTAACTCCTCCCCCAAACCCGCCTTTTTTCTTAACTACCAAAGTCTCAACTAATGTATTCCACTCCTGACAACCACCACATTGACCTGCCCACTTAGGACTTTCAAACCCGCATTTCTGACAAACAAACTTAGATATCTGCCTACCCATTCCTATAGTATATCATCCTACTTTACTTCTACTCCATGCATTCCAGCCAAAATATTAGTAGTTTTATCTAACCAATCATTATTTAATCTCTTAGATCTATCTTCAACTTTGTTAGCCCACTCTTCCTTATCTTTGTCTTTTAAAACATCTCCACATACTCTAATCACATCATCAAAAAACCAATCATCATGGTTATATGTCTGTGTTCCCTGATCAATTGCTTTATGAGTATCTACTGTCTTTTCTCTCTCACTATTTCTTACTGCAAATGCCTTACCAGCTTCTTTATTAGCATGATCTCCTGTTAATACAATTACTTTTGCTCCTCTTTTAACCATTCTTTCCACCAAATTAGAATTTTTTTGGAAAAATTTAGATACTTTTTTTGATAAACCTAAAAGGTTTTCTTTACCAATCAATAATCCAGCAAAACCACAACCAGGAATCTTAGCTTTTTTATCTCCACTCTTTATTTCTTTAATTAATCCCAAGATCTTCCCTGCATCCCACTCTCCATGATTATCATGCATGTGTACAGTAACTTCCATATCTAATTTTTCATGAACATTAAAAATAATCTCAATAAACTCATCAATATCTAAACTTTCTCTTGCCTCTAAGGCAGTTTCTGCCAAAACTGGCAGTAAAGCTAAAGAACCTCCTAGTAATTGAGGGCCTTTTTCTTCATAAGTTGCTATAGAATCTGGAGTCTCTGCTTCAAATGGAAAATAGCCTCTATCATCAATACAGCCAATAGATTTTCCAGCTTTCCTCAATCCAGCTTGTATTAACACTAGCCTTTTCTTAAATAACTGACCTTCTAATTCCCGTCCAACCATTTTCTTCCCCTTCATTCTTCCTGGCTATTCACTGATTCTAAATATTCATACAATTCCTTTTCTACCTTTTTCCAATCCCCTTTTTCTTCTTTAATTGCCTTAAATACTAACTTAAAATCAATTAATATTGTGTCATCTCTGACAATCATTCTTGTTTTATCCATATTTACTCCTTTTGAATAGTTTAACACATTATTTATATTCTACCGGCTTCTCCAACAAAGCCAAGGAAAGACTCATTCTTCTATTTTCCGGATCAACACTTTCCACAAAACATTCAATTGTTTGCCCTGCTTTAAATTCTTTCTCTGCTGGAATTTTAGATATATGAATCAATCCATCTACTCCTGGCTCAAAATTAACAAAAGCTCCAAAAGCTGCCAATTTAGTAATTTTACCTTTAACTTTAGCTCCTTCAGAATACTTATCAGTTATTTTTTCCCATGGATCATCCCCTAACTGTTTAATTGATAAATTCAGTCTGCCGCTTTTCTCATCTATTCCAATTACCTTTACTTTAATCTTATCTCCCGCTTTATAATAAGTCCCTGGATTTTCTACTTTTTCCCAAGAAATCTCACTAATATGCACCAATCCTTCCAAAAACAATTCTTCATCAATTTTATCTGTTTTTTTAGTTTTACCTTTTGCAATTTTAGATTTAACATTAGCTCTTACAAATACTCCGAACGGCATAATTCCTGATACTACCCCTTCTAACTCATCTCCTTTTTTAACTAAACCCAATGCTTTCTTTTGCTGAGCTAAAGCATCCTGCTCACTCACTGCTTTTTCAGAAAAAATCAATCTGTTTTTCTTTCTATCCACTTCTATTACTTTCACATCAAACTCTTTATTTTGCAGTTCATCCATCCTTCCTAAATACTGTCTGCCAAATTGAGATGAAGGCACAAATCCTCTCACGCCTTGTATTCTGACAATAATCCCGCCTTTATTAACCTCCAAACCACTTACTTTAACTGACTCTCCTGTTTTTAACAATTGATCAAAAAAGCTCCATTTTTTATCCATCGCTGCCTGACGCAACGATAACAAAATCTGACCTCTATCATTCTCTGGCATTACTACATTTGCCTGCAAAGTATCCCCCACTGCTAAATCACCTATCATATCTTTTGAAATCTCAAATTCCTTACCTAAAACTACCCCTTCTGTCTTAGCTCCAATATCAACCAACATCATCTTCTTGGTTATATCTGTCACTACCCCTTCCACTAATTGACTTCTTTTCAGCCCCTTTAAAACATAACCAGTTTGCTTTAACAATTCCTCCATTGTTTGAGGTGTTTTAACTTTCAAAGTCTTGGACTTAACAGGCTTAACAACTTTCTTGCCTTTTTTCTTTTCCACAATCTTTTTCACCACTTTTTTACCCCGCAACGAGGCTTTACAAGGTTTTACTTTTTCTTTCTTTGCTGCCATGATTTCATAATTCTCCTTTCAAAAGAATAGACGAATTATACTATAATCTAATAAAACATTCTATATATGACTAATAAGCTCATTCTTTCCTGGCAAGATATTGAAACTGATTCTAAAGCCCTCAGTAAAAAAATATCCTTACCTATCGACTTAATTGTCGCTATTACTAAAGGAGGCTTACCTATTGCTACTCTTCTCACCAACAAACATTTAAAAAATCCACCTATCATCACCCTTCAACTTAAGGAAATTAAAACTGAAGAAAAATCTAACTATAAAGCTCAAAAAGTAAAAATAATTTCTCCCCTTAATATCTACCCAATCAAAGGAAAACGAGTACTAATTATCGACGATGTTGCTGACACTGGAGCCACCCTAAAAAAAGCCGTAAATCTCGTTAAAAAACATCAACCTAAAATTCTCATCACCGCCTGCCTTCACTACAAACCTAGAACCACTATCAAACCAGACATTTTTGCCAAAAAAATAGACAATCATGTCTGGATTGTCTATCCTTGGGAATAAAAAATCCCGGCCTTGAGGTACTTTCACTTCAGGTTGCCCCTCAGCTATCATCCCCGCTGCTGCCTTTCACTACTCTGTTCGGCATGGAAAGAGGTGGTACGACAACGCTACAAAGACCGGGAAAATATATTTTATATTTTCTATTTATTTGTCAATTATTGACTCTTAAAAAGTGAAGAGAATGTTTACCGACGATTTATAACCAAAAACCATTAAAGACTTATTCTCGATTGACCGATTAGTACAGCTAGGCTTAATAAGTTACCTTACTTCCACCGGCTGCCTATCAACCTGGTAGTCTCCCAGGGGTCTATATTACTCCGAAGAGTAAAGGGATTCCTTATCTTAGGATGGGCTTCCCGCTTAGATGCTTTCAGCGGTTATCCCGAACCAGTGTAGCTACCCTGCGATGCAACTGATGTTACAACAGGCACACTAGGGACTGGCCCAACCCGGTCCTCTCGTACTGGGGTCAGCTTCCTTCAAGAATCCAACGTTGACTGCGGATAGAGACCGAACTGTCTTGCGACGTTCTGAACCCAGCTCACGTAGGGTTTTAATGGGCGAACAGACCAACCCTTGGAAGCTTCTTCACCTCCAGGATACCCTGAGCCGACCAATTATTCCATCTATTACTAGTGGTATGGACTATATCTTCTCCAAAATTTGGAGGCTGGCGTATGATAAGTTTCAAGTTGAAAATCTTATCTCATCCTTTCGGAATCAGTCTCTACGGGGTCAATCTTAATATTATATTAAAACGACTTCCCACGGTATTAACCTAAATTGTTCATATTTAGGCCTTCACCGTTATAAGCCAACTTTATGACCTCGACGTTCGTTATGGTTAATCGAGGTAGCGATCCGCGCCGTCGCTATGGACGCTTGGGCGCGACTACTCTGTTATCCCCGGGGTAGCTTTTATCCGTTAAGCCCGATGCATTCCACAATGCATTCGAGGATCACTAAGGCCAGCTTTCGCTCCTGCTTCACTTGTGAGTGTCACAGTCAAGCATCCTTATACCTTTGCGCTTACAGTGCGATTTCTATCCGCACTAAGGATACCTTTGCGCGTTTGCGGTACTCTTTAGCAAACCACCTCCCCAGCGAAACTACCTCCCAGACACTGTTCCCGATTTCGTTTCCAGAAATCATAAGTTAGATTTACCTAATTTAACGAGCGGTATTCCACTAACGGTCCGATAAATCGGACCTCCCGCCTATCCTCGACTATTAAAATAAATAAATCAATGTCAAGTCGTAGTAAAGCTCCACGGGGTCTTTTTGTCCTGCAGTCAACAGGCCGCATCTTCACAGCCATTTCAATTTCGCCGGATCAATGGTCAAGACAGTTGTCAAGTCGTTACACCTTTCGTGCGCGTCGGAACTTCAAATTTATCCATTATTGCTAATGGTTCAGACTATATCTTCATTTTGTTATATAACTTAATATTTCACTCTTCAAGTATCGCCGTGCTCCCAATCCATTCATCTTATAAGCTAAATTAATAATCTTAATTAAGCCTTTTTTCTCAAGATGTTTACCTTCAGAAATCTTCAAACAAATTTTTCTAAAAATTTTGTAATCAGCTATTTTCGAAGATAAAATTGGATATTTATCAAAAAAAGGTATTACAGTTTCCATTAAATCTTTTATCGATCTTACTTCAAATTTTAAAGTTTTATCAGCTTGGTTATACCTGATATCACCACATTGAAGTAAATCTTTAAATAAAAATAATGATTCTGATCTATCTTTTCTTTGAGCAACAGCAAAACTTGGTCTAACTTCAACTCCAACCTTAAGTTTTTTTCTAGGAGAAAAGCTAACAATATAACTTCCTTCTCCGTCTGTGTATCCTGATAAATACCAACTCAACTGTTTCTTATTCATAACAAAATGCTGACGTATTATAGATATTGTAAATTTAAGTTTTCGCTTAGTAATATCTATCTCTCCATAAAGGATCAGTCGTTACAGGGTCATATAAACAAATAGTTTATAGTGGACTTCCCTCGGTATTACCTCCATCATAATACGAAATTTTAACGAAAGTCAATACTCTCGTTGAGGCTCCACCGATATTAGTCAGTTTTTAACGTCGGGCTCGTTTTTTCCCTTACCCGACAAGGTACTTCGCTACCTTTGGACTCTTATAGTTAAAGCCGCCATTCACCGGGGCTTCGATCAAAGGCTCATCCCTAAGGAATCACCCTCTCAATTAACCTTCCGGCAGTGGGCAGG
>Ga0114923_10000203_pt1 | contig 47936 bp, 50 predicted proteins | sample SumtaG_FD_89578 | JGI IMG/M metagenome (GOLD analysis project Ga0114923, IMG submission 89578) | Deep subsurface microbial communities from Indian Ocean to uncover new lineages of life (NeLLi) - Sumatra_00157 metaG | ecosystem: Environmental > Aquatic > Marine > Oceanic > Sediment | place: near... | reverse complement strand
TGAGAGGAGTACAACCATTGAGCCAGACACTTGAGCCACGCACATTGAAAGTAATGCTCAAGCAGGAATTCCGCAATATGATCCCTGATGTGGTTTGGGAGAATGTGTATCGAACCGACGAAGCACATATGATCGCCGAAGATTGCGACCTTATTAAACTTGCGTTCTTCAATGACCAAATGATTTCACTGAAGGCACGTATCTCACCGAGAACCCCAGACAACGAGACGTGCATCGAAATATTGTGCGATGACTTCGAGGAATGGTGTGCAACGGCTATTATGACGTGCGACGCGGGGGAGGACATTTGGGAGCGCCCAAAGTCCGAACAGTCTCAGGCTTCACAGAATTTAACCGCAACGCAGGTAAGAGCCATGCAGCAGCAATCTCAGCAGCAGTTTCAGCAAGCTCTGGCAGGCGGGTCCTTTGGGTCGGCGGGTCAGGTTCAAGCGGGATTCGGTCAGGGGTTAGCGCAAGGATTAGCGGCTGGCGGATTACTCCCCCTTATAGGTGGCAAGTAGATGGCTGGTCCAGAAGCGAAAGTGAAAGCGCGTGTCAAGAAGACACTCAAGTCGTACGGCGCATATCAGCACTGGCCTGTGCAAACTGGTTACGGCGCTGCGTGTCTCGACTGTCACGCCTGTTACAAAGGCATCTACTTTGCAATTGAAACGAAAGCGCCGGGTAAGCACCCCACACCCCGACAACTTTTAACGATTGACGACGTTGAGAACGCAGGTGGTAAAGTGTTCGTAATCGGCGAAGCCCTGATCGGTGCTCTGTATTCAGGTGAACGGGAATTACTGGAATGGCTGGAGGAAGAAGCTGGTCCCAAAAACCGGGCACCGGGGACATGTGAGCACGGCAACAAGGTAGGGGGAAACTACCGCTGTACGTGGTGTGATCCGCTCTGATGACTAAACGCCCAATCATAACTGATGGCATGATCCAGTTGCCGAGCAGCCAACAAGTTGGGAACTTGATCGGTGCCGGAACGATCGCGCATACGATTGAAGTGACACGTCTGTTACGAAATCTGGGATACACTGTCCCGGCCCCCATCGTTGCGCAGTATCCATGGCCCGACAACCCACCACCCTTCCGTACCCAGAAGATCACGGCGGCTCTGCTCACGATGAACCCAAGAGCATATGTACTCTCTGAAATGGGGACAGGTAAGACAAGGGCCGCGCTGTATGCCTGTGATAACATGATCCATGAAGGCTTGGTAAAGAAGGTGCTGGTGGTCGCACCGCTATCGACTCTCACACAGGTGTGGGATAGAGAAATCTTTCAGTACTTCGGCTGGCACTCGGTCGGCATCCTGCACGGTACGAAAGCAAAACGACTGAAGGTGCTCACCGAGGATCACCAGTTCTACGTAATCAACCACGATGGCATTGGTGTGATTCTCCCTGAACTTATCGCAATGAAGTTCGACGTGGTGATTCTCGATGAAGTCGGTGCGTTCCGAAACAAGCAAACGAATAAATGGAAGAAGGCTGCGAAGCTGATCGCGAGGGTTCCCTACGTGTGGGGTATGACTGGTTCGCCAACACCTAACAACCCGACTGATGCATGGGGTCTTGCAAAGTTGCTGACTCCCCGTCGCGCTCCGAAGTTCTTCAAAGAGTTCCAACGCAAAACCATGACGCAGATCACACAGTTTAAGTGGATCGCCAAGTCCAACGCTAACGATCAGGTGTTCGAAATGTTGCACCCGGCAGTGCGGTACAAGCGTGACGATTGTGTTGAGCTACCACCGGTCATTTACAAGACGATCGATGTGCCACCTTCCAACCAGATAGACATCACGTATAAGAAGATGATCGCCGCTGCCAAGGCTGCGTTCAGGGAGGGGCTGATTACCTCGGCGAACGAAGGCGTCCTCTTTATGAAGTTGTTGCAGATCGCCTGCGGATGGGTGTACACAACCGACAAATCCGTTGTTCGATTAGACAACACGAGTAGGGTAAATGAACTGTTCGATATTATTGATCAGTCGCTTGGCAAAGTGATTATCTTTGCTGACTTCACGCACGCAGCTACAGAGCTTCACCAACGCCTGTATACAAAGGGCGTCGACTGTTCGTTGATACACGGCGGCATCTCGAAGAAACGACGTGATGAAATCTTCACCGGGTTCCAACTTCAGACTTCCCCACGCGTGTTAGTAGCACACCCGAAGTGCATGAGTCACGGCCTGACGCTTACGGCAGCAAATACGATTGTGTGGTTCTCACCAACCACTTCACTCGAAACTTACGAGCAAGCGAACGCACGAATTACACGGCCCGGACAGAAGCATAAGTCCATGATTATTCACTTGACTTCTTGCCCTATCGAGAGCAAGATTTACAAACGCTTACAACAGAAGGCGAGTCTACAAGGCGCACTTCTGGATATGTTTGACGACAACTAAGGCGAACACCATGATACAAAATTGGCTCTCCCGTTGGCGCTTGCGCCGCATCATCGCAGCACTTTCTTACGCAACCAATTATGGACTTAAAGACGAAGTAAAAGAATTCGCAGAGTCCCTCGAAGCAACGTCCATGATGACACGTGGACTAAGCATGAAGAAAGGCACACCAGTCACGATCAACGCTACTCGGGAACAACTCGATTCGTTCATCACCTACATGACTCGGTTACACGGTTCCAAGCTATCTCTCTGGCATCGCGCCCGTATCGGCTTGGCAACACTCGCATTCTCAGACAAGCGTGTGCTTGGTGAAACCCCAGAGGAATTCATCAAGCGCGAGCTTCCCAAGGCCAAATCGTCAGCCGACGATAGAGTCATCATCACCAACCACAGATAGAGGCGACACTATGAGCATGGAACAGATGAAGCTGCCCGAACTGATCGATAAGTACGTCCAGATTCGTGACGCAAAGGACGCAGCAAAGAAAGTATTCACTAACTCAACACAACGCATGACCGACGCACTTGTTAAGCTCGACGGTCTGATCCTAGCCGCTCTCGATAAAGAGGGCCTTGAGTCGGCACCGACCGACGCAGGAACAGCGTACAAGAAAAACCGTTCGTCGTGTTCGGTCAAAGACCGCGACGCATTTTATAACTTTGCTGTCAGCACTGGTAACCTCGAAGCTATCGACATGAAAGCGAACGCGAAAATCGTTCGTGAACTGTTAGACGGTGGCATCGACGTTCCCGGCGTCAAGTACAGCGAATCCATATTTATTGGTGTAAGGAGAGCAACATGACCGGTACTGATCTAGTAGCCGCACGAGCAAACCTTCCTGCCCACTTGCAAACTGCATCTGCGGCAATGGAGGGGAGGAAAGAGTTCTCAGGTGGGGTGCACTCGGGTTTCCCGATCATCTCTTACCGAGGCCGTACATGGCGAGTTCGTCAGGGCGGCGAGGAACAAGTCTATTTGGACGACGAGGAAAACGCCGTACAGTCTGTCGAGTTAATTCTCATTCAGTCGAGTGAGTTCTTGGCGAAGACGTACTACAAGGGCAAGTACACCGAAGGCGACACTGCCAAGCCAGACTGTTGGTCTGCTAATGGCCTGAAGCCTGATACGGATGTACCAAACGCGATCAACGCGGCCTGCGCATCGTGCCCCATGAATGTATGGGGATCGAAGACAACTGACGAGGGCAAGAAGACACGCGCCTGTCAGGATGTGCGTCGTGTCGTTGTTCTTTTCCTGCATGAGTTGGAAGCACTCGTCTCTGGCGAGAAGAAGCTCGAAGACCTTCCCACCATGCTACTTCGCATTCCACCAGCGAGTTTGAACCCGCTGAAAGAGTACGCTGAGATTAAGCTAGGACCGAAAGGGTTGTCGCCGTACATGCTGTCAACCAAGATCGGGTTTGATACTACGGTGTCGTACCCGAAGCTGTCTTTCAAACCGGGCCGCTTTCTCAACGAAACCGAGTTTGGCGCTGTGGAGGAGCTTCGCGACTCCGATACAGTTAGGCGTATCCTTGATACGTCTGCCGAGCACGCGACTGGGGGAACTACCGATGACGATAGCGATGCAGCCAGTAGCGAGTCGAACGCGACCGCAGAAGCATCAGAGTCGGCTCCCCCGGAAGCGTCTAACACAGAGGAGCAGCATTTCTCTGAGTCGACAGACGACATCGCCCCAGCCCCAGAACCAAAACGCGCTGCGGCAGTGGAGGAAGATGCTATTGCCCCCGCACCGGTAGCGCCGGTAGTACAACCCCCCAAGCCAAGGGCCGCGAAGCCCAAGGCTGAACCGTCAGAAGTGAAGGCACCGGAGGGCGTGTCGCCCGCCACTGATGCTGACATAACTGACATGCTATCTTCGATCCTCGATTGATAGCGCCGGGGTCGGTGAGGGTCCTCCCCCTTACCGGCCCCAATTTTTAGTGGGGTTGTAATGGAAACGAGAGAATTTCTAAAACGAGTTGTCCCGGACGGGAACATCTGCATCGCGGATCACGTGAAAATAGAAGACAAGAAGGTCTTCATTCATTACACGATGACGCGACACGATGTTGCTGCAAAGCTGGCGCTCGATCTCGATTCCAAAGGGCACACGATCTACTATGCCCTCGCATCCTTCAAAGAGACATTCCTAACTCCGACTGACAAGTTGCGTGTCAAGCGCACGGCGAAGAACGTCAGTCACCTGAAAGCATTGTGGCTCGACGTCGATAACAAAGATTGCCCTGATGGTTCAGCCGTCGCCGCGATTAAAGAATACCTGCTCGCTACGAAGATGCCCCGGCCATCGTTGATGGTTAAGTCAGGCAACGGGATTCACCTGTACTGGCCGCTCAAGGAGGCCATCCCCGTAGCTGAGTGGTTGCCGCTCGCTGAAGGTTTGAAAGCCGACTGCGTTGCGCATAACTTCCCCGTTGACAGCGTGTGTACCAGCGATAGCGCACGAGTATTGCGACCACCCGGCACCCACAATCGCAAGGACCCCGACAACCCACGACCTGTGACACTCGTGTGGGAAACCGACGAAGACTTCGATCCGAAAGAACTGGCGAAGTGTCTTCCCTTGGTAAAAACTACCAGCATTCCCGCACATCTGTTAGGAAAAGCGGTCACGAATGAATACTCAGCCAACCAGAACTCACGCAAAGCATATACCAAACAGGTGATAGGTAACTGTGCTGTGCTACGGCACATTATGGTGACGGGCGGTGCAGAACAGTCCGAGCCTGAATGGAATTCCACGCTCCTGTTTCTAAAATATCTCGACGGCGGCGTGAAGCTGGTTCATCCGATGTCATCGAGGCACATCGCCTACGACTACGACGCCACTGAAGAAAAGTGGCAGCAGAAACTCGCCGCTGATACGACCGGGCCGACGAAGTGCTCGACGTTTGAAGGCTGGCATCCAGCATTGTGTCAAGCGTGCCCCATATACAAGTCGAAGAAATCGAAGACACCCATGGCGCTCGGGTACGTTGACCCCACACCCCCACAGGCCGAGGTACCCAAAACGGGTACAGTCATACCTAAATTGGGAACAGTGCAGGGGTTGGTCGGCGACTATCCTAACAACTGGAGGGCCATGCCCGGCAATGACGGTACCGAGCGTAAGGTATTTGATAAAGAGTCTGCGGAGTGGGTATACGAACGGGTGCTGAAGCGCACATGGCGGCTGATGCAGGCGCAGAAATCCACGAACACTGGAGACTATACATACGTACTACAAGCGAAGTCGAAGTCGGGCAAGCCCATCGCCATTGAAGTTCAAGGTGGTGACTTGTGGGGCAGCACGAAAACGTGGGAGACTCTCAGCATACGTGGCGTACCTCTAACTACAGACGAGCAGAAACATTGGAAGGACCTCATGGCTACTTGGTTACAGAAATTGCAGGACGAAAACGCGATACTTGATACCACCGATCAACTCGGGTGGATCGAGAAAGTGGACGACAAGGGTGACAAGAACATCATTGGGTTCGCCTCTGGTGGTGCTGCATTCTTCAAAGATGGGTCGATCAAGAAAAGCGTCGTTACCGCGAACCACAAACACAAGGGTATCGCTGACTATTTCATACCCGTTGGGAAAGCTGACCGATGGAACGATGTCTTTAACTTCTATAACGAGCAGGGGTTGGAGCACATCATGGTCATGCTCGCTTCGGCGTTCGCTGGACCGCTGATCAAGTTCACTGGGCAGTCGGGTGCGATCATGGCTATCGTTTCGACTGGCACGAGTGCTGGTAAGAGCTTGTCATTGGAGACTGCCGCCGCTGTATGGGGCAACCCGAAGCTCGGCACGATGACGCTGAACGACACATCCACAGCCGTGAAGAACAAGGTAGCGTACCTACAGAACTTGCCGGTGTATTGGGATGAAGTGAGAGGGGACGATCGCTCGCTGCACGAGTTCGTTCAGACAGCTTTCCAAGTCACGCAGGGAAAGGACCGTGAACGCGCCGATCGCAGTGCTCGAACAATTGCAGCACAGACTTGGCACACGATGCTGATATGCACCTCGAACGAATCAGTCTTTGATCTCGCGGCAAGTGAGACTGGTGCTTCTGATGCAGGTGTATACAGGATATTTGAGATTGCCATTTCCGCTAACCAACGCCCTGTCGCTGACCCACGTATCGCCAGCATGGTTGCCGAACTCCAGAGCAACTACGGAATGGTTGGACAGGATTACGCTAGGTACCTCACCAACAACACAGATAAGGTAGCACGTAAAGTAGACGAATGGCGTATCAAACTTGAGGGCCACTTCAAAGCGGAAGCAGCAGAACGCTACTGGATCGCTACGATGGCTACGCTGATGGCCGGTGCTGAAATGGCGAACATAGCGGGGTGTGCCAACTTCGATCTGATGAAGCTGATAAAGTATTTGCAGAGAAAATTCAAACAGCTTCGCGCCCGTGTTGGCTCCGCTCGCAGTGCTACTGATCCGAAAGAACTACTGCTCGCGTACATGATGCAGCACCAACACGAACGGCTCGTCGTAGAGAATCTACGAACGAGTGCTGGTGGTAAATATGAGCCAGTCATAGTTGGAAACCATTCACACCTACGGAAGCTCACGTACCAGATTGGTCAGCAGCAAGGCAAGCTGCGGGTAGCTAAGGGTGACTTCAAACGATGGCTCTATAAGACGCGGCAATTAAACATGTCGGGTGATCTGGAGCAACGTTTCAAACTCGAAGCCGGTATGTTTGAGCACAGGGCAACCCTTGGGGCCGGAACATCATGGGCGATGTCCCGTGCTATATGCTACGACTTCAATATCGAACTGGAAGACCTCACTATAGGAGAGGACGATGAAAGTCACAATTGAGCACAAAAAAGCTGAGGCATCTACGGTCCTTGAAGACGTGAACGTCGTTACGAGGCATCCCGAATATATATACGTTCGGAGGGGGGATGAATCGTGGACGTACCCATGGCGAGTCGTCCTATCTGTACATATAGAAGACTCAAAGGCTGGGTAATGAGTAAATTTATTGAGCTACTACCCTTCTGGTTCTACCTCGCGGGGTCATTGTGCTTCGCCATTGGAACCATCATTATTATATGGAGAGCACCATGAAACGAGCGATATTAAGAACAGTAGCACTGCTTTCACTGGCAACCCTCGTGTTTGCAGTGGACTTCGATATTTCCTACGTACCACCGGATTCGTATACGGATAACGCCCCACTGCTGGAGCAGGAGTTGGACTTCTATACCCTCTACTGTGATGGTACGGCAGTTCAGAACTTGGACTCGATCATTGGTGACTGGCAACGAACCATTACGATAGTGGAACCGGGTTCGCACAACTGTGTCCTGACCACTACGACGCTCGATGGCGTGGAGTCTGGGCCGTCGAATACCAAAGTTTTTATAGTGGGGCCGAGAACACCCCGCCCCCCAGTTCTCCTATAAAGAAAGGATCAGGTTGCACATCATGGATAAAATGACAGTCATACCCCACGGCGACACTGCTGTTTACTATCAACTGCCGGAAGGCGCAGCGGAAATGCAGGACCTCATTGAGCACCTGAACATGAACTTCGCTCAAGGGAACATATTCAAAGCTATATATAGGCTGGGACGCAAGGAGGGAACCACTGATATTTATGACCTGAACAAAATTATTTGGTATGCTCAACGCGAAATTAAACGCCTTGGAGCAGAGCAATGGGTAAGCGAGAACGAAGCCCCGAGTACTACAGGAAGTACCATGGAACGCCTAAAGCGAAAAAGCAGAGAGCGGCGCGGAACAAAGCCCGGCGCGAGGCGGAAAAAGAAGGCACCGTCAAAAAAGGTGACGGTAAAGAAGTAGATCATAAGAAGGCTCTGTCCAACGGAGGTTCCAATGCCAAATCAAATCGCCGCGTAGTGACGCGCAAGAAAAACCGCTCGTATAAGCGAGACGCCAATAACCGCCCCATCTAGGAAAAACCGCTTCGTGAGAGGGGCTGTGCCAAACGATCGACACTAGCCCCTTACCACGACACCCCCTTTTTACGACTCAAAACGCCATGACCCATCGATGATGGGGAGGATGGCTCGTTTGCCATTCGCGTATAGAACCACGTGTGCTTGTAGCCAGCTTGAGGGGCCACTGTTGTACTCCAACTTCAGCGGAGTGCTAGTGCCGGTCTGGTAACAGCCTTCCTCGATACCGGGCGTATGGCTGTGCCCTACGATCGATTTGACACCGATGCGTCGGAGGTTCATCCGTGAGCCCCGTGATCCGTTGGGTCCCATGTCGCCATGCATCGATAGCTCGACACCACCGAGCATGAAGCTCTCGTCACGTTTCAGACATGTGATAGGAGCCTTACCCTTCCATTGATCAACCCAGTACGTGAAAGGATCGATCCGTGACATACCACTATCAGTCATGTGTGTGGAATCGACCATGACCTTCGCAGTCTCCAGATAGAAGCTGGCATTGTCCGGGTCCTGTCGCCAGTCGGTATCGATGATCCACCGGGCGAAGAAGTTGTCGTGGTTGCTTGGGATTATGACAGCCTTTCTGCGCCTGATAACGCGCTTGATCCACTTAACATCATCCTCGACCTCGCGCTTAACAAGGTGCATATCGACTCCTCGCTTCGCGATCTCGCTGAACGGGTCCAGTCGATGATGCGGGTTGCGAGCATAGCCATCGTGTAGATCATGGAAGATAAGGTGCTGCGGATCGAGTACGTCGACCATGCCGCCTTTTACATACGTGCACCTCTCTACCTTGGGATCGATGAACTCGCGGTGCGTATCACCGAAGACTAGGGCAAGGGCAGGATCAGCCTTCGCGACACCAGCGGGTGAGTACTCGCGATCGATGTCAATGAACGATCCATTCCTCGTCGCATTGATGTGGCGAACGAAGAACTTCTTGCCAACGATCTCGACAACAAGAGCAGCGAGTGTGTGATGGAACTCACCAACTTTACCAGCCTTCGTGTCGGTGTAGTTCTTCACTGTGCACGCGCCGGTAGTCGCCAAGATTTTCGGGAAGCGACCGGCAGGGACAGGGATGACTTTCATCTGCACCTTCGTATGTCCGATGATGCCTGACTCACCCTCGGTCAACGAGTCGAATCGTGACAGCGGTTGGGCAGCGGTCGGCTGTGTCTTGACATCGGCAACCAGTACCAGATTCTCGTTGAGCTTCTTACGCTGGTTATAAAGAAACGGCTTAAGCGCTGGGTCCCAAACCTCTGCGTTTTCCTGCGATTTCGTCCACCGCGACGTGGCGTTCTTGTATCGAAGCGGTATGACCACTAGCTCTGCGCTGTTGTAGTCGCAGTAATTCATCAGGGACGCAAAGAAGTTGTCGTGGATCGGCGTCGCGTTTTGCGCGCTTGTGATAACGAAACGCTTGATACCTGTCAACTTTCTCGCGAACCGGGGATTCTGATCAGGCTCTCTCGCATCACCCGCTTGATCTCGGTACGGAGCGTCGGGGTTGGTGGTTGAGTAACAGAACTTGCGGTCACCACTAACCACTTTGCTACAACTGTACCGCTGCTTACCAGAAGGAGTAAAACCGTCTTTCGCAAGCGACTGGCGCTTACACTTGGGACACTTCTTATTCGTCCCGGTACGGGTCGGCGTATTTTTCGTAGAACCTCGCTTTGCGTTCATCTATGTTTGCTCCATATCGTTCGAACCTTGCTTCACGCACTCTCTGCGCTCGCCGATTCTGTAGTAGCGCCGAGACGGTAATTCGCTCGGCTGGGTTGCTGCGATTGAATGTCTTAATATCTGCCAACACTCCGCTGCGATCTGCTGTTGATGCGTCACGGAACCTTCGCATTAGACCAATGCGGCGATCGATGTTGTAGCCCTCTACATCTTTGAGGATGTTCTGCGCTTCGTAAGCCTGACTTATGTCGGTCGGCGCAAACCCGAAGAACTGCGCCATCACTTCACCGACGCTCATCTCAGATGCAGGGATCACCGTGTCACCTGCGTTATTCACCAGACCCTCATTATAGTACCTTCCGGCCCGCATCACATCTCGGGCGATCTTCGGCATCATCGTTTCGAGTCCGCGATACACATCACCATCCATGATCTTCCCAGCACCCGTTGCAAACTTGAGCCCTTGGTTGAGTGTTGCGCCACCGAACGAAGCCACCATGCTACCTAACACGCTTTGGGCATTGTCACCACGGAGATCAACGAAGTACACAGTACCCATTGACATACGCGTTGAGAGATCAATACCGAGTCCTGCCGGAATGCCCTTCGAAATAAACGTGGCCGCAGTGGTTCCAAACGCACTGTCTGCAAGTGAAGCGACCATGCGATCGTAGCTGCGACCAGAGACGGCGTTGGTGAATGTGTATGGCTCGTCTTCGTCACCAAAGGCCATCAGCGTCAGACCGAATGCCCACTTGATCGGCTGGAGCATCATGCCTGTCATACCGCCAACGGCAGCGTGGGTTCCAATCAAACCGAGCAGAGCGCTACGCGCTTCTGACTTCTCCATGACACCCGCCTTCACCATACCCTGATAGTTGCGTATCAAGTGTGCGTACATGTGCTGCGGCCACTGCATGAACTGGAACAGGAGTGGTGCTTTCTGGAAGACCGGTGGCTTATTCTCCGCTGAGTAGTTGAACTGTGTTTGCGACACCATCTTACCAGCGTAGTCGCGGGCAGCTTTGACATCGCCAGTCTCGTTGAGTTCGAGTTGGTACGCAGCCAGCGCCGTCACGACACGGTTATTCACTTCAGTCAGGTGAGCCATGATACGTGACGCATCTATGGTTTTATCCCAAGCAGTCTTCTTCTTGCCTACGGCGATGTCACGCATCTCGGTAAACACATTGATGTCGATGATGTGGTTGGCACGAAGGTACTCAAGAAGCTCGACGTAGCCCTTTGCATCGGCTCCGTATTCCGACTCCAACCGCTTCTCGATCTGGCGAATGATGTTGAACGTTTGCTCGACGCGTGCTGTATCACCACCGAACGCTGTCAGCCCGCCCTTCATCTCGGCAGCTTCCCTAGCGAGGTCTTTGAAAATCGCACTCTGGAACTGCTTCATAGCTGACGCACTAGCCATCCAACCATGACGTGCGCCCAGTGTTGGCAACGTGACTAACCATGGTTGTGACGCATTGATCGCCCAGTACGACGGCGACGCCAGCATGAAGAAGTGAGTTGCCTCGATGCTCTTGGAAACGAGCTTATTGCGTGTAGGCAGATCGGCACTGAGCGCATCGCGTGATCGCAAATGCTTAACGACTTCGGTCAGCTTGGCACCTTCGGTACCGGACGGACTTTTAGTTCTGGTAGCTACGTCATACATGTCACGTAGCGACTTACTCATCTTCCAGCCGAACTCAAGCTGGGCCGTGTAGTACGACGCCTGCTTCGCATAGGTTGCGAGGTTGCGGTGTTGCAAGTCGTAACGCACGCCCTTCCGATTCTTCCGCTTGATCTCGTGCTTACGGAACGACTGTTCGGAAAGGTTGCGTAGGTAGAAATTCTTGATCGCTGCTTGTGCAGCGTTGTTCCCACTGAGCGTCTTCAGTATGCTACTGAGCGCTGCGTTAGATTCTATCGCCTCGTGGGTTTCCTTCGCCAGCCGCTTCTGTGTATCGAAGAAATCATCGGCTGTAAGATCATTGCTCGGGTCCGCCACCATTTCGTCTCTCAGTGTTTCCACTTCAGAGACAGACTCTCCCATGATGAATACCCGCTCAACCGTGCGCAATGCAAACTTCCCTTCCTCTGTTGGAAACACTCCTACATCGAGCGTTGGGTCATCAGAGAGAAGCTCGGCTCGTTTCGCCATTGCTTCCTTTCGATCCTCGTAAATTACGTCTTCCCGTGCCTTCTCAGCGAAAGAGATGTCATCACCGTATCGCATCATGGGCATGTAGATTCCTTGGCGCTTACGCGGCACCATGGACATCTTATAAAGTGTGTCAAGTATGTCGCGCTTGCCCCCCTCCTCGAAGAACTCTGATAACGCTCCAGATAAATCCTCGCGGGTCTTCAGCTTCTTCAGTTCCGCAATGCTGAACTTCTTCTCGAATTCCTCTGTTGACAGCGCAGGTGTGTCACTCGTCGATAGCATACCGCGCAACGCCGACTGCATCAGGAACATGGTTTCTGTTTCTAACGCATTGGCGTAATAGTCGAGCGCATCATTGAAGACAGCCTTGCCTTCTGTTGACAGTGCTGAATACGCACTGTGAAGCCGCTGGTGATCCGCGTGTAGCTCCTCACCAAGATGCGCATTCGCTTCGTCGGTCACTGCAACACGTGGGTCGATCGTCAGTAGCGACGCTTCAGTACCAACCTGCGAAACCGCGAGAGCATCTTCAGGGTTGGTTGTTTCGAGTTTAGTCCACCTGCCAGAAAGCTCTTGCGGTACTTCGAGATGCATCGCAGCTTTAGCGTTACGGCGGCGGAAGGACTGGTCGTACTCTTGAATCAAGTCACGGCCATTCAAAATTAGCTTACCAGTGAACCGCTCGACAAACTGCTCCATCGATGTGAGCGCCAAGATTGCTTTGTTGCCCTTCTCACGCACACGTTGGAGAATGCCACTGGTGCCTATGAAGCGCTCTATGAACGGCATCGCGATGTCGCGCAGCGGTGTATCGTAGGCTTCCATGTCCAAGGACTCGCTACCCCCACGAGCTACGCCAGCACCTTCAAACACCTGTGCCTCAGTCGACATGAATGCGTCAAGGAGGTTGTGAACCTCTGGTACATTACCCCACCCCAGAATTTCAACGATGGCGTCTCTGATACGCGCCCATGCAGACGCTAGGAAGGTGGTTGCGCCTTCCATCTCTACAGGTACGTCGCGCAGGAAGTCTTGCATATTCTCGTCAGCAAATACCTCCACGACGAACTCATCGATCGGCGCGAGGTCGCCTGCTGCGTTGGTCAGTTTCAAGCCAACTGGAACAGTGCTGGCACCGAACTGACGCGCCCATGCGTGGTGAGCCGCCGCACGAATCTGGAACATCTGGTTACGCAGCGGTGTGCTATGCGCTAACGAGCGATGCGTAGCGGCGTGCAATGTCTCATGTAATATGGTGTGTATCGCTTTCGCACCGGTCATCGCACTCTTGTCATCACCCATGCGACGTCGGTTCAGATACGCACGGTTAGTGCTTGGGTCAAACACACCGTAGTTGTTACGCTTCTTGCCGTGGAACTTCGTCCCTGCCCAATCGAATTGCAACGTCACATCTGACATGCCCATCGACTTCAGCTTAACAGCGAGGCGATGATAGAAGTGGCTTTCAGGCAGTGCTTCGGTGATTGCATCGAGTACGTCGCCGATATTCGCTCGTGAATACTTGTCACGAATCATATCACCTACGACACTGGCAGCATTATCTAAGGCGGGTGTGTTTTCTTCGAGTGCAAGTTCCTCCAAGAAGAACTCTCTGTTGTTCTCCTCGACGAGTTCTTCCATGCGCTCGGCAGCACTCTGTTCGCCGGGCCGTGGGGGTGCAACATCCATACGCCGTGCTACCGGCAGTAACTCACGCGGCATCGCTATGTTCATACGTGCGACACTCGCTTTCGCATCGGCCTTATTCATCGTATGCGCATCCAAACGGGGGCCAACGAGACGATAAGTTCTTGACCTGAAACCACCCATACTGATACGACCTATACCCGGAGACACATCCGTCCATGCACCGATCTTACGCAGGCCACGAATGAAGCGTTGCTCCTGTCGCTTGATGCCGGTAATCGTCATCTTGGACGGTGCAACCATATCCTTAAACCTTTGGAGCAACGCCCTTGCTGTACGTATATCCTGAACCGCTCTACGGTTCTCGGCAGTCTCTTGGGCTTCGCGAATCGCTGTCGGGCTAACGGCCTTGCTCACCCCTTCACTCACTGGCGATATTCGCGCACCAACGAGAACCTTACCACTCACGTCTGTAACGGGCGAATCCACGGTTATACGCGGAGTCTCTACCCCGGCGTGGCCGTATGGATCAACACCCTTACGTTGTTTCTTGCGGAACCACTCACGAACACGTGCGTTGTATTCAGCAACGCTCTCACCCTTTTTCTTTACAGGCTTCTTCACATAGACCGGTGCAGTGGGCTGGGTCGGCGGCTCGGCAGCTTGACTGGATATACCGAGCTTGGCTTGGAAGCCCGGCCCCAATAAATAATCACTCGGCGAGAAGTCTTCGACAATGACATCGCCGTCCGAGTTGAATTTGAAACCATAGTAGGTAAGCTGCGCCTTCAATGGTTTGTAAAAAGTATCGGTCGGGTAACGTTCTGTCATCTTACGATACGTACGCATCGCATAACGCAGTGCTTCGACTTCTTCAGTCGTCGGTGTGTAGTACGCATTCTTGGAGGGGTCTGCTGCGTTGTACTGCGCTATCTCGCTGAACTTGCGGAAGATTGGATTAACAATCTCATCCCATACCAGATCGCCCTTCCATACTGACTCCAGCGTTTCAAGACGCTTGGCAGCTTTTGCCTGCTCCTTGTTGTACTTCTCGATCTTCTCCTCTCGCGTTTCGACGGACTCCTTGACCTTCGCCCTACGGAGCATCATGGCTTCAGTTTCCTTACTGATAGCTGCGAACTCTTTGACGAACTGATCAGGCGACATCTTCTTCAACTTGATGCGCTCTAATGATATAGCAACCTTCTTCGCGAGTGCTGCATGGGCGTTGCTAGTGTTTCCTGAAGCAAGAGTCGACTGCGCCAACTCAGTAAGTTGTGTGAACGCATCACGTGCTCGTAAGAAGTCACGTGCAGCTTGTGTCCTCTGTCCAGTGTCGTCAGTGTTCTCGGCGATAAACACTCCGTACTCGCCACCAGTCTCAAACCGTCCGAGGAACTTCTTGGCGCGATTCAATGCATACCTGAGACGCGTGTTTGCTTCCTTGACTGCGGCCACACGCTCGGCAGCTTTTGCAACTGTTTCTTCACCAGATACGGTTTCATAGGTCAATGCTTTTGTGCTGACAAGCTTCTGTCCAGCCCTAGTAATGACCGGGGTATCGCGAACCTTCTTGACCTTCGCCTTGCGACGTAACACCGATGCTCTCTGGCGACGAATGAATTGCTTCTTCTGCGAGACAGTGATGTTCTTCTTACGCCACTTGCTAATAAGCTCCTTCCTAGCACCAATGTCGGGGGCGGCTGCTGCTGTGGCAGCTTCAGCAGTTTCATACTGCGTACCCAATGGAACTTCAACACCCTGTTGGATATCGGCCCTCGACTGAACCGCTGCCTGAAACTTACTCTCCAACTCTGGCGATGTCTGTTCAATGATCCTCGACTCCGTAGCTTCTGTACCGTACTTGGTGGCGAGCTTCTGCGCCTTGTTCCGCGCACGTGTTGCAAACGCACGAGCGGCTTTCCGAGTACTGAAAGATTTAACTTCCGACCTCTCGTCGTAGCGAGTTGTCTTGTCCGGGTTCACCGCTTCTGACGCCACAACATAAAGGACATCGAACTCGGGCAAGTCTTCGATTTCCTTAGTCGTTATAGTCTCATCGAATTCCTCGATCTCGTCTTGGTATAGCAGCGCTTCTTTGGGTTTCGGCTCCGCAACTTTCTCACTAGTAGGACGCGGTGGCGGTCCCTCGGGTGGACCCTTAAGCTCCCTCTGCGGAATCTGCTGCGTAGTAGTGACCCCAGCTTTTGTGGGTGGGAGTTTCGTACGCACCGGCTGAACTACAATACGTGCGTCAGCTAACTCAGGATCAGTCCTGAAAAGCTCCGCATCCAAATCGGCTTCTTCTTGGGTGTCATACACCTGTTCGTCAAGCAGGTTGTTCTCCTGATCGAACATGCGAACTGCTATACCCTCAGTCGTTGAACGCTGCTCGGCACCAGTAAGAGGCTGGGGCTGTTCAGGGAACAAGTCGGCTGTGGCTTCAGCAACAGCAGTGGGGTCTTCGGTGCGAAGATCAATCTGTTCCTTCTCCAGTATGTCACTCCTGCGTGCAAGTGCTTCGGGACCGGACAAGATACGAACCTCGCCATCAGCGCCCCACTCTTTCTTCAATGCGTTCGCTTCGGCTTTCGTAGCTTTAAGAGACTCACGTGCAACGGCACCGTTCTCGTCGAGCAGTTGTACGGCGTACCCGGCTCGTACGTTGGGCTTGCCAGTACCAGCCATGGTGAGTTCACCGATGATCGCCTGCATTGAACCACCTTCAGCGCGTCTCTCACGTGCGTACTGAGCCGCCTGTTGGTTCTTCGCGATCAACCGTCCGCCCTTTCCATCGAAGTTCGGAATAATGACCGCGCCCTTCGGCAGTTGCAGTTGATCGGTTGGACCTTGCTCGGGTGAAACGTAGACGGCGCTGCGGCCAGATGGCTTACGCATGTCCTCAATCTGTGCCTGCAAGTCCTCCTGCGGCTCCGCAGTGGGTTGGTCAAGCCCGTCTGGTATAGGCTCATCAACCTCGGTCAACGCACGCTGGCCGGGACCACGTTCAGCTAGGGGGGCAGTACCAGCAATGCCGAGAGGTAGTACACCCTGTCCCGCACGTTGCTCTGGTGGCACCATGACACCTTCAGTCGTACCCGGATCAGGCCATATATCCTGTTGCTGCTCGGCATGCATGACACCCGGTACAGCGGCCCTCTCTGGGGTCATCTCGGGAGGACGGTAGCCTTCTGGCTCAATACCAAAGCCCGGCTCTTTCGTGGTTGGACCAAAGCCCGGTAGGCCAAGCTGACCACCCTCGTCTTCAGCAGGGGGCGGTAGAGGAGTCGGTGGACGTTGTGGTCGCTGTCCAACAGCACCAGTTACAGCACCGCCTGTCAGGCCACCTATGAGCCCTTCTTGGGCAAATGCTTCAGCTACGCCCGAGGACAGCCTGCGGTCCTGATCGTACGCTTGGGCGGCAGCATTCTCAGCGATACGCTCGACGGCACCTTGGCTACCTTCCTGCGGTGCCTCTGCTGCGAAGCCGGTGCCAATCCGTTTGCCCAGACCCATACCGACTTGGACACCAGCGGCGTCTTTCATCGGCTCGAATACAGGTCTAAGTAGGCGACCAGTAACCATAGAGATCGCTGCGACGCTGACACCACCGATCACAGGGGCCAAGCCCTGAGTCTCTGCGGTGAAGTTCTGGCGGGCAGTAACCTCGTCGCCAACCTCCTTATAAACTTGTGCGTAACGCTGGGACTCTTTCAGGAGTTCCTCATGCGTCATAGCGGTAATTTCGTCGGCGATGTTGTTCTGTATCCCGCCGAGGGAAAGCGTGCCTTCTGACGCACCTAAGTAAGTCAGTGCACCAGAAGTTTGCGCTGCCCTCATCATCCGGGCGGCTGGCAACATGACTAGCAAAGTGGATGGGAGCGACTGTAAAAACTTGCCGTAAATAGCATCGGCAACTTCGATAGGGCCACCCCTCCAAATGGTCTTATCAGGGTCAAGTGTCAGAAGCTCGCCGCCAACATGAGCAAGGTAGTCTTCTGAAATCCCGCTCGTTATACCCTCACGTACCCCAGCAAGACCCTGCCTGACGCCCTCGATCGCAGGAGCGACTGTAGGACGGAGAAACTTGTTTTGGCGAGCGACATATTCCAACGCACCAACACCTAGCTCCGCAGCTTGGACAACACCGGAACCGAGCAGCCGGGTACGATCCATACCGCCTTTTTCCGGCTGGGCATCCATCGGCGGCTTCCACTCGGGTATGCCAGAGGGTGCTTGATCCACCTCTGCTTTAGCACGTATCGTCGGGGCTTCGGCTAGTAAACTCGTACCACGCCGCTGTGCCCGTTCTGCAAGACCGGACGCTGGTAGCTCGCCGAATTCACGGTCGAGATATTCCTCAAGGGAGGATAGGGACATATTAACCCTCCGGTATGCCAGTCTGCTGCGCCTGTGGATTTATCAGCGCCTCCACACCGCTCATGTTCTTCCGATCGGCTTCGTATGCCCTATAGACCTCATCGACCACCGCATTCTGATCTATGCCCGGATACATCGACTCCAGTTTGGTCATTGCACGAGCGAGGGAACGAGCATGTTCAGGGTTGTCAAGAGCCAAGTCTAAGTCCTGACTAATTACATCTCGATACACACCTTCCCGCAGACGCATTTCTGAAGCAGAGAGGCCACCACTCTCACCAGAAGCCAGTGCCCTCATCTGGGCCGTCTCAGCATTAGTGGCGTAGATGCCTTCCATAGCTGTGTGATGCTTCTGCGTTTCTTCGAGCTTCGCAATATCCAACTGGAGTTGGTGTCCATCTTTCGTCCATGCAGAAAACGCCTTGGGGTCAGACATCTGGGCAACCATAGTACTCAGTCGGTCGTTAGTAATAAGCATGGGTGCACCAGTAGGCTCCCCAGTTTCCTCATCCGTGCCCATTGCAATGAGCGCAGGCAGTCCAGTCTTCGGATCAGTGACGGACCCAAACCTGATACCCGCACCATTCGGGAAGTATTGGTATGCATTGGTCAGCGCTAGGGCAGCTTCCTCGTTATGCCCACCTATAAGAAACTGTGCGGCCTGTTGAGCGCCGCGTTGGAAACCACGCATCTGTACCTCAACCGTCGCGAACTCAACTGCCTCATATGCTTCCTTCACACCTGCACCGCGTTCCAACTCCTGTTGGAACATGGCACTGCGGTAGTCCGCCCACTCCAGTGTGGTCATGGTAGGTAGGTCGTCGGGTCGGGTGCCCTCCGCAGCCATTTTCGCGAAGTCTGGATTCTCAAGCGCCTGAATTTCACCCTCGTTCATGGCTTCTTCTGCCATCTGCCCATCCGTCTTGTCGGGAGCATCGATGGCATTATCAGTTGCGAGCTTCATGTTCGGGTCGAAGTCATCCGGGATTGGGTACTCACCACCTTGTTGTAGAGTTGGGATACCTTGCTCACCACCGCCATCCATACCTGCAAAGCCTAGAGCACCCTGTACCAGCGGATTATCGACAACTACGTCTTTCGCAAGTGCAGCGACGGTTTTGATAGTGCCTTTGGTACCTTCCCACATCCAGTCACGGATAGCGCCACCGGTTTCCCTTGCGCCTTCGGCTTCACTGATAGCTCGCGAACGCTCACCCATGGCTTCATCGGCGGCTCCCCATGCGCGTGTCGTATCATCGAACGCGCCTTCCGTGACGCCACGACCAATGTCGCGCATCATATCGGGGCCAACCCCACCAGCCGTTTCCGGTACGCGATTAAGAGTCCCTGTTGTCCTCCGTCCCAATGCTCGTTGCCGCTCCATTTCATCATCGATGGAGCCGCCATCAGCCATCATCGGCGGCTGCATAGGACCGCCCTGTCCGGGGATTCCCTGACCCTGTTGGAAACTACCGCCTTGTGCCTGCGCCTGAACTGGGCTGGTCGGGGCGATCTCGGGCGACGCGAAGTCTGCCTCGGGTACGCCAGACTGACTACCGAACGCACCTTTGATCTTCCCACCAAGGAATTTGCCAAGGCGCATAAGGGCAGGGTCTTTGTGGACTGTGCGTTGGTTGGGGGTATACCCCTCCATCGCCTGTTCAGCAGTCATACCCTCTTTTTTATGGGTGTACATCCAATCTGCTTCATCAGCCGCCTGACGTACGTTCCAAGCCCTGTCAGCAATATCACCCCTGTCAGACAGGATGCGTTGGTACTGCTTGTTCAGATCGTACTTCTGCCGAGCCGCCATACCGCCTTGCAGCCCCTCGGTAAATGCACCTAGTCCGGTAGCCATTAGCCCATCCTCTGTTGTGCGGCAGGTGTGTGGTACTGCTCGATCAGCTTCTCAAAGAACTCCTCGCCTTTCTTACGCACAACATCTGCGGGAATAACAAACTCGCCTTCTGACAGTTGTGCCGGAATGCGATCATCAATACCTGAACCATCACCGGGGCCGTATACTTCACCATCCTCTTGGAATGGAATAGCTTGGCGCGGAAGCTGCTGCTGACCAGCAACCGCACCCGTCGGTACACCCTCGACCTCACCACCATCAGCCATAAACATACCAGCAATGCCGCCGACACCTTGGAGCATACCGGCAGTTTGGTTCTGCCCAGCGTTCCACTGCTGCATCTGATTACCGAAGCCCTGACTCGCAATGCCCGCACCTTGACCGTAGCCTTGTAATGCCTGTCCTGAGAAACCAAGACCAGACTGGATGGCTCCAACGCCAGATTGCGTAGTGTTGAGTGCGCCTTGCTGGGCCTGACCACCAGCACCTACGGCCTGACCATAGAAACCGGCAGCGTTCGACAATGCGCCGCGACCTAAGTTAATGACGTCAGACTTCAGCGCCCGGCCAACATCCTCTACTCGACGGGTAGCTCCCGTAGCGGCGGCGGCAGAAGCCATGGCTTCCTGAGTGCGCACACCAATATCGAGTGCTTGGTTACGTGTGGTGGAAGGATCGACACCGTAGCTTTCCAACCGCTGTAGGGAGTTGCGGCGTTGAGCATCAAACGCAGAACTGACATCAGCCGTAGCCATGCCCCGCTCTCGCTGGCGTCGCTCCTCGGTATCGTAGCTCGCAGCTTCCTTCGCCCACTCATCTTCAAACGGACGGAAGAATTCCTCGTAGCGTTTGCGGTCGGCCTGTGCGGTGTCGAACTGGGCCTGCATCGCAGGCAACTGAACGTCGAGGACCTGTTGGAGCGTCTCTCGATTCATCGCATCTTGTTCCCGCCCCCAAGCAAGCTGCTCTTGGGAAGTCTGCTGATTTATCCGTGCGATTTCCGTACTCGCTTCAGACATAGGGCCAAGGTCAGGTGGCGCTGGGGGATCACTGCAACACATGCTAAGTCTCCAATTTCTTCGCGTAGTACACGGCGATTGGCCGGTAATTACGCCTCTCCAAAAACGGGCCAATGTCGGGTGCACCGACAGGGGCTTTGCTTGTCATACCGACGTATCGGCAACCGAGCGCCTTGAGAGCGTCTTCAGCATATGCGAGTAGCTGCGGGGCTATCTTTTGCCCTCGCATCAGTGGATGAACGAAGAAAGCATCCTCTCTAGCGTTCAACACACGTTGGGTATGCATATCACGAAATACATAGTACTGCAAATAGGCCACCATTTTCCACCCCAATCGCAAAGTAAAGCAAACAAATCTGCCATCCTTCTCCATGTCCATATAGGCTTGGTAGTTGGGGTTGAACTCATCATCGAGGTATTCCGTCTCGGTTTCCTCGTAATGCAGGATGTGGAGGGGACCAACCTGATCGAGCATGTCTGAAAACTTCTCCAGCCCGATAGCGACATTCCCCTTAATGACCGGGGGAATGCAATAATATTTTGGCATCTTAATCTGCGTCTGTGGTACTGGTAGCGGCGACATAAACTAGGTCCTTACATGGCGGTAGTTGAAACTCAGACCCAGTGGTAGATTTATATTCTCTGACCTTGTTCTGAGTCTGGGCGAAAAAATACGACTTCATGTCAGTGCCATCGGGTGCTTGGCAATAACGTGTGCGGTGATCAAGTATTGAAGTTTCCAACAGGCTTACCGTGATCGACTGAACGTCGCTGGCTTTGGCAAACCCCGATCCGAGTGCTGGGACCATGCCAAGGCTCCAACCGACGAAAAACCAAAACGCGAGAATGGTGATGCCCGATACTGGGCTCACTTTGCGATCCGTTGGGAATACGAACATCCGTATAGTTTCCCACATGGCACTACCCCTCCGGTTCTACATCCTTATCGCGAAGTCCGGGGGCTTGAATCCTCGAAGCGTTCTTGTGTCGGATGCCATAGATTGCGAGACAAATTGCAACTGTGAGTCCAACGGCCCAGTAGGGCATTTTCGCTAGGTATTCAAAGCCAGTATTGATGTAATCCTGTACAACGGGAATGAAGCAGCCGATGTACGGAAAGAGTACGACGAGTAGAACAAGCTCGTCCTTCCATCCTTTCGAATGTAGTTCGAGGGACCGCATCTCCCAGTTCTGGATGTGGTTCTGCTGTGCAATCTTGGATTGCACCTTGGCCGTCTGAAGGTCAATCTTACCTTGCAGCACTGTGAGCTTGAGCTTGTTCTTTAGCTGCTGCTTTTCAATGAAGTAATCGCCGACTTTCTCAGCGAATTTCCCGCCCAACATTTTTGCGATCCAGTTCATAATATAAGTCTACCTATCACCCACATGGTCGGCAAGTAAAAGCATCCACTTCGCCGCACGGTTATTCCAGCCCCAAGCGTTTTCGGCCTGTGTAGGGTCCTTTGTGACGATCCGACCATACAATTTGACGCGGAATGCGCAGATTTTCAGATAGGTAGTTAGGGGATTTGCAGTATTGACCGCGCCGAGAGTCTTCGGGCCAATGGCTCCATCCTGCTTCACGCCGATCGCTCGCTGCACCCACTTGGACGCGGCTCGGGGTCCGTGATTCACGCCGCAGTCGACAACCATAGGCTGTAAAATTCCGGGCAAGAGATCAAAGCGGGGGGCGCGAACATACTCCTCCTCGTAGAACACTCGGGCTTCCGACTCGGTGATCGCTTTGATGCCTTCTTCGGTTGGGTCGTACCCAACGTACTCGGCCCAAGCCTTATAAGTGATGCCCCACTTAGTAGGGCCACCACGGTCGTTCGGTCGGTTGGTGTATGTATCCCAACCCTCCGCTTTCAAAATATCAGTGATGATGTCATCGAACATTATTTCTTCTTCTTCTTACTGACTCGTTTCTTACGAGCAACGGCACGCTTCTCTGGGCCGGGAGTGCCGGGCTGGGCGTTCGGGGCAATAGGCGGCTCTTGCTGCACTGTTGGTTGCAGGCCCATCTGACCGCTGGCGATCAGCCTCAAAAGCTGCTTCAGGAGAAAGACCCCATCGTTCAGCTTCACGGGGATAACAATCTCAGACTTGTCGCCGAGTATTTCCATACCTGCCCCTACGGCCAGTTCGACTTGCTGCTTGTTCATATCTGTCTTCCTATATTGTTGGTGGGCTGAGTATACACACTAAACCGGTGTATTGATAGTTGCACCGGCTCCGTCAACCCAGACCGAATCGTCATCCTCACCTTTCGCCGTTGCCATGGCATCTTGCGTGATGTTGTATACCGTTGCGCCCTGAATCTTGCCAGCGGATGTATTTATTGGGTCGGTAACGTCGTTCAGTTCTGCGTCCGTTACCAGCTTGGGGTTGAAATACCCAGTGACACTTATTGCTATCCCATCTAGTGTCGTATCGGAATCTGCATCCCCAACAAGAAGTCCGCCGCTTACAGCAACTGGTGGGCCTACCGGGAACGGTGCTACCGGTGGTGTGAAGTTTGCCGTGTATCTGGCAACGCCTTTTGTGACGCGCACTTCATCTATCCACCCGTCCATTGCGTTCGGTCCACCGTGACCGAGGCTAAACACAGCCTGATCATACGTTTGAGCTAGTACGACAGTTCCCTGTGTAACCCCATCGAGGAACATCTCGAACGTACCACTATCCCTAACAAGAGCGACGTGGCTCCATGTGTTAGCGACCACCGAAGTCGTACCTACAAGTCTATTTGATCTCTGCGACCAGAAAACTAATTTGTTGGAAGCATTGACGTAAATCAATCCCGTCACAGCGCTTCCCCACCGAATCAAATTAACGTCGGTGATATCTACCATCCGTACCTGCAATTCGACGGTCATGTCACCGGTACCAAAATCAAAATCGACGTGAGTTGGGAAAGTTATCTCGTCGGTCGCATGATCGAATAAACCTGAGGACACTCCGAACTTGAACTGCGCAGTGTCAAGCTGGGCATTGTCAACGAAGGTCGCTGTTCTGAGTCCGTCGTCCTCAGACGTATAGGTCGTTGCAGCGTCGGCTCCATCAAGATTCGTCAACAGGACAACACTGGCCCAGTCTGAGTCCTCAACTGGATATTCCTCTGTTGGCGGCGTGAAGTTTTCTGTGTATCGGCCGACGCCTTTCGTGATGCGTACATTGTCCATCCACCCGTTAAGCCCCTGAAGAAATCCGGGAGCGAATATGGTCCCGATCGTTAACGGTTGGGTCGCCGCGAACAACGTAGCACTGATCGCGATCTCGGTGCCTAGCTGAACGCCATCGACGAAGTGATAGATGAAGCCACCAGAACGAACATACGCAACATGGTACCAAGTATCACCTGCCGGATTCCACGACTGATCGTATCCAAGCACCGTGTTACCGCCCGTTGTTGAGTACGCTAAGCGGAGAAGGTTGGTCGTAATCGAGCAGGAATACGATTGTTGCGATCCCGAAGATAACCACTTCGTGATGAACTGATGGCTGCCCGCACCGGGGTCGCCATTGAACCGCACCGCAAACTCAACTGTGAAATCACCACTTCCGAAATCAAGGTCCGTCGAGTTTGGGAACTGAACGTAGTCACTATTCCCATCCAACAACAAAGAAGATGTGCCGAACTGGGACTGAGCAGTGTCAATCTGGGCAGTGGCGAAAAAAGATGATACCCATGTTGGGTTCGCCGCGTCTATAGCAACTGTAACCGCGTCGGCATCATTGAAGTCGAGTAGGGTGACGACGCTACTCCAGCTTGCGTCTCCTCCCGATACTCCGGGAATAAGAGACATTACTTCAGTGTCATCGATGTTGATAGCCGACTCAGCGCTGAGAGATAGGTCGTCTTGAAAAGAAGCCACTCCGTCGACATTCAGGGTAGTATCAAAGTCAACTGCCCCCTGAGCGTTCAGGGTAGTGACAAATGTAACTGCCCCATCGACGTTCAGGGTAGTGTCAAAGTCAACTGCCCCCTGAGCGTTCAGGGTGGTGACAAATGTAACTGCACCGAGGACGTCCAAGGTAGTATCATAGTCAACTGCACCAAAAACGTGCAGAGTGCCGTGAATGTCAGTTTCATCTGACGTGAGATCGAGTGTCAGTCCGTCGATGACGGTAGCAAAAGCAGGATCACCAACGGTGAAAGTCTGTACTTGAGTTGCGCCCGGTAATGCAGGAGGCGTAAAATCATCAGTCCATATCGCATGGTTTTTCACGATGACGAGGCTGTCAATCATCATGGTATGGAAGCGACCCAGCCATACTTCGACTGAATCTGCTGATGGAAAGTCGCCAGAGCTTGACGAATACGATCCTATCAAGAAGCCGTTCTTGAAAAGGCGTATAAGGTCACCAGATTTCGTCATGGCGACGTGATACCACGTGTCTGCGTCAAGAACGTCAGTGTCAGATATTAGATCGACACCATCTATTCTGAACTCCAACCGCTTGAATCCATCAAGCTGAATAGACCAATCACCATCCCCTCCAATATCCGTCTTCGCCTCGCAGATATAGTTTGACCCTGCTTGCTCGAATAATTTGTACCGGAAGTGAACGGAGAAATCGTTACCGTTCATACCGAAGGCATCGGTGGTGATCGCTCCTTCGTTTATCTCTACCCTATACGCTGAATTAGACGCGCCGATGATATGACAACCGAACGCTCCCTCGAACGCAGAAGCAGCAGTGGTGGAGGTGTTTGTCGCGAAAACAGGATCGTCAGCAGACCCATTGTTGACAGCAGAAGTGCCACCTTCGGAGCCGTCATTAAAGTCGATCTGCACTACTAAGTCGCCCGGTATCGATTCTCCGGTGGTGTTGAGAACGAGAAACTCTTGACTTACGGTATCAGCATCCAGCCAATTTATCGCGAAGTTGTTCGCCAGTTGTAAATAAGCGCCGCTCGGATTCCACTGAAGATTCCCATCGGTGTCTTCCCAAAACGCCCCTGCTTTGAACAGTAGATCATATTGGCTCGCAGAATCTATATCGGTATCGCTAAGGCCGACAAGAGTAGTCGCCCCACCACCACCTGCACCGCCGCCACCTGCGGTCGTGGATGGGAACTTACCACGTAGGTCTGTATTCAGTACCTCAGTGTAAGTGCTGCCTTGCAAGCGCATTGTCAAGCGGGCGATCAGGAAACCCGTTCCTGCGTAATCGGTCGGTATATCATATACCGCTGTGCCATCAACATCAGTCTCCGCACTGGCCGAAAGAGTATAACTGTCGGTGGGCAGGTTAATCATCACCTGACAGTCACCGGAATCTTCAGAGATCACACCCCAAACAACGACATTGAAGTACTTGTTACTTAGCGATACGCCGCTTGCATCCAAGGTTATACCCGTCAAGTCGCCCGAGCGAACGTAGGCTGCAACCGAATCATTGACGACCATGACTTCCGATCCAGTCGACGTATCAAACGCGGGCCATGTATGTGGATGCAACTGAAGTATTTCACCAGAGCTAACTGCAAGGTCAAACACACCAACACCATCGGTAACAAGGGCAAGTGCACCAGACGTCCAGCCCGCTGGCCTGCTACGTATCCAGTAGTTGATATGCCCAAGGTGGCCCTTGTTTGCATCGGCAACGTGGTCTGTCCAAGCATGTACTTTGTATAGCCCGTCCGTCTGCGCTGACGCCGCTGACTGACACATCACAGTCGCGATCGGTGCATGCTCGGCAGAGGGCCAACTCGTCGTTGAAACCGCCAGTGCGCCGGTAGACTCAAGTACATAAACGTAGTTGAGCGTCGGGGAAATATCAGTGCCGGGTGTCAACGCAATCGTTACTGGCGTTGGGTGGCAGTCAAGCGTAAGCGTACCAGTTGAGAAAACGATCCGCATGTCAACGCCACCCGCCGTATCCAACGCTAGGGTAATTACCGTCCCGTTGCTTGTAACATCCACAACAGGACTATCCAGAGCCGTACCCACAAACAAGAGGTCTAAATCCGTCTCTCTATGGGAGGGGTCGGGGTGGGAGAGAACAACGCCCGCGCTTACATTAGCAACGACGACGCGACCAACGGCAACTGTCTGGTTTGGGGGTGCGGGTCTGACGTTAGTGAATCCACCCGGCGTTGAGTCCAACCACAGTTCATCACCCGGCGTCATCCCGTCTGTATTCACATCCCGGACCAAACCGGATAAATTGACAAACCCATTATCATTGTGGGCGATGTTCTCTGTAGCTATCCCTAAGACGTGCGCTGTTTCAATAAGAGCCGCATCAGCAAGGGCGATCAATGGCTTGTTGCCTGATGCACCGATGATGTACACGACCTCACCGTTGTCGATCTGTGAACCAGTCGTGTTACGGCAACGGATGACTTGCTCTTGCCCTATCTGAAGGTTTACCTGCCCACCGGGTAAGCCAAACTCAAGGGTACCGTCGTCTATATTCCACTGAAGTTTGCCCTCGCTTGATCCGTCAGTATATTCAGTATCGAACTGGATGTAGCTGGTCGGCCCGAGGGTTCCATCCAGACGTATGTAAGTCTGGTTATGGTGGTGGGTTGTGATCTCATCGATCGGCGTTATATCTTCAACGATGGAACCATCGAGTTGGATCAACCCGAGGTCGGCTAGTTCTTGAACCCGAACGAAGCTGTTGAGCACGTCTTTGGACCGGCGCTCGTGAACTTGCAGTGCTTCCCTGATCGCTTCGATCGCACGGGAGTGCGATTCGAGATCAGTTCCGACTGTCGGTATCGAGGGATACGCTTTGTTGGGATCGAATGAGATTTGGGCCATTAGACCACCTTCAGCATTCGCGGGGTGGTAGCTATCTGCGCCGAATAGAAATCGGTGTTGCCTAAGAAATTGAACTGCCAAAGATCAGATTTGAATCCCATCGGCAGTCGGAAAATACCCTCATTGTAAATGATCTTGTCAAACTTGATCTCGGCGTCTGGCCCAACCTTAACCTGTAACCGAACAGAGAGCGTCTGGGAGTTCAGCAGCGTCACTGGATACATAAGACTGCCCCCCATTGGTTGTCGCGTCTCAGCTTCCGCCCATGCAGGGACAAGGCCATCAGCTTGCGCTGGTGCGCCACCGAGAGCGCCGCCATTGAGCGTGCTCAGACCGGGGTTATAGTCAAGATCGCCAGCAACGCCATCAGGCACAGCGGCGAACAGCGCCGTATCATATGCACCGTAGTAAGCACTGGTGTCGTCAGTATTGTCCTCGACACCCGCTAGGAAGTCGAGCTTGCACGCTCCAAAATTCAGCGGCTCTTTGAACTGGTATATCTTCGATTGCCAACGCCAGTTGAGACGCTCGGAAACTGTCGGGTCCCATTCCATCGCCCGGTTGTTTTGTAAGATGAGTACCTTACCTGAGTACGGGTCAGTCTCGATCCCCTCGATATCCGAAAAGCCATCCAATTCCACCAGTTTCGTTTGCGGCTCTGTGGGATTGAAAATGAAGCCGAAGTTCTCGCTGTTGAACGCAATGTATTGCAGCCCAAACTGCGCGGCGAAAATATTCTGCGGGTCGTAAGCGGCCCATTCTTCCTTCGTCAAGATGTCCTGCGTAATGATCCTCGCGCCACTTGAATTGGCAAGGACAAGGCCATTGATCGACGGGTAATAAGCACCGGCAGTCGTCGCCACCATACCGCGCCGAGACAAGCAGGGCTCGACAGCATCAAGCTTCTGCATTGTAAACGCGAGTGGTGTAGTCCCCTGTCCGAAATATGGCTGCGACTTGGTTCCGATCACGAGTGTGGAACCCCAGACAACGAGTCCCACGATTGGGTACTCAGTACTGAGTTCGTAACCTGCGGGCCAAGCGTGCGGACGGTACGGCTCTGAGAACACAAGTCTCCTACCTTTCCAACCGACGAGGTAGCCATTAGGCATAGCGACGAAGCCTTCCAAATCAGTCGGCGGCTCCACCCATGTAACCGACTCCAGTAGGCGATTGCGGGCGACTGTTTCAGTAGACTCGTTGTCCTCGTAAAGCACATCAGTAAGATCAATCTGAGCGACGAAGTAAAAATTTGAGCTTGTCGAGCCTGTTACAGTTCGGTAGATGTTGATCTTCCAACCACTCGCCGGGCGACTCGCTGCATCAGGGATGGTTGTATCCATGTTTGCCAAATCCCACTGACCAGCATCACCAGTTGCGATCGTCGGTGGCGACGGTGGTCCTTCCTCGCCGTACGTGCTTTGGAATGTGTATACGTAAGCCCGCGTTTCATCCGAACCTGAAGGGGGTGTCACGCTTAATGCGTTCGTGGGTGTGGGGACGCCAAGATAGTATCCGGCGTCGCCGTTCTCAATCCGAGCGTAAGTGTTCATCGTCGGACGGCCTTCACCAGCCCAATAGTAGCGATCGTAGGCATCGTTCACGATAGGACTACGCACCACATCTACGTCACGAGAGTCAAACGTAAGCCATGTGTCATCGAGTACGCCATCATTATCAACGACACGAATCGCCCGCTTGACAGGATCGACTGGCCCGGCTGTAAAGCTGGCTTCCTCACGCAACGCACGAAAGCCTCGCACTTCCCCATTCAGGAGTTTGGTATTACGCGCAGCCGTAGCAGCCATCGGTGGCAAGAGCCGGGGCGATGCCCGAGGAATTAGTCCCTGAAATGCTTCTAGCTTGATGGCGGGCATTATGACATACCCTCATAGGTAACAGTGAAAGAGAAACTGCCGTGTGCGATGTTCGCTGGGTCCGCAATCTCACGAATTGAAAACTCACCCGTTACGGTCGATGACATAAAAGGCCCAAACTCCGTGCCGAAGATAAACAACCACGTGTGCTGGTCTGATGTTATCGCATACCAAAGCTCGTCTTCACGCCCATTAAAAGTACCCTGCCCAATAGCGGATTGATCGATATTGAATAGCCGTACCTCGAACTCTGATGCATCGGTCAGCCCTTTGAGTCCTCATGTATCCACGAGTTAGTGATCGGCGTGTAAACCTGCTTCCTCCGTGAGTACAGAGTATTGTCCGTGTCCATCCGAAAGCCCGCATACGCGGCTGCGGTCCATCCGCCATTGACAGTCATAGATATGAACGGCAGGTAAAGCAGTTGGCTTCGCCCAGCGAGTAAACTGGAGAAGGGAAACATTACGACCAGTCCGAGTTGTAGGCACCATACCAAGTAGTACCCCCATCATCGGTCCAGAGATCAATGAAGTCGATCTCTCCACTACCAGTGCTGAGAGTCGGGGCGCTACCACCGGGCCACTTCACGCTAGCGGGCCACGTAATCGTACGGGCTGTGGAGTCCTGAATGACCTTGAATCGGAACACACCGACGTCAACAGCCGGTGGGTTGTCCAAGGTCAGGGTCCCAATATCGGCCGTGAGGGTGAGGGTGACGTAGGAGCCATCTTCATAATCTACTACAGTCGTAGCGATTCCCGAGACAGCCTGCTTCTTAAGAGAGAAGTCGACCAGCGACGCGAATTGGATTTCATTGCCTGCCATCTTGATCGGAGCAGCCATGACAAGATCGGTGTCCCAAGTTACCTGAGTTGTGTTAGGGAACGTGAAGGCTACGTCAGTGTCATCGTGCGCGACGTTCATGTGATTCGCGGCAGTGGCACCTTCTAATCGGAAGTATGCCCCAGCAGGAACGCGTACGCCGATAGTAGCACTGTCGAGAATGATAACGCCTGCCGTGTCAAGTTCAGCAACAATGTCATCGCCAACAGCAAGGATGGCAGTGCCACCAGCAGTGGCTCGTGACGTACCGTCAGTCGGGACGGCGATCTCGTTTGTAGACGTATCGAGCAAACCGCGCAGTGGAACATTGACAATCTGACCAGCGAGCATACGAGTGGCGGAACCAGTGAGATATGCATCGACCAAGTTGTTCGCGTTCACGTCGAGATCGCCAGTCATCCCACCGCCGTTCTTCTGGAGGAATTCCTCCATAGTGGACTTGACGAGGCGAAGCTCGCATCGGGTAGTGTTCAACGCATGGGTAGCGGCGGTCGTGCCGTCCTGCCCACGATCGGCAACGGAGTCCAGTGTAAGGATGTCACTAGCGCGACCGGTGATCTTCACGATCTCGATGGTTCCAGCGTCGTCTTCCAAAGTCAGGTAAAAATACTGGTCCCCTGTCGGACTAGGGAAATTCGCACCATAGCCAGCGGCGACCTGAATGGATAGTGCAGTGCTGTTTATAGTCGCGGCAAGAAGCGCACTAGCGTTGTTGGTGAATACAATATTGTTAGGCATTACTTCCATCCTCCGGGGTACCGCCAGTTGGGAGTACCATTATAGCCCCTCTTACGTTGGGCTGCATAGAACCCCATTGAGGTAACAAAGCTGGTACGTTTTGACGTTGCGAGTATAGGGGCAGAGTAGGGCTTATTCGGATGTCCATACATACGCGCAAGGAAGCCATCCATGATCGCATCGTAGTACTTGGATACGATCTGTCTCGGCAGTACATTCTCAGTTGCATCGAGATCAAACGACGGCATCAGAGCGACCTTCACAGTCAGTGTATCGGTTGTAGCTACACTCAAATATGGGTACAGCACCAACTCATCGGGGTTCGAAGTGACGTACCACGTGTCTGGGTACTCGGCGGTGTCGCCTTGTGACCGTGACGAAGGACGATCCGCCAATGGAATCAGGTCCACGAAGCCATCGTCAGTGTTACCCTTGGCAACATGCATGATGCCAATGACCTCTGTATTAGCATCAGAGTCAGTCAACTGGATGGGTGTCTCACCGAGAGGAACCACAACCGACTTGACAACTGCTGTCCATGCATAGGTCTTCTCGAAGAACTCACGGAGGGTCAGACGAAACTCCTTCGCCGCTACCGAACGAACAACACCCGGCAACTCAGGCAAGGTGTCTTTCAGTAAAGCGTTAATTGATACGGTGTATTCAGTAGCCATGTTACAACCCCATTAGCTCCGCTTTGAATGACTGGAGCAGCAATGCTGCCCGACCATCCTCAGTATACTCGTCATCAACCAGTTCGGCGATGCCTACGAGATATGAAAGGAGGGGATTGAAGAACTGCATCTCCAAACCGAAAGCAGCAGTGTAAATGACTTGATCGCTACCCGGAGAACTCTCCACCAGTTCGGGGACTTCGAGTGAATTCTCTGTGTAAAGATCGTAGCAGGCATCGGGGCGAGATCGGCCAACTGATTGCAACCCACGGTTTACGATTGCGATGAGGACCACCTCAGTGTACCGGTAGCTCTCGGAGTCGGTGTCTTGAAGAAGGACTCGCGCTTCAGTAATGATGTCTTTGTAGGTCTTAGCCACCGTCCTGCTCCTCTGGGAAACCCCAGCCGCACCCGAAGGCACGACCGGGGTCTGAATCAGCCCAAACTAATCCGCTAGGGACTAGTTGTTCTCGACGAATCCGCAACCGAGGGCTACGCCGTTCACGATACGATAACCGAAAACTTGCAAGCCACGGAGGATATTCGTGAAGGAACGCTCGGAGCGCAGAGTCTCCAGATTGACGTATTGCGAAGCAAACGTCAGAGCAGCCTTCGTACCGAAGATCACCGGATAAGCAGTGGAGTAACCACTGGCAGGAACAAGGATGTTCGACAGGTAGATCGTGAAGCGATCGATCATGCCGAGGCGACCATTACGCAGGATGGACGTGCCATCACCGGACAACGATGCGTCTTGCAGATCGGACTTCTTGATCATACCAGCAACCCAAGCTGGAATGACAACGAACCGGCCCGTCTCCGGGAGGTTCTGCTCATCGAGGCAAGTGCCCAGATTCACGAGATAGTTTGTAATGCCCATCTCGTTCGAGCCATCATTACCGGCACCCGTACCTACATCCGCTTTCGCGATATGAGTAGGGTCACCATCGGTACCAAGCCGCAGCACACCAGAGATGACACCGGCTGTGTTACCGACGTTGTTGGCGTCGAGCAAGGTGGAATTGACGATACCCGTGCCATCGCCAGCGGTCGAGCCGTTAAGCACTTGACTGTCAATGGTGATCTTCATCTGTTCGGAAGCGTCTTCGGCCCAAATCGACAACTGGTCAATGTCGGACTGAAGTTCCATAACGTCATCAAGACCAAGGTTAAAGTATTTACCCTTGTCAATGTTGAGCGTTTGCTTATCAACAGACGGACGATCCAAGGACAGATCGAGATCGGCCTTGTAATCACGGATGGTGATGGTCGGACGTGAACGAATCTGAACCTTGTCACCAAAGTTCTTGATTTCGCCTTCATAGTCCGTGTTAGCGATGGCACCGAGAACGGTAGCCTTGTAGAATTTCTCTACAAGTTTACCTGACCATACTTCAGGGATGAATGTCCCTGTGTAGGCCACCGATGGCGTTGACCCTCGAAAGGGGGTTGATGCGACTGGAAAACTCATGGTGGTGCTCCTGAAAAATTACGATAATTACCGAATCCTTCCCTTCCCATCTGTCTGAGCCGCGAACAAGTCTCTTTCGAGAGCTACTACATCATCAGGGAGTTCCCGGTTGGGGTTCTTCTTGATGAATTCGTTCTTGTACGCGTAAAACTCCTCAATATCAGTTTGGGTCCAGATTCGACCATTAGCTTCATCGTGAGCGCCAGTTGTCCCGGTTTTAGGCGTTCCGGGAGCCACCAATTCTTCCAACGTTTGCTGTGGTTCTGGTGTCAGTTCAGCCGGTGGATTGGCTGGGTCAACTACCAGAGCAGCGGGGTCAGGGTCAGGTACAACAACTGCGTGTTCTTTTTGAAAGCCCTTAAAAAATGCAATGACTCTTTCGGAGTCGTTGCGCTCAAATGCTGCACGAAGCAGGTTCCCTCTTAACTGGCCGGTATATTGGTCAGTTTCGCCAAGCCATGTCACAAAAACTGGGTCTTTGTTAACGACGTCCCATCCGGGGACAGCGATATGCAACCGTTCGTACAACCTAATACGATTTGATTCTGCCACACCTGTTTCAAGATGGGAAGCACTTTCTTGCACCTGTGTGACACTGGCAGCAACCTCGCTGACCCTCTGGTCAACGTAAGGTCGAACAGCTTCTTGCGCAGCGCGGCCAACAACATCGATCAGGTCCGGGCCAAACTGCTCCCTTTCCTCATCGGTGACGAGGGGGGCAGGCGGCGTTGGAGGCGTCTTATTTACCTCTTTCATCGCGGCGACCGTTGCCTGCAACGTACCCAGTTGCTCCTGCAAACCGCGCATAGCGTTGTTCGAGTTGCGAATGTCATCGTGGAGGCGTGGAACTTCCGCGTCGTACTTACCCTTCAGGACACTGTACATCTGCTTCCAGTCTTTCCGGTCATTTGGGTCCGGTGCAGGTGCCGGTGCTGGTGCTGGTGCCGGGGCAGGTGCCGGTGCCGGTGCCGGTGCAGGTGCAGGTGCAGGTGCCGGGGCTGGGGCTGGGGCTGGGGCTGGTGCCGGTGCGGGATCAGGAGCCGGTGGAGCGTTCGGGTCCAGATTCATGTCGGCAATGATTTTGTCTGCTGCGTCCACTTGCGCTTGTATCGCGGGCGGGAGCACATTTTCGTGATGTTCGTTAGCCATGTGTATTCACCTTGTTATAAGTTGGATTTGAATTTCTGGAGGGTTGCTGCTGATTTCTCGTCCAGTTCGAGGAAATCTTTTAGGAATCCTGCACGGCCTTGCTCGCGCCAGAGCTTTACGCCATCGGGGATGGTTTCGCAGTTGTCGCGAGCTTCTTCACGCTCGGCACGGAGGAACTGCACAATAACCTCAAAGTCCGGGGAGACTCTGAGGTTCACGAGGGATTGGACTACTTCAGGAGTGGGTTTCAATATAGGAAGCCATGGCGTTTCTGACGTTCCTCCACATCACTCATTCCAGAATCGTCACGGTCAACCCCTTGACCCGTGACGTGCGCGTTGCCCTGCTCGCGAGCTTCGACAGAGGCACGTCCGATTTTCACGTCCTTTACTCCGTCAATCTTCGCCAGCCGACGTCTAGTCAGGCTCTTTTGTTTTGGCTTTGGTGCCTTCACGTTAGGAACCTGCGTAGCCGCCCTGTTTCACACCACTGGTGCGATTGCAGGGGAGATCAGTGTTGCCTTTCGTTGCGCCGATAAACTTGCTCGACGGCGAACCGCTATGGCCTTCGCCAGAGCTAGGACCAACCAAAGTTTCGGCTTTCGGCTGCTTGGTGAGACTGCCCCACCCCTTGCCTTTACCGCTGTGCGTTGAATTTTTCATTTCCTCATCTCCATAGATGCGTTGCGTACGGTGCTGATAGTATCAGCATGAATATCAAATGCCAAGGTCTTTCATTTGTTTAGCACGTGTGTCCCGAAGTGCCTCCCCAGCCTTAGCAGCCATGCCAGTTCCGAGCATACTCGGCTTAGGCTTCTTCTTCGAGGACTTCCTACCGACCTTACCACCGTCAGCCATCTTCTTCCCCTTCGCCTTCTTTCGTTTCGCTTTGGCACCGGGGGTATGGGGGCCACCGGGATCACCAGCTTTCTCAAGAATCGGCGACTTACGCCTTGGCGGAACGTGCGGCTTGAGATTCGTCTCGCGCTTCACAACTTTGCCACCATCGGCGTACTTATGGACTTTGCAAACCATGCTAGCCTCCCGCCCTCATTCCGGGCCTACCAGTAGGGCCTGTGAAGTCTCCCTCCACTTCCTCTCTGGCTGCTTCAGGCCCAGCCCGCTCATTCTTGGGGCCGGGTGTATTTTGTGGATCATTGCCACCGCCACCGCGATTCGCGGCAGCAGCTTGCATTTGCGCAGCCTGCTGTTGCTGCTCAATCTGCGCACGAAGCTCCTCATCATCCGGGATAGTGCGCTCGTGCTCCAAGCCGAGGTTATCGGCGACACTGCGCAGGATGTTCGCTCGGCCAACTGGTCCCATGATCGCTTGATCAATCGGGTTCGCTGTGAGTTGCAGGAATTCAAGTTGTCGCATCCGATCCTGTTCGCGCTTGACAGCATGGTTGACGCCCTTCACGACGATGAGTTCATCGCCCTTGAAAACACCCGGTTGGGTGTGCATCACCATATCAAAAAGCTCATACAAAAGCGGCTCGATGACATCACGGTCAACAGAGGCAGCGACGTTCTGGAGTGTCTTGCTGGCGTTGCCCATAAGCATAGCCAAACCAGACGCAGTTCGTCCCGCACCACCGACCTTCTCGTTGCCAGTCATGTAGCGGGGAATCGCAGAAATCTCGTCGCCCATCGTATTCCACTTCTCGTAGATACCAAGCAACTCTGGGGCGTTCATCTTCGGCTGGAAAAACTCAATTGGTTTGTTACCAGAGGCAGCGAGCGACGGATCATAATTCACATGCCACCGCTTCCATGGATACAGGTTATCGTTCTCAGTGGGATCGAGTACCTTGTCGTTAATAACAACTTGTGGACCCGATGCAATGCTGGCGTTATTCACCAACGCACGGACAGAAGCATTACATATTGCTTGGACGTCTTCGAGTAAATCTGGCAATCCATCACCGATCATCGCGCCGGGAATTTTCTCAAAGCTGGAAATATAGTAGGGCGGTCGATTGTTCGTGGTCGGGTTCAACTGAACCTTGATGACCCAGCGATCGACCAACCACGCTGTGACGAAATACTCTTGCAGTGCGTCGGGAACTTCCTGCTCTGTCTTACCCCATTCACGTAGGATTTTACCCGATACATATCCGGTAAACTCTGCCGTGTCGATCAGATTGCTTGAGCTTCTGGTCCACCGTTCCCGGTCCTCCATCTGCTTGCGTTCAGTGTCAATGGTGTCCCACCACTCATGGAAACCCTCTGAGTACGAAGCATCAAGCACTGCATCGAGTGCGTCGTTGTTATAGCCCGGTAATCCTTTGCACTGAGAAAGCTCCGCTCTGGATAATTGAATTCGCTCGACAAAATCGGCTTGTTTCACGTGAGAGGCACCGGGCGACCAATACAGGTCGAATGGGGAAACACGATTCCAAAACATCTTGGGCTCGCTCACACGCTGCGGTTGGCCGTCCACCCACTTAGTCTGCTCCTTGCGGCGCACAACTGGCCCTTTAATTACAGCGTACGGAAAAATTGGAAGATCAATCAGGAACTCAGCAAAGGCTTCGTAAAAACCACCTTCTGTGAGCATGTCATCAAGACGCTCCCCCGCTCGATCCGCTTCCTCGACAGCCACCTTCTTGGAAGCGCGTTCGGCCTGCTTGCGAAGCACCGAAACACGATCCGCAATAGCCTGTGGGTCGACGGGAACATTCGCCTGCATCATCGTACCGACTTCAACATTGACAAGCGACTGAATATCCTGATCAACTTCTTTGGGGATGGCGGGGTGTGGGGTCGGTTCGATGTCCCATGGACGATCGGCACCGAGATAAACGTCACGAAGGAGCGCAGTGGCGGCGCGACATTTTGTGGATGTCACTCTGGCATAGACCTCACTGCCTCCAAACTCTTGGATGGCCTTCAATGTAGTCTGGTCGTACTCCCCTTTATAAGTGCGGAGGGCGGCGAGCAGGCGCTCGGAAATACCCTGCGAGTTACGGAAATTACGCATGTCTGACATACAACTACGGACATAGGAAGCCAACGCATGTTCGACTCCCTGCTGTTCCAGTTCCGCAATTTGACGCTCGGCTTCGACATCTGCGTCTTCTTGGGCCTGCAATTCAGAGTTGGTGATAACGCGTAGCAAGCCTTTCCCCTGCATGTTTATGCCGGGAGACTGGGGTTGCTCGGGAATGCCAAATTGATTACCTGTAGCCATGATAGGGATTTTGCTGCTATCCTGCGTCTGTGTCAACCAAGAGTATCAAAAAAATGACGACAGATATAGTCCCAGAGGATACCATTCTGGACCTCAAACACCTTTCCCCCCTCATATGTATGGAAATAGCAGCAGGGCTGTGTGATGCGAAATCGGCCTGTGAACGGTATGACATCACGGCTCCTCAATGGGAACGCCTAAAAGTCAACCCCACATTTGTGTCCATGATGCAGGAAGCAACGCTTGCGTTTTCAGGGGATGCCAACGCAGGGAAGCGAATCACAAGAAGGCTGAGATTCTCCTTGAAGAAAGCCTCCCAATCCTCCATAAGATAATGTCCCGTACAGATGCGAGCACCCAATCTATCTTAGATACTGTGAAGCAACTTACCGTATTAGCCGGTCGCACTCAGCGGCAACAGGAAGGTGGTGGAAACCAAGGTGGTGGGTTCAACGTCGCTATCCATATCAACACGGGTGAGGGCGTTCGGATCGAGGGTGAAGTGATCGAACACAAGCCCTAAGTCCAGCCTACTTTGTTCGGCACTTGCCGTTTCGGTCTGGGGTTCATAAGGGCCATGATCACACCCAGATAGTTCGCGTTGGTCGACAACGCCATGTACTGCAAACAGTCAGCGACGTCTGACCATGGGTGCGTTTTCTCTGGCTTGTCTTCCAACACACCGGTCTGCTTTCTCCGGTATCGATACCAATACTTCATCGCAGTGTTCGTTACAGTGCATTCGTCGCTTATGATGAGCATCGGGCCACCGTCAACTTGGTGCAGGAGAAGTTGCTCGACTGCACGCAAACGCGGGTCAATGTAGTTCGTTGGGGCGGCGTGCACATCGAACCCTAATCGCGTTAAAACATCGAATGGGGAATCCTCATTCACCTGTGACTTGTCCCGGCCTTTCGGATCGCCCACCATAAAGATACGACGACCTAAATACTTTTCTGACGCTAACAACGGGCGAAGCAGCTTTGTAATAAACTGCTCAATACCCATGTCTTCGGACGTTAGTTCGTCATGCACAACGAGTCGCCCCCTGTTATCGATCTGTCCGATCAACGATGCCGGGGTTCGACCAAAGTCCTGCCCGATCATTATCGGTAGGTCATCGACGAGTAGAAGCTCCTCGTGATCGACAATATGGAAATCCGGTATAAACGACGCACGGAAAACAGCCTGACCACCAAGGGACTTTCCGTACTGCGCATGTACATGAATATCCGACCAATCAGAGTTGTTATTTGCGAGCAAATTCGGGTAGTAATCATCCGGCAGATTCTCGACATTCTCCGCTTCCTTTGACATACCACCGGGCTGCTTGTAAAACGCCCAGTTGGGTGGCCTATCGATTTCAAGTGCCGTGTACCACTCTGAGTCTTCATCAGGTGGGTTTGTCTCGGCGACGATACCGAACCATGTCGGATGTGCAACCGCCTTCGAGGGGAAGCGCCCAAGACGTCCAGAGAGGGCAGAGATAAGACTAAGGTCAATCTCACGAAACTCAGACACCCATGCGCCGGTCAAGTTGAGCGACAGGAGTCGCTGTTGGTCGGCCTTGGTATCAAGGGGGATGAGCATCCAGTCACTCTCAACACGCGTACCATCTCCGAGGGGAAACCGCACTTGTATAGTTGCGTCGGTAGTTCGGTAATGGGCGATGGGGTTCAGCCACATATCAATGTCGGCCATACAGGTTTGGCGTAGCTGTTGCAAAGTGTTTCGGACGATCGCCATGCGCGTGCGGCGCACACCTTTCCTATCCGGCTCTTGTAGACGCGCTCTCCGTAATAACTCCATGAAGCATCCAGCAGACTTGCCACTTCCGACTGGTCCCATAATGAGACGTACGAACGAATCGTCAAGCATGAACTTGCCAATCGTCGGTGGAGTTACAAAGTCCAATGTGTGTTCGTTGATCTCACTCATTTATGGTGCTCCAGAATCCATGGAGCCTTGTCAATGGCCGACTGATCCCATGGGTCTTCCTTGCCTTGGAAGAACACAATACGCGCATCCATCGGAAGCTGCCACAATCGATTCCTCAAATGTGTACGCCAAACATATATGCCATCGTCCTTATCCCACGTCGCTTCATCGGGACCGAGGATATGTGCGATCCATGCTTGGTCCGAACCGCATAAATCCAACTCACGAGTCAGGAGCGGAGAGGTCAGCGGATCGAACAAGTCGTACACGATCTCGCGTGCGCCGGGGTCCATCATCCACATCGATCCGTTGTACGGAGTGTTCCGCGTTTCGGCGTGCCAGATGATGAAGTCCTCGGTTCGATCCCAGAGCGGGGTTATGTCGCCCGTAATGACACAATCCAAGTCCATAGAGACAAAGCGCCCTCCCACAATTTCTTGCATATCACTGCGGAAAGCAAGCAAACGGCGGTAACAAGAAGGGTAGCTATCACCAAGGGGAGAAGTAAGATTCGCATAAGTATCCCAAACGGGGATAGTACGAATCCGAGGATCAATGCCAGCAGGATCGTCGGTAAAACAAACCAACTCGAAATCGCGGTGATAGTGTCGCTCCACCATATTGCGAAGCGTGTTAACAGCCTGTGCATTGAAGGTACTCCTAAATTCAGGGTTTTGGGGTTTCCACTTCCAGCAGATTACTCGCAGCATTACGTCTTTACCATCCACCAGTGTTTCCCGTTTGCCGTCATGTGCGGCGTGCAGGCAAAGAACTTCTCAACTGCGCGGAGGACAGATTTCCATCGAATGTCATCACCGCCCATGCGACAACCGGGCTTCAACTTCGGCCACCATGCCTCTAAATCAGCCGTCACCCCTTCCTCGGTGTGATCACCGTCGAGGAAGATGAAATCGATGGAGTTGTTCTTAAACTGGGCTGCACATTTCGATGAGTCACCGACGTGCACGTTCACGTATCTTGCAACGTCACGAATGTTGCGACGAAAATCTTCCTCCAGAGTACCCTGCTGAATCGCTACATCGGCGTGATGCAACTTCTCATCAGAGCCTTTGAAAGTGTCAAAGGTATGGAACTCGATGTCCTTACCACTGTTGATAATTTCAACGGCCATGAACGCGGTTGACTTACCTTTCCATGCACCTACCTCGACAAAAATTGCACCATCGTCGGCCTTAGCAACTTCCTCGCCATACAAGAAAACGAACGAAGACCACCCCTGAATGTCCCGGTAAAAATGTTTCATAACTGTACTTCCTCCCATTGGAAGTTAATTGGCTTAACCATCATCTGCCCACCGGCAGCTTTTTTCTCTCGCGCTTTTTGCACGTGAGGCTTCCAGTATGCATCGCGGTCGAGGTCAGTTGTTGCATCCTCAACTACGTGACGGCTGTACCGAAAATGGTACACGCCGGGCATGTACGTCATCGGCCCGGAGACGGCTTCCATCGCTTCAAGAAACTCGAAGTCTCCACCGTACGTACCACTATACCATTCGTCGTATCCACCAGCTTCCCAATATACCTGTTTAGGTATAAAAAATTGGTTGGTCATCTTCGGTGGATCAACCTTTGATAAATACTTGCGGCGGTCCATGCCACGCGAAACGTACGGCTTGGGGAGCAGTCTTGCAGCCATTGCCATACGCATGTGTGGGTACAGAACGATGCGATCCATGTCGGCTACCCAAAGCCAACCGTCGTCAGCCATCTCCGCACCGAGGTTGCGAGCGCCGTGCTGGTTCCATGGGATGTCTTCCAACACACGGAACAAACGTATACGCGCTTTCAGTCGTGGGTGGGCATCGGTGAGTATGCTTTGGGCGGTGTACGACTTGGAGCCGTCGTCAACGATAATAACCTTGAAATGTTCCCACACTTCTAAAGGATATTCGGCCCAGTTCTCAAGATGCAGGCGCAACATGTGCGGGTTGTTGTAATAGGGCGTGACCTGTGTGATGTCACGGATAATTTCTAGCCGGTCATCTGCCGACTCAAGCATTCTACGTCCCATCGAAAACTCCTCGTTCGATTTCTCTTAGTAGTATCTCAAATTGGTGAGCGCCAGTCCAACCTGCTGTCGGTAACACGCCGTTGCGATCGAACACCGGACAGTCTACATTCGCTCCACGTGAATGCAAGTCCCAAGCGAGCGTCGTCTCAAGTACTTTCCATTCACTGCCGTCGTACAGCAAATCAATGCCGCACCACTTCGTACGAGCAGCATCGAAAAACTTCACCGCCGTACTCAGTACCTCCCTTTTCACATACGTATCAGGTATCACCGGCTCGAATCTACCGGAACCAGATGCAAGCGGTGAATTGGGGCGATTGAAGACGCGCAACATCCAGTACCAGTTGCCAATGCGCACGACGCGATACACATGCTCGTTACGAAAAAACTTCTGCCAAAGGAGGTAGCCCTTCTGGACCTCGCGGCTAGTTACCAAGCCATCTCCGAAAACTGCATCCGCCTCTACCAATGCAGACTTCATGTCTGGTATCACGCGCACGGAACCGCTGGCGGAACCGCTGCGTGATTTCGATATGAATGGGAAGCCGAGTGCATCCGCCGCCAATGCAGAATCCTTCTGTTGGAACACGAGCCGAGTCTCTGGCATCCACCTACGGTACGTATCAATTTGCCGCACCTTGTCTTCGTACTCCCGAATATCCGACCGGCTCTGTACGCCGATGATGCCGGGCTTGTCGAGGACCGTAAGTGCATGGCGTCGCTGGGTACCATCGTTACCCTGCTCCATCCGGTAGAACATGTACCCCGGCCCAGTGACTTGGCGCGGGTGGCCGAAAAGCTCGGCGTCAATTCCGCGTTGGCGGGCAGTGAGAAACAGCATCCTACCCCATTTCGATTGCTTGTCGTTGAAGCACCATAACTTCATGCGAATTTCTCCAATGCGTGTCTAAGTAGCGGAACAATGTAGGGATTTGGGGGGTGCGCAGTTAAATACTTCAGTGCACCTGTCACGTAGGACCTCGCGTCGTGTTCTCCGTCTCGCAACGATCGTAGTGACTCTGACAGCACTTCAGTCTTTACAACGCCCGTCATAGGGTTTATCTTTGAGTCCTTGCTTTTCATGGTCGTCGTCTGTCCTCTCCTGCCCCGGTTCGCCGGGGCTTTTTTATGCCACTAACTTCACCGGGGGTGCGGGTGCACCTTCAGTCACAATGACCTCCAATACCTTTGGCCCGTAAATAGCATTAACGGTATCAATCTGCTTAGGGTGCAAGGACTTGGCTTTTCCCATGCCGTCTGCAATTTCTTTCGCTTGCTTAGACGCATCGTCCTGAGTGCCGTTGCACTCGAACTCAACGATAGACGGCACAAGAAGAACAGCGCGATACTTAGCCATCTTTCTTTTCCGTTGTATTGAGGTACAGGTCCACCGCTCGGCGCATTAGCTCCGAGATCGAGTAGCCGGTCTTCTCAGACAGCTTTTGCATCTTCGTATACTGTCTCGGGACCAGTATGACGTGGATGCGTTTGTTTCGCGCTTTGGTGCTCATGTTTACTCCAGTGCCTTCAGCACAGTTAGTGTGTCTAGTAGTTGTGATACTCCCTCACGGATGTCCTTCTCAAATACAACCGCACCCTCGAAGCTCGCGCATGAGATTTTGAACACGCCCTCTTTCAAAGGCTGTATTGAAAAAACTCGCTTACGTCTGAACATGGACTGCAATATCTGATTCGTCTCGTCGGTCTGCTCGTTATGTGCAGGGAGCGCGACGAACACATCGGCAATCGTACTCGCCTCGATCTCGGGATGCCCGGCGTTGTTTAGCTCTTGTGCAACGATCTCGGAGAAGTCAACCATATCTCGATAGGTCAACGCACGCAACAATTGGGTGACAGACTTCTTAGCCACTGACAGGGAACCTCCGGTAAGGGCAACGAGAAGACTGGCGCATATGATCCAGCCACTCATTCAGTTGGACATCATCCAACGCATCGAGTGCGCTACCACGGGCGTCTATGAATTGGTGTAAGTCGCCGAGACTCAATTCGGCTTGACCTGCATTCAATACTTCCTCGAACATCGTGATGGTCTTCGCCAACTTGTCCATGAAATCCCGGTCGACTTCTTCGGTCGCTACGGTCGGGTCCTGTAGATCAGGCTCTTGCCCTTCTACGTAATCTTCTACATCTATACCTTGCTGTGCCATCTTCCGTCTCCTTATGCGGTGCCTTCGCACTCGCTTTTCATTTTGTCACAAACGTGACCCTTAAATTCGTCGAACTGTTGCTCGGTGTCTTTCCCATTCGCACCGTTTTGTTGCTCGAACCAGCACGCCATAAACACGATACATGCACAGTACTGCTGGATCATCTCGGGCTTCGTATCCGGGTAGCCAGTGATTGATATATTATCACTCACCAGTGATCCACTGAAATGAACCTGCAACTGTGCCGCACGCGTCGATACCAACGCACCTTTTCGTCGAGGTTCTCAAACTCTGTTCGCTCAGGATGCATGGAACTGTTCTTGCTGGAAGGGGAAGCTCCATACCATTCACACCTCATTTGGCACCGGCTTCCATCAGCACAGTAGCTCACCATAGAGATAAACTCGTCAGCATCTTCTGCGTGCTTTGTGAATCTTTCAAGCCGCTTTGCTGCTTTCGGATCAGTCTGTGCAGCTTCTTCCAATTCGTGATAAGTCATGTAGGGTTGGCAGCTTAATAGAAGTACAGCAACCACCACCAGAAGGAGGACGTTCGCCGCGATTATAAACTTGTCATGCTTCATCGATCTTCTCCCAAACCCATTTCAAAAATAGATTCTTCCAACTCTGTCCGACACGCTGCTTGTGGTACGGGGTCCATTTACGGAGTGCGTATCGCTTCTTCACTTCCTCCACGAACATCCCTGTAACCTCATTTGCGAACACACGGGTGATTCTAGTACGGGGGTACACAGAAAACACTTTCCCCTCACAATCTCGCGTCATCCTCCATCCTTTTTCTGGTAGCGGCCCGTATATCAGCAACGCCTTCGTGAACAGGTGTTCCGGGTCGTGCGGCGCAGGCCACGCAGTTAAGTCCCGTGCACTCATTCGTCTGGAATGATCTGTTCGACGAAGCTCATCGCCGAGTTGAGGTTGTCACGAAGCACTACCGGGTATACATCATTCTCAGGCACAACGAGTGAACCGTTGCTCATGGCAAAGATGCTGGCAGTTTTAGGGTGACCAACGCGGGTCAGGTCGTGGATAACTCGCTCCACAAACAACCCGCGTTGGCGTACTTCACCTATGGAAATCTTACTCACGAGAACAGCTTCGCAAGACCAGACTTCGTTTCGTCGGTGACATCATCACCCTCCAGTGCGTCAGGATTGTCAACCGAATGGTCAATCGGATCGGGTCCTGCACCGCCATCATCCTCAGAACCGTCACCGGAACCGTCATCTTTAACGCCGGGGTCTTCGGAATCCGGGTTTGCGATGTTCGAGTCATCCCCACCTGCCGTCGCGGTTTTCGGTGCGCCGTCATCCTCAGAACCGTCACCTGAATTGTCAGGTTCAACAACCGGCTCGGGAACGATCTCGGAGTCCACTTCATCGATCTGGATCATACGGTTTTCAAACACGTCGACCTCGCAGGATTCGCCTGCTTCGAGAATAACGATGTTGTGGTACTCGTTACGATCATATGAGCGAACCACAGCAGCTTTGTCACCGCCCGGCCCGTTCGTGTTTTCGATCTTCAATACAATAGTCACTTCACTTCTCCTTGGTTGACCTGATCAGGTCGGTTAGTAATTCGGAATCTCGCGACGCGGCTTTCTCACCGATAGGGTCTTCGTTACCGCGAGGTAACTCTCTCCACAGCGCGTTAATTTCGCGTTCGAGGTTTCCATCGATCGGAATGTCAAAATGCGGGCTCGTGGGGAGATTGGTAATCTGGGATTTGGGGACGACGAATAATGCCTTCGCATTCGTCAGCCCGAGTTGCTTCATCGCCTCGGCGCAGTTATTGCCAGTGCGAATTGCAAGGACAGGCGCGTCCCTTAACCCCTTCGCGTTTGGAAGGTCCTTGCAGTAGTACTCAACGATGAACGGATTCTCTTTCCCGTGCTCGCGAATGTCTTCGAGCAGTCGGTCGAACCGCGTGCAGTCCATCGGGCCGGTGCGCTGATGGCCCATCTCATCGCGGGGACACTTCTTTGGTAGGAAGGTTTCGTACCGGTCATAGTAAACCCACGGGTACCCCATGACATCCACGAGTGGGTAGTAGCGGACCATGTAATTGACGGCGTTCATTTCTTCCACCGTACGACACGGCGCTTTGTGATCGCGCTCTTGGGTATGTTCATATCCCCCGACACGCAGCCGCCCGTGTAGCTCCCCCCGATAGTGATCGATTGCTCGTCTTCGGCAAGGATGAACCCGATCGTCGTACAGCGGCATGGCTCACCTGCTTGCGATACGTCGGCGCGGCTTTTCCATACTCCACCGCTGTCCCCGGCTCTAAAACTGGAGGAGTCGTACCACTCAAGATATACGGCTTTCAATTCATCTCTCCCGACGTACGTTCACTAGTAACGACAACAGTGTACCCCTGCTCCTCTGCCAGCGCGAAGCGTAGCGAAGCAAGAGTTGGGTCCTGTTCGACCTCGATGCGATCAAGCAGGGAAACCAGTTTATGTTCGAAGTCCGACATCTCGCGCACCGCAGGTTCGACGCGTTTCTTTTCACGCACCTTGGCGATTGCCTTCCTTACAGCCTGTCGCAGTTTATACGCGGTGAAGCTGTTGGGTTTCCGGGGTGCCGGTTTCACGATTCGCTTTCTCATGGTTGCCCACCACTGACCATCACCTTCCAACGTGCTTGCCAACTGTGCGACCCGTTTAGTCTCGGCGCGACTTCCTCCGGGGGTTTGGGGCGCACGTATAGAGGGTCCGGGGCAGTGAGCGCGACTGCTGCACATACGCGTGCGAACGATTTATTGGCAGGTTTGCTGCGCCCGTGCGTGTGCGGATCGAAGTTTGGGTTGTTGTGATTCTCGTGGGTGCTCATGCGTGTTTATTCGCTTCTTTCATATCGTGCAACGATGCGACGCTCATCATCACCAAAAGCCCCTGTGCGTACCCAAGCCAGCGATGCGCTTTCTCGTGCTGGATGTAACCCCTCGATATCCCTTGCAGCATCCACTTCGCGTGCTCGATCCTATGGCCCCCTTCGGCTCGTCGGGCAACAACATCTGCGCCTATAAAGGTGAGGGTATTCGCTGCTGCGTTGACCACATTCATGCCACCGCCTCCGCTATTTCATCCGCACGTGTCAAGCAACCGTGCTCGGCGAGACAGGCTACCGAAAGCGCGGCGATTTTGCGGGCTAGGTGAACCTTCTCTTTGAAGTCCTCTGCCGTCACGCAATTCCCTGCGGCCATGCGCTCGGCGTACCGGCGAATATAAAGGGTGTATTCATCAAGGCTGCGATCGAATGCCACGCCGCCTGAATATGAGTCGGGTTTGCGTTCGCCCCACATCTCGTGTTGGTAATCAAGCTCGGCGGCTACTGCGAGCATGGCGGGTGCGTGGTTCGGTGTTGGCTTGGGCATTTCGTTTCTCCTTGTTGTGGGACTTTATAGCCCACTGGGGATTTCATGTCAAGCGAATTTTTTCGGCTATCGTGTTGTGGGGTTTTTAGGTAATCGTGTTGGCGGATTTCCTTGTTTAGTGACACACGTTAAGAAAGGATGTGGGGAGCTTGGGACGCATGTAGTGAACCTGTTGGGGTGTGGGGCGCATAGGCCCACTGGTAATTTCAGTGATCTTGTATGTGAACTACCTAATACACCTGACGGCCCGGCACCCCCTCTGGTCTGGTACCCCACCCCCCGACGACCCTTCACCCTTCCACGTGCACGTATAGTAAGGGTGCGGGGTTGGCTCGCACTAGGTTACAACGGTTGTAAACTATGAGGTATACGACATGAGTATCAAGACAGTTGTTAGTTCCATTCGCAAGCTGGATAGTCAGGTTGCAATCACCATGTCCGAAATGGTTATGGGTTTGGTCAACGCTTGCACTACAACGTATGGCGGCGATGATATGACCGACGTCGAAATCAAAGCGGTACAGGATGC
>Ga0114923_10000202_pt1 | contig 48093 bp, 53 predicted proteins | sample SumtaG_FD_89578 | JGI IMG/M metagenome (GOLD analysis project Ga0114923, IMG submission 89578) | Deep subsurface microbial communities from Indian Ocean to uncover new lineages of life (NeLLi) - Sumatra_00157 metaG | ecosystem: Environmental > Aquatic > Marine > Oceanic > Sediment | place: near... | reverse complement strand
ACTTTCTTTTCTTCTTCTCCTAGTAGTTGTTGTCGCGCGATTGTGTCCATTAAAATAATAGCTCGTCTTTTCTTGACTAAAAATTTTGTCCAACTTCGGCATGCCGTAATCATTTCTTGTGATGGTTTAGCATTATCTTTAGTTCTACATTTTACGGCATTTGTAAATAGAAAATCATCAGTCGATATCCAATTTAACCCGAATAAACGTTCTAATTGTTCATGACCATAACTTGTGCCGAAGTCCCATCGATACCACATCTCTATTTCATTCCAAGAAAGTGTTTCGTTTCGTTGTCTGAGATCATGCATCCACCAATTTCGATGTTCGTCATTTGGTTTAATTTCGCCAGGATTTTGACCAATCACCAAAATGGGGGCGTCTAAAGATCCAGCACATAACGTCGGAATTGTTTGATATTGCGCGCCTTCACATAAACGACAACGTGCGCATTGAACAAAAAGATCTGTGTTAATCATTATTCTCCTCGACTCTGTTCTTATTAATTTTCATCTTTGTCAAATACGAAGAATGAATTTGGAGCTCATCAAAATCGATGAGAATAAATAACTCAAGTAAATAAGCTAATATATCGACTAGTTCTTCTTTGAATACATGTTGACGAACGCTCTCTCCTTGACGCCAGATTTTTCTTTGATCGTTCAAAATTCTTGCAAGTTCTCCTAATTCTTCTGTTAATCCAAGAACGCAATTCTCGATTTCTTGTGATTTCAAATCAGGATCTTTTCCTACGTTTATAAGATCCATAAATTCTTTTTGAATTCTGATCATTGACCGTAAATATAACAAGTTCATAATGTTCCTTTCAGTGAGAGGAACATAATGTTCCTCTCACTATTTGGTATTTCAGAATTAAAGATCATCCCAGCCGTCATCTTCTTCGGATGAGCTAGAGTCACCATCAGAAAATTTCGATTTCTCGTCATCTGTCATAATGGTGAAGACTTTGGGAACTTTTCGTTCAACGAGAAACTTGAGAATATCTTCGCGATTTTGTGGACCAAGATGTTCTACGATGTCAATTGGATCGACGTCAGAAACATCTTGTGTTTTTCCGGTAGTGATGATGGTATACGATGTTTCAAGTCCAGTGCCGTTTCGTTTAACTCGTAAACGATTGCCACGAATTCCATCAATCGCATCATCAGTCTCTGACAGCTGGCGAGCGACTGTGATCGTGAATGCCCAAATTTTCTGTTCAAGCAAATCGCCATTTTTTACCAAGATTGGTAAAAAACCACGAAATCGAGGTGTGATACCAAGTTGTTCGGCGGGGCATTGCTCATCAGTGATAGCAATCGACATCCAACTGATGAAACCACCATCACCTGTTTGTGTACCACACTGATCTATCGAAATCATTTCGTCCATCGAAGTGATTACAACGATGTCAACGGACTCACCGGCTCCGATCTTCAGAAACGGGCTACTCGTTGCATCACCAATGTTTGAGGCGCCTTTTCGAATAGGTGAAGTTTTCTTCTTTGTCATCTTTATCTCCTTATAGCTTTGTTTAAGATTGTCGAACGTATTCCTTTAACGAATAAATTATTCGTCGTTGCATCAATATTGTTTTCAGATCCATAGATTTCATCGTTACTAAGTATAACGCTATCGACTAAGCTCATCGATACGACTTGAATTCCCCTTTTACGAATTCTGTTAACACTGTTTTTTGTATGTTCAAGGGCTTCGTCTCCAACATATCCTGAAGCAGATGGTACTCCATCGCTCAAGACAATCAATACCTTTGTTTCAGACTTAGAAGAGAATTGGTTTGACACAACGTTTAATGCAAAACCATCAAGATTTTCTGACGGATGAATAAATTTCGATGTATCAAAACCTTTTCTAATGTTTTTCACAGAATACAACGTAGACGCTATTTTGAATATAAAACATTGAGATCTATCACCTGGAACAGATGTATGACCATACACAGTTGTATTAATCCGATTTGTTTTAAGACCAAGAATTAATTGAAAAGAAGCATCAAGAACGAAATTTATGAGATTTACATGATTTTCTCCGATGGTCATCATTGAAGCCGAAAAGTCTAAAAGAAGTTTTATTTCTGTCACATCGATATCATCACCAGAAGCGTTACTTAACATATCGGATTTTGATACAAATATTTTGTCGCTAAACGAAATTTTGTGAAGTCCCATGGGATCGAGCGATCCGCGTTTTGAAGGTTCGTCGAAATTGAAATCGCGATCTCTTAATTTTTTTATAAAAGATCCGAATGTTCTAAGATGAACTATTTTTTTATCGACCCGCTTTAAGTCTATTATTAAACGAGGATTGTTTCGCTTTACTTCGCTCAGATGATCGCGGTCTTTTGACAAATCTTGAAAAACGGGAGACGGCAATCGATCAATGGGACTTTTTTTATTAAATCGACGATCATCATATTTTCGTGTTATTTTGTCGTCAATTATGTTTTCGATTTCGTTGATCATATTTTCAAAATCTTTGTCAAAATCTAATGGCTCGATGACTTCATCGTTTCTTAATATGCTAAGAAGATTATCAATTATATGTGAATTCACTTCTTCGCTAGACCAGATATCAAATGATCGACGTAGATTGCTCATGAAGTCATCTGACTCAGACTCATCATCTGACTCAAACTCGTCGTCTGATTTAGGCTCATCATCTGGTTTAGATTTGTCACCTGACTCAGACTCATCACCTGGCTTAGACTCATCACCTGGCTTAGACTCGTCATCTGGCTTAGACTCATCACCTGGCTTAGACTCGTCATCTGATTTAGGCTCATCATCTGACTTAGACTCATCATCTGATTTAGGCTCATCATCTGATTTAGACTCATCATCTGATTTAGACTCATCTTTGAGCAGGAGATTGAACAAGTCTACAGTTAATTCACCGCGTTCTTGAAACGACATTAAATGATCAGCTGCACGAGAATAGATTTCGATAACTTCATCTGGCAACAATGATTTGATTTCATCGCTTTGCCGAACTCGTCGTGATTTCCATGCAGCTCCGACGACAATAGCAAGCATTCGCCAGTCATCAGTAGAATTTTTTTTGTATTTGGAAATGATTTCGTTCGGATCAAACATTAAATCACTGAGAAAATCGACGAATGGCATAATCGACATGTGCATTCGACGTGCATATGACTCAATAAAAATGTCTTCTACAATATTAGCAAGTAAATTGAGTTCTGCAGAATGCTCATCCTCAACTCTAAGTGACAAGCCTCTACTTGTCCATAATTCGTCTAAACTCGAAGGCGATAAAAGAACATGTAAAGCTTCATGTGAAATTATTCCGTTGATAGCCGATAACATTATCAAAGCAAGTATTGACGATGTCATCGATTGATTTCGAGTCGTTAAAAGTTCTTTAACAATGTCGTTGTTATGATAGATCGAATTGGTAGGAGTAAAGAACGACTTCGCAACTAAGATCGTATGATATGTTCTAGACTGAAAAGCAAGAAGACCTTCGGCTCTTGAAAGATCAAAACTTTTGTTAGGCGATATCGTGCAATTTGCCGTACTTGATAAAAAAATTCTGATTTTTTGTGTATCGGAAACATATTGTGCAATCGCTATATTGTCAAACAAAAAATCCGTAAGATGGTCTAGATCATTTTCGTCGTTTATGAAATACCACTCTTTCGTGAAATCGAGAATGTCTGTCATGTTATTTGACTTTCTGGTCCAGAGTAAGTCTCATAACATCAGAGACGAGTTTTTTATGAGTTGTTCGAGTTTTGATAACCGACTCGACTGAAGATGGAAAAGAAAGACCAACTTCCATCAACCGAGCGATTTTCAAACTAGACCGAGGAGAGGGATCGATTAAAAGGTCGTCATCGTCACTATTCATACCGTCATCTTGTGTATTATCAGATTTGATAACGGATCGTAATCTAGTCATGAAGTCTACAACTTGATTTGCTACTTCATCTGATACGCCAATTCGTGATTTTAAAAGTTTTATTTCATCAGCTTTAGGCAGAATAGACATGTTGATAAACACATCAATTCGACTCGACAACGCTTGATCAATTTCATATGTTCCAACGAATTGCCATCCAACGTTTGCCGTAAGCGCAAACACAATGTTTTCTCCAGCTACAATTTCGACATTGTGAACAGTCGTCTTCTTCGCGTCGTCGAGCATCGAAAACATCGAGTTCCATATATGAGGGCGTGCTCTTGTCGCATCATCTAAACATATGACTACATTTCCGGCTTCTATGCTTTGTGACAAAACGGTTTTTTCAACGACGGTGTCACCGTCTTTGGCTTCTCTATAAATGAACCATTCTTCTGGATCACGAATTGAGCTACAGTCGACTCGTATATAATCCATCTCATTAGCGGACGCGAAAGCTTCGAGAATACTCGTCTTTGCAGTGCCTGGATTACCCGTTATCATAACATTAACGGGTTTTTTTGTTGCAAATCGTTTGACGGCTTCGAACACTTTCAAGTTATGATCAGAAACCCAAAAATCGTCAAACTGGTTCGTAACGTTTAGACTAGTAGTTATAGCATTTTCGTCTTCTGAGACTTCTTCAAAAAATACGTTAGGATCAAGACCCATCTCGTCTTCTTTGACTATTTTTAGCACACGAATTAAACGAAACGACTTCGGCGTAAAAATGAAGAGTCCAACAAACTGCTCGTCTTTTGTTAAGAGAGCTTCTTTAATAAGGGCAGATTTGTATGGTTTAATCCGTGCGTGAAACTGATCTGGTACTGGATATCTATCAGACCCGTAAACAAATATTGCGGCATCTTGATGATGACCTACAGCTTGCATCAAGACTCGTACTGCTGCTTTTTTCATAATTGGTGGTGACATTTGATATTAGTCTCCTGTGTTTGTTTACCTTAAATGCATTGTAACACAAAATCGTGAAGATGTAAACAACGAAAACGCTAATAAAGAAAATTAAAATATTTCTGTTATGTTTTTCGATATGTCAAGAAACGATCGATCAAGTTTCTTAGGTAATTTTTTCCGCAAGCTGCCTAAGAAACTTGATCTTCTTTCGTGCCAATCCCATAATATTTTGCTCGCTTGACTACGTGCTATATTTCTCATTTCTATTTCTTCGATAACCGATAACTCTCTGTTCTTAATCTTTTCGTCATTTATTCCTCCCCAACAATTTTTAGTAAATGGGCAATAGATTGTTTCACAATGTTTTTCATCAGTAAAATAATCAGGAATTCGTGGTATTGATTGCTTCATGTACGCGGCTCTTGCTAAACAGAGACGAGTCAACAACTCAGTGCATTCGTCTTCGCTAGGCCAGATATCAAATGTCGTCATCATAAGTTGTTTATCGTATCCTGCGACTTTTCTCGACACATACAAAATTGTTGCCGGTAGTCCTGACGAGATAGAATATAAAATAGCTTGATTTCGATGTTGCGGCTTTTCTTTAACGGGTAAAACACCACACGATTTTATTTCGAGAACCTTAAGCGCCCCTTCGTCTTCGATTATAGCGTCTATGTATCCGGCTAAATTTATTTCTATATCGGGAATTTTTTCTTCAATACCAAACAGTTTATTTTGAGATTGCAATCCGTTGCGTACGACGTTGTGCATTGTTTCGCCAACTTGAGTATAGAACTCGCTTACTGCAGTCCATGTATATTCCGCTTCTCCTAATAAACGTTTGCGCACGTTGATGATTACATCTTTTCTTGGGCACATCGCTCCATCGGATGAATACAATCGTCCGCCTTTGCGTGTTTCTTTTCTTACACTAGATAATCCCCTTATAACGGATTGTGTTAACGAGTTTTTGTCACCAAACGTAATACCTCTTTTGATGGGACTTGTCATAATCTCTCCTATGATTTAGAACTATATGATTGTAACAAAGAACGTGACTCAACGTCACGTTCTTTGTTCATGAGATTTGTTTGACGATTTTCTTGACAATCGTTTTGAACCCATTACGAGCCGTGAAAGCAGAAAGAATTACGAAAGCGTCTGCGTTATTTTCGGCTTTGCCAAGCGCTATGTCTAATTCTTCGTACCGATTATCAGAAATCTTTCCTTCTGAATAAAGCGATTGAAGAATTGCCGACGCCTTCGAAGCCATTTTTTTCTGATTTTCCCACCATTCGATTGCGGCACCTTCTTCAAGAGCGATCTTCGCGTTTTCGAAAACTTCATTGACGCCTTCGCCTTGATGACGTGATCGTCCAACGTGGGGGAGTTCTAATGAATAGTCATCAATGCTGATCCAAATATGATATCGCAAAGAAGTGACACCCGTTTGACCATTTGTGAGAGCTATTCCGAATAACATAACTGGTCCGTCCAACGTGGTGGTTCCTTCATGTTTTGAAAAGATGAAAACGTCGGTGCGAGTTACGTTTTGAGTATAATGCTGAATGTTGTCGGCAAGATCCGCTGACTCGATTAAATCAACGATTTGCACATCGCTTATTGGTGTGTAATTAGTGAGTACAGAACGAACGTTGTTGTTTTTGTCGATAGCTAGAATTCGTTCTGTTTTGCGAGACTTAAGTTGTTCTGTTCGTGCTTCTCGAACCATTTCTGCAAATTTGGACGAGTCTTCATGATAGAGCCATTCGAGTTCGAGAACGTCGATGACGTTTCGTAAAGTGTAAATCAAATAGTTGAGTCCGTCTTTTTCAAATCCGACCTCAACTTTGGTATCATCTAGACGATCGATTAGAAACATTCCGGATATCGGGTAATATTGAATTGTTTCTAACTTGACACGTTCGTACATCATTGTGTTTTCTTTTGCTTCAGATTTGAGATCCTGAAATGTTTTGTTCATCATTAGTCTCCTTTTATGAGATCCCTTACCGATCTCTCTTACTCACAAAAGCCCCAACTAAGGGGCTTTTAGAAAAGCTCGTGACCTTAAATGTCGAACTCACGAGCAAGTGCAAGCTCATCTTCGACATCAAAGTCGGGATAGCGAGTGAAGAAAACTTGAAGATCCAAATACTCGCGTTGTTTTCTAGGATTGCGAATATTCTTATACTCTCGGCTGGTAAAGACTTGAACCCAAGATGTGTACGGAGTACGCATATTGAGAAGTTTAGCAAGCGCACGACCAATTTTTGCATCAACTGTTTCGTGAGAATTAGCGAGTAGTTCTTGTTTCGACTTGAGTTTGCGTTGAAGTCGCTCAATATCTCGTTCAAGCAAAGTGATGTCGTCTTCGAGTTTGTTGATCCGTGCTTCGGCTTTACCTGCTAAAATTCCATCTTCTGCTGGATCATTGTAGTTCATTCGATTTAGTCTCCTTTTTAGAGATTGTGTATCAACCTCTCTTGTCTACAAAAGCCCCAATTAAGAGGCTTAAGCTTGTTATGCGAAAGTTAATCGCGATATTCTTCTAGCTGAGTGATAGTGAGAAGATTGTCGTTGAAAGCGTCTATAGCATCCTGAAAATTGCTTATGCGACTAATTTGTTCATTCGTCGCTTTTTCGATTTCAACGTAGATGGTGATAGCAGTATCAACATTGACGTGTAACGCATTTTCTCTAAGCTTGCTGATAATGCTCTGAAGTTCTTCATTCGTCATTTCGTCGTATTGTTTAATGATGGCTTTCATTTTCTTAGTCTCCGTTTAGGTACGCTTTGTTGCTTTACCTTATATATATATTATAACACATACTAGAGAGAATGTAAATAAAGAAAGATTAACGTTTTATTAAAGGTTTATTAATGAATTAACTATTCGATGGCCGCTTTGGTAACGGCATCCAATCCGTGTAACCAAAAAATACGATAGCTTCTATATATGCTATTCGAAAACGCGGTCTCTTATCAACTCCGTTCTCAGTTGTTCCGTCTCCTATATATTGCCCAACTAAACAATTAGAATATTCTAACGAGTCGTTCCACAACAAAATCCATTCTTTGCGCGGTGGTCGCATATCTTCTATTTTGATCCATCGTTTATCATTTTTAGACATCAAAATTTCTCTTTCGGATTTTCGAGCAATTTTAGCCAATCGAAATCAGGATGATTATCACCAAAAGTCCAATAACCTTTACGAACCATTTCTTCAAACAACATAGAAAAACGAATATGTGACGCAATCCTTTCTGCTGCCTCAACAATATTCGGATGAATTCCCACGTCATATTTTGGCCAAGAATACCAAAGAGGTAATATATGTTCTTCGACTTGACGCCATTGAATTACTGTAACGATTTCTACATCAAAAATTTTGATAGATAATCGCTCGTTGAGATTGCCCTCGTTCCATCGTTCAATTTCTACAGTCATCGTCATCCGATTTTCTTTGATAGTCTCCTTTTGTCAACTACTTATTTACATTATAACATATTCATGACAAGATGTAAACAAGTAGAAAAAGTTCTAGTAGAAAACTTGTCGTCTAATTTTGTCTAATTCAAGAGTTTTTGTCAAAAATTCTGCTTTAATAAGATCGTCTTCTTTGTTATGATTAGTCTTAATATTTTTGTTTAAAGGCCTTCCAATAAATTGAGCGACTTGACCAATCATCTCTGATGGTTTCTTTACCCATTCTTCGTATGTCAAGACAAGAGTCGGAATTTCTTGACGCCCCATCCATTCTCGTGTTCTTATGCTTGTTCCCACGATTGTTGAACGCAACGTATGTATGCCATCGTAACTAAATCGAGGAGGATCGTTTACCATTCGATCATTACTTCCCCATTTTTTAGAATGTTCAGCGATATACCAACTCACGGCTTGTCGAGTCTTATCATAACGATCAAGAAAAATGACATGAGTAGCGCGACTTAAAATCCATTGTTGAGCAGCGAAACCGGCCGTGTCATAGACTCTATCTAACCATGCCCATGAAGTGCGATATGCAATACCGTCTACGCCTCTGTTATGATCGACATATCCGTTAAACGCTAATTGAATTCCCATTAATGATGAATATTGATGATGAGATGGATTACCAAACCAAAGACCTTCGACACTTCCAAGACTTCTGCTTTGGTTTAAAAGATCTAAGAAAAAAGTGCTACCTGACCGTGCATTGAAAAATATCATTAGTTTGATCATATTCATATTGTAACATAAAACAACAAAAAGGAACCGAAATTCCTTTTTGTGTAGTAGCTAGCTCAAGTTAGTTATCGTTCGCTTCGAATTCGTCAAGTTCGGCAATCCGATCTATAATGACAAGATCATCGTTATAGTAAGACTCAAGAACGCGACCAGCGAATTGTGCGAGCTGAAGTGCTTCACTCAGCTTGGCGAACCAGTCAAGACTTTTTTGACCATATCCCGCAACGCTTATTTCAACATCATAATGAGCGTCATCGCGACGTGTTCCTTTTTCGGCATACTTTTCGCGATGTGAAGTCGAAACCAAATTTTTGTACGAGCCGCTAACCTCGACCGAATAAAACAAATCATAACCAGGATTTGTTTCGCTTTCGATGAAAAGAACTTCGCCTTTAACCCATACGTCGTATGCATCTCGTCGGATAAGCCAAACGATTGGAAGCGATGAGTGAGCATCTGGTTGAACGGTTAACAGAACGTCATCGGCGTTTCTGATATCTAAAAAGCGAGGAGCTTTCTGCAAATAGTCAACGACCGTGTAGAGTTCGTATTGACTCGTAGTCGGGCCCTTAGCAGTTGCAACGATTTCGAAACCATATTCGTCATAAACACGAACGTTAGCCATTCTGAAAACGTTGTAATTATGAACGAACTCTTCGACTGTGACCTCTAACCTCTTTGTTATCTCGAACATTTTTGAAAATTCAGACATTTGGTTTAGTCTCCTCTTCAGAGATTGCGTATCAACTTCTCTTACTCGCAAAAACCTCAGTTAAGAGGCTTGAGCGAGTTGGCTAAGATTAACGAGATTTGAGTTCATTCCGCATGTCGACGATCATTTGACCCAATTTCATCATCGTGTCGTTCCAGAGTCTAGATCCACCAGATCGATCAGGATTTTCGACTTGACGATCGAAGATGTCGGTCCAGATGTCCAATGAAGTTACCAATTTGTCGGTGGTCCATTCGCTGTAGTCGCTGCTGAAGAAGTTTCGCTCGGTCATTTTCTTAGTCTCCTTTTGTAAAGCTTTGTTGCTTTACCTTATATATATATTATAACACATACTAGAGAGAATGTAAACAAAGAAAGATTAAAGATTTATTAATGAGCTAACTATTCTGAGTCTTCACCATTAAGTAATTCTGAAATTGGTTTTGTTTGACCTTGAAGCGCTTGTTTAAGACTTAGGCCAAGATTTCCAAGAACGTCATCATCATTATATTGTTGTAATATCAATATGTTTTCATGTATGCTTTCTTTGATTTCAAGCTGCATATCAACAAATCCAAAATTGAAAAACTGCAGATGTTCTTCGATCATGAATTTCATTCGTTTACTTTCTCCACTCATAATCCACATAACCGGGAAATATGATGCGACCCATTTGTTCGCTTGTCTTCATGCCAAAAGAAACGATTTGTTGCGGGTATATCAATTGTCCATAAGCTTCTATCGTTGCTTCGTCTACATAATCCAAGTTAGGCAATCCATGATAAACTGCGAAGTCATCACCGCGATGACCAATCCATCCTACGAAAGGTATTAAGGCTTCTTCAAAATGACTTTGATTAAACCCTATCGCGTCTAACATAAACTTTGTTTCGTCTGGACATGCGTTCGCTAAATTTTTGACTCGAGCGCGTACTAAGTTATACGCGCCTTTTTCAAGACTGAAGTCTGGGTCTTCATGAAATTGAATTTTTACTTTATACATTTATTTCATTCGTTTCACTTATTTCATTTATCAAGTTATGAACCTTTCTGTCCATTCTTGCAAATTCCATTCTTTCAGAAATCGTTCTTCAATTGTTACTAAATGATAATGGCCATCAAGACTAACACAACGTATTTGATAAATGTAGGTTCTACTTTCTTTGTCAAAAACGGAATTGACGACTTGTCCGACTAAAGAATTACCGATTAAAACAAAATCTTTAATATCAAATTGCGGCCCCTTTGTGTGCATATTATCATAACCCTGCAGACTTCTTTAGATTGTTTAACGACGCTTCGTATTCACCATCTTCTGGTGGTTCACCCGATTTCCCAACATTATTTGCAACATGCAAAACCCAATTCGCGGCATCTTTTACTTCTTTGAATTTTGCTTCATGATTAATTCTTAACAACTTAAATGTTTCGTCTACAACTTCATCAATGAGTTCTGATATCAGAAGAATAGTTTTAACAGTTGTTGTACCTGCTACAACCTGATGATTTAGTTCTTCGAGTCCGGTAGACTGTTTGATGTGACGCGAGACCTGTTCTCGAATAGAAAGACCTACTGGAAATTCTCTTATAGTTTCACAAATTGCGCATTCGAAAACCGTTTCATCATCTCCGATTAAGACAGGCCGAATAGAATATTGTTTACATATGTCACACCAAAAAGAGGTTCTTGCACTAACCATTGTTTATAACCTTTGACACTATTGACGGCACTTTCATTGTTCTAAATCGACGGGTTGCTTTAGGAAAAAAGTATTGTATTTTGTAGAGTATTTGTCTGTTGGCTGTCGTGCCTCCAAATTGATGATAGTAATATGGACCGAATACTTTACCACCACGTGTTGGGATAAACCAATCTATCTTGTCGAATTTAGCTTTCATCGAGATTTATAGAAACCATTCTGATGATCCTTAAGTAAATCCAATGTTCTTTCTTGCCTATTGTTTCAAAATAGAGATAGTCATTAGAGAGACCTGTTTGGAGTGCCGATTCTCTGAGTTGATCTCTTATCGACGTTGTCTCTTCTTCGGTCACCTTAAAGCGAAAGGCTGTAATCTTATCTGGATAACCTGAAGTAATTGTGACGATAAACCTTTTAGTCATGTTTCTTATCCTCTATGCTCTATATAATTATATAATATATATATATAGATAACTACTCTAACATATAACATATATAAATAGTCAGAATAGATAATCATCTGCTATAGCAGATGATTATCTATTCTGACTATTAGATTGACAAAGCTATACAACAAATTGAAGTAGTCTTTAGACATGAAACATGTTATAATATATTTACTTGAGATTGACGGTTAGTCTCCACAATCTCAAGAGCCGTTGTTTATCTTACAAGTCGGCATATAACCTCTAAGCATGTGTCGAAGGGATGGCTCCCAACACTACAAATCTGCCACTAGGGAAGGACCCTTGTTGGCAGATTTGTGATATAATATCTATGTGACTCCGTGCTTACCAAAATTATTGTGAATCGACTGCTTACTCTCTGAGGGCGGTCGATTTGTTTAAGGTACCCGATTTGACAGATCATGTTATAATTCTTTTGACTGTACGGGATTAGAGATTTTAATTCTTGAATATGTCTGTTCTATTCATCCAGCGGGCATATTCTCTTGCTGGTATAGGCTAAGTAAGTCGATGGTGAGTAACGTGTTCATAGATGTGGGATCATGTCCTGCTGCCAGCGCTATGACGTAATTTGAATATATTGAATTGATGAAGTATGAAAACGACTCGTGGTGGAGGCAAGTTAACTATTCATGAACGTAATCGGCAACGTCGACTTCGCACAACAGAAATTCGACGTAAGGCGGTCGCCGAACTCATTCGTGATGACCCCATCAGCTTTAAAACAATTCATCATCGTATGGAAAAAGCAGGTCATACTAACCCCAACAGTGGTCGCCCATGGTCGCTTGGCGTTATTCATAGGGACGTTCAAACACTACGTCAAGAATGGCGTGAAGCTGCTGGTTTGGCATTTGAAGATCATGTCGCAAGACAACTACAAGAACTTAGCAACATCAAACGACTCGCTCTCGGCAAGGGTGAACTGAACGCAGCATTGCGCGCTATCCAGTTAGAAATGAAACTGCTTGGTACTGAAGCACCAATCACGATCAATGTCAACCTTTTGACTACCTTAGAGTTTGTGGCTTCACGACTCGGATTAAAAGCAGAAGAGCTTATCGGCTCTATGATCATTGAACTTCAGGAAAGTGAATACGCATTTCATGACAACTCGAAAAACGACAGCTGAAATTGTTTCTGGTACTTTATCGCGACTCGGCATAACAAAGACAATATCGGTAGTCAAGAGCGAAGAAGACAAAATTTGGGATTATTGCAAGACTGACTACATTCATTTCATCACAACATATTGCTACATCTTGGACTCAGTCACCCGCGACTGGATTCTTTTTGATTTATGGGACGCCCAAATCGAAGCATTAAACACTATATACGACAACAAATTAATTGCGTGGTTGAAAGCGCGACAACTCGGAGCGTCATGGTCAGTGCTTGCTTTTGGTCTATGGGATATGATCTTCAACCCAGTAGCCACGTTTTTAATATTTTCTCGTCGTGAGACGGAAGCCGTCTACTTGCTTGGTCAAGAACGCCTGCGTGGTGCATATCATCGTTTACCTGATTGGATGAAAGCAAGGTCTGGCGGATTGATCGTAGATGCAGGCCGTCATCTTCAACTAGGTAACGGTTCAGTAGCACGCGCTTTTCCTACCGGAGTTGGTGATAGCTACACTGCTACTCTTGCTCTCGTCGACGAAGCGGACTTAGCTCCAGATATGAATACTATGCTTACTTCTATTAAACCTACTATAGACGCGGGCGGTCGTTTAATCTTGGTTGGTAGAGTGAATAAGCAGAAGACGGTGACGCCCTTCAAAACAGTACTTCGTGACTCGATCAATGACCGAAATAGTTACGCTCATATATTTCATCCATGGTATGTTCATCCTCTTAGAGATCAAAAATGGTATGATGAACAAGTACGTGACGCGCTCTCGATCGATGACGTCTATGAACAATATCCCGAAACAGTAGATCAAGCTTTATCGCGTAGTAGTCATGGCAAAGTATTCCCCGCCTTCTCATTGGTTAATAACGTATCGTCTGATGCAGACTACGTTGAAGGATACCCAATAGAGTGGTGGGTTGATGACGGATACACAAACCCTTTAGTCATTTTGTTTGTACAACAACGCCCGTTTCAGGGGTATCCTGATCATCTTTGCGTATTTGACGAACTCTATCTTACGCAAACAGATCATGACGAAGCCATCAAAATCGCATTAACGAAAGGGTACCCACCTCCTACGATTATATGGCATGATCCATCTGCTAACCGATTGGCGAGTCGGCTTTCTTATGCGCGCAATAACGGCGTGGTCGAAGTAGACCAATCCAATAGTGAATTAACCGTAATAATCAATCCATTCATTTGCAGTGTTAACGCAGCGAATAACAAGGTGGCAGACGGACTTAAAGCCGTTCGTCATTCTATTGGACCAGACGTAAACGGAATACGACTACTTCGAATGCACCCTCGTGACGAAAACTTGATTGTTGAAACCAGCGATTACGAAATATCAGAATCGTCTTCAACCACGGGAGGTGACCCTGTGCCGCTTAAAGAAAGAGATCATGGCCCTGACTGTTTACGATATGGACATAGTTTGAGAATGTATCGCTGAATTAGATGTTATAATTTTAAAAAGTAAGACATCATTATCATATGGCCAATATACTAGCACAAGAACAAACTGTACAGCAAGAAGCGCCACAATCTATTTCTTACGCGGGAGGTGGCATTGATTGGATGTTGTGGCGTCTTGATGGCGGAGACGTCCCACTTCCTGGTTGGTGGTCTCCAACGCGCGATTTGTTCTTACGTCGTTCCGTTAGATCAGATACCATCGTGTCGGCGATCTCTTATAATCGTGTAGTCGGCATCAAAAACATGACATGGCGGTTACATGTTGAGAAGCCTGAATTAGAGCCGCTTGTTGAAGTTTACCAAAAGATGTTTAATGAAGCGAATTTCGGAGACGGGTTTAGAACCTTTTTAGAATTATATTCACAAGACTCTTACAACCAAGACAATGGCGCTTTCATTGAGCTAATTGGTCAAGGCGATATACGCAATTACCACGACAACCACGGTAACTCGTTCTTAGCAAAAGGGTATCTTCCTAAGTATGCGATTACTGGATTTTCGCATTTAGACGCAGCGCAAATTCATCGGACGAATTCTCGTGAATTTCCTTTTGTATATACGGATCCGTGGACTGGACAACTCACCGTCTTGCATTGGACGCGTATGATTGGTCGTTCTCAATTCCGTCAGCCGATCACGCGCGGTAGAGGGATAGGGTTAAGCGCGATAAGCCGCGCTTTCCAAGCGTTAAACATCATCAACGTCTCAAACGAATTCATTGAGGAAAAAATGTCAGGCGCTTCACCAGAGATTGCTATTTCAAAAGGCGTTGCTCTTGGTGCGATCAAGGCGGCTATTGAAGACTCGGCATTAGACTTAGATGCGAAGGGGATGGCTCGATATAAAGGAACAGTCTTTGTAGAAGGAGACCAAATCCAAAATGGTGATCCATTCATACAACTTGTTGGTCTTCGTCAAGCGCCTGACGGATGGGACAGAGAAAAAGAATTAACGTTAGCTATGTATATTGTGGCCATGGCATACGCTACGGATGTACGCGATCTCGGTTGGTCGTTCGGAACAACGGGTGCAACGAAGGCAGACGCCGAAGTACAAGATCTCAAAACGAGCGGTAAGGGGCGCGCTGACGTTATTACTGATCTCGAGGAAATCTTTAATTTACGCGTTTTACCTGATGGCATTGTTTTCGAGTTCGATCGTAAAGACGACTTAGAAGATAAGCGAAAAGCCGAGATCGCCGCAATACGCGCCTCGACTCGACAGATACAAGTCATCACCGGTGAGTTAGGCATAAGCGAAGCGCGGATTGAAGCCGCGAAGCAAGGAGATATCGATCCATCGTTTTTGGCAAGCGACATCACGGTAGAGGGCGACAAGGCTGGTCCTCGTGCTAATCAAGACAGAGGGCGACAAATATTCAGAAGCAATTTGTTTTCTGCGATGAACCGTTTGAGAAAGAGCGGCGACATAAGCGACTTCTTTATTGAGGCGTCTGATCTCTTAAAAACACAGGGACAACTGGCTTATTTGCGTGGTATAAAGGATGGTGGCGCTCCGGGCGTTTTCACGATTGGAGCGCTAGAGTCTAATGAACGTCAAGAACTTCAATCGTTGATCAACGAGCAGGTTGGATTTCTTTCTAATCTAACGCGTGATATCGATAATCTTAACTTTGCGAGTATGAAGCAACGGACAGAGTTATGGATGAACAAAGGATTAGATGGCATATACAACAGTGGTATCGTGGCTGGTAACGCTAATCAAAATCTTGTATGGAAGATCGGCACTACCGAGAAACATTGTCTTGACTGCTTGAACTTCGATGGGCGCGTATACCGATCCTCTATTTGGAAACGTAATGATATACAACCTCGTTCAACCGATCTTGAATGCAGCGGATATAATTGTGATTGTACGCTGAAAGCTACTGAAGAAGCCGTGACTCCGGGTCGTCCACCCAAGCTTATTGGAAAAAAAGATCATGACGGCTAATGTACAAGTTAGGGTTTCTAGACGTGGGCGACCCTTTACTGAAAAAGACATGAAGCAAGTAATTTCAAAGTCATTAGATAAAGAAGCGGAACGAGTTAAAAAAGAATACGAAAGCACGGTATCGACATGGAATACTAAACCAAAATTTATAATTAAACGAAAAACGTCAGAGCCGCAAACACGAATAATCAAACCGGCTGCAGGCAAAGCAAAAAAGATTTATACGTTTGTAGATCAAGGAACGCGTCCTCATATTATTCGACCTAAGCGCGCTAAAGTGTTAGCATTCAAAACCGGAGGATTGTCTAAAACAACTCCTGGTCGATTAAAAGCAAGACGTGGACGTCTCGGTACGAAACAAGTCTTTAGTCAAATGGTTTCACATCCCGGTTCTAAGGCTCGTAATTTCACGAAGAAAATTCAAGAGAAATCACGAGGTAAATTAAAAAAGCTTGTCGAAAAGAATATTGCCGCCGCATTTAAGTCGACTAAGCGAGCAACATAATATGAAGATCATCCTTGATTGGAATAAAGAATTCTCGACACACGGTTTCGGTGTTGTGGTAGATGAATCTTTTGGTGAATATCCACTACTACATCCATTAGTGCCCGTGTCATTAGCAGATTTTATGACTCAATTCGAGTCAGTATCGTTTATACGTGATATAGTAGAAAATGAAGCGGTCATTCGCGTAGTACCGCAAGGAGATCAAAATGCCATTTAACGGAATTGACGATCCAGCTCTTCCCGAAAATATTCGAGAGATGGGTGCGAGTCAACGTCGAATATTTGTTTCAGCTTTTAACAGCGTTCTCCAAGACTGTGATGGCGATTTTGATGATTGCGAGTCTGATGCATTCGCAGTCGCTCAAAGTGCCGTTTCCAAAATGATACTGAAAGATGAGGCCAAGCGGTTTAGTGCAGATGCCGTCGTAATGGCTTCTTTTGGTGGGGATCCTTTTTTGCATGAAGCGATGTTTCAATTAGAAATTGATATGATCGAGTTTCTTAATCCGAACGATTGGCATATTACGTTGGCATACTTCCCGAGTGGAGGCGAGGTAATGCTTAACGACTTATTTACTGAACCTATCGTTGCTAATATCATAGGCATAACTACTTTCGATGACGGTCAAGATCAATCTGTACCAGTTGTTTTCATCGTAGAAAGAACTGATCAACTTGTAGCTATCCATGAAGAAATTATAAGACGCGCGGTAGCTAATGGAATTGAAATTAGTGAATTTTCTCTAGACGATTGGACACCACACATCACGATCGGATTTGATCTTATTGCTGCGCGAATTGAAGACTTCGAGCCTTTTTCTATTTCTACGACGCGCGTTGCTCACGAGTCGTACCATGATATTGGTATAAAAACATCAGCAGCTTCTGTGCCGGGTTTGATTTCGAAACTCTTTAAGGCCTTAGTGCCAAAGAAAAAGAAAATCGAATTTAAAGATTTGTCTGGTTTCAAACTTATAGGCGATGATGGGCATTGGGTTGCTTGGTATACTAATGCTTACGTAGACCGTGAACGAGAATACTTTCCACGAAAAGCAATATCTAAAGACATCGATCATATGAATTCGACTGGTCAATATCCCGAATTATGGTTTTATCATATTCCGGGAACTCGATTTGGTGAAGTGAAAGCGACGGCTTTAATTGGTCGTTTCGCGGTAGCTGTTGGTAGCTTAGACAAAACGCCGGCTGCCAAGGCATTTTCTCAATTTGCCGAAGAAAATCAATATCGAATGTCACATGGATTTCACTACTCGGAAGAGGCTCTAGTAGATGGAGTATATAATGATTACAGAACATTCGAATTGTCTGTTCTGCCGTCTGATGTGGCGGCAAACCAGATGACGGCTTTCTTACCATTAACGGAGGAGAAGGAAATGGCAGATATTACTGTAAATCGCCAACAACGCGATGCACTGAAGGCTGCCTTGGCGGGTACTGGCATGACTGTTGAAGCAGTCTTAGAAGCTGGTATTAAGGCCACTGAGGCAGCAGATCATTTGACAAGCCAGAACTTTAAGGCTTCTCAACTCGATGAGGGAACTTCTAAAAAGAATATTGAGGCTTTTCAAGAATTTTCGGATCGCCTATCAATATTGGAAACTAAGATCGTGTCAATCGAAGCTAAAATTCTCGATGACTTGGACGATGATGACGACGAAGAAGAAGAGAAAGTAGACGAAGACGAAGACGAAGAAGACGATGACCTCAACAAAGCTTCTAACGTGATCAACACGCAATTGATGGAAGCCATGACTGCCGCTATCAATAAAAGCCTTGGTACTCGATTAGACAAAATCGAGAAGTCAGTCATCAGCATGCAAGAAGGCGTTAATAAAGCTAAAGCGTCGGGTGAGCAGGTTGAGATGTCGGATATTTTATCCGACTACTTTGGTCAAGGTGGTAAATCAGATTCGTCTCTTGACGTAGAAACTACTGCGGCTAAGGTGGCTGGTCAAATGGCTGGCAATCAATTTACTCGCGATGGTGTTTCGTCTGGTTTAGCAGCTGATAACGGACGTAGTACTTAGCTTGATTGCGATTGCACAAGCATAGATTAAGGAGAACCTATAATGTCAAATGCGATTGATATCAACATGATAGATTATGTCAAGGCGTCTCAGCAACATCAATCAGATCTTGATGATTTCATGAACCAGGTCGCTGAACGTATGAAGGGCGGGCCTCCGTTGGCGTATAAGAAATATGGTCAAAAAAATACGCCGACGTCACTCAACCCACAAATGCCTTACATTCATGGTAGTGGTGGACTTTTGAGCGATCCTGGACAAAACCCAGCAATTTTGTCCAATATTGTTCATGCAATACCTGGAATGGCGACCGCGATGCAAGTCTTGCCTGATCCGGTTGTTGGCAATCCTGATCTTTATGGTGGCAATGATGTTCCTTTTATTACTACCATCACTGGCGTTACTGAAGGCGATGACGACTGGACGGATCAGCCCGATGCTGTTTGTGATGACGCACCGATTGCAGGCGTACTAAAGGCGTGTACGATGACGGCCTCGTATGGTCGTTTTTCGAAACGAACTCGTCAAATCGAACGAACACGTATCGGTCGAGTTAACAATCGCGGAGAAACAACTGATTTCTCTATTGCAAATCCAGCGATGGCCGATGATCCATTTTTGCCAAGCAATATTCCATTAACTCCCGGTAATTGGATAAACCGTGAACTGACTACGCGGTTTTTCGAAGCGGGCATGGGATTTCAACGAATGATGTTACCACTTACTTATACTGGTAACCCGACAAATAACAGCGCGAACGGTGGTCGTCGGCAATTCGAAGGCTTTGACTTGATCTACAACACTGGCAAAGTTGACGTTCTTTCACAAGTCGCTTGTCCTGGAATGGATGCGCTTATTCTTGACAATGATGCGACTAACGTTGAAGAAGCCGATGCAAATGGTGTTTTTATCTATGAGCATATCGAAGCCGTAATGCGTTATCTTCGCGCTAATGCACGCAAGATGGCTATGGAACCCGTTACTTGGGTTGCATCGATGAGAGAAGATTTATTCTTTGAACTCACTGATATCTGGCCAGTGCAGCAATATGTCAAAGTGATTGCACAAATCAACGCGATCAATGGAGCTGCCGTTGATGGTGCTGTTCTGAACTTTAGTGGTTCTGAAGTCAACGGAATGCGTCAACAACTTCGTGAAGGTCGTTTTCTTCCTATTGATGGTGGAATTTTGCCGGTTATTCTTGATGACGGCATTGCCGAAACAACCAATGCTGGCAATACATCTGAATATCTCAGTGATTTGTATATTCATCCCGTGACTGTTCTCGGTGGAGTACCAGTTTTGTACTGGCATTTCTTCGATTATGATAATGGCCAGGGTCGTGAATTCGATGCAATGGTTGGTGGTGGACAAAGCTTCACTACTGATGGTGGTCGATTTTATTGGGCGACTAACTTCAAAAATGGATGTATGGAAATGCAGTGGGTAGTTGAACCACGAATTATGCAACATACTCCATATCTTGGCGCTCGACTTCAAGATATCGCTTATCAGCCAGGAATTCATACTCGTAGCCCGTTCCCAACCGATGCTAACTACTACGATGGTGGTCGAAGCACAGGTTCGGTTCTCACCGGTTATCCTGATTGGTCGACTGGTACTCAGGTTGATCTAGGCGTTCTAGAATAACCAAAGCAATAAATTAACAGTAATAGTGGCGGAGAATAACTCTCCGCCACTATTTGGTAATAAAACAAATGGTTGTCAGAGCACCAATTCCAAACGCGAATAACGACATAAACTTTAAAAATCTTATAGAGATAATGCATGATTGGTATTCTGGTGCAGAAGGAATGCCAACGATTATTGGTAGTGCAACACATGATATTCTTCTCGCATTCGCAACAATGGATAACGACGGAACAACAATGAATGCGAACGGTAATTATACCGGGGGAGGTCTCGGAACAAAAAACTTTGTTTGTCAACCTCCTCCAGGAGAAATTTGGCAAGTGTCTCGACTTATCACTTACATCGAGGACGGGTCTGCTTTTAGAACTGAATTTTATGGTGGCATATCTGGTGGGTTAACAAATGGCATATTAATTAGAAAATCTGATGATGGAGGTATAATAATAGACTTGACAGACAGTTTAGGCGTTAAGACAAATGGCCAATGGGCAAGACTTAATTTTGATGTCAACATTTTTAATTTCGGGGCTGGCAACGAAGCTCTTGCGGCACGATGGACATTTTCACGAGCTGGCGCAAACATCAGATTAATAGGAGATGACAATGAGCGACTTGAAGCAAATGTATCTGATGATTTAACGGGGTTGATTAACCACAACTTTTCGTTTCAAGGTTTTAAGGAGAACGTATGAATATCGTGCAAGTCAGTCCCGTAAGCAATGGTCAATTGTTCACTGTGCTGTCTGCTGCAGCGCAATTATCTATTCCCGACAAAGCAAATGCAGTGTATCTGCAAGCATTTACTCAAGACGTCAGGTTTACTTTAGACGGCACAACGGCGACCACGACTAATCTTTTGGCCGTTATTGCCGGTGAACCGCCGTTATTGATCACTTTTCCACCGGGGACGCAAATAAGTGTGATTGAAGCCACTGCATCAGCTTCGCTGGCGGTACAGTGGGCAAAAATTTAAGTTTCTTATTCACATTAATCGTCTTAGTCATTGTCGGTTGTAACGTTGAAACCCAATCAATGGTTACGCTCCCAACTTCGACTCCAACTTCGTCTTTAACTTCGTCTTTAACTTCGACTCCAACTTCGACTCCAACTTTGTCTTTAACTTCGACTCCAACTTCGACTCCAACTTCGACTACTGTAATATTACCTATTTTTAAGACGGCAACGACTGCTAGAAAAACATCAACATCTGATCCTTTCCGTTTGGCAACATTTATATTCGGAACAGCAACGGCTATCAAGGCGAATACCCCTACTCAAGAATTCGCCGATCTGTCTCTTAGTGTAGAAGTAGCGGCTAGAAATGGGCTTAACATACGATCTGCTCCTTTTCTTCAAGCTCCTGTCATTGGTACTTTGGCGTATCAACAACGTGTTCGACTGATAGATTTGGCTGTGCCAAGAGATGGTTGTAGCTGGATGCGCTTACAAGATCAGTCAGGCTGGATTGCCACGTCTTGTAATGGATTTAGTTTAATACGTTTACTTTTCTAATTATTTTTAGTATAATGTTTGTATGAGTAGATACCCCAAACTTGCTATAGGCATCATTACCTATAATCGACATGAAGAATTCAATAGAGTCTTAACCTCTATTTTGGACAAAGTGGTTTATCCAGTCGAACAAATTAGAGTCATCATTTGTGACGACGGTAGTCCTGATGATTATGTTTCATCTTTTTCTAATCGAGAAAATTTTCGCGTAAAGCATAACAAACGATTAGGTATGGGCGGCAATTGGAATTCTATGATGGCCGCTGCGCATGCTGAGTCAGATTTTATTTTATGTTGCCAAGACGACTGGGAGTTCACAGAACCAATCGATTTACGAGTTGGGGTTCGTTTTTTACAAGACAATCCTGAATATGGAATGGTGCGTTATCATAAAGTATCAGGTCATGTCGGATTACCAATGGTTACTAAATCGTGGGATACTCGAAAACATTTCAAAAGTTTTATTGATGGACGTCATGAATATGCTCCATATGAAATGACTTATCTAGAATTATTACCTCCATTCGATAATAGTAATACGTTCTCTCCGTATTCTGGTGGCGTTCATTTAAGACATCGCCGTTTTACTCGATGCTATGGTAAATATGCAGAAGGAAAGAAATTTTCTTATTCTGAAATGGATTATTTTACTAGAGTAAACAAAGCGTTACGTGAGGATCTTAATCGAGCACAAAGAATAGCGATATTTCCACGTTACATAAAATCACGTTTTTCTGATATTGGCGAAAGTTATCGTGATACTAAAGTCGAACTTGAAACGTTGAAATGATAATGAAAAAAGTTTTTAACATTCCGACACCTGAGGTTGCAAGCCAGCAATCGAATAACGGCATCTCACAAGTTGTTTTGGGTTTATTTAACCATTTGCCTAAATTCGGGTTTGAGTTAACTGGTTCAAAAAACGATACCGTGCTGAATTGTTTTCATGCTGGAGAGGGATTAGACAATGTTGACTTGGCTATTTGTCATGGACTACATCCAACATCTCTTATAAAAGCGCAGCCCGTTTCTGTTTTGTTCAGAATTAACCAACGTGTAATAAACGACTTGATAACTGCACGAGAAATAGTTGTTCCTTCGCAATGGTTAGCGGACATATTAAACCGTCAAATGCAGTTAAATCCTCATGTTATAAGCTGGGGCATTGACATGAATATTTGGCGCTATGATCCCGATGTCGCAAACGAAAGATATGTTTTATGGAACAAAAATCGAAGTGACCCTGTCTGTGATCCATCATGGATGCAAGAGGCGGCCCAAAAATTACCCGATACATTATTTTTATCTACATTCGGGCAAAAAACGACCAACGTTCGAATTGTTGGTCGTCAACCATATGAAAAGATGATCTCGATGATCAAGAGTTGTGGTGTTTATCTTGCTACGACTAAAGAAACTGGTGATATCGGTTCACGTGAAGCGTTGGCTTCTGGTGTTCCAGTTGTCGCATTTGACCAGGGAGGAGTTCGTGACATTGTAAGACATGGAGTAAATGGATATTTGGCCCCGCCCGGCAATGTAGACGAACTAGTGGAGGGAATAAAATATTGTATTCAGTATCGTGATGTTTTATCTGATAACGCTATCATGCTTAGCCAAAATTACGGATGGGATATTGCTGCACAAAAAGTCGCCGATATACTAGAGTCATTGTTGCATAAAAATAATTTTAAGTTTGACGTGTCAGTCATTATTCCATGTCATGATTATGGTGACTTTATTCGTAGAGCGATGAAATCAATACTTTCTCAAGAGGGACAACTCGATTTTGAGCTCATAGTTGTAGATGACGCTTCTCTTGACAATAGTTATGAACAAATCGAATTAATGAAAGAAGAATATCCAGATTTTCCGATTAAGATAATCCGCTTAGAAAAAAATAGAGGTGTTGCAAATGCACGAAATGTCGCTATTGATAAAGCATCAGGCGAATTCATTCTTTGCTTAGATGCAGACGATCAACTAGCTCCTAATTCACTTCATACACTTTTTCAATCTATAAAAGATGATCGTTCGATAGGAATAGTTTATGGTGAATTGGTATTCGAACATGATATGACTTGGCCGAAATGGCCACCTGACGTTTGCGATATTGAGCTTTTCTTAAGCGGCCATAATCAAATTCCTTCATGCTGCATGTTCAGGAAAGAAGATTTCATTCGTGCACGCGGGTACCGTGGATATATGGAGCCTGCAGAAGACGCAGATCTTTTCTTACGTATATTAGCATATACTGGTCGACAAGCAAAGAAAGTGACAAAAACGCCGACTGTCATCTACAATTATCATCCTGACAGTTTAAGTAACGAATACAGAGAGTCTAAAGGATCAGATCCTTTCGTGAAGCGTGGCGAAACAATATGGAAGAAATCATTATTAAGGCCAATCGCATTGCCGCCTCCTGTAGGATCGTCATTGCCAAGTAATTTAGTATATAATTATGATAATCCACTTGTCAAAATATCTATTATTGGTGAGAACGATGTCCAAAAAACTATTGACAGTATCGAATTCCAAACATTCTGGAACTGGACCCTTGATCAACAAATTGATACGCCGTTGGTCATGTATATCAAGGCTGGGTATTATGTTCCACCCGATTGGTTACAGTCTCAACTCAAAATTTTAGAAAACATCTTAGAAAAAGATGGGAGCATACCTGAAGAAAACCCGTCTAGAAAAGGCGAGTTACAAGTGGCTTGTTGTGGTAAAACAGTCAGAAAAGGAAATTTGCTAATGTCTCAATTATCTGGTGACGAAATCATTCATGTTCGATTTGTAAAGGGAGGAGCGGGAAAAATCTTTGTTCCTAGTCCGACTGGAAAACGATTTGGTAATCAAGACTCGAGTAGAACATATGGCAGGCGTAGAGAGAATGACATTTTCGAAATTCATCGCGATGACTTGCCCGAACTTATTCGTCGTGGGTATGTTGTTGAACATGTAGTTGCAGCCGAACCAACACTTGAAGCTGTTCAGCAACCTAAGCAAATAAAATCGCCAACGCCTTTACGACCTTCTTCTTTTATTGATGATGACTTAATCGTGTCGATTGACGAAGATGAGTTAATTCCGTCTAATCCAATTCTTGACGACGAATCAATTATGAGTTTGAGAGAATTGTCAGAAAAGTTTAAAGACATGAAGATCAACGAAATACGACGATTGATCAAGAAACATGACATAGAAGCGGTTCATAAAGATCGAAACACGTATCTCTACAGTGTAGAAGATATCGAAGATGCTATCGTCGTCGAGAAGAAAACGTCGGATGCATGATATTATAAGACTAATGGTTCTATCAGCGATAACAACACGTGTGACTATGATGCTCGTTTTGGAACGTGGTCCATTAGGAATATCCGCAAGGATGAGATTATTTTTCTCGGAAATGGATAATATCGTTTCACGTGAATTCTCAGCTCTCTTATCCTGTGTCTGGTGTATGTCGTTCTGGATCGGGTTGTTAGTCACTTTGTTGTTTCATGAACCATTTTATGTCGCATTCTTTTATAGTCTTATCGCGATGTTAGTGGATGCATATGTGGACTGAAACGAAAACGTTATTAACGTTAGACGAATGGGCAACGATCATTGGTATCAATCCTTGGGTTTTGTCTCAAGTTATTGAACCGCGCACATCTATTCTTCAAGCCGTAAGCGAGGGAACACGTGTTGAAACTTGTGCACGCGCGTTTTTTCAAAGTTTCAGATCTACTGGTGCGCTGACACGAGAAGAAATAGCAATTGCCATTTCGCAAGCCGAGTCGTTAATTTCAAGTGTTGCTAGAACGTGGCCAGCACCATATGAAGATCAAGAGACTATTCGATATCCAAGACACGGTGATTTGAAAGCGGTTCAGCTCTGGTATGGACCTTCTAATAGAATAAAACCTGTTCAAATGCCCTATAGCCATATTATTAGTACTGGTCGCTATACTGAGGAATTAGTAGAAGCCGGTCGACCTGTTGTCGGGTCTGATCCTATGACTGATGGATTTAATACAAGGTTTACGGTAACGGTAACGGTCGAGGCCGGAACTCAAGAAGACGAATTAAAAGTTTATTTTCCAGTTTCGGATTATTTTGAATTAGACAGAGCGGATTTAGAAATCCGTCCTGTCGACGTATCGATTAGTGGATTAACCGCTACGATAAGTGGTCCTCTTTATTTGTTGATTACTGTTGACAATTATTTAAAATTACGTCCTATAGAATTAAATGCACAAGATGCCATTTACGCAACAACCGTTGACGTCTATCGTGAAACAATAGATTTAACTCAGTCAGGCTCGCTCATATGGGAAAATAGTACATATGCCTTCGGTGATTGTACTGATCCTCCTTGTACATTCGAAGCAAGCTCAGCTTGTTTTACTGCTACTGATCCGCAACGTGGATGGATTTCGCCTGTTCCGGCATCGTTTGATAATTCACTCCAAACTTTTTCAAGACTATTTCCTGAAAACGCATATGCACCTGATAAAATTCTCGTTAACTACATTTCTGGCATTAATAGAGTTAATCGTCGATTGGCTTATCCATGGAACAGAATCGTTGCGCTCTTAGCTACTGCGTTATTGCCTCAAAGATCATCGGGTTGTGATAGAGCAGATCAACGAATTCATACATATAGATCATTGCAACAAGATGATAACAATAATCTTGAAGTCACGTCAGAATCGATTTTTGCAGCTTCACGATTATTTGGTGTTGCTGGTCGAGGTGCAGTCGAAGCAGCACATCTATTAAACAATCAAGAATTGATATCATATAGAGGTGTCCATGTCTAAAGAGATAGATTACAAAGATGATGACGGCTACATGGTTAGGGTACTGACCTTTCGTGAGGACAGCAGCCCGTCAAGCGGAATTCCTTTGTCGTTGTACGTTGAAAGTTTTGGTGTTAAGCCAGAAGTTCAGGCAATCTTGTTTAACAAAGGATTTGTGACACAATCAGATTGGTTCAAATCTGGTATATATGAAGCATTAACCTCTGCTTGTCAGCGTGTCGAAAAGCTGGGTCGAGATCAGTGTAAAATAAAAGCTAGAGATATAATTCAACGAGTTCGAGAGGATTATCGTTCATGAGTACTTTAAAGCAAGATTCTAGTCTCGCCACACAAGGAGAAACTAGTATTTTCTATTATAACCAGGACAACCTTGCCGATACTGTCAAGTTTGGTGGTCTTTTTGGTGTTCTAATTCCTGGTTCTCTATCTATTTCAGCGGGTGAATTGAACCCACTGATTGTCCCCAGCGTCGATGAGCCTAATCGTTTTCAAATTGCTCGAATTCTTCGAGGCAGTCCTGACTTAGGCGAATTGAGCTTAACCGAAACTCCGAAACGTGATCGACGATCTAATTTGGAAACATTATTTCAACAAGATTGTCAGTACGTATTTTTTATTCCGTGGGATGGATGTAAACAGCCCAACGACGTAGACTCATGGGATAGTGTTCTTGTCGTCTTAGGCGGTCGTCATGGCGATCTTGAGTATGGTGACTTGAAGCAGCGAGATGGCAACGATCCGTTAGAGTTAACGTTGCCATTTAATCATGTTGGGGCATCACGTTTGTTCACGGTTGGACTTGAAGAAGTTGCAGATGCCACGGTGGTTACTGCAATCATCGATGTCATTTTTGCAGATGCTTTATCATGTGGCTTTTGTGTTCCGTTCAGTTCGGGCAATCAGGAATATTATGGTCTTACTGATAGTAACCCCGGCAGTCCTGGCGGTAGTAGTGAAGTAATTGGTACCAAAGATGGAGCAACATATAATACTTCAGTGATCTTTTCGCTTACTGGTGCGCAAGCGGCAAACGCTATGCAGGCAGTAGGACGTCATATTCTGGTTGTTTCACAAACAGATGAAGCTCATCATATTGCTCTCAAAGACAACATCTTTTCTGCTACTAATCCCTGGTCACGAATTGTTACTGGTTATGTAGCAACGGCTGGCCCTACAGCTGCGATTAGTGTTAGTCCGCAGCAAACGTTTATTGGTGGCAACGGCGGATATGTTTATCTTTCAGACGACGTCACTGCTGGTGTATCGGTGTTACATGCTGGTTCATTGACTGTCGAGAATGTTAATGGTATTCATAGCGATGGCCAAAATGTCTTGACGGGACACGACAACAATGTCTTGTTGCTCAGTACCAATCAAGGTGCGACCTTCACGTTGATCACGGGTCCAGTAGTTGCTCAAGCCGTTAACGCTGTTTGGATTATTAATGCAACGCAATTCTGGGCAGCAATGGCCGATGGAACATTGTGGTATACTATGGATGGCGGAGACAACTGGACTCAGAAATTACTTCCTGATCAAAGTAATCTGAGTGCAATCACTGATATCGCGTTTAGCCCTGATTTTTCAGAAGTCGGTGCTATTTCAGTAACTCATACTGACGGTGGCAAAATTTATCGAACGTTGACGGGCGGACGTTTATGGGGTGACATAATTCCATACATTCGCCAGGTCACAACCTTGCCCGCCGTGATTAATGCAGTCGCGTTATCTGGCGTTGACAACATACTTGCCGGTGGATCAAAAGTCGTGAGCGCAGACGGAATTCTAATTTTCGGAGAATAGCGAAAGGCAAAAAATGGGCAAGAGGGCTGGTGATATGGCTAATCCCATATTCATAACTGATACTGGGATTGAATTGAATATTAGACCGATTGGACAATTGATTATCCGTCGGTTCGATATCGAATATAAGAAAGGTCATCAAGAACCTGAAGCACCAATTCAGGTTCTTGATGACCCTGCCAAAACTGAATACAGAAACGAAAACGATCTTGATTTTGTTTCTGTACACTCTGAATGGGAGGACGAATACAACTCAGCTATTCTTGAATTTCTTCTCGAATACGGAGTTAAGTCAAGCCCACCAGATGGTTGGGAAAATCCCTTTCCGGTTGGCGAAGATGCGAATACAAAAATTTTGTGGTTAGAGTCAGTGCTTATTGGACCCGATTTAGAATGGGACAACCATGATAGCGTCATGAATGTTATTATGGGAATGAAAGAAGTCACTGAAACAGGAATAGAAGAAGCCAAAAAAAATTAGATATCTCGGTTAACGGAACGCCAATTTGGGATATCGTAATCAGACAAAAAGGAAAACGAAGAAAACGTGAGATTCGTTCTTCGTTTGAAGCAGAATGTAGGTTTGCAGCGGTAAAGCTTGGATATACTTATCAACAGTTTCAAGACTTACCGGGTGATGATTTCTGGAATAACGACGGCGACTCTAAATGTAAGATGATCGCTACTTATCGTGCATTAAACAAGATAGAAGCTATAGAGATGGCGTAATGACTGAAGAAACGATTCTTACTATCACAGCCAAAGATCAAGCGTCGAAGGTCATTGGCAAAGTCAACTCAAACATCAAGACTTTCAATAAAAGTTTGAAGAAGTCTACTGGTTCTGTGGTTAGAAATGCCAGTGCTAATCTCAGCAAACTCTCAAGCGTCTTCGATAATCTAAACGATTTCACACTTGGTCAAGTAGATGCTTTTGGAAAATTAGAAGCTAATACGCGTTTAGCGGGCTTTTCTTTGAGCAGGTTATCTGGCATAATGGGAGGTGTGAGCGGCAAGTTTATTGTAATGGGTGGAGCCGCCGCCGTCGCAGCATCCGCGATCGCAGTCTTAGGCGTGCGTGGTGCAAAACTACAGCCTCAAATGGTTGCTTTTAGTAACATTATTGGTGGTGATGCGACGGCGGCTTTACAGGCATTGAGAAAACAGACTCGTGGAACGGTAGCTGATTTTGATTTAATGAGACTATCCGTTCAATCGTTACAAGGTACGTCACAAGATTTTAGAGACGTGGTAGCTAAAGACTTGGGCACCATTATCGACATCACAAATCGAGTCGCTCAGGCAACTGGGACAAGCGCTGAGATTGTTCGTGAAAAATTTCTTTTGGGCATAAGACGACAATCGGCAAAATTGGTTGATGATGTAGGGGTAAGCGTACGCGGCATAACCGACGAAATCGGATTTGCAACAGAAGCCATACGACAACTTAAAATTGTGGGGGCAGAACTAGGTGCGCCCGCTTTGACGTTAGAAAATTTGAAAAAGCCGTTAGTTGTTTTCAAAAATTTGCTTGATCAAATCTCTGTAGCATTTTTGCCTATAATCGCTCCTTTTGCAGACATAATCGCACGTATTTCTGTTGCGTTTGGTCAGTTTGCAACAATCATATTATCGGTTGTCGCGCCTGCATTATCTGTAGTCGGCGCTGTAATACAAGCGGTAATAGATCTCGGGTTTACACTGCTTAATGCAGTATTTGGTGGTTCATTCAGGCAAGCCATGCAATTTGTTCAAGCTGGAGCTGCGATTGGTAAAGTCGCGTTTGAAGCACTTGGCCAAGCCATAGTATTTGTATCAGGCGTAATCCAGAGTGCAGTCTCATCAGTAATCGGTACTTTTGGTTCAGTATTGCCAAGTCTTAATTTAACCGCTGAACAGATAACTTTTCAAGCGGGTTTTTGGGGTGCTAAAATAATCGGCAGCTTCGCGGCTGGAATGGCAGATGCCGCTACGCAAGTGGTAGAGGTCGTTACGTTCATTGCTCGTACTATTGCCGACTTTTTAGAAGGATTTTCTCCACCGAAAAGGGGACCGCTAAAAAATATTGATAAAGGTGGTGAAAATGTTGCGAAAGCTTGGGTAGAAGGATTCGCTGGTGGATTTTTGCAATCGCGTGAAGAAGTAGAAAAGGCGGTTGGCGGTTTTCTAAAATCTGTTACGGGACTTTCTAAAGAAGATGTCGAAAATCAAATCAAGAAATTGGATTTAGCTATTCGACCATTTGTTGAACAACTAGATATCGCGAAAGCCTTGTTTGAAGAAATAGCTGGGTTTATTGATCCTGCACTAAGTATTATAGAACGACAACAAAAGCGATTACTCGAAGCCTTTAGTCGTGGCGAAGCTGGTGCAGAAGAAGTTCGAACGTTAGATAAACAAATAGAACGACTGGCGCGATTAAAAGAAGAAGAACAAGATCGTGTCGATCTAGCCGAGTTACAGCTAACTGCTGCAAAATCACAACAATCAGTTGAACGAGCGTTATTAGGTATTCAAGACAACCGCCTTAAAAATGCAGAAAAATTAACTGATGCAATAGAAGATGCTACTCAAGCCGCAACCGTTGTTAGCGCAGGTGGTGGTGCCGCCGGTGCAGTTGCGGGCGGTGGCGCTGGTGGTGCGGCTCGCATAAAAAAACTACCTAAAGCGGCGGTTGGCGGTGCCGGTGATGTTGCCAGTACACTGACTGGCGCAAGTTTTGGCGGTGGCACTCCAGTAGACATTTTTTCTAATGAAACTATAACGGCGGCAGCCGAGTCGTTTAAAGACGGAATTTCTGAAGGGTTCGCGTCGTCCGGTGTGGAAAGCGCGATCGCTGGACTTTCTGGGTCGACTAGTGAATTGAGTTCAGAACTGGGGCGAATTGCTGCTGCTGACCCTGTAGCAAAGATTACTGATAAATTTGATGGACTCAGCGAAAAGATTTCTGACGTTTTAGATCCTGTCAAAACTTCAGTTGACAGTTTCAAAACCGGTTTATCCACCGCCGTAGAAGGTATAGAAACTGTGCTTGTGACTGTTGGCGAGTTTTTTATTGCCACTTTCGGTGCCGAAGGCATTGTCCAAACTGCTATGGCAAGCGTCACGTTGTTCTTTGAAACGCAGTGGGCGAACATAGGGCTTACGTTTGAGACCGTGTCTATTAGCATTTCAACTGTTATCGAAGGCATAACTTCTTCTCTTGCGGTTTTTAAAACTCAATTTTTTTCAATTTTTGTTTCTATTGCAGCGTTTGTTTTTACAATATTTGGTTTCATAACAAATCTTTTTTCTACATTCGCAACTACCGGAATTGGTAGTGCCTTAAGCTCGTTAGTAAATACTCTTAACGACAAGCTTATAAGCCCTATCGCGACGGCAATGATGTCAGTTGTCTCGACAATTGATGATGCCATTCCTGACAGTCTTGGATTGTCAGCAAACGTAAACATACCTGCGATTGACGTACCGGGAATTGGTAGAATTCCCGGTACGGGCCAATCGTTTAGCGTCAACGTTAACATAGATCTTCCAAATACTCCAGTTGCCGACGAACTTGGCGGCGGCGGTGGTAGTAGCGCTTCCGCTGCCTCTGCCGCGAACGCGGCTAGAGAAAGGCGAACACAAAGAGCTGTTGAAGGCCGTGCAAAAGGTGGGTTAGGCATCAAAGGCACCGCAATAGTTGGAGAACGTGGTCCAGAATTGCTTAGGCTTGCGCGTCCTACAAATATTTTTCCATCTGGAATAACACAGAATATACTCGACGTATTAGCAAACCCTTCTTCTATACCACTTCGTTCTAATTCAAATGGTGATAACGCGTCATCAACAACTGATAACAGCAAAACTGTTAATGCGACCTTTAACAATGTGTCAAACGAACGATCATTGTTAATGATGCGCCAAATTGAGGCTTTCTCATAATGGTTTTGCCTGGCAATGTCGACTCATCTAACAATTTTTTTGGCGAATATCAGATGGTTGTAACACATCCAACTACCGGTGTCATACTCGATATTGTCGAACAGGGAAGAATTGAACATCTTAAATATTCACGAAAAATAAATGAAGTCGGCATCATGACTTTGACTATCGATTCATCTGATAGCTTAAGCGAATTTATTGATCAAGTTGATCTAATATTTGATATTTATAGACGCAACGAACCAAACGGTTCGTTAGAATATGAAGACTCATATTTTTTGCAAATGTATAATAGAAGTCAAGTCGATGATCAAGGCAATGAAAAAATTATTTTCTCTTGTGTTTCGTTAGAAGATTTGTTAAAGCGGCGGCGAATTCTTCCTGATGACGATCCGTTGGGCGCTGGTGGGTTTTCTACTAAGTCAGGTGATGCGGCTTTCATTATATCTCAATTTATAAACGAGCAACTAATTAATCCGTTCACTAACGAAGCGAGAAAAATCTCGCAAGTTCGCTTAACGGATTTGCCAGTTATTCCTTTTTATAATACTCAGCAAAGAAGAAATCAAAGTGATACATTACTCAAAGTTTGTCAAGATATCGTCAATCAAACAGATCTTCCTGTTCTTGATTTTCATCTTATCCATACAGGTTTTGCTATAATTGACGTTATCATAAAAGCAAGAGGAGCAGACAAAACTGCGACGACAAACACGCCGTTGTCACAAGAATTTTTATTTATAAGTACTAGAAGAGGCAATCTTAGAAATCCGGAATTGGTTATAGACAGGCGAAGAGAAATTAATTCTGTTTTTGTCGCAGGCCAAGGCATTGGTGCTTCGCGTGTTTTCGTTAATTCTACCTCTACTAGAGTTAACGATAGTCCGTTTAACAGGAAAGAGTCGGTTATCGATCAAAAAGTAAGTAATGCCGTCGACGAATTGATAGATGCCGGAGCCGTTGAAATAGTTAATAAAAGACCTATAGAAGAGTTAAACTTTGAATTTTATCCAGGCGGAGCACAAACAATATATAATGTTGATTGGGAACTTGGTGATCGTATAACAGTTGGGTATGAAACATATTTAGAAGATCACAGAATAACAGAAGTGGAAATAACTTTACGAGGCAGTTCTGAAGACATTAAATTTTCGACGGGAGTTTTATAACAAATGACGACTGATCAAGTATTGAAACGAATTGAAGATTTAGAAGCTGCGGTTTCAAATCTTCAAAAGCAATCTATTCGTTCTGAAATATCAGGCTTGTCTGAAGAAGCACAAGCCGTGAGTTCAGGCATTTTTTCTAATCTACCGCTATCGACGAATGCTGGTGTATTATTAGTCATCACTGATAGAATGGATGGGCTTTTATATTTTGATACTGGCGTTGAAATGCGTCATCATAATCAACTTTATGTTGTAAGCGGCGCGTTGCCAGAAGATGTTCCAAACGGTTCTATGGCAATTAGAACAGATCAATTATTAGATGGTATTCTGTGGATTAGAGTAAGAGACGAATGGTCGCAATTTGGATATAATAGACTTAGTGTGAGTACGAGAAATTTTGATGGACCTATTTCTTCTGATCCCAGTATTGATGGTGAGAATATAATGACTGGTGTTACCACTACCCCTATCACCGATCCAGGTTGGTTAACAAGTTCAACAATAGATATGAACGAGCCTGACGGTTATTTAAAATTTATTGTGAACGGAATAAGAGCAGCAGTTCCCTTTTGGAATGCATCATAATTTCGAGAGTTTATAAGATGGGTCAAACCGAACTTCATAAAATCACAACATTCGACGGTGTCGATTACATTATGAATAACGGAAAAACACGATTTCTGTTACTCCCAACACCATCGGGATGGGGCATGCCATCAATTTCGTTTAACACTGAACGCGGATATAAAGAAAATCGTCTTAGGGAATTCGGATATTCTTTAGATGAGAGAACAGTTATAATTTCGCAAACGACGCAGGGATGTTCTAGAGAAGAATATTTTGACGAACGTTCTGCACTGTTAGACGTGACGCGGCCAAATAGAAGTTTGTCATCTGCGATTGAAACTCCATCGCCCGTCACGTTTACTTTTATTACAAAAGAATTAGTAAAAAGAGCAATCATTGGAAGGCCGATAAGCCCTATATTCAGCGGGTCTAAAGATGATGAATGGGATGAGTGGGCGTTTGACGAAGACATCGAAATTGAGTGTTTTGATCCAATATGGTTTGATCCAGATACAATTACAGAAATCGATACTTCTGGTATTAGTAGCGTCGCTTTAATTTTTCCGGCCTTTTTCGATTCACCTGGTGGAGAATGGCTTTTTTCAGCTGGCGCTTTAGTTTTTTCAATTGCTATCACTTATCAGGAGTCTGATACTGCATTATGGTATACCTATCCCGTAATCAAAATTATAGGTCCTGCAACTAGTTGGATTTTGACACATGACGATCTTGGCTTAACAATTACTTATCCTGTTGCTGTCGCGTCTGGTGAAACTCTAACGTTAGATCTTGCAAACAAAACGCTTACGTCATCATTAGGTGGATCAAGATGGGGATTTTTATCAGTAACAAGCGATATCATTCCGTTTAGACTTCATCCTCATCCTACGGTTACAAATGGAATAAATACATTAAGCCTGGCTGTGGGCGGCGGCGTAATTCCTACAACTCAATTTCAAGTAGAGTATAATAGAAGATATATAGGATTTTAATTTATGGCCGTGCTAACAAGACCACATGATGGAAACGCCGTCGCCGGCGATGATGGACCATATGACGCGCAGGATTGGCGTGACGTATGGCATAATATATTTGGTCATGACGACTCGGTCTCTACGAACGGTCCTGATCAAGGCGTATTACTTGGCGTTGAAAATAATTTACGAGTTGTCGAAAATTCTCCTGCCGACAAGTCAGTAGACGTTGCAACCGGCGCAGCACTTGTTCGTGGCATGTGGCTTGAGAATACTGCAATAGTAAATGTTGTTGTTGCTGCCAATGTTAGTGGGTCTACACGAATTGACGTAATCGTAGCACAATATGATACGACTGCTGGTATTCGAACTGGATCAATCACAATAGTTCAAGGCACACCTGGTGCCGGTATTCCAGCTTTAACTCAAACGATTAGCGGCATTTACCAAATTCCTCTTGCTGTATTAACTTTAGTAAACGGATATGGTACTGTCACTGATGCCGTCATCCAAGATGCTAGAAACTTTGCTAATGCACTTCAAGCCATTGCCGTTCCAGTTCAAAACAAATCTGCACAGGTTTTTGAAGGCGGAGACGTTGTTGTCTACGATTCTACTAATGACTCTGGTGTGACAACATCAACGTCACTTGGAACAAAAGTAGCAGGTGTATTCGAAGGTTATGCTGCTATTAACGGGTGGGGTCGTATCATTACCAAAGGTATTGCTAGAGTTAGAGTTGATGCAGTTGTAGCACGAGGCGATAGATTAGTTCATTCAACAACAGCTACTGCAGCTATTCAAGGCATAGACTTTACTCAATTTGCGACAGCTCTTGAAGCAACAGCTGGCGCTGGATTTGTTTTGGCCATAGTCGATGTTAACGGATTAGATCAGGTAGTTACTACTAAAGGAGATGTATTAACTAGAAATGCCGCCGACTTAGCTCGGTTAGCAGTTGGAACAAATGGTTTTTCGTTAGTAGCAGACTCAGCACAAGCCGTTGGTTTAAAGTGGGGAGGGATGGATCCAGCCGGGATGGATCTACGCGGTGTTCAGGTTTATAACTCTGCAAATCTTTCTGCAGTAGACGCCGTTGAGAAGGTACTAACGTTCGATTCAGAAAATTGGGATTCAAACGCTTATCATGACTTAGTCACGAATAGTGAGCGATTGACAGTACCCTCTGGTGGAGCAGGTAAATATGCGACATGGGCGAAAATTCATTATAGTCGTTCGTCCGGTTCTGCTAGTGATAACGGTAAAATAGCTTTACGTCTTTATAAAAATGGAACTGAGATTGCCAGATGGTCAGCCTTAGCAACTGTAGATAATGCAGGCACACCGTCTCAAGCGGCAAATATTTATTATGAAGTCGATCTAGCAGAAACCGATTATTTGGAACTGCGGCTTTTTCAGGATAATACCAGTAGTGTAACGTATAGCGTGTTAGGCGGTACGGGTATTGAAAGTATGCTATTCGGCATGCATCATATAGGAGTTTAGTATGACGGTTTTAGTCACAACAAAAGCATTGATTAACGTTGAGTTCATTCGACTTTTTGATCGATTGCCTACCCATCTAGGCAGTGCATTATCAGATTATCAGATGGAATTTGCAGGTGATGTTCCCGACTACTTAAAACTTTCGACAGAGTTGGTGGGAATTACGACACAAGATTTGCAAGATGTGGTAGATGCATATGACATCCTTAACTTGATTTCTGATTTAGGAAGCATTGCGGCAGACGACTTAGCGATTGCAACACTGACATGTAATGATGCAGTAATTGCAGGAGATACAGATTTAGATTATTTTATTTGGGTTAACGGCAGCATTCCCGCAGGCAACGGGACGGTGTCTGTAATAGGTGGTACAATTTCATTAGAATTTTCGACAGACGTGCCGGGAATATATTTAATCGAAATTCGACGGCAGGGAGTTGGTAATTACGAAATTGGTTTTGTAAATGTAGAGGCGATCTGATGGCAAACATCCGGCCAAGTGGTAATGAAATTGATGAAAGACGTGATCGAGAGGTGGCGAGAACATCGTTTATTGACAGCTTCGACAACGCTCTTGATGATATAACCATTAATTGGGGTTCTTTAGATCAAGCCGGAAAAATAGATGCGATACGCTTTGCTCTGATAATGGTCATGAAAGTTGTCAGATTCTTTATGAAAAGAGAAATTTGATGGATCCAGTAGTTGATTTCTTTTCTGATTTTTCAATGGATGAGGCAACTATTCTTACATTAACGATTGTTGCTATCATAAGCACGAGCCGTGTTGCTTATAAATTTTTAGATCTTTTGTCTGATGGCATCAAGAAACTTATCAATACATTAGAAGACATGATGACCACAATAAATACTGTCAATAAATCGATCACAGACGGAAATGAAATAGACGAAGAACAAACTAATACATTGTTAGCATTTGACAAATCAATTAAAAGTACTATAATCGTACAAAAAGAAACACAAGGCGAGATTCTCGAAATAAACTCGTCTGTTAACGATCTACGAGATTTTTTGATTACGAGTATTTCGCAAATCTCAACACATTTTGAAGAAGTACAAACCGCAATGAAAACACATGACGCTAATGCACAATCGCGAAACAAGACTGTTATAAGCGTCCTTAACGAGGCAAAACAAAATTTAATTAAGCTCGAATTACAAATTACCGATTTCTTGAAGCAATCAGAAGATATGAAATCTGATGACACGAAAACATAAAGTATGTTATAATGGTTTATGTTTAACCATGATAGTAAACATAAAGGAGAAATCATGAAACGAAAATTCGCTTTCCGATATTGGGCCACTTTAGTTCTCATGGCTGGTTTGTTAGTCGTGGCCACAATTCAAGTCGAAGATGCTTTTGCTCAAGATGACGGCGAAGAACCGCCCCCCGTAATTGTTTCTGAACCGGATGAGGTTCCGCCTCCTGTGATTGTTTCTGAATTAGACGAAACTCTTGTTTCAGAATACTGGCAACGAGTCGATGCCTGGGTTCAGTCTTCAATCTTAGTTTGGACTGGAGCCGCAATCGCAATTGCAGCGACTGTGTCAGCCATGAAAAGCCTACTTTTAGCCCCATTACGCGACAACATTCCTGGGTTTAAGCAAGTATTATGGAATGGTTTTACCATCTATCAAGCGATTACCCTCGCTTTAGTGGCTGTGTTGGCTTATCTTGGATTTGAGACTGATTATATAAACGTATTTAAGGATACCCCAATTCCTTATCTCGCTGATGCAAATGGCGTTATTCACGCACTAGTGAGTGTAGCCGGAATTTCTGGTATTTCAATTTTCAGTCATGAAATCTTTGATCGTGTCGTTACATAGATTACCAACCCGTTTCTTTATCCGATTAGTAGCTGCGATCGCTATGATCGCAGCTACTAATTTGTATTCAGTTCAGGCTCAACAGCCGCCTCCGTATTCTGACGTGTTATCATGCAAAGACTCGTTAATCTGGTTGAACGAGTCTGCTTCTACGGCCGATCAATTCAGAAATTTATATCATGATGGCCGAAATCTTGATGATATGGATGAGTCATTACGATCCGTGTCTAACTCGTTGATAGGAATTATATCGTCAAAAGATCGCGTATCGTTGAGAATAGTGAATGACACATTAGACTCATGCGCTGATGAACCTATTGGCATCACGTTAGCATATATACTTATGCTTCAAGACGAAGTAATGCTTAGTGTAGCAACTTCTCTTGTTAGTCAGGATGATGATAGATATGATCTTTTTCAACGCGCAGTTGTGAGAAGACGTGAACAAATCATAAATTTTTCATTGTCTTATCCAACCTATGAAGATATTAGTGGACTAAACAGAATAAACGAATTCATAAAGTAAATATGAATACTCGTTCTTCATTTGCTAAATATTTATTCTTATCTAATTCTACGATATACAACGGAATACCTTTCAGAGACCATGTTCTTTCTACAATCTTTAATCCGTGTATCTGTGTTGAATATCGATGTGATCTTCTAAGATCCATAGGGCAGTTCTTTCCATCAGCCGGAGGATAAATGTTTTTTGGCCGACTCATAAACGCCTCTTCCTATGCTCGACAAATTTTCACAATAGCGTAAAACTCGTTGAGCGTCTTGAACGTTTCTAACAACGAAGACCGTTCCATTCCATTCTCTATGCCATTTTTTTTGAGCATCGTTTAGTTTACCATCTTTTGATTTGATTTCGATTAACACGTTAACGTCTTCATAGCCAACATCTAAATCAGGTGAACCGACACCACTTCTATGTTTAACAGACGCGCCATGTTTACGGAAATATTCAACAATTTCTGACTCGTTTATATCTCGTCTATCTGATCGCGGAATAGACATTTGTTCATTATCCTTTATTTACATGATGGTCAGAGAGTGTAAACATGACCGCTGCAAGCCGACTACTATCAAGATGATAACCTATATTACTTGTTTTCTGACAGCTTGCGGCAAGTCACCGAATGCACCCAGCAGCGCCTAGTCTGATAACTCTACATCACTGGCTTCAAGTAGATTTCTTTTTTGAGCTGACGCCGATGATATTTGACTCGACACTTCGGGATCAAACAACGTTACATTCTCCCACATTCGCTCTTCGTCACCTCGTAAGCGTGGAAAGTTTTTCTTAAAGTATCCGCGAATTGCGCCGTCTCGTGACTTCGCAGTCTTATATCCAAACCGTGTATAGCCATCTATTTTGCACATCCATCCAAATTGATCATGCTTGATTTGTGACTCTAAAATGCGCATGTCGCTTTTTGCAACTTGAACGTTATCAATTTCGATAAACGCATCTTGATTTGAAATAATTCGTTCTTGTCGAATACCAGCAATGGTGTACATAACCGCGAATAGCGGAAGCATTGTTGGCATAATGACAATGCGAGCGTCGATTAACGAGTTAAGTCTTGATTGCCACACGGCCGTAACTCCTGCAGAAAATGTCATTATTCCAGCATGAGTTATGGCAAACATAAGTTGCGTATACATACTTGCCGTTGCCGCAAGTAAGAATGCGATGATCATTATTGGTGATCTTGTCTTTGCAATAGCTTTTGCGGCAACAAACATTCCGATATCAATAGCAACGGCAATCAATGCTCCATTGAAATACCAAAAAACCCGACCTGCAAGATCGTCAGGTGGTAGGCCTTCGAATGTTATTGCAGAAGACCACATCGTGTGTTGAAATGTTGCTATTGAAATCGCGATATAGACGATTTCAAACCAGTTGAGATGCATTTTTTTCATTTGTTTCTCCTAAAATATGAATTCGACGAATCGCGTCGCGGATGCGACGGCGACTATGACAGAAAATATGGAACAAAACAATCCTCCTGATATAGCTATCAAGATGTATAACAAACTCTTGTATGCACTGTTTAGATCGAGCTCTTGTTTCATTGTCGTCGCCTTTCTAGAAAATTGATCATGTCTAATCTTACCATGTCTTGAATTCCGTTGTCTAGGTGTCGAAGGAAACGGCTTGGATTTTTGATCAATTTCGCGTCTTCTATTCTATTCCAATCGTCATCGTTGAGAGAGTCTACCTCTACTGATGGAAACACAGTAGAGGTAGACTCTAACGCGACACACATTGATTTCACGGTCGCTAAATATCCGGCCAGATCTGGATCAAATAACAAACAATGAGATCGCCGCCTGAAGAAAGATGCGCTTATCGCCGCGTTCGCGGCACCTAAAGTCGCGACAGCCGTTCGACCGTTTTCTTCTGCATTAAACACACCGAATATTCCTTCTGTGATAAAAAGTCGTGATAATTTTTTGCTATATTTGAAATGCCACAAAGGCCATACGGCCGTTTTGTTTCCAAATGATAAATATTTTATTTTGTTATTTTCATCTATTCGTCTGATTTGAATGCCAAGCAGTTCTTCACGTCGAAAATCTTCGATAAGGATTGCTATATCATTTGAAACAGATCGAATACCAAATTTTTCTACTGTGTCGTTTGAAACTCCTCGTTTTTCAAGATATTCATTGTTCATCGCTAACGGCGAAGTCTTCACAATATGCCACAAAGAATTCAACTCCGAACTCCTCGATTTAGAAATAGCCAGCTTAACTCGTTCAGTTGAACCGCCTAAAGCTTTGGCAATTTGTGCAGCATTTTTTGCTTCGCCGCATGTAAAGCAATAAAACAATCCAGTCACTATGTTAAAACTTGCAGACGGCCTATGATCATCATGGTATGGACAGACGACAATGGCTTCATCGCCCGATACAGAAAACGAATTAAATCCGACTGCTTTAGGATTAAAAACCGATCTACGCTGTAGCAAACTCTTCATCCTCTTCCTCGCTATCCGAAGAAAGATCTTTTTCTTCGCCTATAGAAAATTGAAACGCATCATAATCAAACTGCAAGTCGAGACCTATTCCCATTGGACCAAATCTATTTTTGATGAGCTGCATTTCTGACGTTGTTTTATCAAGTGACTTCATGCCAATAGCGAAGTCAGTGATTTGGCCAAGCGAACTAGAATATGCGATATCTTCTAAACTCAGAATTTTTTTATTTTTAGCTCCCGGTTTCAAATGAAAGATTGCTATGACTGGCACATCACCATCGTTAGCAATAGTTCTTAACGATGTCGCGACTTCTGCAAGCCGTGACCAACTAAATCCAGTTTCTTCTGCGCCGTTGTTATTCGGCGTTTTCATCATATATGCGCCATCGACAATTATTACATCCCAATCACCTTCATTTTTAGCTATATCAAGCATTTGAACGTCTGAATAAATATGACGATTGGGAATTGAGATTTGGCCGACACTAGCAGATTTTAGTCGATGCACTGCAAAACGATATTTTCTAAGCTGGTCTTCTGTCATATTACGAAATTGTCGAAGACAAGAAGGGTTGAATTGACCAATCGATCCTAGTATGCTTCCGTAAAGAGATGGAGCCGTTGTCTCAAAAGAGGTGAGAAGGACATTTTTCCCTTTTTCCCAAAGACGCGTCGATAACCAAGTTGCGTATGTAGTTTTTCTTGATTGTGGTGGCCCAATAATGAACATCAGTTCGTTTTTTTGGACCATTTGCGTTGCATTGTCAAACAAATCGATTTGTAACGAGACACCTTTGCCATCACGTTCGAACATATCATCTTCAATATCATTCGTTGTGAAAAGTTTTTTATCTGTTTCTAGCGTAAGCATCGATGAGATAGATCCTATTCTTGCCGGATCGATAGGCGTGCCACTCGCGACTTGTTCGGCCATCGCTAACAATTCTGTTGATGCGTTAGTCCTTCTTCGGCTTTCGAAAAATTGCCGTATGACAAAATCGACTGGCTCCGCTTCGCTTTCTTCATACGCGAAATCAGGTATTGATCGACTCGTTTCACGTAACGTAGGCAAACATCTATATGATTTAACATAATCGTTTAAATAATTCAGTAATTCTGTTTCGGGACCTGGATCGACGAGACGCCGATCGATGCTTAGGAGCACGGATTTTTCGTTTTGCACGATTATTGAAAGTGCTAGATCGCTAAATGTCGCCATAATCTTCCACCTTTATCTTAGTCGCTTTTCCAGTTTTTTTACTTGTTCTGCAAAAAACGAGTTGTCCATTTTGTAAATCTTCATGATGACCGCGAACCCAAAAAGAACCTTCGGGAGCTAATCGATATACAAAATAATCACCATATTTAGAAGTTTTCTTTTTCTTATTTACAATAATACCAGATTTAATTCCTTTAGCTTTTGCATCTATTATTCTTTTCGCGATTTTAGGCGTTGGAATTACAAATCCAAGAAATTCTTGATGCGCCTCGTACCATTTCATTGGTTCATAATCTTTGATACCTAAGTCGACAACATCACCTTTGATATCAGAAAAAGCACCAAGAGCCCATAATCCTTTTTTCACACGTGCGTTACAAGAACGCTTCGCAACTCTTGTCGCGAAGTCTGTCAACGACTCAAATGGTTTGTCTTGTCGTGCATCGACAATTGATTGAGCTCCATCATGTCCCAAATATTTGACAACAGACAATGGAAAATATATAGTATCTTCGTCGTGTGTGAATTCTGTCACACTTTTAGAAACATGAGGCATCTGAACCTTGACGTCATTCAACATAGCGGAAAAAATATATGTCATTGTTTCGGAACTGTCTACATTTAATAGCGCAGTGTAAAAAGCAACAGGATGATAATATCTCCACCAAGCTAGTTCCCAAGAGATTTTAGAATAAGAAACAGAATGAGCACGATTAAACGAATATCTTGAATGTGTTTGGATTTCTCTCCACAAGAAATCTAAGAGCGAGTTGTCAAATCCTTGTTTCTCTCCTTTTGTAAAAAATTCGATTTTGAGATCATCAATCTTTTCCTCCCAATCTTTAGAGCCGCGCTTAGATTTCACGATTACGCGACGAGCAAGATCCGCTTCACCAAGATTTCCACCTGTAATCACTTGAAAAATAGCCATGACTTGTTCTTGATAAACAATTGTTCCATATGTTTCAGCTAAGATGGGGTCTATTCTTGGATGTATCACTCTTGGTTTTTTTCTATAGCTGGGATATTTTTCTACAACTCCAGCGTCAAGGGCGCCAGGCCGATATAACGCAGTGATGGCAATAATGTCACCAAACGTTTTAGGTTCAATTTTTCTTGTTAAGTCTTGAATTCCACTCGATCCAGAAAACTGAAAAATGCCTACGCAATCTGATTTTCTAAATATTTCAAAAACTGGATGGTCATCTACTGGGTCATCAGGCTTTTGAGAATATTGTTTTTCGAGAATTTTGAGAACAGACAGCGCAGATAGTCCGAGTAAATCGAATTTGACAATTCCGGCAAAGCTTAATTCATTTGATCGCCCTTCTGTCCAAGCGGCGACAACGTCCCCACTAGTTGTTCGTTCTAATGGAATTACATAATCAGTAATGACTACGCCACCTGGATGTTTTCCTTTATGTCGTATCTGTCCTTCCATTGCATAATAGGCTCGACCTAAAAGAGGTTTTTCTCTTATCGCTTGTTTGAATTCATAAGACTCGGGACCAAGTTCTGATGCTTTATTTTCTTGATCACGTGGCAATTTGAAGAATGAAAACAAATCTCTAACTAATGACCTATGTCCGTATCGTGAATATGTTGCAATTGGGATAGCTTTCCATCGTGAGGCTGCATATTCTAAAACTTGACTACGTGATTGTGAGTCTAAATCTATATCAACGTCTGGCATTCCAACTCGCAGAGGATTTAAAAAACGTTCGAAACTAAGATCGTATTTAATAGGATCTATTTCAGTTATTTCTAACAAATACAATATCAAAGAACCAGGACCACTGCCGCGTCCTGGTCCAACACGAGTACCATGATGTTTTGCAAATTGAATAATATCGTTTAATATGAAGAAGTAAGAGCTATATTCCATTTTTTTAATAACGCCGAGCTCGTACACAATTCGTTCTTGATATTCTTCAATTTGTGCGCTAGGTATAGTTTTTGACTCGACGATGGTATAAAATTTATTCATTACTAGTTCTTCTAAAATTTTGTTAGCGTCTTCAACCAATGGCAATTTAGCTTTTTGTTGAATTGTAACTGGGCGAATTTTTTGAGCAATTTTGTATGCTCTACTCATCGCTTCGTCTAAGTCTAATCCTAGCGATGAATTTCTTTGACGCATTTCTTGAATTGATTTTAGCCATAATTCGCCAGAATTATAACTAAAACCCGATCTAACTTTAACCAAAATTTGATGAATGTCACGATCACTTTTACGTGGAAAATGAGCATCATTAGTTTGTACAAGCTTTAGACCAAGGTCTTGTGCCATTTTCATGGGACGTTCCCAAATACTAGGATCGTCGCCAACTGTCATTACTTCAATAAAAAACCTTGAGCCGAAAGAGTTTCGAAGTCGTTTCGCCAAATCCATTGAGTCACTAAACTCTAAGTTGTTTATCGGACTCGCAACACAACCTGATAAACAAATAACATTTTCTGAATGTGCAAGAAGATCTGAAAATTCAAAAGCGGGACGAACAGATGATGTAGAAGATCTATGAGCTTTATTTTGCAAATCTATTAAATTCTTGAACCCCCTATCGCCGTCTGCTAAAAGCGTGATGTGCCCAATCTTACCACTAATACTTACGTATCCTTCAACTCCTATGATCGGTTTAATGTTTTGTTTTTGACAAGCGATCGTGAAACTGATAGCGTTTGCTAACGTGCCATGATCAGTTAATGCTAAATGAGAATATTTATTTTGTTTAGCGGTTGCCACTAATTGGTCAACAGGGCGAAGTCCGTCTTTTGAAGCATCTGAATGAACATGAAGATGTGAAAAACTCATTTAGCTTTACACTCTATACATTTATCTCAATAGATTAATTTTATCATGTCATGCTCGTTCTTCTTACTTGAAATACATGTTGATTACTCGAACATTATTCGAGTAATCAACATCTTAATGGCTTGATCGTGGATAAACCTCTGCACTTCTCAAAAACGGAAGGACAACATGTCTCAGCGTTTGATCATTCATTTTTTTAAATGCGTTGTATGATGCAAGTTTATCAACATGTCGTAAAACCATAGCACAATGAATATAGAAAAATTCTTTACATATCGGCGATATCAAAAATTGATATGAGTCGACATCGTCAAAAGATTTTCCATTATTAATGTCTTTCATAAAAGTCGACAGCAACTTAACCTCTTCATACGTAATGGTTTCACTCATTTCTGACATCGTCCAAGGCCAACGGCGTCTCGTCATTTTTTCTAATTCAGGTTCATCACTTTGGTAAAGATGGAGCGAACCAACCCAATGATGATAAGTGCCTAACTCTATATCAAGTTGCATTGATATAAATTCATGAATAAGAGTAAACACAAACCAGTCATATGTAAGTCCACGAAATATATCGTTAGATCGCATCATCGTGTAAGCGTCTAATTTGTTGTTGCGAACAAGAAATTGAATTGATAATGTGCATGGCTTATTTTTCGTATTGGTATTCCAGGCATCATGATTGTTATATATTGAGATTATCGCCTGTCGAGTATCCGGGTCTTCAAGAAGTAGTCCAACACAATTCATGATTTGATTTGATCCGTTTTGCAAGTTAACGACTCGTCCTCCATAAGCCCCATCAAGCTTTATGCCATCAGACGAATATTTGTCATACGATTTAATATGCGGAATAAAAAAATCGATGTCATCAATACCGACCATCATAGCAACCCATTCAGCAACAGCAAATCCTAAATTCATCCGACGCCCTTGATCAGTAACAACGCGATCTTGCAAATCGCGCGTGACGAGCTGAACGTTCGTCATTTCAGAAGTTCGCAATCCTCTTGGTGCCACTTGCTCAGAGTTCGAAACAATTTTGTTGACGAAATTATGATACGCTCTTGGTGTGTACGTGTAATTATTCATCATCATCTTCTCCTATAACTGTTTGGTTAGCTTGTACTTTCTGGGCGATCTCAATCCATGCGTCTGGTTTAGAATATTGATTAACAAAATCACGTTGCCATTCCACTATTGATTTCCCAAGGTTTGGATCTTTTAATGAGTCGAGAACATCTAAAAATCGTATCACGTCCGATGCGTTCTCAACAATCCCGACGTTAGAGTATCCATCAATGAACTTGAATTCTTTTGGTACAAACGCTGGACAAGCCGCAGAAGCGGCTTCTGCCCATCTTGCTGTAATAAATCCTGTTTCGTTATATGACGATTTTGCAAGATGAATTGTAGCCGTCGCATGTCGTAAACAATTAATGACTTGATCCGCTTCTAATCGACCCTGAAACGTCACATTGGGAAAGTCAGATTTAACTTGGTCTGGAGACTCTCTAAAATCTGACTTAATAAGCCAATTTCCGTAAAAAATTGCGGCAATTCGAGCATCCGCTAAATATCGTTTCGTTTGATCATAACGTTCATAATTGTTTCCGACGTAACATAATCCAAATCTTGAATGAGGATTATACTTACTTGTCAATGGTCTGTCAGATGGATACATTAAAGACGAATATCCAGTTCGTGGAAAGAGAGATGGTTCTGTTAAAGTGACGTTCATCATGATCAAGAATTCTTTCGTTTTCTTGTCGATTTTATGATCTTGATCATGTACGATTACAGGAGTTTTCGACGCCGTGGTCATCTTAATGATTTCCATTTGGCGTGTGTAAGCTTTCTGCCGATCGAGATATTCTGGCATTGCCCACCGCCAATATAAAAAGATGACGTCCATTAATTTTACATCAGAAACATTTGCCGATTTAGTAGTATTGTTTGAACCTTCTCCGAACCAAAAAACTTGATGTCCCAAGCGAGTGAATTCAGATATTGTTGTTGTTAAGTGACGTGAGCCACCCGCCGAAGTCATCATTTGTCCAGATTGAAAAGCCGGTTCATATCCATGAAATCCTATATTCATGCCCATTAGTCGTTCTCTCCTGAGTTTCTATTCTGTAAAACCTGAGAAATAAACATTGTGGTTTGACTTGCAACAAATATGCTTTCTGCATATTTCATAAGTT
>Ga0114923_10000200_pt1 | contig 48349 bp, 74 predicted proteins | sample SumtaG_FD_89578 | JGI IMG/M metagenome (GOLD analysis project Ga0114923, IMG submission 89578) | Deep subsurface microbial communities from Indian Ocean to uncover new lineages of life (NeLLi) - Sumatra_00157 metaG | ecosystem: Environmental > Aquatic > Marine > Oceanic > Sediment | place: near... | reverse complement strand
TGGGTTCAAGTGTAAAGAGTTTTCAGAAACGTATGAGGGAAGGAAGATTGCCGTACAGTGGTTACGGGACAAGTTTGGTAGGGAAGAATGGGATGACTGGTACGATACCCTGCCATTCAAGATAAAAGAGGAGTACCCATGAAATGTTTCATCGTAATTAGCGACAGCCAGACTGGACATAAGCAAGGACTGGTTAACCCTGACTCCAAGTTAGAGGAGGATGTGCCAGTTCCAATATATCCTACTGCTCAAAGTTTGTGGGATATAACAGAGAATGTACGCACTTACATAGATGAGAACTGCAAGAAGTATGACAAGTGGGTTATCAACTTGGGTGAAGTTACTCAAGGCAACGCACTCAGGGACGACTTACTTACTGGTGAGATGCACTTACAATTCAAGTGGGCTGCTGAAACTATGTACCCGTTTCTTGACATGAAAGGGGTAAAGGGAGCCCGGTTCTTGCAAGCAACATCTTGGCATGAGTACGGAGATGGTTCATCTTCTAAGTTGATGGTTGAAATAATGAAAGCTAAGTATCCTAAACTTGATATAAAGCAAATGAACCAGTCAAGGATGAAAGTTGAAGATACCTTGTTCGAGTGGACACATCACGGATCCGCTACAAGTAAACGAAAGTACTTAGAAGGCAACGCTGCTTTCTTGGACGCAAAAGACAGAATAATCCATCACATCATAGAAAGGAAGAAATGTCCCGACTTGACATTCACCGCCCACACTCACAAGCCCTCACAGGCCACAGCAGCCATTCTAAGCGAAGGAGCGTATATTACCAACACCCAGGTTATTACCCCTCCTATGTGTGGACTAGGAGCTTATTCCAGAAAGGTTGCCAACCCAAGTATTTACTATATTGGGATGCACCTTGTTCTTACAGATGGACATGGCTTTGAAGTGATACCGTTCTATAAAAGAATGACTGATTATGTGATGGAGGAGATATGAAAGTACAGAAAATAACTCGCACAGAAAGACTAATGTGGGACATGGGACATGTTGGCGACCCCGACTACCAACACTATTACACTGATGAGACATGGGAATGGATAGAGGTTCCCAACCTGAGGGCGTGTTGGTTGATACTGATTGGCAAGATAACTAAAGGACAGGGGTGTTGGGTTTTGGAGGACACATGCCAGAGCTAACAGACAGTAACGAACTAAGGCAAAAGATATTAGAGGAAGCCAAGTCAAGGATACCCCAACCTCCGGGGGAAGATGAAGTTACTGCAAGAATGTTAATGGATGCAGAAGGATGCACTTGGCAAAGAGCAAGAGATACACTACAAGACATGGTGGAGGAGGGTCTAGCGACAGTTAGGGACAATGGAGTACAGAACGGGAAGACTTGCAAGGTTTATAAATACAAAGGAGTAGAAGATGAAAGGGAATAAAGTATTTTGGTTCTTGGTAATATTGTTAATTCTGGCATTTGGGATGATGTTGATACCTAAGAAAGCAGGAGCATCGGACGGTATGCCACCGAATGTAATTGCTTGGGAGTATGCAGGTGAGTTGTTTGTTACTGACTATGATGAAGATGGTCACCCTCGTACTCAACATATCTGTCCTTGTGAAGATGACTGTAACATAGAGAATGTTATCGTGCAAGAAAATGTTACTGAGAAAGATAAACCCAAGCCAACGCCCACTGCACCGCCTCCTCCTCCAATCAAGACAGAGAAGCCAGAGAAAGTAAAATGCAATTCAGGTAGAGGGAATGGAAGTGAAGGGTCCCCAGATTGTGATCCTGGGAATAGTGGAAAGAATAAAGGAGGAGACTAATGAAGAAACTTTTTCTATTGATACTACTGCTTACAATATTATCAGCTTGTACTTGTGTTACTAAGGACCCACATGACTACCTTCCTGGTTGGGCGGATAACCATTTAGAGTTCGGGAAGTCGTACGATGTACTAACCCTAGTTGGAGAGAATGGGATGCCCTCAGTATTCTTTAATACTGCACCTGGATGGTATCAAACAGAGGACTTGGGCAACATAGACTATGTAGTAATGTGTAGGTAAAAGAGGGAAGCCCTTCAAAAAACGAGGGGCTTTTTTTATGCACCAAACCGCATCATACTAAATTCTGGCGAATAATTTCCCGTTGATATAATATCAGTTGCCGCAACGTTGTTGTGAAATATTTCCACTTCGACATAATCGTCTACGGCCAAATCATAGTGTGTCGAGACAGCGGAATAGAGTGTACTGGCGGTATCCGCCGGATTGACGAATATTGCTATTTGAGTGGTATTGTTTAATTTTATAGCAACTGCAAGCACTTTGTTTACAGCCACAAACATTGCTACTTGGGCAATAATCCCGTATTTTCCAGCGGTTTTGCATGTCAATCTGCCGGTATTTGACGATGTGCTATGGATGTCGTCAGTATCAAATCTCTCGCTATTGAAAGTCAGTTCGACCCATTCTCCGGTAGCTGTTTCAATAGCAGTATCATTATATACTCTCGCACCCACGGCTGACCCACCACCGGCATTATCGTCAACGTATTTCTTGATAGCCTGTTGGGTGGATAAAGAAACAGCACTATCAGAAGCCATGTTATCTTCGTCAAGGATACCAGTAACCGCTGTTGTAGCACATAAAGTAATACCAGCACTTGTAATCTTGCCGGTTGAATCCCACTTATAAGTAGTAGCAACAAGGTACTTGATAGTAGTTGGGGTTGGTGAACCGGGGTCTGATACCCGGTTCCTCACAATTTTTATGTAGTATCCTGCTGAACCAGCATCCCCGCCCGGGTCGTAGTCTGACTTCCAGTTAGTAAGGTCTTCAGAAGCCCAACGAATAAGACCGTCTTGAGTAAATCCGTTTGTATCGTCAGCGGGATAAAACTGTTCCCACGAATCTGCATCGTAAAAATAAAACAAAGGCTTTACATCTTTGATTGCTTTTGTAGCCATTATAACTTCAAGTTCATCGAATTTGGCTGTATGCCCGATGTAGACAGCATCGGCATTTGCTACGAAGATTTCATGTCCGTCTATCTCATCTGTCCAAGACCCGCCAAAAGGCCAGCGTGCAGCATATTCTGTTTTGGATGGAGTTGCGAATGTTCCTATGTGTTGGTGAACAGGGTCTACCCCCGGGTGAGTACCAATCGCTGCGACTTCCCCAGCAGGTGTACCATCACCGATAGCAACGTCAAGCCCATGGAACATTGAAGTAGATTGAAGGTCAGCGTTAGTTTGGTTGACCTTGACATTCATATCAATGCCAGTGTAGGTTGCCATTGCTTCGTCGTCAGTTGTATAGTCAACGTGGAGTTCGCCTTCCTCTATGTGGATGGCGTGGTTTTGTGGAGGGACTTCAACTACAAGCCCGTCTACGTGAGGGGCATAAGTTTCGTCAACTCCACTCAAGTCAATATCAATTCCGTGAATGTCAGCTTCTACAGCAGATGGGTCAAGATTCTTTCCGTCAATTTTAATACCATCCCATTCAATACCAGTAACAGCATGAACAGGGGTGATGTTAATAACGTCTTGTTCACCAGAGCTAGATGGATTGAGGTCAAGTAATGGGGAATCGCCAGAGGTAATAGACAGGCCACCAGACATAGTATCACCAGACTCGGATACCTGTTTCTTAATATCTTCTTTTGCTTTGTCAAGGTCGTTTTCTAATTGCTCTACCCGACCTACCAAAGCTCTAAGTCGTTGTTCCTCTTGTGCATCAAATGACATTATTCCTCACGAATGAGAATACTTCTTCTTTAGTTTCTGCATCAGACTCCCACAGAATAGGAATGTTCTCAATGCCTACCCTGAAGTAATCCGCTATCATAATCAGGGCTTTCTTATCCTCTCCTGACATTACGCTCCTGTGCCAGTACTCACCATAAACAGGAAAAGGAGTAGCCATTGGGTTCCAAACTACGAAGTCTACAACCAAGCCACCCCTTCTTGTTTTACCACCGAAGATTTCAAACTGGAACATATATGGAATATCGTACTTCTCAAGAGCTAGAGATACCCACCATTCTTCTTTACTGTCGGGCATCACTCCTTTCACCAGACCAATCTGTTCTTCTTCTTGAGGCAGAACCATTACGCTACCTCAATAAGTGTCAGGTCAACTAATCTAACTTCCTTCGATACATCGTCAACCTTCCGGTACAATGATCTCTTTTTTATTCCTTCGATGAATACTAACTTGTCGTTCTCGAAGAAACTTGTGGTATTGAGAGTCAGTGGCAGAGGCGAGTCAACCCATGTTTCTAACTGCGTTAGTTTTTCCACTCCTGTTTGAGACTCTTCTGTATCTTGCATATCTAAACCTTTGTCACCCGTCAATCTAACTGTGTAGGAGTATACATTGTTTACATCCAGTCTTTCCAATGCGTCCAATACTAACGAAACAAGAATAGGAGAATATGTACATACCATTGTTTCAAATCTAATTCTGAATTGGATCCACCGGCCTGATACATTGTTAGTGCTTACAAGAGCGTTCCGTTCTCTTGGTATGTCAGAGAAGTCATCGGCTATTGCCACCCAAGTATCAGGACTTTCAGAAGTTCGGTAGTCCACATAAATGTAAGCGTAGGTGCTTCCTGCTGAGTGAGCTTCCTGAATTGCAGTAACCGCGTGGTAGTACTTTTCCGTTTCTCTAAGTCCACCGTAGATCCTTGAAGTTATAATCTCACCAAAGTTAGTGTGTTCATAATCGCTATCTGTTTCAGGGTTCAAACTAATAGGAACCCAGAGAACATCAGCACCTTCAGAGATAAATACTTGGTCTGCCTGGTCATCCCTTGCAAGAATGTGAATCTTTTTGATTCTCTCGCCAGCTAAAGGAGCACGATAAAACTCATGCCATCCGTGGGTTCTGCGGTACATTACAGAAGATGTGCCTGTTCCTGCATCAACGGCTGCCAATACTCTTCCCGGGTAAGAAGCACCGGAGCAAGGAATACCCTGTCTTGTAGAAGGCAACCCATAATCAGCATCGGGGCCAACGTTCTTAAGTTGTCCTGAATAATAGCTCTGAATCTTAGGGCCCTGGTTGAAGTACAGGTAGACATCATTCACAACCATCATTTCACAGTTGCGCCAGTGTTCTAGCTCCTCAATTTCCTTGAGATAGATGGGCTTTAGCTGTCCATCTTCAATGTAGTAAACGTTCTTATTTGTACCAATCCAAGGCTTTCTTGTTACTTGTCCAGCACCACCGCCGTACTCAACCATGTTGTTGACCCATTCTACCAGGCCTAACTCATGTCTTTCAAAGTTGGGGTCACGAGTAGCAAGCACTAAACCATCTTGTTTTAGCTTTATTTTTATAGCTGCATCCTGGTCTACGGCAACACTAATAACCACCTTTACAATTTTGTCCAATTTTATGAAAGCATGGCTAGGAGCCGTATTGAAGGCATGTAAGGCGATTTCGTACCAGAAAACATTATCATGCATGTCATCTTCTTTGACAATAGCAGGGAAGTTTAATGATACAGTTGTGCCATCTGCGTCATATAATTTAAGAACTAAGGCATTAGCATCAATGGCTGTATCCGAGTACATACTAAACAGGATAAGCTCCGCATTACTCATGTCAACATTGACATCTTTTCTGGCTAAATCTCCAGTAGTAAATGTGGCACTCCATGAAATAGCACATCCTCTATCAGAATAAATTTCAACTTCGTCAGAGAAATCTTCCCCAAGCCAAGAATCTGAAGAAGCAAGTTGTCCTAGGTTGTGATAAGGTGAACCCCAGAACGTAGCTGTTCTGTATTTCATAATATTATTCAGGTAGTTACGGTCTGAGCTAGAGTCCATTTTCCGACTGATGTACAAGTCATACACCGGGCGTTCAGGTCCGTGGAAGTCTTGGCGGATAGGCAAGATCTTATCTGCTCTCCAGATTTCTGATGCTTCTGTAGCTGCATCAACGCCACCTTCTACAGTCCAGGTTCCATCGTTATTCCCAAGCCGTAGTCTGTGGTGGTAATCGTCAGCACCAGCACCAATATGAATTACCCGGTCTGTTACCTTGACATCTGTAACATAGAAGTCAAAGTTCTTTAGAGAGACAGAGTTGTTTACATCTACTTGCTCCCACCGGTTAGTAAGAACAACGTATTCTGTGTTGGCTGTATGCTCAGTTACAAAAGCAGGGGATACAGTAACATATCCATCTGAACCCGCTGCTGAAGCAGAACGCCAAGGCTGGTCGTCACCCGACCCGGGACCTGCTACAATTTTTACCAAGTCTCCAGCAACTACATCGTACACAGTGGAACTAAAGTTCTTTGAAGAATCTTTTAGTTGTGTGAGTGCGCCATTATTTGAATCAGCTAACCCTCTTGTTCCTAATTGATATAATCCTGAAGTACCTCTATCTGCTGGTTGAGTAACACAATAGAACCCGCCCCTGTATTCAAAAGGAATTACATTGAAATCACCTGTATTGTCAAGTACTCTATAATATGGGGCTGATGTAGATTGTACGCAAAGAGCACTAATATAAGCTGAACTTGTACCACCCGTTGAATAAGCAATAGTGACTTTGTAAGTGGTTGCATCGGAAAGGGTTTTGTTTGTTATATCAAATTCAACTGCAAACGGGGCAGCCACGGATACGCTTGCAGCAGCATAGGTTTGAGCTTGGGGGTTGCCACCACCTTCGTCAGCAAGGGTGACGGTTACGTTTCCGGTAGGTGAACCAGTCTTTTTGAGATAAACATTTAGTTTATCGGCAGCGTAACTTGAACCATCTATTGCATCAGCAACAAATGTGGTAGTAACTGATGTGGTTCCACCAGTATACATAGCAACCCAAGCAGACCTTGTTGAACCAGAGGGCATAACTTCATTGAAGTCTCTAATGCCTTTGGTGTAACGTTCGCGCCCACCAAGCAATACTCTACCTGGTTGGGAGGTATCCATTCGCAACCCTTCCAGATACCTGCTTGCATCTTCGTCGTGGTGTAGGATAGGGAATCCGCCTGAGAAGTCAGATAGCGGGATGTCCTCAAATGGAGGAACCCTGTCTGACTCTTTGCCCCTACCTTGTCTGAGTTGAGAAGCATAACCAGCGTGAGGAGTAACACCAACGATAGGTAATACTTTCCCTCTATTGTTGCAACATTTCAACCCTAGTTCGGTAGCATCAGCATCGGTTAGTTTAAGGTGGTGGGTATTCTCACTTCCTGATTCTGGAGATACGGTTATTGTCATGAAACCTCAGTGATTGTGCCACGCATAGCAGGTCGTCTAATTGGATTGTCACGTTTCATTTCTCTTGCTTCATCTCTATAGAATTGGAGCATTGCAATATCAAGCTCGTCACCGCTGTCATAAGTTCTCATTCGCACCACCTCGCAGTGAGCAGCAGCGGAAGGTAAGATTCTTTCAATAGGGACAATAGGATCAATCGTATCACTTGCAAGATACAGCGGAGAAAGTTGTGCCATGTACTCCAATGTAATGTTATTCCCTGCTGTAGTCTTTCCGGTGTCAATAACAACAGTGTGTTGAGTCCCTGTTGCAGCTTCTTGAACCCAGAAGTTTAATTTAATCGGTTTGCTGTCAGTTGTAGTTGTGGATGTTTCTTCGTAAACGTTTACAAGGTTATCACCCGTGATGCCAGTAGGAAGCGTGTATTCTGATTGCTCTGAAACGATGTCCAATGAAGTCCTGTCATAGCGCGGTTGCTGGTATTTAATTATTTCGTTGTTGATTGCAGACTTGAGAACATCAAGTGGGTACCTTCCAGCAGCTATGCCGTAGGTGTCTCCGCTCGCAGGAGCAACGGTAAACGTAGCAGTAATCACTCCACCCGTGTTTGCGAAGTCCGTAACCGCAGGCCATTCGCCTTCTGGGGCAGCAGATTCGCCACCTGCGTCAGTTATAAGGAGACATGTACCTCCATTGTATGTGTCATCCTTTTCCGTTCTTTTGGTATCCAAAAGTGTAGAAGTTGTACCTCCAGTTGCTGTACTCACACGCAACACACCTAATAGATTAGTTAATCGCAACACCGCATCAAACATAGTCGTCATAGATTGTCTCCTAAGTGTGTCCAGCTTACGCCACGGACGGCTCTGCTTATTGTAATGTCACTTACTCCAAAAAAATTGCCGAGAGTTTCATACTTAATCCCCCATGCTTTTCGCAGAAATTTAGCAAAGCGTATTTGTTTAGCAGTAAGTTTTGAGCGAGAGTTATTTTCTCCAATACTTGCTTGGCTTATTTTTGAACATGTTTCTTGTGAGTGATGCTTTCTGTAATTCCAATGCTTTTCGCCAGCGTGTGCTTTTCCTATTTTTGCTTTAGCTTCTTTTGAATGATGTTTGCCATAAAAAGGATTATGCTTTCCAGTGTTTACTTTTCGCAGTTTCGCTATATGTTCTTCTGAGAATTTTACACCGCGTGCGGGGGCTATCACATCTTTGGCAATATTATATTCAGGAAGCAATACATCTAAACACCATTGTTCGTGAGGATATAATTCTTCCTCTGCATTTACTGTATATACTACAGAGAACTCGAAAACATCTTCCCCGTGCTTGTTCCACGCATTTTGGAGATAAGTGTTGCGGTGGCGGTTTCCACGCAAGCATTTTTTGTGCTCACGAAATCTACGTTCTACGTTATTTGACGAGCCAATATAAATCTTGTCGCTCTCTATATTCTTTATCTGATATATACCAAGCATCTAGCTCCACCAAACGTAACCGATGGCTGCTGTGCCTGTAAGTTCAGCCCACATACCAATACTAGCGTCAATTCCGCCAAGTTCTAGTAAACTGACAAAAACTGTGGCTTGCTCGCTGTTGTTAGCCACTTTAGAAGGTGCAACGATGGAATATAAAACAGTTCCGTGTGCGCTGTCAATGTCATTGTAGAACAGTAGCGAACTAGCGTCTGTTCCGCCGTCTAATTGAACAGCCCAAATTTTACCTGGGCTTGCCTTGATAGCTACAGATTGAGTTACTCTTGTTGGGTTTCCAAATAAAGGTGTTGAAGGTACTGCCATTATATTACTCCCTTTTCAAATACGTGCAATTTACTTCCTTTGGTATAGTTGATAACTTTTACTCCTGCTTGGTCAAAGAACTCTTTTGCTAGCTTGTAGGCAGAAGTTGTGTCCTCTGGCCTGTTATATTTTTCACCTGGTTTGAAGTAGGGCTCTCCATCTTCACAGACAAAATGGTCTGGGTCTTTACCGTTTGCGGTAAATGTCTCAGTCTCCCCTGTCATTGACTTGGGATAATAATGGTCAACCCCTACTAAATATATATCGTCAAACCCCATGAAGTTTGCTATCTGCATCATTGCATAAGTGACAGTACCACCCATGACAATAAAATTAGTAACGTCACGGCTAAACCCCGAAAGCACCACAGGATAAATTGAATAATTATCTTCAATGCAAGCCTCCGCTCGTAAGAACATCTGCTTCTTTGGTCGCCAACCACTTTGTAGCTTTGGTAAGCAGTTACAAAGCATATCCTCATCTATGATGCAATAGTAGTCAGGGACATAAGGCAATCCATAAATCTTGTTGGATCCAAACGTGATGTATTTGTCAAGCCATCCTTTCGGTACATCACTAAGGCTTGGACCATTCCCCATGATGACACAGGTTTCGCCTTGGTGGATATTGAGGAATCTACTTTTATCTCTCATATCAACACCATGAAACTCCCATGTGGGCAAGAGCTAAGTCCCAATCACACCACATTTCGTATCCCAGGTCCCTGACTTTCTTACTCAGCCACAGATCCTCGCCACCTTTCTCCATAGAGTAGGGGTTTTCTCCGAGTGCTTCTGCCAGTTTTCTTGACATCAACCAGCATCCAGCACCCATGCCGTCTACCTTTTCCAGTCCCTCTCCTGGTTCCCTTCTAGCAACAAAGTTGTTCCTAGCTGAACTCTCGCTGTGGAAATCATAAACGATGGGATGAGCTTCTACAAAACTATTCTTGTTTTTGTACCACCCACCCACCAAATGTTTGTCGTGTTTCAATAATGAATCTACAATACCAGGTGGTGCTAAAATGTCACTGTCCATCATCATAAGGTACGGAGATGAAGCATCTTCTAAATACTTATTGTGGATAGTGTTTCGTGCTTCTGGAAGATAAGTAGCTTCCGTTGTGGTAAATTCATCCCAAGGCATTACGCCTTGTCTATTAAAGGTTACAAAGAACTTGCTATACATTACCTCGTCACAAGGAATACCCCAACAAACGGGCGTAGTTCTGAGGTTGTAGTGTTCCCGCATTTTCTCACTTTCTCCTCTTGAAAGGTGTGAGATGGTGCGTTCCCCTATAAGTTCTTGTTTCAATTCGTCGGATAAAAGTTCTAAGTACCTATTGGAACGAGGTAGCTTCCCCCTAGGAACCTTATTCCTTTTATTCCGTTTAGCCATGTACATCCTTTAGGGGAGCTTTCACTCCCCTAAGATAAGTTTATCTACTACTTCATTCTCTAAGCATTAGCTGCAACAAAATCATTGATTTCGTAGTTGCCAATGCAACGTGGCCCGCCATCGGTTTCAAGATCAAAAGCGATCCCGGAGGCTCGGACATAGTTGCCAGCATAGACAGTGTGGAAGCCCCCAACCGCGTTAGTGTCATCATTCACGCAGATTGTCATAGCCTGACTAGCGTCGCCTATGAAGTTATTTTTGAACATTGATCCCTGGGCTGCTATAACGGTTGACGCAATCGTAACGCCTTGGAGACCACTAATAAAGCAGTCCTCAACAAGGCAGTTGTGGAAGTGTGTTCCTTCAATCTTAAAGCCAATGTCTGGCTCTGTATCAACACTACAGTTAGAACCAAAGTGACAGTCCTTAAAGACAACGCCACCAAGTGCAGCACTAGAATAGAACGCTGCTGTTGGATTTCCGGTGGCTGCACCATTAGTCATAAAGGTGCAGTTCTCAAACCTGCACCGGAACATAGCTGTGCATTGGAAGGGGTACTTATTAATGCCTGCCTGGAACTGAATGTTATAAACATTTAGTCCTCGAACAGTGACAGAACTTACAACAGCACTTTCAGCAACGGTGTCTGAGCCTATACGGGCAATGCCAGCACCGTTACCACGTGGGTCTGCGCCAATTCCAATGAGGTCGCAGTAGTGAGGAAGCACGGTGAGCTTGGTGTAAGCTGTTCCGGTTCCCTGAACGAAGATGATATTTCGTTGATAGTCGTTGGTAGTTCCAGAAGGTAACGCCCTGAAAGTTTCTGAGGCTGTAATAGCTTCGGACACTTGAGCGAAGGGTGTTTCCCAACTCAACCCATCGTAAGCCGAGTTTCCAGAGATGTTATTGACAAAATAGATTCTACCTGGATAATCGCCAGGATATCCGTATGCGCCTGCTCCATCAGCTAAATCAGCTAAAACAGATACGCCCTTAATCATCCTGAAGGGACGTTTACTTGCTTGTCGTGGTGCTTTTGCTTGTGATACTCCCATTTTATTCTCCTTTGCCTAGCAGGTGGGGATGGTTCCCCACCTGTGTCCAGCAATCTAAGTTTAGCTTGATGTACTGAAGGAGTGTAAGAAGCCGTGATGTGCGTCATTTGCACACACGAATCCATACTCTCCTACAATCTGACCTAATACAGCGTCACCCATCTTCCCCAAATCCTCATAGAAGAAAGGGTCGAATGGGTAGAAGGCAATCATTTCACTGTCAAGAACCCACATTTCGTCGGTTGGGCAATCTCTATCAACTACGACAGAGAGAACGCTTCCTGAAATTGGATTCATGAGTTTGGTAATCATATTGCCACCGAGAGATTCAGACCGATCTGTGGTGATGAACCCTTCATAGAAGGCATTGATCTTCCGCTGTGTGAAAGCACCAGTTAGAATCAAGTTAGGATCTCCCCCGTCCAGATGGATAGCTTGTAGTAAGTCATCAATGTGGTCTCGGGTAAGAGCTGCGCTTGATACGTCGGTTGAGTTATTACTGATGAAGGACCTAAATCCACCAGCCATACGAGCTAATCCAGCTTCGCCAGCATATGCTTTTCCACGATAAGGAATCTTGTTTAGAAGCATGGAAAGTTCTTCCATCTTTTTGTTGATCTCGTATTCCTTTGCGTCGGGGATTCCGTACTGAGCTACCTTCATTCGAGAACGGGCGATATTAATTGTCCGTTGCAGAATTTGGGTATAGTTATAGGATGACGTAACTTCAGTCATCGGGCTGTCATCCGCAGCGTCGCCGTCAATCCTGGCTCTACTGTAAATGTAGACCGTTGAAGAAGCAGCGTGGTTGGTTGCGTCGGTTGAGCCGTAACCTCGGGTAAAGGTTGGTACTCCAGTAGTAGCTGCGACAGCACTTACCCACATCATTTCGCTGTCAACCAGAAGAACATCACCTGGCTGATACAGAGTAGTGCTTGTTGGGGTAAAGGTAGTAGCAGTAGTGCTTGCAGTCAGAGCATTGCCACTAATGGTTCCTGACTCTGGTACGTAGGTATCATTCAACCACTCGTAAGAGGTTTGGTCACGATTGACCATGTTGAACTTTCCTACATCCATTCCTAAGACTGAGAGGGTCGCGATTTTCAGAGGATTAACATTAAAAATCCTATCTGAAACCATCCTCTTATCGGGAACGGTATTCTCATAAGTATTGTGTTGGCCTGAATAAGCCATTTTTTCTCCTTATGTTGCAAGGAGGTTACATGTTAATGGTGATTCTGTCTGGATCAAGTCCGTCAGCTATAGCCTTAGCCTTGATTGCAGCTATCTCACTCTTTTTTCCCCTTGCAGCAATCATGTCCTCTACATACTTGTCGGTGGTATAGTCATCACTTCCCGTAGGAACTGAAGGAACTACATTTGCCACGGAAGTTGCAGAAGGTTGTGGTTTCTGTGCGTTGGCTTGCTTCCATAAAAATGCTTCGGCATCCAGAGCTTCAATGTATTCATCGTGACTCTCGAAAGTGTTAGCCTTCAAGAACTCCGTAAGCCTTGCATCATCAGGTTGCACTCCAGCGTCTTTGAGTATAGCTTGCTGTCGTTCACCCCATGGTTTCTCACCACCCCCCGGTGATGGAACTACCACGTTACCAGCCAGTAAAGAAGCTAGTTGATCTTTTATATCCCCTAGTTCTTTGTCTCCCTGCATTTGCGTCAAGGCTTGCTCTTTAGACAATCCCTGGTCCTGCAAAGATTCATACCGTCTGACAGCACCCTCCAGATCAGTGAGTTTCGTTTCCAATTTTCCGAGCCTTGTGTCCTTCATGCTCTGGAATTTCCGGTCAAGAAGTTCCTCAACTGCTTTAAGGGTTACAGCCGAATCGCCAGCTTGATCTAAAGGTTGTCCCGCCGAAGGATCCGAAATTTGAGGCTTGGGTTGCTCCTCAATCTGGGGTTCCGGGTTAACAACGTCTGTATCTTTAGCCATTGTTCTCCTTTATGTGTCGAACTAATTGTTCGAGTTATTATGAATTTTATCATACATATCATAGTTTTGTCAAGGGTTACTAAAGATGCTTCCAGCTTTTCATGTTGACAATGTTGCCAACGTGATGCCTATTTATTTTGAACATTTTACTCAACATTGTCTGTGTCACCCTCTCAGTAGAGTGAAGCCTTCTTATTTCCAGAACCTCACACTCTTTCAATTTAGAGTTTGAGTTGCTTTCGCCAGCCCTTCGCCCTTTCATATATTCTGATAATTTCTTTTTTGTTTCCTCTGAAAAAACCCTGCCTGTCGCAGTAACAGACATCTTCTTTTTTGCTTCTTTAGAGTGCTTCAAGCCAAGTGTAGGGGCAGTAGCACACGTTGAGATATTGTACTCTGGTTCCCAATTATCTAAATACCATTGTTCAAGCCATAGTAAATCAGAGTTCTTTTTCCAACACAACAATACTTCAAACTCAAAACTGTCTTTGCTGTATTTGTTCCAAGCTGATTGCAAGTGAGGGTTAAAATGTTTGTTATGGTTTAGTCTTGTTTTGTGGTCGCGCCACCTTCTCTCTATATCAACAGCAGAACCAATATAATTTTTCCCGTTCTCTGTATTTAGTATTTGGTATATTCCTTTCATCGAGAGGTGCCAACACTCAAGACTAATTCGTCGTAACTCATTCCAAGCTCAGCAGCCATGTCTTGTACATGAGGTAGCAAGTCTTTAGGGAATTCATCACCTAATTCCCAAGCCAAAAGCACCATTTCCGTTTCTTTTGATTTCAGTATGCCGACCCACTCATCTCTTGTATATGACTTGGTATCTGGTGCTTCAATGTAACCAGCTATATCAACTTCTCCAGTTGAGGCTACGTCTAATCCCCAATCATCCCGAAGCCTGGTATCCTGCCCTTCTGGTAACTTCTCTCCGTAATCAACCATAGCCTGTGTAAGGTCCGGGATGTAAACATCATTCTTCTTGTCCCAATAATTTTGCAGTTGAGGATATTTTTTCTTCCAGGCTTTTGCTTCGTCCTTCTGTCCAGTATCAGTGTATATAAAGTACTGTGTTTGAATATCCCATATTTCTGATCCAAACTCATCCTCTAGTTTCTGGTACATAATGCCTTTCCAGAAGTTACGGAGTCTGTCAATTGAACCATAGTAGGGACTTAGAACTTTATCATTAATAATATATCCAGCCTTCCAACTCATTGCCTCGTTTACTTCTGGGTGTTCTTCTAAGTAGTCATACCAGGCATCTTGACTATTAAGACTCTCCCCTTTCAAGTTGTATCCAGCATCTACCTTGTCCCAAATAGTTTCTCCAAACATTTTTTGCCCTTCTTCTAGCATTTCGCTGTATCTTATTCCAGCTTCCATCCATTCGCCTTTAGTGGCCTTGTCTGGAATAGCAATAGTGGCACCTACTTCGGCAAAGAATGTCATCAATTTGTCTTGATCGTTTTGCGGAAGTTCTGATATATCGCCATTGTTGTCGTAGAAATAAGAGATAATATCGTATTTGAAACCGGCTGCTTTTGATATGTCGTCCGTTTCCCCTGGCGCTATTCTACTTAGGACTGAATACCCATAAGCGATATTTCTTTCTTCGGTACCCTTTCTTCCAAGTAACATAGTCTCTGCAAACGGGTACTTATCCATTAATTTTTGTCTTTCTATTTTCCATTCGTCTTTATCGTAGTCATCCATTCGGACTACCAGTGAGATATACTCGCTCCAGAACTGATTAGCAACAAGGTCGTCTCTTGATCTGGCTCTGGCATTGATTCCTGTAAAGAAGGATACAACATTCCCGTAAGCACCCTGATTTGCGACTATTCCTACTGCTTCGTCCCACAATGGTCCCTGATGTTTCTTTGCTTGTTCAAGTAATTCTTCTGGTATATCTGGGTATTTGTCGATTAAATATCCGAGAGCAACCGCTACTCGCTTCTCATCATATGGTCCAAGCGAACGACCAGAAACAAAACTATCCCAATCGTTATTGGCTGAGAAGTACCCCACTGATGGGTCTAAGTCAATTCCTCTGCCCTCGTTCACTCCAACTATTGACGTTAACCCTTTGATAGTATTGGTGACTGGTATCATTCTGCCACCCCACTTCGCGGCGGCTTCATCCTCACCGGCTGCTTTCAATCCAATCGCCATGGCATACTGCTGAATCATTCCCATGCTCCCCGGGATTTTATTGCTGAGTTGGTCTACTATAGAGCTGAACCAAGTTGCCCTTCTATCCTCATCCTCAAATCCACCACCAAGATTTTCAAAGACATCGAGGATCCCGGCCAACGAAAGATATAGTGGGTTCTCTGCGTCTAAACCAAATATCTCATTTGTGCTCCAAGATTGTCGTAACCACTCAGGCCAACTAGCGTGATGTTTGTCCATTGCTTCACGGTAGTTCATGTAAGCCTGAATTAAATCCAAGTAATAAGGTGCGCGTTTAGCCCACTGATACAACGTTCTTGTAGGCCAGAAGTGGAAGTTCCTAACCATTCCAAGTGCGCCATCCATACCAAACCTATTAGCGTAATCATGTAGAATTCTATCTCGTTGAGCCTGACCGTATTGGGCGGCAGCATTTTTGATATGAACCATTCGCTTCTTGACTTCTTTCAAAAACGCTTTGATTGGCTTGAGAGATTTTTTAGGTATATTTGGAGTAGTGTCTGTCCAAACTGGTTCAAGAGAAGTCTTTACTTTTCTAATTGCAGCTTCTAATATATCTCTCTGCTCATAGATATTTCTGCCTTCTGAAACTGCTAGGCTCCCGTCATGCGGAGGAATGATTGGTTCAATGTCGTCAGCTATGCTAGGAACAAGCTCCTCAAGATTTCTAATTGTTGCGCCTTCTCCCACTATGTCTGAAACAACTTGGAGCGATATTCCTGCTTTTTCTTCTCCGCCGAGAGTCTCAATAACCTTTTTCATACTATCTATTTGCGCTTGTGTTGGCTGGTGGACCATTGTTACAGAGTAAACGTGCCTTCCCGCCCCGGCACTTTTTCTAACAAAGGTCAAACCAAAACCAGTATCCTCTAAAAATTTAGGAGCTTCTGAAACATCACCTTTGTATCCGAATTTGCTCCAACGCGACATTGCACCAGAGTGATTCTTTCCATAAAGTAGTGTTCCATCAGGAGCCAGGAATAACGCGTTCTCTACTGATTTTTCTGTAATGTCCTCGATTGGAATACCAGCGTCGATTATTTCCCGTATTTCGTCTGGAGACTTCGGATACCTGTTTGGTATAATCCCGGCAACTGTTTCTGTCGGTTGCGGTGCTTCTGGCAATGCGCCCGATTCGCCAGTTCCTTCGGATGTATATATCTTTTCACCGGCAGTTTCAATTTTGCCAAGGACAAGTTCTTCCGTTTTGTCTCTCATTCCGTTAATCAGTTCTTGAGCATACTCAGTAAGAGCTATGTTCTGCTCTATCACGCTGCCTGATTCTTCTATCAGTGGGGTGATTTTATCAATTTCCCCATAACGCACGATGAACTTTCTAAGTTCTCGCGAATCAGTTAGGTCAAGGTCGCCTTTGTATGTCTTAGCTCTGCGGACAATGTTCTGAGCCGGTACTGCTTCAGGCACTCTTACTTCTAGTTTGTAGCCAATAATTTCATCGTATGATTCTTCTGGTACTGGAAATTCGTTCTCTATTCCAAGTTTAACGTAAGACTCAAAAGCAACTTGAGGGTCAACTTCATCTATTGAATTATACGAAACACCAGAGTATTTCTTAATTACATCAAGTATCTCACCATCAAAAGCGGTGTTATCTACTCGGAATATTTCGATGTAAGGGTTCAAGTAAGCAGAAATAGCTCTTGCAGCATTGGCACTATCATTCATTCCTGCATGACCCTGAACAAGACTCTGTATTGGACGAAGTTTCCCATCGTAAATCACGGCGTTATCTAATCCAGTTGCTACTCTTTCGTTTGCTAATACAGCTTTGTATTCTGCCAAGTTATAGATGCTGTCTCGTATTGGACTATCCGGAAGTGCCTCTACAATGCCGTCAACCCAGGCTTGAAACTCAACTACTGCTATCTTTCTGGCATCAGAGAACTTTTTAATATAGTCAGCAAATACATACGTCCACATCCTGTCTTTTGCTAACCATTGATCCTCAGGAATGTCGCCCGGGACAGAAAGTCGTGATTGAATTTCTGCCCATATTCCAGGCAATTCTTCAAGTTTTAATTTAAGTAACCTTTTCCCAAAGTCACGGGCATAAGCCATTGCTTCCCTTGACTCCCCAGTTACTTCTATAAACTTATCCTTCGGGTTTCCAAGTGCCTTGTATATAGGCTTAAGTCCATCTAAGACCGTGTTTGCTGTTGCAAGGTTTGGGCTCGTATGCCTTACTGCTTCATTAATGTATTCTTTAATCTCGATTATGCCATGAGATATTCTATCTGTAACATTTACATTGGCTTGGATTCTATTGATTCCAGTATTGTAAATATCAAGAGGAAGGTTATATACTTCTGTTTTCTCACCGTCTATCTTGATAGAAACAGGAGCGTCATTTCTGGCTACATGGGCATCTTCTAAAATATGCCCGATGTCATCTTCTAAATTAATCGGGTCGCGCTGCGGAGCTGGGAACTGTCCCTCAATATCTTGTATTAAGGATAATTGAGCTTCCAATAGTGCGTCTATTTGCTGCTCTGCTTCTTCCCACGTTGAAGCATTGACAGCAATTTGTTCTACTTCTTGAAGAACACCAATCCTTCTAAGTTCTTGTTTGGTTTGGTCATCCATCCATTCCATTAAGTCTTTAGTTCTGAGTGGCTCTCCATTAGAAACACGCTCAATGATTTGCGCTCCAGCCTTGTCAGCGTCACCATAATGGTTAATTAATAACTGGTAGAAATTTCTAACGACTTCTTCTGGAACTCCAGCAGCAAGCATCTCTGCTGAATCTGGCATAGTCTTTGATATTAGATCACGCATTGCTTCTTGAATAGCAGAACCAATAATCTTCTGACCGTTCTTTTGTTCGATAAAGACCATTGACCTACCACTAAAGTTCGTTACCTTCTCAATCAAATCAATATCGGCATTACCGCCTACTACTGCATTTAATAAGGAACCCATTGTTTCGTAACTACCGCCAGTCGCCTTTGACACATCTTTGTTTATTGCGGTAATTTCACTTCCACCAAAACCTTGTAGGTATCCAGGGTGTTCAAAACCTATCCATTTTCCCCCAATCTCTGCCCATCCGAATCCAGTATAAAGCTGGCTTGAAGGCTGAACAGCAGCAGAAGTTAACAAGTCTGTAAGTGCACCGCGAGTTGCAACGGGGAAGTTCATTCCCACTAAAACGGTGCTGGAAACATTCTTTTGTAATCTATGCGCTGCCCCATATTTTCCTGCCAATCCCTTCTCTGCCGTAGTCATGGCAATCATTCTCTGGAACGGGCCTAATTTCCCGCCCTGATCCCAAAATCTTTGAACTGCTACAGGCACCTTTGCTGTTGGGTCTAGCTTCAAGGCGTTCTCAGTATCTATAATTTGTCGCTTGGTTGCATAGATGCGTTTGATAATTTTGTTTGCTTCATTAATAGCGAAATCAACTGGGTCTGTTCCAGCTTCAATAGCCTTCTCCATTCTATTCTTAAACTTTACTGGATTAATAGTTCCATCTTCATCAGACAAGAGTTCTTTCAGGTAAATTGAAGTATCTATTGCTGGGTCTGTTAGTGCTAGTTCTGGAGCATGTAACATGCTATTCAAGTTCAACCAACCAACTCTCTGTTCTACTTCATCTAAAGAGTTAAGCCTTGCCATATTAACTAAAGCATCTGTAACATCGTCGGCATTTTTAAGATTCTGATTAAGTATTTGAAGGTTGAGTTTCGCGCCTACAAGAGCATTGTGTTGTTTAGATGCACCATCTGTAAACCACATTCCAAACGAAGTCAAGTCTTTATTCATACCGGCAAGATGTCGCGCCGAAGCTGCTGAATAACCAGCTAGTATTTCGTTGCTCCAAGCAATCTCTCCAGTAGGAAGTATTGATTGTCCAGGAAGGCTTTGAGCTGCGGTAATCCACGCGGCTTCGCTTGCAGCAGCAGTAGCTTCAGTAGTAGCGGTGGCAACAGCACCAGGGAGTGCCGCTTGGGATCCAGTAACAACTGCTCCCTCGCCAATTATTTCACTAGCCTGGTTTAGTAACATGTAATCTGCTGTACCTGTCCCGGTTTTAGTAAAAATTACATTTCCGTACTTTTTATAAACTGCGGCTACCTCGTCGGCTGGAGAGTTTATATATTTATAAGCACTATTTATTACAAGTTTCCCTTTAATCATCCTTGAGATAGGGCCTACGACTATCGTTGGATTAATGAGCGTGTAGCCAAGAGCTTGTGAAAAAGGTTGCTCCATAGAAAGTGCCACAAGGTCTGGGTTCTGTCCTCCAGTTACTCGATCTTCAAACTCTTTTATAGCATCCGTGTCTCGATAAGCTAAAGAGTAGGCAAATCTTGATAGCTCCTTTGACCTAGCTCGATATTCTGGTACTTCGCTAAGTTTTACATCACCCCTTGCTAGTCTGACAAGTGAAAGAAACATGTTCCCGTAAAATTTTTGTGGTTGAATCCTATCAAAATAATCATATAACCAATGATCTTTGAGTTTTTCTTCTCTAAACGCTTTTGACGGAGGCATAAATCCATGTTCTTGCTCAAATAACAATTCGGCTTCTTCGCGATTTTGCTCTGTTTTTTGCCAAAGCAAAGGATCTCCTGTTTCAGCTATAAGTTGAAATGCGAGGTTTGTTGGCATATACAATCTTTGCATAAGTTTCCCAATACCCGTCGTTGCATAATCGTAACCAAGGGCAAACTTAGCTTGTCCGTATGAACCTTCACCTATACCAAACTGTTTTGTACTGTATGCTAAAACATATTCTTTATCTGCGTCGTAATCTTCACCAAGTTCTTCTGCTAAAGCAGCTTGTACCTTTATTTCTTCTCGTATCTCTGCGTCAATTGCATCAAGGTTGTCGGAATATTTTCGCATTGGGGCAAGGCTATCATTTCCATAATAAGGAGTTTCTCCATCATATTGCCAGCCAGAGGCTTGCCCTGGCAAAGATTCTCCGTACTTGTTTAATAGTTTACCGTCGTCGCCTTTGGGTAAAGTCGTTTCGTCCCAAGCAGTATTCGCCGAGCCTCTCCCAAAAGTAGCTGGATCAGTTCTGTAATATGACATCATTTGCGGATTAACTTTTTCTGTAATTTTTCTTTCATAATGCGACCAATCAACAGAAGTAAGTGGTTCTCCACCTGGAATAACGCTACCTTGCTCAAGTATTTTCTTTTCGTAGAAGTGTCGGTCTAATCCAGCATAAGGTATTTCGGTCTGGCTATTTTTCCTTTTTTCTTCCGAAGCCCAATATGCTTCTAGCTTTAATCTGTTATTGTTCTGCCACTTAGCGTCCCTTTTCTCAATCTCGGTACGATACCATTGCTGTAATACTGGATCGCCACGCTTCTTACGCGCATCTTTCTTTTGCTGATCGCGTATTCTATCGCCCATGCTAGGCTTATCTTCTTCTGTTGCCTTTGGAGGTTTACCACCAAATATATCTGTTGGGAATACCATTTATATACTCCAGCTTGTTAATCCAAAATAAGATGCTCTTTCACCACTCGCAGGTTTTTGACTTGGACTCCTATATCCACCGCCGCCGTATTCGTACTGAGGATATTCATAACCGCCGCCATATCCACCATATCCGCCAGTTCCAGTAGGCCATTCAATCACATCAAAAAATTCGCCAGTGAATAAAGCAGAGTCATCTACCATTGCCCAAAAAGCCTGTACTTCGCCAGGATTTCTTGGATCAATTTCATTAATCTCGTACAGGGAATCAAAATAATTCACTTTACCCCTGTCTACCCATTGGTCGCTTTCATCAAGAGCCCATCTATCGTGAAGGGGCACACCAGGCATTTCGTACATACCTCGTTGCCCATACTTCCCTATGTCTTTCTCGGCTTGCACTTCAGGATCATAGTAATCAGCCCCAAACTTGGACATTTGGTATGAGTAGTTTTTTCTTTTGCTCAATTCGATATTCTTTTCAGTAACGAGAGCATTTAATTTTTCGTCCATATCCTCAATAGGGGTATCCCAGACTTCGGCAAATCTTGGGTCTTGCCAATATGGATTAACTTGTGCTGGATTCCATGCGCCAGCAGGAGTTTCTATACTGTAATCTTCTGTACCCATGGTAGCGATAAACTCAGTAAATTGAGGCATATTCCAATCTCGGGGGGACTTCATACCACCTTCGGTTTCTTCAGCAGTTCCATACCCGGGATCAAAGTATTTAGGAGGAATATTTACCGAAGCACCCGCTGGAGGTTTTTGTGTTGTATTAACTTTAGCCGTACTGCCTGGTGGTAAATCATATTTCTCGTCAAGAGATGCCCAACTATCGCCAACGCTGGCAACAGCAGTATACTTGGTAGGAACTTTCCCACCTTGAATTTGCGTTCCGATACGACGATCAGTTATTGTTGCTGCTGCTTTTCTCTTTGCGTTTGCTCTCCTTGCTTCTTGTTTATCAAGTTGTCGCCGAGTTAATGCAGAACCGCCCCGTTGCCTTCTTTTGGCTGCTGATTTTGACCCATATTTTGATTGTTGGTACGAACCAACTCGACGATCACCTATCGCCATCTTCCTCCTCCTTTGCCCACTCTGATTCTTTTATTTCTTTAGCCTCCACTCCACCCCAAGCAGCTTCGTATTTCGCTATAGCTTCATCAGCGTATATATCTGCCCTTGTAACCATGACTTCTAGTTCTTGCGATTTGTTCATATTCCTCCACCGCCTCTGTCAACTCCGGTAGATCCTTCTTTTGTTAATCCTGATGGGTTTACTATATTTGGACTTTCTCCTCCTAATGCCGGGTTGTTCCCCGCCCCTCCCGTTGCCCTAGATGGAATTGTTTTACGTTCTCCACCAGTTTTGGAAGGAGCAAGATCGCTAGCTCCTGCTGTTCGTGATTGACTCATTGACTCCTCGTTCATTCCACCTTGGGCGTTCTGTATTATTTCCATTTGCTGTTGTCGTTGAGCCTGTTGCGCACCCATTTGTAATTGCATCTGCTTGGCTTGAATTTTCAAATCCGATTCTGCATCCATTTCTCTAATTCGTCTTTCAATGGCAGCTTGGTTTAGTCTCTCCTGATTGGCTCTTGCCAGCATTTCCTCTGGGTTAGAGATATCAAGTTTCTTGGCTGCGTCAACAAATGAAATTCCTAAGTCTCGCATCAACATAGTTGCTGCATTTATCTGTTGTAGTTCGTCTGTTGGAATGTGGTGAGATAGACTTACATTGACATATATATCTTGTGGGTCAATGTGTTCTTTCTTCTGTACAAGTTCTTTTCCCATACTGGCATCTTGGAAACCGTATCCAACAAGGTCATCACCTGTATGAGCTGTCCACCGAAGAATATTCTCTCCAATAGTACTCAATGCTCTTTCTGCAAGGCGCTTTGGAGGATCCAACGCTGTAGTAGCTTGTTTTATCTGAGCGTTCACAGTAGCAAAAGCAGTACCGGAAGGTGAGTCTAGTTCGGTCAATGCTTTCAATCCTGTAAGTTGGTTGAAAGTTCCTTCAAGTCTATCGTGAACAAGTAGCAAGTTATCATCAATGCTAGGTGGATCCAGCTTTTCGTACTTCTCGCCGGGTTTCAAAATAATATTTTGGTTTATATCGCCGTAATCAACCCTTACTGTTTCACCACTCGGGGATGTTATGATGCCTCTAGGGGCTGCTCTGTAAGCAGTTACTTCGGAGAACGCCATACTTTGAAGAAGACACATCAGTTCCCATTGTTCTGTGTGAACGAGAGGACCAAGGATAGGTCGTACTTTATGATCTTCCTCGGTAGCAAGGGCTGTCCCACCTTCGACGATAGTCCAGGGAAGGAACGGTAATTCCATTTCTCCCTGTTCGATTATCCACCCACCAGCCGTAGGGCTTGCTAATACATCATCTGTAGTAGGTTTAGATATTCTTACAATACGCTCGTCGTAACTCCAGTAATCAAAGACACTCACGTATTGTTCTGTTGGTGATCCTTCTATCGCTTGCTGTAATTTCTTGGCTTTACTCCCAAAGAAAATAGCAGCATCTTTAGCTCTCATTACTTTAGCACTAGGAACACTCTCTAATCCGAGTGGAGAGAACCTTGAGTGGATATTCTTCGGGTTCTCAATCAGTGTCATAAACCCGTCTTGGTTCAAGGCTGCCTTATATTGAGCAGAGGTATTTCCTTCCATCTGCCATTTTATCGGAACAGTAAAGGCTGCAATGGAATCATATCTAAGAGCGGATTCAACCAGTTCGAGGATGAATGAATTTTTACCGCGCTTATCCATTTGCTGAAATTGCCAAGCAAGGTTCTGTTCTAGCGCGTTTGCTCTCTTGATAGTTTCGGGCTCATCGTTGAGCGGTTGAATAAAGAAACTTGGCTCAATGGTAGTCAACACCTTTTTGCCAGTAACGATAACAGTAAGTGGTATACTGGAAACGATATTCCTCATCCATTTCTGGTTCTTCATCTTTGCGGGAAGTTCATAATCAAGCTGAACCGCCTTGTCGATATTCTTCCAGTGTTTTATTTTATCATCGTCATTGGTAATCATTTCTTCCCAAAGACTTGTGTAATATCCTATGTTCTTTTTCTTCGCCATTAGTTACTCCCTACTGCGTACCAATAGTTATCGTTTTCTCTTTGTTTTTGAATTGCTTCTGGCAATCTAGTTCTCGGTTTATTAAGTACCATCACTTCAGGCATCAATCTTGCTGCCCAATACAGAGCGTCTATTGGATCTTTGTGCCATTGTGGGTACTTCCTCAAACATTTTCTAAGGAAATTCAGGAATGGAGTATCTTCGTCTGATATTAGTATTTGTCCATTCTCTAGCCAAGGTCCTAACTGCTTCTCAAGTCTCTCTGGTTTTCCCTGTCCTTCTGTTCTCATGGGGATAAGAGTAAGGTGAGGATTACGCATAAAATATTGCAATGCCTCCTCTCCCTTTCCGTCGCTTTCAAATGCGGTTCCTCTATGCCCATGAAATGCCTGTGGTTGTTCCAATCTCTGTTCAGCTTCTAACTGAGTCGGCCTATCGTGCCAGCCACCGCCTACTACTGCCCTGCCGTCAGGAAGTTTGAATAAATACGCTTGAGCATAAAAAGATCTGTATCTTAGGTCTATGTTTTTATCTTTCTCCATACTCATATAGTCTACACCGCAAGTCATCTGAGCAGTAAGGTCAATCTTTTCGTGAGGATATGTAAAGTATATAAGTCCTTCCCCTTCCATTGTTACAGAAGGATCAAGCATGTACATCCTCATAAATTCTTTATGACCAGAACGTTTATAAAGCCTTATAACAGAGTCAATAGAATGTCTCTTTGGATCAGTTAGTTTGTACCACCCGTACAGTTTTTTGTGGTCTATGAATATTCCCTCTCCTGGCTCACACTCTCTCATAATTGGAACCTTAGAAGAAATAAATTCCTCCGTATCTTTCAAATCCTGATAAACATCATCCTCTTGCCAAGGCGTTCCAATTACAACAGTCTTGGTAATAACCTGCTGTCCCTTCGGCCTAGCATCATCCTCGACAATAAAAGGAAGAATAGTTCCCGTAACTTTAGTTGCTACTCCTGCCATCTGTCTCATAGAAGAAGTATTATCTTCGTCAAGAATATCGTCCATCAACAAAAACCCATCAGGATGCTTGCCAATCAGAGTCTTAGATCCAATTCCCAATCCAAGAATCGAAGGATCGCCCCTTGCAGAGTTCATTGCTTTCCATCTGTTATATTCAATGTCAGTTCGTTTGATTTCGTATCCGTTTTCCCCCCATCCTTTTTCTTTATCAAATGTTACATCAGGGAAACATTCTCTCCACGCATCTGAATGTTCTACGATACTTGTGATAGCTTCTGTGATTTTATTAGCTGATTGTCCAGAAGAACTAATAACAAGGTTAGCTCTCTCGGGGTGATGCCCCATAAAAAAAGAACCCCATGTTATTGAGACTGTGGTTGTTTTCCAGCTACCGCGGAAAGCCTCAATCATTATGCCTTTATCGTGAATGTCCATCCCAAAGATAGGGACAAGCCACTCATCTATTTGATACTGAGGTACTTTGTTCCCATGATATCTCTCATAAAACGCACACATCCCTGAGATACCATACGAACCTGCCCTGGCTATTAGCGCATCTTTCCGTAGTGCCCCTAATTCTTGTCGGGTTAGATTCAGTTGATCCAAACGCACTCCTAACGCACGACATCACCCTGCCACAAGTACATTTTGGAGCAAGGTGGGTGTCGGTAGTTTTTGATTTCCCACACCCATAACAGTAAAAGGTGTGTAGATACATTAGTTTATTTGCTTACACTTTTAATTGTGTAGTGTGTTCCGAACATACTGAACAGCAAAGCTACAAGAGCTAATACTGACTGAGCTACTTCTTGTTTGTCAGAATCGACTAAACTTAAAAGTCCTTCTGCAAAAAATATAACGGATCCAACAAGCACGGCAACAGCAGCCGCACCCTTTCCGCCAATATCTTTTCCAAATAGGTTAGCTACAGCTTTGATTCCTTGTGTCACTAAGAAAGCGACTAATACTTTGATTTCTTCTGGTAATGCGAACATTTGTTCTCCTTCATAAATTTGCAAGTTCTTTCAACATTTCGCCATACTTTGCAATTACTTCCTCTAAATTTCGTTTTAGTTCATCGGACTCCTGCTCTATCTCTTCTATTCCTTCTGGAGTCAAGAGCTTGATAATTTTGTCGAGCTTTTCCTCAATCCCTGACATATCAGGGTAACTAGGATATGTATAGGTGTGATAGGGTTGAGGGTAATAAGTATACTGATTGCAAATACATGGGTTGCAATAACAAGTCCAACATGGTTGGGTATGAATATAATTACCGCTAACAGTTGCAGTAGTTGCGCCATTGCTTGTTGTCGTTAACATATTTTTTCTCCTTATGATAAACTTGCTATTCCTAATCCAATCAATATAGTAAAGAAAACCGAACCAACCCATAAAGTTAACTTGCTTCTGTCAGATAAAACTGCTAGCTTACTATCAATATGGGGTAAGTCATTAGTCAAAATTTTTTTAACATCTGTTTTTAGTTCTGATACGTCGCCTTCGAGTTGTCCTATTCTGTATTCCACGTTGTCATCCGCCATTTAGCATCCTTGATATATCATGTACCTCCGGGGGTAGGACATTTTCTATTTATATGAATTTTATCATACATATCATGCTTTTGTCAAGGGTATGTGGTATAATGAAAATATGATAATATCTAAAAAGAAGAAGTTTGTATTTGCGTCTATTCCCAAGACAGGGACTACCTCAATAGAACGCACCTTGATGAAATACGAGGATGCGTTTGCAACAGTATCCTCTAAAAAACACACTCCATTCTTGCAAGTAGAACATTTACCACTCCCATATTTCAAGTTCTGTTTCTTCAGGAACCCATGGGATCAGTTCGTTTCCCTGTATGAGTACCGTAAAGAGAGAAGGAAATTTGAAAAGCTACCTTTCAATGCGTGTTTTGATGAGTGGGTAGAAAATGCGATACTCTGTTTTGAGTACAAGATAGAAACAGAATACGGGTTCATATTGGACGCTAGTGGATTTCCTATTCCCGGTATAAAGGTTTACAAATATGAGGAGATATATGATGCTTGGGGGGATATTTGCAACAGACTAAATATTACAGACAAGCTCCCCCACTATAACTACACTAAACGCCGTCACTACTCCACCTACTACACAAATAAAACCAAGCACATCATAGCGAGAAAGTGCTGGCGTGAAATAGAAATGATGCAGTATCAATTCAAGGAGAGTGAGTAATGGAACTAAATATTCTACTAACAGGATTAGAGGTAAAGGATTATACTACGCAAGCGATAAGTACGATTCGCCAACACAATCCCGAAGTGGATATAATCTGGATCCATGCTGGGGAAGAACCCCCTGGTCCAATGGGTTGTAAAGTCCTCCACGCTCCAGGTGCCTCGATGACGGAAGCCTTTAACCAAGGCATCCTGCAAAACCCTGCTACATGGCATTTGATAATCAACGATGATGTTATTTGTTGTGGCAGTATGAATGTCAGTAACTTGGATGAGAAGTCACTTTACGCTCCTGGTATGGGAAGATCCGACAAGGTTGGAGGAAGGGAATTTCTGTTAGGGTGGGCTTTACTTCTCAGTGATTCCGCTTGGCAAGCAGGAGTACAGTACGACACCAACCTAATAAAGTGTAATTGGGAAGATTTTGATATTCACATGCAAGCTAAATCAATGGGGTACGGTACGGTTCCTGACCCAACGTTATTTCCGTTCAGGCATTTGAAAGCATCTGGGCGAGTCATTGGTTCTGATTTTTGGTGGAAGAACCTAGCATACGTCAAGGAGAAGTGGAACGTATGAAAGTACTTACGATAGGCACGTTTGACCTTCTGCATGTCGGACACATAGAACTATTCAACTATGGGGCGCAGTTTGGTGAATTAGTCATTGGGCTCAATACAGATGAGTTTGTACTACAATACAAGGGCGAACTACCAGTTCAAAACTACGATAAAAGGTACGACAACATAGTACGCTTTATCGGTATAGAGCCACTGAAGAATGACAGTGCTGGCAGAGAGCTTGTAGAGTGGGTTGAACCAGATTGTATTGTAGTTGGTATGGACTGGCATGAGGCGGGGTACTTGAAGCAAACAGACTTGACTAATGAGTTTCTAAGTGATAATAATATCTCAGTGATATATACACCAAGAACATCTGGAATATCTAGCTCTACTTTGAGGAAAAAATGAAAATAGCTGTAATCTCTACCTCATTCTATATGAAGGAATACGGGCAGCCATTCATGGACTCACTTCAAAAAACTAATCCTGAAGTGGATTCAGTGATGATAGACCAATCAGAAAATAGATTTCGCAGCAAGGCGTGTGCTTGGAACTACGGGGCAAAGCTAGTAGATAATGCGGAAATTTTATTTTTTTGTGATGATGACTTAATCTGGGCAGGTAAGATCATTCTGCCAGAAGCAGAGTTGTTTGGGCCTACCCTTCTGAAGTCAGGGCATTTCGGGTTTGACGTGGGATGTGATTTCTTAGAAGGTTGGTGTATAGGAGTTACGCGGAAACTGTATGAGAGGATAGGAGGGTTTGACGAAAAGTTTATCAACTGCGGGATATCAGACTGTGATTTCAGTATCCAGGCTCATAAACTTGGAGTAAGTGCTGTTAGATGGACGTTCCCCGGGGTGCATCTACGGATTGGTACGAAATTTAAAATCAACTTTAACGAACCCGAAACAAGACTAATGAATATTGCGTATCTAAAAGGAAAGCATGGATTATGAGAATATACATATCTAACCACGTACCAGAAAACCAGTTTGATAAAGAACGCTGCAAGACTTGCAAAGCTCACGAAATGGAAGGGAATAGAGTAGTCTGTACCAACCTTCGTGCAGTTCACTATATAATTGGCAACTCTCTATGCGAGGTATACGATGTTTGTGAGAATAGTATTGCTGATGCTGACTAGTTTTATGATTGGTTTTGTTTGGGGAGCTTTCTGGATGGCTAAATAAAAACCCCCGACATTGCAGCATCGTTGAGAGGCTTCGGGGGTATATTGTAGAAGTGACTGGATTTTTATTTCCGCCAGCCCGGAAATGGGTGTTGAAGAGTTATCTTCCACTCCCGCCAGGTGCTTGCTCCTTTACTTCTCTGCACCGAGAAGGATATTCTTTCCAATACCATACAACTGATTGGTAAGAATACATTAACTGACACTTTTCGCATGTCACTTTTTCAGCGTCAGTTGTAAAAAAATCACTAACGTATTTTGGATGTTTATATACATCCTTTCCAAAAAATCTACACAGAGCAAGCCATCCATCAGCAGTTGACTTTACAGATATCATGTGAATAAGTTTCATAAAACAATCTCGTAGTGGACATGCCGGGAATCGAACCCGGGTATTGGGTTGCCTGAAGTTGCCTTTCGGCATTCACCAGAAGCGTACCAATCGAGGCCTTGCATGCCCAGAGCAGGTTACTGTTGTTCTTATCTTACAGTATTTTTGTTTATTTGTCAAGTGGCGCGAATTTTTCAAATTTTTCTCAGATTCAACCAATTCAGTTGAATCTCTTTCCTCCCAATCTTTACATGCAGATAAAAAAGCTACGTCCTCATTTTTTATAACACACCACAACCAATCACCTATTTCAGCGTCCGGCTTTGCGTACTTACACAAATAGCACCGCTTGTCTTTCATATTACCTCATCTCCTACTGATGCCCAATTTTCGTTATTTGGTTTCTTGAACCAAACTCCTCTTTCATCTTTATCCCACTTCTCGGGATGACAAGACCTACAAGTGCATCCATATTCTCTCATAGTTTTGTTGAGTGGTTCACTGGCTCGTTCTACATATCCATGCTGTTGACAATCACTATCCCCACATTTTGGACACTCCTCTTCAAAGCTCATGTCATTCTTCCCAACGCATTTCTCGCAATAACATGCTTTCACTCCAACACCACGACCTTGTACGTATTCCTGCTCACAGACTGACCTTGGAACTCCACAGTCAAACGTTCTCCAATTCTCAGGCAATTTATCCTCAAATAGCGCAAGGATTTCATCGGCTAGTTTTATATACCACCTGGTAGAAGACTCTCTGTGAATTTTTAAGTCGTTCTTTTGTAGTATCTCAATTATCTTGGTTTTCATTCTTTCTCCTCGGTAACAAGAGAGTTGTCGCCTACCTCAATAATAGGTTTCCTAAAAGGTCCAGGCTTCTCCTCTAGCTGTAAACGTATCCTTCGAGCTTGGGACTTACTTCTCATCTTTACCCAACCATCAGTTTGCAAAAGCTCCATGATTTCGTCGGCTATCATTTCTAGCACAGGTTGAGAGTCGTCACCAAATCCCTCAATACATATATCAATGCTATTATTTTCCAGTATCTCAATTATTTTGTCTTTCATTGATTGCTCCTTTTTCAACAAATGGATTGTATGAAATCTAGGAGTTGAACTCCCGTTTTTCTTGACGTTTAGTGTCGTTATGGGGTACAAAACCCCCTGTATCTACACGTAATGTAAACCTGATGGGCCCATCAGGTTATGTCGGTATTCCTTCACAAGCTCTTTCCCACTCAACTACTACTTGCATAAATTCTTCACTTCGATAATCATTACTATTGCGACTACCTTTGCTTAAATTGCATGGTCCGCAAAGAACCTGGAGATTACTAATCCCATTGTATCCGCCATTAGCAAGTGGGACAATATGATCTATCTGTAAGTTCAAAACCTTTCTGCATTTGAGGCACCGGTATTTAGCTAAGTTTAATAGAAATTTTACATCTTCCCCGGTGTGATCTCCGCCGTTGTTTAGTTTCCTGCTTTTACGACGAGCAGTATTTGCTCTGCACTTCTCAGGATTATTTTTTTGCCACGCTCTAGTTCGTTCTCTCGCTTTCTCTCTGGCCTTCTTAGGACTGTCTTTCCACCACCACCTTATTCGCTTAGTGCTCAATTTTTTGTTGTTTTTGTAATACTTTTTGTAGTATTCTCTCTGATATTCTTGCCGCGCCTCGCTTTTATACCGAAGATTACTGTGACATCCTTCACACAGTCCCTTTACTTGGTGATTACTACCAGGAGTAGTACACTCAGGATTCTGGCACTCATCGTATTTCTTGCTCCACATCGGTTTCATAAACCCATTATACCACATAACTATTGCAGTAATTGGTCAAATGTGGCAAATTACTGCAATAAGCAACTTATTGCCTATTAGAGACATTTATGGGACTTAATGGGCAAGATATTACCTATAAGATATTGTTAGTTAAATCATCTTTCGTTACGTAATCACTAACATATTGTGATTTAGCTAAGTGACGCTAAATGTTACGGTTAGTATTATCATTAGTAAAAATTACATGTATTGTAGATACTTTACTATATAGCAGCACTTCAATATGTTTTCAAGTTAGTCCATATAGTGAAGTATACGCGGGCGGTGGAGGGAACCCCAACATACAACAACAACAATAATAACGAACGTGGTGCCCCCCTCACCACTATTTACACGCAAATTTTTACTAGAACATATATTCTACATCTCACATGCGCTGTCCCTTGATTGTGAAACCTGTCACGAATAGAACAAACGTTCTGTACGGAACGTACACATACGCAACGAAGAGAACAAACATGACCTTACAGAATTGTTAGGTTATTCTTGCACATATTCTTATAGAATTGTGTATAATGAAGTCATAAGTAATTCCCCAGGGATAATGGTTATTCTATAAATGGGTTTATGGGGATGGGTAATATTCAGAGGTAAACTAACTAGGAGAGCAAAACAATGAAAAACAAAGACTTGAAATCAAATATTATGACAGGATACGAAGTAAAAACACGCACAGTTGAAATTCTTGAGCCTGACGGCAGGGGCATTGCCTCTAAGTTTGCTATATACCACGTTTATCAAGACGATGGGAACAATAGAACTTATTGTCATGCGTATCCTGACTATCTCAGTATGATTACTGCACATCCTGAACTGAAACCACGAATAAAAGTATAAGGCATACCTTATACTAATCGGCCTGACTCAGGCCGCACACCTTATACTATAATTGGAGGTAAAACAATGCGAATGACAAGGTATCAATATAAAATACAGACAGTGTACCAACATTTATTCACAGACGAATATGACATTATATCAATAAATGCCAATAGCGAGGAACTAGCCGAATCAGTACTATCAAGAATGTTATCCGAAAGAGATGACTGTTATAGCAGCGACAGCAGTTATCAAACATATCAATTTGAATTAGTAAACATATTCCACTAATACTCTTATACCCCTGTATCTATATCAAGCTAGGAGGTAACTGTGCAAGTAGTAAAATTGTTATACATAATTTGCGTAATAGTATTCACAGCTTGTGTGATTTTATTCATAATTGGAGGTAAAACAATGAAAATAATAACAACACCAAGAGAGTTGATAGATAAAGGCTTATGGGATAGATACTGTGAAATATCTGGGATGTCTGTATATGCAGTAAATGAGGGCTATCCTGACGATACGCCTATATCGCTAGATCTTCCCAAATATAAACCACTAATCTTGAGACTGTGCTACCTTGAAACTAACTAATCACTAATACTCTTATATAGGGCATTCATATCAAGCCAGGAGAAACAATGAACAGAATAGAACGGATAAGAAAAAAGATTGAAGAAAATCCAGAGGGCGCCCTGGCTATATTGGATATGATGAATCAAGTAGCTGTTAGGGAAGTCGTTATTGAAATATGTAATGACGATAATCTTTCACCTGTTGGGAAAGCAGACAGAGTACTGATTTATCTTGACATTCCAATGGATAAAGTGTTGGAAGATATAGAAATCAAAGCGATAAAAGATAGTTTAGAAAATTATAGCCAAGATTGCCTAGACAAGGAGAACTAATGAATATCAAATCAAGAGTAAAGAATCCACGCTTATACGCTGCATGGCTCATTCAGATATACGATAAAGGACATCAAGCGATTGTATTACGTTCACTATTGGGGATCTATAGCAAGGAGGAGTGATGGAAAACCTTACAAATGAAGAGCTTTTGTTTGACCGTCAAGAAAGTTTCAACGATATAGTTTCCTGTTTAGTCGCTAAGTCTCAGGACAGAGAGGACTATGAAGAAAGACTGAATGGAAACCTGAGCATTATAAATACAATCTACAAAGAATGCAAACGGCGTGGGTTTGACCCTGCTCAATACAAAGAGCAGCCCTAGATTCTATAATAGTGGATACTCTGGAGTGGTTCCTTCAGGGTATCGACTATATTGCAAGTAGCTTGCGAAATCGGGATGGAAATAACTGTTGTAATCACTTATAATCTATACCAGGAGGTATTACAGATGCTTACATTATTATTCTGTTTCTGTATCATCATGTGGAGGCCGCCGTTTGTGCCAATAAATATCGCATTGGTACTGACAACAATGCTTGCCTTTTTCGCTTGGGATGTGTACGAAATAAGAGATTTTATTTGGAGAAAGCCAAACTAACTAACCACTATACAATAGGAGGTAACTGATGAACAGAAACGAACATTTAGAATGGTGTAAAAAAAGAGCGTTGGAATATGTTGATGCTAGTGATTTGACAAATGCTTATGCTTCGATGACTTCTGATTTAGGAAAACATCCTGAAACATCTGGGCATATAGGAATTGAATTAGGAATGGGATTACTAATGATTGGAAAGCTATCAACAGATGCCGAAATGCGAAAATTCATTGAGGGATTCAACTAATACAACCACTTACAACTAGGAGGTAACTGATGAATAAGAATGAGAAGATAAAGGTAGCCAAGCAAATGATTGAGGAATTTGGCGGAAGTCCGCATACAATGAATGAGGGCGAGATACATACCAAGTCAGAAACAGTTTGGATGTTTGAACACTGGCTTGAACAACAAGAGGAGGTAACTAATGAATGTACAAATTAATAATTGGGTTGATGACGAATATCATGGGAGAACAGTAACACACGCTACCATAACAGATAGCAACGGTTATATCTGGGAGTATGATGCGTATGCGTATCAATCAAATCACCGGGAACTGAGAATACCAGCAGCAGACAAGGAATTTCCAGAGGAACACCAGAACGAAAACGGATACGATGCACGATCACTTGATGAAGCTCTACTGACGCTGATGGATGGAGGGTATATCTAATGAATGATATTAGTACTCATAATGATGGGTGGTGGATAAGATTCAATGACCCGAAACAAAGCAGTAGTTATACTGGTAACCAAACAGGGAAATACTTATTTTTCTGTAAAAACCAAGAAACATTATTGAAGCTCTGTAAACATGAGATAACCGAACATGGATTTATCTATGCAAAGGTATCAACAAACGCCAACGATAATGATTATGTCTGTTGTCTGTATTGGATGGACGACAGCAGAAAGCATGAGCTTGCTCAGAGGTATAGGCAACGAGAAGATATTAAGTACCGGTATTGGAAATCTAATGCAGATACATTGGCTGGAAAATATAGTAAAAATTATTTAGACAAGGAGGCAACTAATGACAACTGACACTCACATCCTACATATTGTAGACGCTTACACTACCTGGCCTCTCTTGTGCTGGAACTGTGGAAGTGATAAGGTGGTGTACTCAAGCCATGTAAACGATAGCCTTTGCCAGTGTTGTAATGAATGGCAACTAAATGAGGAGGAAGAATGAATATCAAGCAATGGTTTGCTCTACTAAAGCAAGACACATTAATAAGTCGTATAACTGATTTCATTTATTACAGAATTACTAGTCGAATGCGCTGGACAATGAGACAATGGAAAAACAAATAAACGAGGAGCAACCCAATGACTAACCCTGAAAAAGTAGATTTCTTAGGAGAAGCAAAGAAGTACGCAGTAGGATTTAGAGAAAAGGGATTCCATAATAAAATCTATCTCATAGAATCTGTGTTGTTCACAGGAATTGCTATTGCTGAACAGCTTGAGAAGATGAACAAGATAAGTGCCTTGAGCTTGCAACAACATCCAAGGTTTGTCCTGAACAGCGACCTTGCCGGCATATTGCAGAAGGACAAATGAAAGAACTACTCTGTGCAGGAGCCATGTTAGCAAGCGTCACGATAGTACCGATGTTGTTCTTGATTGCGCTACGTGCTGTGTACCTTGCTGACTTGCGCAACCAAAAATATCCACCTGAATACAAGGAGTAATAAAATGGGTAGAGAAATAAGAATGGTGCCGCCTAATTGGGAACATCCCAAGCAAGACAATGGACATTACGAACCAATGTTTGACGAGGATTTTGACACCGCCCTCAATGAATGGATAGAGGGATATGAACTATGGAAAAAGGGAGAACATCCCGAACAACAAGAGGAAGAATGTAACTATCCTTTTTGGGAGTGGATGGGTGGTCCTCCTAATCCAGACTCCTACCGACCAGCCTTCACAGAAGATCCAACTTGGTATCAGACGTATGAAAATGTATCAGAAGGAACACCAGTAACACCACCCTTTGCAACCAAAGAGGAGTTAATTGAATACCTAGTTGAACATGGTACATTCTGGGACGTACGCAGGGTCGCAGATGGCAGACAAGACAGGGTTGGATGGGATAGAAAAGCAGCCGAGCAATTTGTCAAGGCTGAATACGCACCTTCAGGCATGATAGTAGGTGGCACTTGCTACTCTCCCCGAGACGGGTTCCCCACCTAATCAAGTGACTTGAATATTATATAAGCATATAGGAGTGTTGCCAACAACAACACTCCTTTGCATAACATCTCTTTATCTATTCTGGATCCTCATTCTCTATATCCCCCGTTAGTTTTTCCTCAGTCCATCCCAATATCTTATCAAGTAAGCCTGGATGTTTAGCAATTAGCTTTGACATGGTATCACCACTCGCACCATCACAAGTAGGGCAGGGCTCACCACTGTCAGGGTCCCAAAGCCCAAGCTCCTCCCTTCGAGTAGGGCTTAGTGCAAGTAACTTATTATAAGCACTTACAGTACCGCTCTTGCCTTCTACGAATATTCTACCAAGAGTCAAGATGTCAGCCGGAAACGGCTCAGTGAACCCCATGGCAAGCAAGTTCATCTTTAGTTCTATCTCTCCCTTGTTCTCCCGCGCTACCTTCCTACCCTCTGCTAGTTTTTCAAGGTGTTCAGGTGATAGCTTATGTCCAGGCTTGAACTGACCAAGCTCATTTCTTTCAGCCATTACGCATCCTCAACAGCTTTGATATTTTGATACACCTTAGCTGACTTCTTATCCTTCACTCCAACCATGTATAGTTTCACCGCACCAGTTGGAATAGGTGTATGATCCGCGCCCACTACTGGCACAAACAAGGGGAACATACTTCTAAATATTTTCTCTCCTACCTCAGTAGCGTAGTAATGTCCTGCTGCTGGCTTAGTTCCATTGAAGAAGTTCACCCATGTTCCATCGTATGAGTAGCAGTTAGCCAACACTTCATAGCTCTGGCCTTCGAGGATGTCATCCATCTTGCTACCTTTCAGCCCAAGATACTGAGTGCCATCACCAATAGGAGTAGCAACAACAGGTGTACCATCATCAAACGGTACTGCTGGTGCATCAATAACCACACCACCAAGCTCTTTTGCTGTCTCAACAGTAGATACTACTTGAATCAACTTAGGTACTTCATCAACAGGAGTAACGGGGAGTGGTGCTGGTGCTACTTGTCCTTGCTCAGGATGTTCTGCCTTATTGTAAGTACTTATAAAAGGCTTATACCCCTCGTCCTGCATGTAAGCAATTACAGCTTCCAAGTCACTCAACGCATCAAGAGCTGTGTCTTTCCGGGCAGTAACACTCACCTGCCATCCATTCTTGCTTATTGCACTTGTGAAAGCTACCCCAGAATATTCATGCACATTCTTATTCATCTATCCTCCTCTCTCTAAGTTTAAGTTTTCCATCATCTCGTCTTGATAGTCGTCCTCTTGTGCTTGGAATTGCAAGCCCTTGTCTAGCCAGCTATCATAAGTGTCAAGAAGTACAGCCTCTATTGCTGTCAATTCATATCCGCTGCCTGCTAACCAGTCACCAAATCTTTTTAGCCTTTCCCCATCTATCTCTTTCATCACTCCTCCTCGCTCATGATTTGTATCATTTGTTTCAAGTCATCAACGTCTACTATGCCATCAATAAGTATAGTGTTCTCGCCCTGATACCATCGAATAAAAGGTCCATTATTAGTTTCGTAGCACACCTTGTCCCTAACAGGATATGATCTCTCGAAAAATTCAAGCGGTTCTTCCATCTATCCTCCTCTACTTAGTATATCTTCCATTTGCTTTTCGTCTTTATAGTCTGCTTCTTGTTCTTGTGCTTCAAGTCCTGCATCAAACCCACACTTGTACCCTAATGCAAAGTCAGTCTTTGACTTCTCGTAATTTTTCGCATCGTAAACGATTGAAATATTTTTCTTGCCATATAACTGTATAAATTTATCATCCATCTCTTTCATGTTAGCCTCCAATAAAAAACAAAAGTAACTCTCTTAGTAATATGTAAGCCAAGGCTACCCCGCCTACCTTCCAGTATCCCAAGATAAGAGACACTACCGCTATAAATGCCATTATTCCTACGTCTATTTGGTTCATAGTTCCTCCCAGGTGAGTGGCAGCACCTTTATTTATAATATAGGAGGCGGTACTGCCACTTGAGAATATTATACCACGTTTATTGGGAACATCACTCCCACTTTTCATTCTAATACAACGTTAACAATTGCATTTGGAGCGTGTGATATAATTGTAACCATGAAAACTATACTTGATTTATGCGGAGGGACTGGTGCCTGGAGCAAGCCTTATGTAGAAGCAGGCTACGACGTCAAGCTAATAACATTGCCAGAATATGATGTGCGATTATATTCTCCGCCAGATAATGTACATGGAATATTAGCTGCACCGCCATGTACTGAATTTTCATATGCCAAACATTTTCATGGCAAGGGAAATTATAACCACGACTTCAGAGCAGGGCTTGAGGTAGTAAGCGCATGTATGAGAATTATACTAACGGCGAAACCTATGTGGTGGGCATTAGAAAACCCGCGTGGTTATTTGTTGAAATGGCTAGGAAATCCAGTATTAGAATTTGATCCCTGGCAGTACGGAGATAACTACCAAAAGAAAACCTGCTTATGGGGACACTTCAATACACTAGTGCCAATAGCATCTAAAAAACCAAAGGGTATTATAAAGTTTTCAATGCTAAAGAGTAAAGAAATATTTCCCGAATACTATGGCAAACTCACAAGGCAAGAGCGCAGGGCAATTACTCCACCCGGGTTTGCTCAAGCCTTCTTTGAAGCTAACCAATAGGAGTTGTAATGAATTACAAAGCTCAAGAACATAGATACATATACCCAGGCAGCACATCCCAAGGCCACATCTTTACTACTGGTGCTGATAAAGGATACTGCGGTATCAAGAAAGAAACCCTTTCAAAGAAAGCTAAAGAAATTGATGAGCGACTTGCTACTACGCTTCGGTTCCGAGATGGACAAGAGTTGTGTAGTGCTTGTCAAAATAAATTGAAGCAAGGGCTTGCTGAAAAATATAACTTAGACTGGTAGTAGGAGAATAGATGACAAATGAACTTCAAGTGGTAAAGAAACTTAGTGAGAACGTAGCCATAACACCAGTGTCAGCGGTGATTGATTCAAACATCACAAAGGCAGAGCTTGAAAATGCTTTTGAGTTCTATAGCATGGTGGACAAGGCAAACGCTTTCTACATTGGCGATACCGCCAATGCCCAGAGTGAGAACTACGAACACGAACACGCTGACAAAGTAGCTGAACAAGTGGGCTTTACAAAAAGAACTATACAAGAGTATAAATATGTTGCAAAGGCTGTTAAATCTTCAATGCGCATTGAAGATTTAGGATTCCAGCACCATCAATTAGTAGCACCGCTTGAAGAAGAACAACAAATAAAATGGCTCAACAAGGCAAGCGAAGGTGAATGGACAGTCAGCCGATTGAAAAAAGAAATCGCTGATAAAAAAAATCAAGCCTTGATTGATGCGTTCAACGAAGTGCCAGAAGATGACAGGTATAATATTTTTCAAGCTGACATCAGAACAGTTAAACTTGACCAGCAGTTTGATTTCATCATCACTGACCCGCCGTATCCTAAGGAGTATCTTCCATTATTAGAAACGCTGGCTATTAGAGCTAACGTGTGGTTGAAACCTAGTGGCTTATTGGTTGCAATGTGCGCACACTATTGGCTTCCGCAAATATTAGAAATGATGACGAGACACTTAGATTATTATTGGATATGTTCGTATCTTGTACCTGGTGCATCTGGTAGTAACATCCATAAAAAAGTCAACCCTAACTGGAAGCCAATACTTATATTTGGCAAACCCGATTATAAGGGTAAAGTCTTTAGCGATGTATTCAAAAGCGAACAACGTGACAAAGATTTTCACGAATGGGGACAATCAATAAGCGGGATGAGTTCAATAATAAGTCAGATATGCAAGCCAGCTCAAACAATTCTTGACCCATTTCTGGGTGCTGGAACAACTGGCATTAGCGCACTACAAAACCATTGCATATTTACTGGATTTGATATTGACAAAAATGAAATCAAGAGGTCATTAATGAGGATGAGTGAACTATGACACATGATAAATTCAAAGCACGTAGAGAAACACACGATGAACTCGAAGGACAAATAATGAATATAATTAGACCGCACACAACACGAAAGCATTTACCCGACAGGCTTGTATCTTTCAACGACAGACTCGTTGCGTGGGATGCAAAGGCTAATGTGTTTGTTGAAGATAATAGCCATGACGAATACTTTAGAATACAAAACGAGAACGACATACCAGTATTTATAGTATATGAAAACGGCACTCTAGCTGAATACATAGACGAATTGATATGGAGTGATAAGATGCCAGCTTCGCCAAAGTCTACTACTGGTGATGATTATTATATAATTAGTGGTGGTATACCACTTGAAGAATTTCTAAAAAGAGAATGCACACCATCATCTTTATAACCACTTACAGGAGAACGAATGGCTAAATTGAAAGGTTTCACACCAGCAGTAGACGCGCTGACTATCAAGTATGGAATTATTACCTCCTCAATATACGGTAGGATGTGGAGGTTTGCCAAGATGTCTGACTTGAATATCTGTTCTGCATCCCAGGAAAAAATAGGTGAATACCTTGGACTCGACAGAACCACAGTAAATAGACACATAAAAATACTAAAAGAGAAAGGACTTATCCGGGAGTCAGGACGCTCCGGTGGTGGTACAGTTACTTACATTCCTCTTGTTGACATCCATGTATCTGTTGAGATGGATGTAGCAGAGAACGACACCGAAAGTGCGGTAAAACAACAAAGCGATGTGCTTAAAAGCAACACAAAGAAAGATAGTAAGAAAGTTCTTAAAAATAATACGGCTGAAGCTATTAAAAGAGGAGCTAAGTTATCTACTGCTATTCAGGTAGACTTTCAGCAGCATCTAGGCTTATCCCCGAATTGGGATACCAAGACTAACCAAGTCCACTATCAATTCTTCCGGGCGAGGTATGAGGTAGGAGAGACAGCGAAGGACTTCATCAAGTGGTGGCGTTCTGATTGGAAGGGCAAGGATGGTAGTATGCCGTCGTCACTCAACCAGGTGCAAACCTTGTGGTTACAAGCGTTTACAAAACCTACCAACGACTTAGAAGCAGAGAACCAGAGACTAAAGGAGTTACACGGATGAAACCACTAACACCTGAACAGAGAGATGCGATAATAGCCAAGTGTCCGATACATGTCAACATCTACTGGCCTGCAAGGGACGAGTTTTTTACATGGCTCAACGAAAACACAGAGGAAGAAAGATGCCCTAAATGCGCCGAGTTTCTTGCTGAATGTGTTTGCAATATAGACATGGATGAACTAAGAGAAAAATACAAGTCCCAACACCCCTGTCCTGAGACATCGCAAGAAAAGACTTGCTCAGAATGTGGGGAGGAAATGAAACGGTCTTTGGCAAGGTTAGTTGATAGAGGGCAAACAGGCTATAAATGTACTGATCCAAAATGTGAGGGGTGGATAGAAATGCCCCAACTGCGGGAGGACTGAATGATAACACCTAAAGACAGAGATGTGATACTTGAGTGGTTTCACAACACGCCTTATTCTATCATGCCAGCAATAAAACCAGAGCTTGTTGAATTTCTCAACTCCCTTGTTAGTGAGGAGGATGAAGAAGATTTAGAGAAAGGCATGTATTGGGATACAGAGGCTAATCAACAATGAACCTAATACAAGGTGACTATACATGAAGGAGAGCAAGGATGAGTGAGTTTTGGAATAAGGTGGAACGTGGCGGGATAGATGATTGTTGGGAATGGAAGGCTTGTAAATGGAGAGGGTATGGGAGGCTGAAGTATAACGGAAAAAGATACCGTGCACATAGACTTTCGTGGATATTTGCAAATGGTCAGCCAGTTCCTGATGGGATGTGTGTTCTACATTCTTGTGACAATCCAAGCTGTGTAAATCCGGGTCATCTATTTTTAGGAACACAAGCTGATAATATGGCAGACATGGACAATAAAGGAAGGAGAGGATTTATAAAACGCAAAGGGGAGTCTAACTCACGATCTGTTCTAACGGAAAGACAAGTATTGCGTATTAGAGAAGAATATAAGATCAGCGGGAAAAGCCAGTCTCAATTAGCTAAAGAGTACAAGGTAAGCCGAGGGGCTATATCTGGAATAGTATCTGGCAAGAATTGGGGATGGTTATGACGGGACCACAACTTGTGCCACACAGTAGAGAGTCGGAGGAAGCTCTGCTCGGGGCTATTTTAATTAACCCTTCCGCTTACGATGATGTCAAGCCTATCATTGAACAGAAGGAGTATTTTTACATTCACCGTAACAGGTGGGTGTGGGAAGCGTTCGGACGTTTAGTTGACAAGGGAGAACCTATTGATTACCTCTTGGTTATTGAAGAACTTGATAAGATGAACTACCTTGCTGAAATAGGAGGAGCAGGATACCTTACTAAACTTACCAACAACGTGCCGTCCTCCCTTCATGCAGTAAGTTATGCCAGGACAGTAGCTGACAAGTGGGAGAGAAGGGAAGGGTTGAGTGATGCCCAGGCTTATACTATTGAATGTTATGATGAGGACAATGACTTCGGTGAAGCTAAGTTAGAGTTCGCTTCCAAGCTGGCTAAGTCCAGTGTAAAGGGAGAGGGTGCAGTTCACATTGATAATTGGATGACTGATGGATATAATGAGTTGAAGCAGAGGGTAGAGAACCCGCGTGCTCATGCCGGTATCTCAATGGGGTTAGGAGACTTGGACAGGGTGTTCGGTGACGGCTTGTTATCGGGAGTAAACCTTTTGTTGGGTCCTCCCAAGCTAGGTAAGACGATGTTAGCGCAGCAGATAACAGTCAACATAGCCAAGGACAAGGTGCCGATAGCTTTCTACTCTGCTGAAATGTTCTGGCTTGATATGTGTCTGAGGTTTATGAGTGGCATGTCCAAGCAGAAGGTAAGTGACATGCGTAAAGGAACGGCAGACCTTGACCTTATTGCTAAAGCAATGAGAGAAATGCAGAAGTATCCCCTTTGGGTTGACGACCCTAAAGGAATGACTACCGCGGAGTTGAGAGCCGACCTCATCAGATTAAAGTCAGACCATGGTATCAAGGTGATGGTGTTTGATTACTTAGGCAAGTTGGCAGACCACAGAGGGAAGATGGAAGAATGGAAACGAACCCCATTGATGACTGCATCCCTTCAAGAGACACTGGTTGAGCTCGATATAGCAGGGCTTGTCATCCACCAGGTAACTAAGGATGGTTACAAGAAGCAGGACATGGCTGGAATTGCAGGTGGCGTTACAGTTGCTTACGAAGCTGTGTGTGCTGTCCAGATGGAGCAGGATGATGAAGAAAACTTGCGAAAAATTATAAACGTCTTGCCTCCCCGGGGAGTAGAAGGATACTGGAAGATGTGCAAGCTATGGAAGGACCCACTTTTCCCCAGGTTCGAGCTTGCTAAAGAAGAAGATAATGGATTCGTTCCTCATTACAGTGAGGACATCTAAAGGAGATATGGTATAATGGATAAATGGATTTCAGTTGAGGATAGATTGCCGGAGTTCGAGCAGTCTGTGTATGTTTATTATGCTGATTATATTAATGGTCATCCATTGGGCATCCCAAGATACGATATTGCTACTTATGGTGGGTCTATCGCAGTTTGGGGTAGAGCACAAATCACTCACTGGATGCCACTACCAGCACCACCAAAGGATAACTAATGCTAAAGAGAATAATAGAATCTCCCACTACTATAGACAGAGTGCACGAATCTGGTTTCAAGTCAACGTGCATATTAGAATTTGCTAAGTATCTGTTAGTACACGACACTTCCGCACAAGTGGTACTTGAACTTATTCGTGAACTAGAAAAATTTGAAGGTGGTTCAGACCCGTTTGACAAGGAAGATAACTAATGGGAACACAACACAAAATCGAGGAGCTTATTCGCTGCTGTGACGAATATCCCAAATATCATAGAGCAGATGGTATGACTTGGGTACAATGCAGTAATGAGAAGTGTAAGAACAGAAGTCAAACGTATCTTACTGCTGGCTTGAGTGCCAACAAAGGTTGGAATGAAAAAAGAAGGAAGCAATTAAAGGTGGAGAATTTATACAATGGCAAACCCCACTGGTACAAAAAAGACAATTCAACTGAAGAAGATACCGAAGTGGAACTTCCGCTCGCCCCTCAAGGTACTGAATGAGGAAGAAGCTATCAAGTGGAGTGGTTGTAAGCAGTTATATTACTGGAAGGAAGGTAAACTATGGATAGTGAAGGCATAACTTATAACGACATACCACCAGAGGACAAGACACTATGCAACAATGCAGAGGGATGTGATAATTGCAAATGGAATGTAGTTTGTTTTGCGGAGGAAGAAGTCCACAAAGAGCCTGAAGGATACGAGCGTGATTGGATGGCTTGGGGCGGAACACTATGAAGTTCGTATTACTTGGTGAGTGGACGACGCAGAATCAATACATTAGCGCAGACCGACAAGGGTACGGTTGGGTAATAAAGAAGGCTGAGACAAAAAGAGTAAGAGAAGAATTAAAAGAACAATGGGATGGGACATACCCGTCCAAGTCTATCTTCAAGTTCACTTGGTATATGTGTAACCGTAGAACCGACCCTGATAATGTTTGTGCCTTTGCTCGGAAAGTAATATTAGACGGGATGCAGAAAGCAGGAATTATAGACAACGATGGATGGAAACAAGTAGCCGGGTTTGAAGATTCTTTTTACGTAGATAAGGATAACCCTCGTGTGGAGATAGAGCTGATATGATGGGAATATACCAAATCAAAAATGTAGAAAATAATAAAATATACGTTGGTTCTTCTGTCAACCTGAATGAACGGTGGCGATTACACAAATGTAATTTAGTGGCAAACAAACACAACAACAGTTATCTGCAAAGATCGTGGAACAAATACGGCGAAGAAAGTTTTTCCTTTTCTGTTCTTTGTAAACTAAATACAACTGAGGAAATATTAAGGATTATTGAAAACATGTATATATATAACTTAGCCCCTGTGTATAACTTGGCTAAGTTTGCGACAAAAAGCCCGATGTACAAGAGGCATCATACAGAAAAATCAAAACAAAAAATGAGCAAGGCCGCAAAAGGGAATACTCGCAACAAGGGGCGTAAGCATTCAGAAGAATCAAAAAAGAATATGTCAATAGCACATTATGGCATAACGCATACCAAAGAAACCAGAATGGCAATAAGCAAGACCTTGATGGGTAGAAACGTTGGAGAAAATTGTGGCACATCTAAATTAAAAGAATGTGAAGTGCTAGAAATCAGAAGGCTGTACGCTACTGATAAATTTTCTCAGACTTTGATTGGTAAAATATTTAATGTGAGCAGACATAATATTGGCGCAATTGTAAATAGAAAAAGTTGGAAACATATATGAAATTACCAGACGTTATCATAGACCGCATGACACAGAGAGCAGAGGACGAGAGTGCCTCGAAGATGGCAACTACCAGAGAGATGGGTATTATTTGGGACGAGTGTAAGTTTGCTCTAGCTTCCGAGCTTGCAAAAGAAAACAAGTGGAACGAGCCTAACATGGGCAAGACTAGAACTTGGTACATTGAAAGCATGTGTGCAAGCGTGGCAAAATTAGCACACAAATCTGGATATAACAGAATGAGGGTGTGGGACCAAGTACTATCTAGGAAGCTAGATGTAAAGTTTGACGAAGGAGAAGTCTTATCTTTCACTGACTATTTGTACTTGTTGCAGAATTTAAAGAAGGATAAGAGGGGATTGATACCGGAGGAAAAGATAAAGGAACGAACTGATTGGTACTTTGCCGAGCTAGAGAAGTATGGTAAACCACCAGGTACAAGAGATATTGAAAAACATGTAAAGAAAAACGGAGCGCAGCCAGAGTGGAAAATATTGTGGAGAAGCATAGTGAGATTAGCAAAGAAACTAAAAAAGCTGGACGACACACCGAACTTATTGAGAATGGCAATATATCATATACTGAAGGTAGAGTTAGATTGATTCATTGCAAGTGCGAGCTTTACTGGTGGTACCCACATCAACGTAAGTGCTTATATTGTAAGGAGGAGTGATGGAAAAAGAGCAGATACTTACGGAATACTGGATACTATGATATGAGGGGTTAACATGAAAACTGAATGGGAATGTAACATAAAAACCGAATGGGAATGTATTGACTTGAATTGTACTCATTGGGATGGAGATATGTGTCGGCTTGGATTTTGTGAACCGGACACATTAGAGGAGGAAGAAATGGATAACGATAAGTGGGAATGCATAGAAAACGATGCTGTAATTGAGTACAATGGTAAACAGAAAGAGTTTATTATTCGACACGAAGGGGAGGCAGAAGGAACAGGGATAGTGATTGGATTGAGTGACATATTATATGCCCTCACAATGGCTGCTCCAGTGCCACTCCATTTGTTGTAAAATAACGGCGGTTTATCGGAGGAGTAAACCTGATAGACAAAGTAGCTTTGGTGCGGACAATTGGTCAAGAAAGGCAAATAAAGAGAATGAAAAATGGGAGTTGAGTTCCCAAATTGCATGCAGTACCTATTCTTTTAGGAAAGGATTTACATACAATGAAAGAGCATGATTACAAGTGTTCCAAGTGCGATAGAAGAATGACACTTGAAGCAGAGCGCAAGCCAAGGTGGTGCCATGGAAAGAGAATGACAAGAGTAATTCACGCATCCCCTGTTATATGGAAAACACCAGGATGTACTAGAACAGTACCATTCCCAGATAAAAAGGAGAAGAAATGAATATGGTAGATAGGCCGCTTTGGATAGATATTTCAGAACATCAAGGATTATTTGACTTTAGCAAGATGGACACAGACAACAGGGTTAGTGGAGTGGTGTCAAGGGCAGGGGTGGGTCATCGTGTTGATCCTGAGTTTGTAAGGAATTACAGTCAGTCAAAGAAGGCTGACAAGTACCGAACAAGCTATTGGGCTATTGATCCTAAACAAATTATCCAACCCCAGCTTGACAAGTGGGTAGACATTCACCCGATACTTGACCGCATCCCAAGGATGTTAGATGCTGAACTGAATGGTTCTTCACCACTAGATACAGGCATGGACATCAAGGCATCGTCAGACTACCTTGCCGACTATGACAATGTAAGGCCGTGGCTATACTTTGGTAGATACTTTGCTATGGATAATGTTATCCCATTCGTATCTCACGACTGGTTGAATGAACACTATATTGTACTTGCTCAGTACGACATGGGTGATGGCAAGGAATACGAGAGCGTGATTATTCCTGATGGCATTGACCCCGAGAGAGTTATCTTCAAGCAAACCTCAGACAAGATGAAACTTTATAGTGGTGGACCAGTCATTGACCGGGATAGATTTTTACTTGGTGGACTACCTGAGATGTATGCGTTTATGAACTCTCAACTTGACGGTACAGCTCCACCGATTGAGCCACCTCCTCCGACTGAGGATTGTTGTGAGGGATTGAGAGAAGCATTGATTGAACTAGAAAATAATACAAGTGCCTATATTCTTGACAATCAAAAAGACATTGATGCCAACACTGACGAGATTGAGAAGTTGGAAGCATACGTTGAAAGTGAGTTCCTGCTAGCTTATAAAAAGATAAACACCAACACCAACCAGATACACTTAGATGCTGTGAAGTCAATGTCAATGGACGCTGCAATGGAAGGGCAAATCAATCAGCACGATGATGACATCACCAAGCTGAGAGCAGAGGTAGACGATTCAGTAGATGCTGGTGCTTTCAATCTTGTAGTTGACAAGCTCAATGCCCGACTGGATGAGCTGTTAGGAAAGGTTGAGAATACCTATAGCATGGTACAAGTTGAAGAATTATTACAGGCTGCTAATGACCACATGCTTGAGGTTATTGATGGGATTACACTTAAAACCAATCACAGTCACCCCGATTGGATGTATAAATGGGGCATAGTAAAATGAACAAGCACTTCGGAAGCGACTTCAACGAGTTCTATATCAGCGCACTTGAAGAATATATCAAGATGCTTGAGCAAAAGCTGAAAGATATTGAGTGCAGTGATTGCTATAAAGATATGCTAAAATGTAAATGTGATGAGGAGGAACGATGAAAGTTGAATTTGATTCCGGCTGTGCGTGGGCGAACTGGATGTTGATACCTACTATCAACGTGTTCGTTATGGACGGTGTAGCTATATCATTCTGGTTTCTTTGTTTCTATGTGACAGTAGAAATTTGGAAAGAATGAGAAAGGAAACTTGGAATGAGATAAGCAAGAGACTTGTAGGTGCTTACACTATGTGTGTACTATGTAGAAAAGAGAACGCTAAGGAACTTGCTCACATGCCACGACACAAGCGGTACAACAAGCCAAAGATGCACAAGTATATCAACGTAGAAGAAAATGCAGTACCGGTTGGGTTCAAGTGTAAAGAGTTTTCAGAAACGTATGAGGGAAGGAAGATTGCCGTACAGTGGTTACGGGACAAGTTTGGTAGGGAAGAATGGGATGACTGGTACGATACC